>Ga0114999_10005126_pt1 | contig 15540 bp, 18 predicted proteins | sample ArcticOcean_MG_C_3_FD_89820 | JGI IMG/M metagenome (GOLD analysis project Ga0114999, IMG submission 89820) | Marine microbial communities from western Arctic Ocean - ArcticOcean_MG_CB8_126 | ecosystem: Environmental > Aquatic > Marine > Oceanic | place: Arctic Ocean: Canada Basin | collected...
ATGTTGACAAAACCGTATCTTTTGGGGTGAACCGACGAAAACCGACTATTCCCGATAAAATTGAATATATTTATTCCTGATATCCCAGAGCATAAATCCCCAAATCCCAATCCCGAGTTTCAATAAAATTCTGTTGAGTCAATACCGAATTCAATAAAATCCACTACACGAAAAACGTCTATTCCCGAGAAAATTGATTTGAATTCAGTCCTGATATCCCAGAGCATAAATCACCAAATCAACACCAACGACTTTCAATAAAATCCCCACAATGCCTTCCCTCGCACGACTCAACGAACTCGCCAACGGAGCACCAAAAACCCACGCTGAACTTGTGAGTGATGCTCGAGGTGAGTATTTGTGTGTCGCAGAAGAAATCGCCTATGACGCATTTGAAGGTGCTGACTTGACACCACAAAACCTTCGATGGGTGGCCTTGACTACCCGAGAAAATATGTGTGAAAGATATTGCCGAGGACACGAGTTCTATGAGGACGACAACGAACAACGAGAATGGAGTTGGGCGGTTGTCAAGGAAGCACTCCAAGATATGCTGCCGCCAGACTGCTTTGAGACAATTCGAGATTTGGAAGACATTTCATATGATGTCGAAGTTGAAGAAGTCACATTCCCAGATGGAACAATTCTTTTCAAAGACGCAAACGGAATCTACTACGACCCAGACTCTCAAGAAGAAGTTGAGGTAGACGATAAATACGGCCAACTCAGTTAAATTAATTATAGAGACATTTAAAAACCAACAAAACAAAAAAAATAATTATTCCACCATATTCTAGAACTATATATGTATTCATTATTATAATAAAATATTTTTTATTTGGCTTTGATACACCACAAGTCTTTTCTACACATAGGACAAGCCACAGTCTTTTTACCGACTTCTTTAGTTTCTTTCAGTTTATTCAAACAATCTTTATGAAAATTATGGCCACACGGTGTAGTATCCAAAGTCTCGGCTGTGATGACTTCCAGACATATCGCACACTCAACGGCCATTTTTGCTTTTTTATATAATTCACTTATGAAAGTCTGTAAATGAATATCCATATCTGTTGGCTCTACTATAGTCTGTATTTCATTATAAATACCGAGTTGACTTTCAAATGACTCATTCCTAACTTGAAAATACTGTCCCCACGCAAATTTAGTTGCTCTCTTTGCTCTATCTGCTTCTTTTTTCCAATAGGCTACGCTCATTTTATAATAAAAAATATAATAAATTTAAAACTTTCAATTTTATAACAAACTACGAAAATCGTCTATTCCGCTTCTTTACCATACAATAGAATACTCATTGCTGAACCCCAATGTTGGTCTTTGTCTTCTTCGTCGTCTTTTGGTGGGTCTACAATATCCCAACAGACATCGCAGATTGCTTTGCCCTTTAGAATAGGGTGTGTATTACACATCGCAGGGCAACCACATTCCACACATACGCCTTCTATTTCATTTAACAAATGAAACCAGCACGGCGGTAGAGTTTTATTATCCCAGTCGGTTTTACTATTCCATTCTGCGTCGTGACTTTGAATAACAGAGTTTGGTGATTCGGTATTCATATTTAATGATTATTTTATATTTTCAGCCAAAAAAAGTTTCAATTTTGTAACCAAATACGAAAATCGTCTATTCCGCTAAAAATTGAAAGTTTCAACCCTTTCATTTTCATTCATAAAATGCCTTCTACCGACATCGAAAACTCAGTAAGAACAAAACAACCGACTTTTTGGGATAAATTCTATTGGGGAAATGGTTGTGGTGCTGATGATATCTCTGTAAAAAATCGGGATATATTCTATGATGCTTTTCATCTCATTCACTTTTTGGGAAGTAACTCCCGACTTAATAAAGCAAAATATACAACCAGACTTATTGCGAAGCATCACAATTATACTTACTTATCCAACCATCAATTATGCCCTCTGGAATTATGCGACCACAGCGAATACTACGAAATAAAGAAAAGCAAAATAAGAATCATTCTGTTTCACCCTTACCATATCAGTCCAGAGAATGTTGAAAAGGCTGTAAAAAATGGGTTTGTAGAAATAATACCGATGTATTCTAGTAGTGCTCGGTCATTTATGAAAATGGTAGACGAAGAATACCTCATAACCAATTTTCATAAAATTAGTCAGTTGAAACTTTCGACCGAGTAACTCTTTTATCAAATATCGGCATATCGTGGTGGGTTTCATCACCCACATCACCCACAGACTTAGGTCTTTTATGATTATCTATTTTTTTCTCTAACTGGTTTTCGTCTCTTATACAGCATTTCTTAAGAATATCTAATACACGCTCAAACCCATAAACATTTCCTAAATTTTTTATTTGTCGACATTCACCACAGAATGAACCAAACCAGTTCTCAACTTTTTTTTGTTCACACAGAATACACCAAGTCATTATAATATAAAAAAATATTTTAATTTATAAAAACCGATAATTTCCCTCGCTTACTAAATCAACGTTGGTGCGTCTGCGTGTGTGCTTCGAACCTCGGTGTAAGTTGTCGGTAATTTAACGAGTTTTCTCTGTTCAACTGGAATTCTCAACATAATTTTAATAGTTTCAATAGTAGCAATACGAATATCATAAGCCTCTTTCATTTTATCAGCATATAGTTTCATAGAACCACCATTATCAATAGTCTTATTATCCAAGCCTCTTTGTTGGGTTTTATATCCAGAATCCATAGAACCGTCTTCGTTGCCCTCGTCGCAGCGATGTTGAATAACTGTGATTTCTCTGCCTTCAGCGTTTGCCTCACATCTTGCGTCTAAGAACTCACTATCGAACTCGCTGATTTTATTGTGATATTTAGTCATTTCGGTATCATTAAAATTATAACAATATCTGTGAAACTTCTGTTTCCACCGAAGCAACTTACGCTGTTGTTTTAGCATAATACTATCGTGGACTTTCTCCTCATAACTTTCAGCCAGTTTACAAAGTCGGTGCTTACCTATCACAGCCAAGTCGGTAACTGGATTACCTTCTTCGTCTACATAGTCGGTATTTGGGCGAAAACAGACTGTGGGCTGATATGGCTGACCGTCAACCTCAACAGGCTTACCTCGCAGCGTGTCTGTTTTACCTAATTTTGTAAGAATTGATTGTTCTGCCTCAACACCCGAATTAATCCCAGTAAAGGAAACCTCGAGAACCCGAAACATATAGTCTTTTTCAAAATTAACAACTTTCTCTTGTCCGTCCAGCATTTTCTCAGCCTTAGCCCACGAAACAGCCGACTTCAAAGCAGAATCTCTAAGTCGGGCTTTGACTTCTTTGTAAGAGTCGGTTTTGTGAGTAATACTCACTTTAGAGTGTTCGGTATTTGCTTGAAAAGCCATAGTGATATGTATTCTTAGATTACAACTGAAAAAAACTTTCAATTTTATAACCAAATACGAAAATCGTCTATTCCCATTAGAAATACCGACTGCGAAAAGTCGGTATTAGCAATTAATCGCCATAAATACCAAGTTTTCGCTCTTCGTCTTCAAATAGCATATCGCTACACAGACTTCTCGCCTCTTGTAACAACCATTGAACGATATCATCGCTGATAATTGGGTTATCTAACTCTGTCTGGATTGTCCTGACAATTCCGTATATTTGGCTTATCAATTTCTTACTTTCCATATATTTAATTTTAAGGTGTTTTTGTTCATAATTCTTCTCTTCCATTCGCTCTTTGAATTGCTCTGCTAAATCTAAGTATTCTTGTTCTGTTCTTTGGCTGTTGATTGCCGCATCGTTTGTGTCAGTCATATATAAATTACCGATATTTTAAAGTCGGTATTGAGCCGACGCTGAATAGACGATTTTCGTAATTAGATTATTTTTTTATTAATAAAATTTAAAAATTGAATTATATAGAGAATATATATTCCATTATATAATAATGAATGGGTATAAATTTTGCGATGATAATAAGATAAAATGGCGTCCTATCCTTGTAAAAGTCAGTAAGGGTGCGAAAGGTAAGTATGATAAAAAATTACAGAGTTGTTCTCTGTTTGCGAAGAATGAGAAATATAATATGCCGAATAAACTCAGTTTTCAAGACGCTAATTTTTGTAATACCGAGATGTTAGAATACCAGACTATATTTAGAAATATGTCGGCTGTAGAACAGAGCAAATACACGATTTGTATGGATACTACAGATGTGTATCATTTAGATATAGATTGGAAGGAAGAAAAAGAATACAGTGATTTATCACACGATTTCGTAGAAGACTTACTTAAAATATGTCCGTATTATAAATCTACAACAAAAGCACTCGGTAAACATCTATTTTTCAAATTAGACAAGAAATTAACAAAACAGAAGACTCTATTAAAACTAACTCCTAAATGTGAGGTATATGAAGACTTGGAAATTCTGTCTGGAAATTTTGGTTGGTGTCCAGCAGAAAATGAGATATTTAATGCCGACTTAAAAATGCCGACGTTAAAATACGAGGACTTACCTCTCAAATTTGGTGCTCCTTATCTTGGGATTGATGCGAATACTGGTAAACTGAAAATGAAATTAAAGAAAAAAAAATCAAAAAAAGAAATTACCGAGTTAGAAGAACTAGATAAAGATTCAAAAGTATTCAAATATGCCGACATTATATCGGTAAAACATTTAGACGATTATGATACTTGGTTAAAATTACTTACATCGCTGAAGAGTGCTAGTGAGAAGGCGGTTGCTCATTATATATCACAGAAGAGCGATAAATTCAAGGAAGCCGATTTTCATAATAAATATGAGTCTGTTGACCCAACAACTATATCTATTGGAACTATGTATTATTATGCTAAAATATCTAACAACAAGGCTTACAGAGATTTACAGAATGAAGATATGGATACTATGGAATTCTTAGATAGTGATGACACTCAAGCAAAACTGTTTCTTGGAAATCACGAAAATAATTTAGTATATTTAGACAATACTATATTTATGTATATCGGTAATGAGGAAGGAACTGAAGGTCGTTGGTTTAAAGACGAGAAGAATGAACGAGTAAAAAAACTCTTGAGTGATTATTTGTCTGGATTACAACAAAACAGACTTTCCAAATTATATGAAGAACGAAAACAGATTGAAGAAGCCCTTGAAAACCCTACCGACGACGCTGACGCTGTTGAAGAACAGAAAACAAGCTTAGAAGAGATAGGTCATAAAATTAAATTTTCTTCTGCTCTTGCTGCGAAGTTAAAAAACTGTGCTAAAATTAATACTATAGCAGAGCGACTTCGTAGTCTGTTGTCGGTGGTAGATTACGAAGAAATACAATTCGACAAGAATCCATACTTACTTCCGTTTAACAACACTTGTTATGATTTAAAAACTCACAACTGGGTAGGCACACGGCGTGAGAACTATATATTAGAAACAACTGGATACAATTGGATTACACCGAACGAATCACAAATTACTAAGATAAGTAAATTAATCGATGAGATTTTTCCAGACCCAGAAATTAGACAAGAATACATTCATTATTTAGCAACTGGCTTATATGGAATTCCTATTGAGAAATTCATATTTGCGAGTGGTGGCGGTGGTAATGGGAAGGGTGTTATAAATGAGTTAGTATTGGAAGTTCTCGGTAATTTCGGCTATTCAGCAAACAACGCCGTTTTACTAAATCCGCTGAAAGAAGGTGGTAATCCAGCAATTGCTAATATGTCTGGAAAACGGTTCATTAATTATCGAGAACCAGACGAAAAGAAATCACTTAACTTGTCAGCAATTAAGGAATTAACTGGTGGTAAGGGCATTTGTGCTCGTAAGTTATACTGTAATGACGATAAAGTTGAGTTAGTCGGGACTCACGTGTTAGAACTAAATAAGAAATGCCCTATGGTTGGTGATTTGGGTGATAGTATTATGCGAAGACTTCGAGATATTCCATTCGTTGCGACATATACTACCGATGTAGAACTCTTAAAACGAAAAAAAGAACTTAACAATATTTTCAAAGCAAATCCATATTTCAAAACTATTGAGTTCCAGAATGAATTTAAATATGCTCTATTTATTTATCTAATTCGGTATGCTAAAAAATGGGAAAAAGAAAATGCTGGATTTAATGTGTGTAGTCGGTTATTTGTCGCTTCTAAAATTACTGACAGGACTAAACATTATATAGAAGACAACGATAATATATTTATGATATTAAAACAACATTATATAAAAGATATGTCTAATAAAAACAACTATGTCAAGTTCAAAGAATTTTGGTGCTTTTTCAAGGATAGCGACTTCTATCGAACTCTGTCAAAACACGAACAGAATAAACAATATAGCGAGAAAAATGTTGTGGAACACCTCAAGACTTCTACATCTACACGAATTTTCTTCAAAGATATATTAAATTTTAAGAAACCGAATGGCGACATAGTTAGTTATAGAAATGTATTGAGATATTGGCGATTAAAAACAACTGACGAAATAATTAAGGAACAACTTGAACAAGGCGGAGGAGACGACGAACTGGAGTTTGAATATTGAAATAGCAGCGTTGCCCAGCAATCCGTAACCTAAATAATACATAGTTTAACTTGCTTATTTAATATATTTTTTATTTGTATATGGTTAGATTTAAAATTGCCCCCAAAATTATTGAGTGTGCTGACGGTGAAATGGAGTGGAAACAAGAAGAAGACACGCCACCACCAAGTCCAAGTCCCGAACCAGAACCGATTCCTGAAGCGGTGTTGAAGAGAGAACGAAGGAAAAAGAAGTTAAGTGAGGCTCAACTCGCAGCATTAGAAAAAGGCAGAATGAAAGTTCAAGAAAACAAAAGAAAAAAAGATTTGAAAAAAAAGAGAGACGAACTCCTAGCTAAAGCAGTGAAAATAAAAGAAGAGAAAGAATTCATAGATAATGGAATAAAACAGAATAAGTCAGCAAAGGCTCTTAAAACCGAAATCAAGAAATCAACTAAAGAAACTAAAATTAGGGAAAAATTGCTTGAAAAAAAAAAGAAAAAAGAATGGGAAACTCAGCGTCAGGCTAGGTGGGAACTAATGAGAGAAGATGCTCTTGATAGATGTGACTGTATCGAAGACTTTGATGAACTTAGTGAACACTTAAACACCGTCGAAACCGATGATATTTTTGACGACGAAAAGTTAAAATCTAAGTTAAATAAAATATATGATATGTATAAGTATGTCCCAAAAGAAACAGCAAGCGAAGCAGCAGAAGATGGAATATAATCCAAAGAATTACCAAATTTTACCACTTAAAAAATTAGACAAAGAAGAAGTCGGTGAAGTCGATTTTGATATATTACCTAATCACCCATTTTTAATGTATGTGATTGGTGCTGTTAAATCAGGTAAGTCACTTTTTATGGCTAATTTGTTTTTTAATCCAAATTTTCCATACAAAGAACTATTTGATGTTAAGATTCTAATATCTAATACAGCCTACAATGATAAAATTATGAAGCCTATATTGGAACAGTTTGACTTTGTTTTTACAGATTACAATGATTCGCTGATGGAAGAGATAATCCAAATGGTTCAAGACGACGATAGTAATTCTAAGTATTTATTAGTTTTGGAAGATATTATTGGTAATGTGAATGTTAAGAGGGCTGGTAGTTCTATCGACGCACTTACTGGACTAACTACAAAATACCGACATATAGGTAATGAAGACCAAGAAGGAAAACTCAGTATTTGTATTATATCACAGTATTTCAAATATCTTAATGCTATCCAAAGAATTAATGCTTCGGCATATATGTTGATGGGTAATTCACCAGAGATAGAACTAAAAAAAATGAGTCAAGAATTGTCGGTATTTGGCGGAAGTGAAAAAGAATTTATTAGATTATACCACGAAACCAAACAAGAGCCATTCGATTTCGCATTCCTCAACATTCAAGATTTAACTATTAGACGAAATTTTGAAGAACAAGAACTATGGAATGCTATTAAAGATAAGCCAAAGAAAGACCCAGAAGAAGAAACCGAAAATTCAAACAACGAAGAAAATACCGACGATGAAGAAATTAAAATATAATATAAATATATACAATGGCCTATTTTAATCAGTTACAAGGATATATGAGTAATCTCCAAGAAGGAATCAATCACGAAAACGATGTAAAACAAGAATACGGAGATAAATTAGCAACAACAATTGAAGATAAATTTAACAACATTTCCCAACAAGCCGAAGGTTGGGGCGGAGCACTTACCGCCGCTGGAACTGTGTGGAAACACGGTAGAAAAGTTTACCGAACTCTTCAAAGTCAGGGTCAAGCAGCAACCGATGCCGCTACAACTACTGCCGAAACAACTGGTGGAGATGTCGCCGCTGCTGCTCAAACCGCCGCTGGAAATATCGCTAATGCCGCCGCTACATTCACACAAGGTATTAATGCTGCCGCCGCTGGTGCTACCGCTGGTGCTGCTACTAATGTAGCTTCCGTGGCTGCTGCTACTGCTGCTGCTGCTGCCCCAGCCGCAGCAAGTGCCGCTGGTTCGGTAGTTAATGTAGCCGCTGGTTCTGCTGGTGCTGCCCCAGCCGCACAACTCGCAGCGGGTGCTCAAGCGGCGGGTGGTAGAATCTCTGTTGCCACTGGTAGGTCGGTAATCGCTGGACAACAGACTTCTACAACTTCAGTTAATATGGGTAATGCTATTAACCAAGCAAGAGCAACTGGACAAGTTGCGGGGCAAACTGGGGGTTCTGCCGCTGGAGGTGCTCCAGCTGCCCCTATCACGGGACAAGCTGCTCAAACTAACATAGCTGCTCCAGCAGCAGCCCCAACAGCAAACCCGACTGCTGGTGGTAATGCTGGTGGAAGAGCAGTAACTGATGCCGACGCTGTAGTTAACGATACTGATACACTTACCAACACAATAAGTAATATTGGTTCAAAAGTAATGGGTGGTATGGACGCTGCTTTAGACGGTATTCCAGTAATTGGTGAAATTATCGGTATAGGTAGTTTAATAGGTGGTTTAATACACGGATTAGATAAAAAGAATGAAGAAGCAAAAGCATCATCAGCAACACAACAAGGCGGAACTGTGGGTGGTGGAATTGACACCTCAGTTTTCAAGGGTAATACTCTCGGTAGTGGTGGTGGCGGCTACACAGTCTAAGTGTTTTTTAGACTTAATGTGTGTTTTTTTAGTTGTCCAAGCGTATACTTGAGCGCAGCTTACACAGAACCAAGTATCACCCCTTCTCTTTTCCTGATAATCTTTATTCCGTTGTAACTCTTTTTTTTGATTTTCATAATAATAGACTTTTTGTTTTGCCGCATAGAGTTTAGGTTTTTCAGCATATTTTTTTTTATGATATTCATTTCGAGTTTGAGTCGGTATATGTTTATTTAACAACATAAGTCCCGTTTCAGTCTCATTATGATTTTCAATCCAGAATCTTTCTTTTTTTTTTAAATCTTGTCTTGATATATTATAAAATTGTTCTAAAACTTCTATCTCCCTTTCACCGCACATTAACTTAGTCATACATTTATTAGAAGAAGAGTTATGATTACGCCGTCTTTCTTTCCAATTTATGGTTGACCCATAATAAATTTTATCATCTATTTCACTGGTTATTTTATAAATATAACCTACATCTAAAATTTCACTATCCATATAATAATAAAATAAAATAAAAACGAATTTAAACCGCCAACTTTTAATCCCAGCATATAGTTACTGATTGAGATAGTTTTTTGTTTTCTTTTTCAACCAGAGCATCACAGTTCTTAATATGAATTTTAGATTTCAAATGGTTATGGATATGGCCTCTACTGATTTCTCTTTTACAAACATCACACATCATTTTCTGTTTTAACCATTCAGTATATCTCCTCATATATAATTAAGAAATAAAAAATTCTTTAAATCGATATTGCCGATATATTTGCGGCTATGTGATTAGTTCCAATAACAGTTTCAAGGTTAACAATTGTAGCATAAAATACTTTCTGTTTACCGACTTTAAAATTTAATGGTATTAAAATATCACTGTGGCTACTCCCGACGAATATCTTTGTAATCATATTTTTTAATCCAGACTCTAAGTCTTGTTCAAATAATTCTATAGAACACGCTGTAGCCATTGAACTTGAGATATGAATATTTTTAACTAACAATTGTTCGTTGTGATGTGTAGCATAGTGTAAGCATTTTGAACTATAATGGGTTGCTTGAAGAATACCGAATACTGTAGAAGTTCCAGTTGCTTTGGCTGTAATATCTCCAGTATTACAGTAACTACCGCCAGAACTATATACTGTGATTTTATTTACAGCACAAAATAAATTAGTTCCAGATGCTATCCCATCTCCAGTATTTACAATAGTAGTTCCATTCATATTATATACACAATTTCTCGGTTTTCTTTTATTACCATCAGCAGCATCATAGAACAGACCATCGACCACCACTTGTCGAGCACCAGCACCAGAACTTTTAACATCGGCTGTAGAAGTTGAAACAATATCTAATGCTGTATTCGCACCAGCACCATCACTTATTTTAAAACTAAGTAAGTTACCATTACTACCTAAGGTAAATGTCCCAGCAGCAGCAACATCATCTATTGCTGTTATTACCTTGTTCTCTACCCTCGCACTTCTATCGAAAATCTGTGTATAAATTGGTTCTACGATTTCTTTCAAAGACATTATATTAATTTAAGATATTTTAATTTGAAAAAATAAAATATATTAATAATATATAAAATGTCTGTTGCCGAAAACTCAAAATTTATAGCCCTAGTTGCCGATAACGGAACTGAATTTACCAGTGAGCAAAAAGCAATCTTCACAATTCACCCTGATATCGGTTTTGTTAAGGGTAAAGATTCTTATCTATCTTTTGATATGCTCAATACTTGCCCAGAAAGTCGGGTTAATTTATTCCCAACAACCGCTGGTGCTTCATCTATTATAGACAGAATGGATATATTTAGTTTAGCAAATGGACAATTACTCGAATCACTTACTAACTACAATTTATGGAGTTCTATTGAAAACCAATATATGGAAGAAGATAATGCCCATTCCCAACTTAAGAACGGAACTGACCCAGAGTGCCGAGCCTTCAAATGCTCTCAAACAGCGGGAACAAAAGTCAACACCTTAATTGAGCGTGGTTATGCTGGTGATGCTCGAAGCACTCTTGACTTAGGAAGTGAGTTATTTAGTCAAATTTCTTCTGGTAGTGGTGTAGTAAGTGGTGCTAACCAAGAGCTCGATGTAGATACTGAAATGTGTGCTAAAAAATTCTCTGCTAGAAAATTCTGTATTCCAATTAAATCTGGAATCTTCTCTCACTTTGGAGTGAGTGAAAAACTCACCCCTATCCTATTATTCGGTGGACTTCGACTTGAAATCACTTTTGCCGAAGATAAAAAAGTTATGACCCGAGCAAATGTTGCTAATGGTGCTACAGCCACTTCGAATGTTAAAGCCGATAGCGAAGCTACTGGTATTGCTGTAGACGAAATTAAAGCCGCCGCCGCTGGTGCTGGTATTGGTGCTCAAACACTTAAAATGATTACTATTACTGGTGCTAATATTGCCGACCCAGCAGCCTTAGGTATTGTTAAGGGTGCTAATATGACTGTTTTAAACACTGGTGGTGGCGGCCTCGCAACTGCTCAAGAATTCGTTGTAGACCACGTCCACCGACAATTCACTCAAACTGACGGAACACCTACAGCAAAAATTGTTATAGTTTCCACCACCGCTTTAACTGCTGCTGGGGCTGGGACTAATAACTGTGTTATTTTCTTTACTAACAGCACTACTCAATCCACATACAAACTCAAAAATGTAGAACTTAAGGTTTTACAAGTAATTCCACCACAAGCGATGATGAAAGGTATTATTAAGGAAAGTCAATTTGATTACATATCTTGGGATTGTTTCTTGGATAATCTTCCTGCGTCTTCACTTAGTCACCAAAGCGACATTACTTCAGTTGCTTCTGCTGCTAAATGTATGTTTACACACTATATCTCGGTTACTAGTGAAAATGAAAAATATGGACAGAATTATTACAATGGACAACCACCACATCGAATGTATTTAGATTCAATTCAGTATTTCATTAATAACAAACTTTATCCACTCAAAGCATATAATCCACAAGCAAAAGCCGACAAAGTTGTTAATATGAATGAACTTGTGAAAGCATTCAAATCTATAGGAAAAGATGTTAAAAGACTCGGTGAATGCCGAGCGGGTAATATTGCTGATTACACAAATACTTACTTACACGCCAGAGAACTCGCTCGTGGTGAACAGTTTGTATATAATCTTAAGGACGCTGAACCACAAATTCGTCTTGGATTCGAAAGTGGTAGCAGCCGTTCTACTGCTAACGTCGATGGTTCAGTTGCTGTCGGTAATATAAGAATGATACATTTTGTTTTCTCAGTAAAAACAATTATGATTAACAAAGACAATCTCCAACTTATTTTGTAAAAAACTTTAAAAAAGTTTAAACAAAGATTATGTAAATGGAATTTTTTTATAATTAAAATATTTTATTAATATATAAAATGCCGATTGAAAAGAATTATTTTAGTATTTCGCCACTCAACGACAATCCACTCCAAAGTTCAGGAACTAATGGAGTTGCTGGTGGTTTCTCATTTAAAGAGTCTAATCCAATTATTAAATTTTCCTTCCCAGCAGTTGAAAAAATGTTAGAAACACGAACTCTAACACTATCTGGTCAATTTATGGTAAAACAGCAAGATACCGATGAAGCCTTTAGAAATCCTACTTACGCTAATTTAGAAAATGATAATGGAGCAACCATATCAAAAGAAACTGCTTGTAATATCCCTAATCACGGTGGAGTTCATAATGTTATAGATAAAGTTGTAGTTCAAACTAAAAAAACAAATACCGAGATAATTAATGTTCATAACTACCCAGCATATAGTAGTCTTAGACAAGCATACACTAACAACGATGAAGATTATTTGTGGGGTGTTGCGGCAAACCGAACACTTGCTCAAGGTAATCACGCTAACGAAGTTAATCGTAGAATCCAAATTGTAGCCGATAAAACTGCTCAAGACTTAAAAACAAACAATAACCGACTTATTGGTGTTCCATTCTCACTTAAATTAGATATTGATTTATTCCAGTCTGGTAACATTCATTTAGGTCAAGCATACACAAACGGTCTTATGCTCACAATTCACTTAGCCCCAGATTCTTCAGTCTTATTCCAGAGATTTAGAGATAAGGCAACAACTGGTGGTGGTGCGACAACTATGGACTTAGCAAACTCTATGTATACACTTAGAAATCTTAAATTAGAGGGTCGATACATTGTTCCTACACCTCAAGAACTCAAGGCATATCAATCCCAGATTCCACTCAATTCCCAACTTAACTTACTCAATGATATTCACGCCGACCAAGATAGTATTTCATATACACCACAACTTAACTCGGTAAAAGCAATGTGTAATTTATATCTGGATAAAGACCAAACCAACAATCTTGCTTACCAACAAGCAAACTTCCGTCTTCCAGTCGGTATGAAACAAATAGAGCATAAAAAGGATAATCTTCGATTCCCATTTACATTCCCACTCAAAGTCCAGCCTAATTATGAATCATTAGTAGAATTGGGTTCTGGTTCTATTAATCCAACCCAAACTTTAAAGCGTGAAAACATTATGGGTGATATTGAAATTAGAAAACATTTTGAAAGAGCCTTACTTGGTGGTATGGAAGCAAAACGAAGTTCTGCTAATATGCGACGAACTGCGAACAACTTAGAATTTGATTACAGAGATAGAACTAATGGTATTTACACCGCTGGTAATGCTGCGATTGAAGGAACTGCCGTAGCAACTACAAACGGTGTCGGTAATCAATTATATCCAGAGTTACTCGGTCTTGGTGTTGATTACACTTATGGTGTTGGTAATTCTCTTAACTACATTAACCGAGATTATTCGAATACTGTTCATTCTGGAGTTAATGCTGGGTCTACACTTCTTCCAGTTGACCGACGAAATAAGAGTGAGTTAGTCCAGACATTCGTCAAATATAATGCCGCACTCAATTTACAGACTTTGGTGAAAACAATGTAAAAATAATATTTATTTATGATATGGTGGGTAAGTTGTTAAAAAGAATAGTATGTAAGATGACTATATGCTGTAAATCTAAATGCTCTATTGAACCAGATATTCATTCTCAATTAGTTAAACAGCAAATAGAAAAATAAAATATATTATATATATGGACTTGAAAATATTCAAAATCAACAACGGTTATAAAATCGGTAAAATTGATGGTTCGAGATTAGGAGAAATTTATGGCCGAAGGTATTACATTACGAAAAGACCTATGCGGCGTGACCCAGCAAAGAAACTCTTAATGAAACTACAACTTGCCGAACAAGGATTGAGGATACAAGTAAAGTCCAAAAAAAAAAGAATGTGCGATGGTTTTATAAGAATTGACCCCAAAAAAACAAAACGGCTATATGTTTACAGCGATGAACCCCACGCTGATTTTCAACATTTATTGTATTATTTTTAAATTTTAATATTTGTTATTTATATAAATGACATCAATCAACTTAGTATCTCCCGTAGGAAATGGACACACCTATTCTGTAAGATTTCGTGAACCACTTGTTATTGAAGCCAACTCTAAAGTTTATTTGAACTTTGCTAAATTTAAAAGAAATTCTTCAGTTTATTTTACTACCGACCAAACTATAGAAGTAATCTTAAATGAGGTTTTACCGACTGTTCTTCCAAGTGACACGAGTGTTAGTAACTCTGTTATGGCTCTAAACAGTATTACAATACCGACAATTAATCCAATTACTGGACAAACTGGTTATACAGCAAAAGAATTAGAAAAAGTCATTAGTGACAGATTTAGTGGTGACCCAGATGTCGACGATGATTTGGGTATTAGAACTGTGGCTGGTGTTCCAAAACAAATGTTCCTCTACAATTCAATCTATGAAGAAGAAACCAAATTAAATACTTCTTTAGGTTGGTATAAAGATTATGATATTTTAGGATTAAGTAATGTAGCAACTCTGTCGACAGCACACGTTTTAGGTATGGCGGCCGCTGGTGGAGATATCGCTGTTAAGACTTCGGCTGACTCTGCTAATGTTCGGTATGATGCCTTTGCTATGTCAAAACAGACTTACGATTTTTCATATAAATCACAACTCAAATCAAATAGTGAAAATCACAATCTCATAACTTTTCAACAAAATATGACTGTTGGAACACAAGTCGGTAATATATTCTGTGGACTTACTTCACACGAAATAGCCGACTCTATATCGGGAACAGATTGGACTGATTATGCTGTTGGAACTTCCAAAAATAGTTTTACTCACGGCACAACAGCAACCCAGAATTCTAGTAGTGGTAGAACCCTTCACGTCCCAATTATATACTCACCTAATGTAACTGACGCAATTCAAACAAACGAGACTGATAGTGATGTTCTACAACAAGCA
>Ga0114999_10005127_pt1 | contig 15539 bp, 14 predicted proteins | sample ArcticOcean_MG_C_3_FD_89820 | JGI IMG/M metagenome (GOLD analysis project Ga0114999, IMG submission 89820) | Marine microbial communities from western Arctic Ocean - ArcticOcean_MG_CB8_126 | ecosystem: Environmental > Aquatic > Marine > Oceanic | place: Arctic Ocean: Canada Basin | collected...
CAGGTGGGTCGCGCACGAGAATGTAAGAGTTGACCACCCCCGGGTCGATGGATAGCAGATTGTCGGTTAGCTCTTCGACGGTGTCAGCCTCCCAGTAGCGAGCTGCGACGCGCGCGTGTCCGGAACCTCGATTGGGGTATGCGAGCGCTTCGTCCACGATCCGAGTCTCGCCGGGCGCAAGGTTCACGAAATAGGCCCGCTGGATCCGCTCGGCCCGGTCGAACCACTCGGCGCTGACCAGCACACCGAGACCGGTCCGCTCGTCGGTTCTGTTGGTAAGGCGAAGGCGAAAGGTTTCCTGGCGCTGCTGCGTTGCGTCGAGTGTGATGTCACCCGAGAACTCCAGCTCGCCGACCGAGAACCGTTCGTCGAAGGCAAAGAAGCGGCGAATTCGTTCGGCGTCGCCGAAGCCGAAACGGTTGTTGGAACGATTGACGTCGGGAATCAATCCGAGCGGATCGACCACAACCGCGGTCGGCTCGCACCTCACATCCATCTCGAAGGCCTCGTCCTCCAAACCAGAGGCGATGACGTGCTGGGTGAAGCTGCCGTCAGCGCAACGGGCCTCGATCGTGACCGGAAGCGGCACGGGAGTGGACCGTTTTAGCTCGCCGCGCAACCGCGCGGTGCCGTCCCGGAGCCCGACCTTCTGCAGGCCGACATCGATATTGACAGTGGGCTCAAGCCAGTCGCGAAGCGTCTTGTCGGGATCGGGCACGAGGTCGCGTCCCATCGCGTCGACGATCGCAGCGAGGTCGTTGGAGGGTTGTCGCACGAGCTGGCCAATTGCCCGCCCGACGGCATCGACGCCATAGATAGCCTCGAGGAGCTTGAAGGTGGCGTACGCCTTGCCGCGTGCGGCCGCACTGAGAGGTTCGGCCGAGAGGTCGACGGGGCGACGACTTTGCGCGGCGCGAGTGAAGTTACCCTCGACGCCATAAAGGATCGGCGTCGCAGCTTGCGATTCTCTGAAAATTCGTTCGGTCAGGTATAGCGCCGCACCCTCGGTCCACCACGGCGCGTTGTTGCCCGGTGCACCCATCGCGATGCGACCGACCACATAAGCGCCAAGCCAGCGGCCATAGCCGAGGGCATACGACGCGCCGAAGTCCTGCAGTATCAAGGGCACGTTGGTACGAAACGTGACGAGCGTCGCGCCGCCGCGGGAGCTGACCTCAACGATGCCGTCGGCGCTGCTCCCCGGCCCACTCGCAGCGGGCTCCCAGCGCACGGTGCCCCCGGGTACCGGCGTCCCAATGATTTCCTCGATGGTCGCCGTCGCCGCGTCGGCGTACGCGGCGAGCGAGATCGTCCAGTCGCGCCACTCCTCGGGATATTCGATCGTGATCGGAGCGTTGGAAAGGGTGAGCGTGGCTGCCTGACGGGGGCTCAGCGTCGCGCCCAGCGAGAGGCCGGCCAAGAGGAGTAGGCATCCGGTGGTGGCCATGCGATTACCGGTGCGCTTGCGCATGCTCATGTTGGAATCGAGTATAGCAACTGCACTATCGCGGAATCCGGGCTCATTTTGAGCCCACTATGGCCTGGAAGACGATCGCCGACATGTCCGACGAAAAGTTTGAAGTAGTCATTGTGGGCGCCGGCCCGGCCGGGGCGGTCGCCGCTCTGGCGCTGGCGCGCGAGGGCGTCGAGGTTCTGGTTCTGGAACGCGGTGATTTTCCGGGCGCGAAGAACCTCTTCGGCGGAATTCTGTACACGAGCGTGGTCAACGAGCTCTTGCCCGAGTTCTGGGAGACCGCTCCTGTCGAGCGTCACATTGTGAACCGACGCTGGATGGCCCTGGACGAGGACACCCAGATCGGACTCGACCTCAAGAGCGCGAAATTCGACGTTCCTCCGTACAACAACACCTTCACGGCACTACGATCGAAGTGGGACCGATGGTTCGCCGAACAGGCCGAAGAGGCCGGCGCGATGATCATCTGCGAGACCAACGTAGAGGAGCTCATCGTCGAGGATGGCAAGGTCATTGGGTTGCGTACAGGGCGCAGAGACGGGGACGTCTACGCCGACGTCGTCATCCTGGCCGAGGGCGCCAATGCGCTCCTGGCGGAGCGGGCGGGCTTTCGCCCGCTGATGGCGCCGCGCAATCGAGTCAATGCCGTCAAAGAAGTCATCGCGTTGCCGCCCGAGATCATCGAGGATCGATTTCATCTCGAGGGCAACCAGGGGATGGCGCTCGAGTACTTCGGTGGAGCCGTAAAGGGAACTGTTGGTTCGGGGTTCATCTACACCAACCACGACAGCCTGTCGGTTGGCGTGGGCTGTTTGATCGAGGAATTCCTACGCCTCAACATGGCGCCCTACGACATGCTGGATTGGTTCAAGGCGCACCCGATGATTGCTCCCCTTCTGCGCGGGGGCGAGACCGTCGAGTACGCCACCAAGATGATTCCGGAGGATAGCTACGATTCGCTGTCGGACCTATACGAGGATGGCCTGCTGCTGATCGGCGACTGTGCCGGATTGGTGAATCCCTCGATCCACCACGAGGGAACCAACCTCGCAATGGCATCGGGAGTCGCTGCCGCCGAGACCGTGCTTGCCGCGCGCAAGGCCGGGGACTTCTCCAAGGCGCGCCTGGCCGAGTACCGTGCTCGGCTCGAGGACTCGTGGGTCATGAAGGACCTCAAGCGCTATCGCGATACGGTGCACTTCCTGCTCGACAACCGCGAGCTCATCGATGAGTACCCTGATCTGGCGATTCGCCTGATCAGGCGCTACTTCACCATCGACGACACGCCCAAAGACGACGTCCTGAAGGAGCTGTGGAAGATGATCCGCAGCGAGGTGAATTTCCTCAAGATGGCGCGCCAGATGTGGCGCGCGCGCAAGACGATGCTGTGAGGCACACATGTCGATCGATGTTCGCGAATACCTGAAGCCACACAAGATGCTGACGCTCGAGGAGCGCCTAGGGCTGGTGAAGCGACGCTTTGCCGACGAGAGCCACATCACCGTGGATCAGGACGCGTTCCGCGCTGACGAACAGAAGGCAGTGCTCTTCATGTGCCCTGCGAAGGTGTTCGAGCTCAACGAGGACGACGGCAGCTGCATCGTGAACTACGAGGATTGCCTCGAGTGCGGCACCTGCCAGGTGGCGCGACGTTACACGACGTGGAACAACCCGCAGGGTGGCTACGGAGTTACGTACCACTACGGTTGATGGGCGCCCTGGGCGCGACGGATGAACGCGCGTAGCTGACGCTCTTCCCGGAGCACTCCCAGGTATTCGTTCTTCGTGCTGATGCACCAGGCTGGGAGATCCAGCTCAATGCCCGCGTCGTCCGCCAGAATCATGGCGATGTCACCAGTGGCAAGGCCAGCCATCGCGTTTTGAGTGCGGATCAGAGGCTCCGGACAGAAGGTCCCGAGCGCGTCAACCGTGAGCGCGCAGGCGTCGATCAGCTTCGCGAGCTCCGCCTGGTCGAGCGTCCCGTGGACGTAGGCGTCCAGGCGGCGCTGCGGGCGTTGCGGCTCACTCACGCGTTCGCCTAGATGCGGATCTCGTCGAGCTGACGATCTTCGCTTAGCGGCCGAACGAGCAGCTGGCCGTCATGGCCATCAACGTTCCAGAGCACCGGGACCTCGGCCTCGGCGCGACCGGCGCTATAGCGCGCCGTGATCTGGCAGGCGAATTCCAGATCCGCCGCCGAGGCGGGCCCTTCGATCAGGGTCAGCGGCGAGCTGTACGCCTCTAGCCAGACACTGCCGCGTTCTTCGCGGAAACGCTCCAGAAAATCGTTCTCCGTCTCGTGTCGTCCCACAATGATCTTCACATCGTCGCCCAGCCGGAAGTGCCGTCCGACCTTGAGCAGCATCATGTCGTCCGAGTCGACGTTCGAACCATTGTGCGTGAGGAAGTCGCGCAGCTTGCGGGCGTAGTTCTTGTCGGGCAGGAAGCAGCAGCCGCCAGCTGGCTGAGGGTAGTCGACGAGACCAAATTCCTCTGCCAGAAGCATCTGCTTCTGCCGGCCGCGACCTACGATCCCGTGTAGTTCCTCGCGCTTAACCCAGCCGCGCTCCTCCGGAATCGTGGCGGGCAGGACCTGTGCCGAGAGCGGGCGCAGCAAGAGCCCCTCGAGCTCGGACTCCTTCTCGATCATGTGCATCGGAGGGCGTCGCTGACTCATCGGACGCTGCCCGAGTACCTCACCCGTGAAGACGAAGTCGTAGCCGCGCTCCTCCATGATCTCCTTGGCGCGCTGGAGCATGAAGATCCTGCAGTCGATGCATGGGTTCATGCCCGAGCCGTAGCCGTGCTTCGGGGCCAGTACGACCTCAGGAAGATAGCGATCCTTGATGTCGATGATCTCGACCGGAACCTCGAGTTGGGCGCCGGCGTGAAGCGCGTCGTTCCGATAGGGCTTGTCGGGGTTGTTGGTGTTGCCCAGTAGACGGTGGCGGTCGGCGACGCAGAAGCCCGTGGAGAAGTGGATGCCCAGGACCTCGATCCCGAGGTTCTGCATGAGGTTCGCCGCGATCGTCGAATCGAGGCCGCCCGACATCAGGCCCAGTGCTCGGATCTTCGTTTCTGTCATGGTCCTGCACATCGCTGGGAATCGGCGCGTCGCCGGCGCGGACTGTCGCGCGGAATCGTCGCGACACGGACGCTACTCGATGGATAATCAGGCGAGGTTAGCACGCCGACCACGCGCGAAACGGCACCCGGGCCTAGCCTGGTCGCGAGCCAAGAAACGGCTGCCACATGGGGTCGACACTTCCTCCCGACCGCAGCAATGTTGCGGCCTGCCAGGCCGGCGCGCGAGGTTCACGCAATAGGGGCATCCCTGCTTCTTCCGGCCGTCGATCCGCTTTGCGCGCATTACATCGAAAACACGACACCACGATGTTGCGCCAGGTCGCGCGACCGCCGCGGGAGCGCGGATGCACATGATCGAGGGTCAGTTCCGAGGCGGCTTCTCGATTGCCGCAATACTGGCAGCGATGGCTGTCGCGGAGGTACACGTTCGAACGCGAGAACCTCACGCGCGGGCGCGGGACGCGATCGTATTCGAGCAGCTGAATCACTCGCGGTACCTCGATTCGGCCGGAGGTCGTGGTCACCCAGTGCTCGTCGTGACTCTGGCAAGATCGCGCCATCCAAAGGTCCCACGGGTAGACGGCGTATTCCGCGTCGACGGCCTTGCCTCGGCCACCGTAGATCAGCGCTAGCGCACGACGCCCGCCGACGACATTCACTGCCTGCCAGAGACGGTTCAGGACGAGAACGCTACTTTTCAGCCCCATTGATGCCCCCACTAAGGTCCAGGGTCGGACTATAGACCGGGCGGACGAGAGCGGGGAAGAGGCAGCGAAGGTTCAGTCGCGGCCGCTATGAGCGCGGAGGATCGCGAGCGTGCGTTCGATGTCGAGGGCGGCAACGAAACCGTTGGGGCCGGTTGCACCGGTAGCCGCAAAGAGGCTGTTGTAAATGGCCTCCTCGGTTGCCTCGATCGCTGCCATGAAGAGTGGCGACAGCAGCGGCGTGGCGAGGGGTGTAGCCCGGGGCCTTTGCCCGCCACGACTCCCCTGCCGCAGGCCGGGGTGTGTCGAGAACGCGACGACGTAGTCGCCACTGCCGTTGGAGCCGGAGGCGCCCGTTCGAGCCATTCCCATGAAGGCCCGAAGTGCGAGTCGTTCCAAGCTGGCCGCGTCAATCGGGGCGTCGGTCGCCACCACGATCATGCACGAACCGTCCGGGGTCTCGAGTTCATTGCTTGCCGTCTCCTCGATCACCGAGCGCATGTAGTACTGGCCCAGTTCGACCCCGATGGGGGCGCCATCGATCTGCAAGACGCCGCCAAAGTTGGTCTGTACCAGCACACCTACAGTCCACCCGCCTCGTGATTCGGGCAAGACACGTGACGACGTTCCGATGCCGCCCTTGAAGCCGAAAGCGATCGTTCCGGTGCCGGCTCCCACACTCCCCTCCGGAACCGGACCGTCCGTGGCGTCGGTGATCGCCGCAGCCACGTGCTCGGGCTGGATGGGCCGGTCGCGAATATCGCTCAGGTACCCATCGTTGGTTTCGCCGACGACTGGATTGATCGACAGTACGTCCTCGTTTCCTGGCAACGCGAGCATGTAGCTCATCAAGGCATCGGCGGCTCGCGGCACGCTGAGAGTGCCGGTGAGAATGATCGGGGTCTCGAGCGTCCCGAGTTCCTGAACCTGGCTGATACCCGTCAGCTTGCCAAACCCGTTCGCAACAAAGATCGCGGCCGGGGTCTTGTCGGCGAACATGTTGCCCGCATGCGGCAAGATCGCTGTGATTCCGGTGTTGATGCGCGCATCACGTTGCAGGGTCGTGTGCCCTACACGAACGCCGGCGACATCCGTAATGGCGTTGAGCGGGCCCGGTGCCAAAACGCCGGGCGAGAATCCATAGTCCCGCAGGCGGCCCCGGGCGGCGTTCTCTTGGCCGGAAGTCGACGGCGCCAGCGCCACGATTGCTGCCAGTGCCAGGCTCAAGGTGCGCGGGCGAAGGATCATGGCTCGAGGTCCTCGATGTTGAACACGGAGCTCTCCAGTTCATCGACCGAGACGGAGGGCATGCCTCGATCCAATCGCTCCCTCTCGACTGCACGCATCGTACGGAGGAGTTTCATGAGCAGCTCCTGGCCAGCCGCGTCGTCGGCGGCCTGGCGCGGTGTCAGTCCTCCGAGCCGTTGTTGCGGGAGGTCTGCCCAACGGACACAGAGCGCGGCGTGGAATTCCGCTAGAACCCGCGCCTCGTGTTCCTTCGAGAAATGCTCCGGCCGGTCCGCCGTTGTCTTACGGGGCCGCGGCAGAAAGCGGGCCAGATCGTCGCCGGCCGCCACCCGGGCGCGCGCCGATGGGTGTAGTTGCTCGTCGAGTTGACGCCATGCACGCCCAATAGCGGCTGAGTCAGGTCCCTCCAGGACCAGTCGCGAGCCCCGGGTTCTGATGAGGAAAGCGGCAACTCCCGCAGCGTCCGGCGGGTGCCAGATGTACCAGCGCTGGCTCGCCTCCGCGACGAGTTCCTGAGCGCCGGACTGCATCAGTCTCGCGTGCGTGTCACTCCCGTCCTCGATCTCGAAGAAGGCCTTGCAAAACCGAAGGCTCGAACGCTGAGGCTGATCGGAAGACAACTTTCTCATGGGCCGGATTATAGGACCTTGTATCCCGAGCCGGGTTCACTCTCGACCATACGGTAATATATGATAATGATATTGAAATCGTATTTAGATTACGCACAGGTTTTCCACAGCGGTGCAGACTCATCAGGCGCTCGGATCGAGCCCACGGTGCTTGGCCGCCAAGGGGATCCCTGAGTGACGCATGGATGATCGCCACAGATTATCCACAACACCAGCCATAGGATGACCATCGACATGAGCGAGGCATCGATCGACCACGAGTCGCGTATCGACGGAGCGGTGGAGTTGATCCGGGCCCTCGAGGCACGCGTCCCGGCCGACTACCGCCTCGCGCTCTTCGAGGCGATCGTTCGAGCGGACGCTCAGGCGTTTGCGCCCGCAGGCGTTCGGCTCGGTCCCGCCTCTGACGGGGTGGCTCCTTCGGCGTCGGTCGCTGATTGGGTAGGCATTGACCTCAACGTCTATGCCAAGGCGCTTTCTGGACCCGGGCGTTTGCTCGCGAAGACTCTTGTTACCCTGGAGATCGTCGCGAGCCAGATGAGCGTCGACTGGATGACACCGGCCGAGATCGAGCGCTTTCTGGTGGAGCGCGCACGGGCGACCCACGTCTACCGCACGAATGTCAGCAACGCACTGCGTCGGGCTCGCGGCCTCGTCGATCGACGAAGACGTGGGCGGGCCTACGAGTACCGCCTCACGAAAGCAGGCCGGGGGGTGGTCGAGCGCGAGATCGCTATCTTCGGACCGCGGTCCGGCTGATCGACGTCTGTCCGTGGCTGTGGCATCTTGCCGGCTTCCTTACTTCGCATGGGCATTCCCCTACCCGGAATTGCCCAGCGGGTGACCCCTGGGTGCGGCCTCCGGGGTCCGGGTCCCGCGTGTATGGCTGCTGACCTGGCCGAAAGGCCAGAGTGTCGAAGCGTCGCCGTGCCTCCTGCTGAACCCTGACCTCAGGGCGATCGCAGGGAGCTGTGACTACGCCGGGGGCCGGGATCGCGAATCGGACGCGGGGAGGCGCCTGTCCCGTTGGATCGATTGAGCTCATGGGTCGTGCGGCGTAACTCAGGATCACGGCCCCGCTCGGCCTCTTTGGGCGCTCACCCTGTCGTGGCGTTGGCGAACCTATAGGCCGAGGGGCGAGGCCGGTCCAACGGAGTGCGTCCGCTCCCTTGCTTGCGGATCGCTGGATTCACGGGCTTCATTATGCCCCGAGTGTCCCGGCTCGGCTGGTTTCACCAGTCCAGGCTCTCCGGGGAGGTCGTTGAACGCTGCGCCGGCCCTATTCCTCCCTGCAGCAAGTCGGTCGTCGCATCCGACGGGGTTGCGCGGCAGTGATGATCGACGGCGAGTCCCGGAGCGGCATGTCGGGTCACTGTGGCGAACACGGGTGTGTGCGTCTGTCCGACCGTGTGTCCGCCGCTCCCGGCCAACTCATACGGTCTCTGAGTAGTGCTCTGGACCGCGCACCGGTGCGGGTCTGCTGAATCAACCGGCCTGTCGCGGAGTCTGAGGCGGCGCCAGAACCTGAAGTGACCTCTCAGAGGTTGTCGGCGCGCCGACAATTTTGCGACCCAGGCCCGAGGGCGGCCCTGCTGCTTGGGGCGCCCACAGGGAGGCGGTCTCGTGAGCACAGGGTCGGCGAGCGCGGACATGGCACGCGACGGTACTTCAAGTAGTTTGCGAGAGAGTGTCGGCGTGCCGACACTCTCTCTGACGTGTCCGGCGGTGGGTAGCTCGCGCGATAACGCGCGGCTACCTACTTCGCCTGCTCCGCGGTCGTTAAGTCTGGCAGGCCGTTCAACCGGAGTTCGCGAATGGCCTCGAGCAGCGAACGCTCAACGTCGGCGGGCGAGAGTTTGTTCGATGTCAGGTAGACAGTCACCGTGATGCCTGCCTTCGATCGGTAAGTCACTCTACGCGGAGGCGTCGGTGCGGTCCGGGTCGAGGCGGCCGGCTCGGGCTCGGCGATCTCCTCGATGATGGCCGCCGGCTCGGGTGCGGCTGTTTCGCCCCGACGGAGCCGTCGCAGGTCGTCGCGAGTCAGTCCGTCGTTGACGACCCGTTGTGCGAGTTGCTCCATCTCTTCGAGGGTCGCTACCCGGCACAGCTCAAGGATCACCGACTTCGAGCGGACGTTGCCTTCCTGCAGTACCGTGCGTACCGAGGACGGCATATCGCTCAACTTCAGGCTCTCGGTAACGCTCGTGCGGCTCTTGCTGACCCTCTCGGCTACCTCGTCGTGAGTGAAGCCGTACTGGTCTATCAGTGCCTGAAAGCCCTCGGCCTCCTCGAACGGCGAAAGGTCCTGGCGCTGCAGGTTCTCGATCAGCGCGATCTCGAGCGCGGCCTGATCGTCGATGTCCATGACGATGCACGGGACTTCCTCGAGCTCCGCTGCCCTGGAGGCCCGATAGCGACGTTCACCGGAAATGATCTCGTACCCGGTCTCTGACCGGCGGACCAGCAGCGGTTCGAGCACCCCGACTCGCTGGATGGAGGCGACGAGTTCCTCGAGGCCGTCGAAGACGCTGCGCGGCTGGGCGGGGTTCGGGCGGAGTTGGTCGAGCGGAATGCGCTGCCCAACGGCGTCCGTCTGGCTCACCGCAAGCTCTTCTACGAAATGAGCATCGTGTCGCATTCGCGTCGTGGTGGGGAGTCCTCGTCTGCTAGACACGCGCCAGTACCTCCTCTCCTAGTTCTGCATACTGTGCCGCCCCAGTGGAGCTGGGAGCGTGAGTGAAGATCGATTCCTTGTATGCCGGGCTCTCCTCGAGCCTGACGTTGCGCGTGACGATAGTCTTGAAGACCTTGTCGCCGAATACTTCGCGCACCTGCGCGACGACGTCGCGGCCGAGCACTGTGCGTCGATCGAGCATGGTGACGAGGACCCCAAGCAGCTCGAGGTCTGGATTGACTCGCTGACGAACGCGCTGGATCGTGTCCAGCAGGTCGTCGGTTCCCTCGAGCGCCAGATAAGACGACTGGATCGGTACGATGACGTGACTCGACGCCACGAGGGCGTTGATCGTCAGAAGTCCGAGCGTAGGCGGGGTATCGATCACCATGAAGCTGTACTCGTCGGCGACGCTCGCGAGTTTGTCGCGCAGCCGATAGTGCCCGTCGAACTCGCCCGAGAGCTTGATCTCAAGCTTGGCCAGGCCAATTCGGGCGGGCGCGATGTACAGGTTCTCCGGCGGCGCGGCGTAGGTCACGTCAGCGATCCCAACCTGGGCCTCGATCAAGGCGTCGTAGACCGAACGGTCGATCTCGGCCGCCTCGAGAAAGGAGATGCTCGAATGTCCCTGCGGATCCAGGTCGATGAGGAGCGTTCTGTGCCCCTTCATCGCGAGGGCGGCAGCCAGATTGACTGCGGTGGTGGTTTTGCCGACGCCACCCTTCTGGTTCGTCACCGAAATCACGGGGCCGCGACCGGCGGATTTCATCGACGAAAATTCCCAGGTTCAGCGCGGACGCGCATTTTCACCACGGCTTGTGCAGGCAGGGAGGCACGACAGTCTTGCCGTATGTTCCCGCCCGCAGCAGCGTCCACTAAATCAGAGACGGGGTTACGCTGCAACCACCTGGATTGACTTGACATTTATATATTTTATCCAAAGATGTTTACATCTCATACTTCGAAAAATCATCAGAGTCCAAGCTGTCGAACCATTTGCGGAGTCGTTCCGCTTCCGAGGCACTATCCACTCCGCTTTCAGCCATTTCCAGAACACTTGTCTCTACGAACACCGGAGCATCCGCCCGCAATGCAAGAGCCAGCGCATCGCTGGGCCGCGAGTCGATGGTGTACGTCGTATCCCCCAATCGGACCTCAACTGTCGCGTAGTAGGTGTTGTCGCGCAGGTCCGAGACGACGACCCGTCCAACTTCCGCCCCGAGGGTCGCCAGTACGTCGTGGAGCAGATCATGCGTCATAGGTCGCGGCGGCACGATCGATTCGACCTGCAGCGCGATAGCGTTGGCCTCGAAAACACCAACCCAGATGGGTAGTATGTGCTTGTCGTCGGCGTCTTTGAGAATCACGATCGGCATATTGGTCACCGGATCGACCATGAGACCGCTGATCTGCATCTGGACCTGCAACAGTTCGCTCCGACTAGCGCGGTTCCGAAATGATCTCGCCGTACATGCTGTGCGCCGCATGCGAGACGACGCGCACATCCACGATCTTCCCGATAAGAGTCGATTCGCCGGCCATGTTGACGATGTGATTCGATGAGGTGCGGCCGCCGACATCGGACTCCGAGCGTTTGCTGATCGAGTCGATGAGCACGTCCGTTTCCTTGCCAACCCACGCCGCATTGTGCTGAGCCTGGATGTACTGCCCGGTCCGCTGCAGCTCGAGGAGTCGGCTCCGTTTCAACTCAGCTGGAACGTCGTCTTCGTACTGGGTAACAGCGGCGGTGTTTGGTCGCGGCGAATACTCAAACGAGTAAAAGGAGTCGTACTCGACGGTGCGGACCAGCTCGAGAGTGGCCTCGAAGTCCTCATCGGTCTCACCCGGAAAGCCGACGATCAGGTCGGTCGAAAGCCCCACGCCTGGCACGGCTGCGCGCAGAGCCGCGACCTGTTCCAGGTAGCTGGCCGCCGTGTAGTGCCGATTCATGTTGTGCAGAATTCGATCTGAACCTGACTGTACCGGCAAGTGCAGGTGCTTCGCGACGGTGCTCGCGGTGGCCATCACGTCGATCAGTCGACGCGACAGGTCCTTGGGGTGTGAGGTCAGGAATCGCACCCGCTCCACTCCGCGTTGGCCATCGAGTTGAGCGTTGCGCTCAATCGACTCGTCGATCGCGAGGAGTAGCTCGGGGAACTCCATGCCACTCTCAGCGTCCACCCACGAGTTGACGTTCTGACCCAGCAGCGAGACTTCGCGATAGCCGCGTAGTCCAAGGCCGCGGATCTCGTCAACGATGTCATCCGCCGGCCGGTAGACCTCAAGACCACGCGTCGACGGAACGATGCAAAAGGAGCAGAAGTTGTTGCAGCCTTCCATGATCGTGACGAACGCGCGGACCTTATCGAGTCGGGCGGCGCCGCCCGACTCGAAGTCCACCAGGTCCTTCGTATTGACGCAGGGCTGCCCCGTCTTACGAACGTCAGTGAGAATGTCGGGCAAGGTCTGGATGGCCCGAGTGCCGATTACGAAGTCCACGGCCGGCTGGCGGTCGATGATCTCGCCACCACGCTGCTGCGCGATGCACCCGGTTACCCCTACCAAGATCTCGGCCGGTCCTTCGCTCTCGCCGCTGGCGCGCTGCTCCTTGAGAATACGCAGTCGTCCGAGCTCCGAGAACAACTTGTCCTCCGCGCGCTCGCGGACGCTGCACGTATTCACCAGGACAACGTCGGCATCCTCGGGGCCATCGGCGGGTACGTAACCCATCTCCGTCAATAGCCCCGCGTACTTCTCCGAGTCGTGCACATTCATCTGGCAGCCGTACGTCTTGATCCAATAGCGCGGCGCCGTAGTAGATCCAGGCACGGCTTCGGTGGACGGCATCGGCGAAGGCTCAGGCATCGTGATAATCCGGCAGTCGATCGAGGTGCGGACGGGGGCGTCACCCTTCTCGGGGGGCGCTGGAGCGGCGAATTATATCAGTCGGCCACTGAGGCTCTTGCGGATTGTTTCGGCCGCCACCGCGCCTTCGCGTAGGAGGCGAGCCGGCGTCGTGGTCAGATCGACAATGGTCGATGGTTGGCCGCCCGGTAACAGCCCGCCATCGACAACGCCGTCGAGCCGCTCGCTGTCTATGTTGAGGTCCGAAACCGCCGCGACCGCAGGCTCTCCCGTGAGGTTCGCCGACGTCCCGGTGATGGCCGCGCCGAGACTCGCTGCCACTGCGCGCGGTACTGACGCCGCGGGGACCCGAACGGCAACGCCACCGCTCGGCCCAAGCAGTGGCGCGGGAAGCCCGGCTCGCGCCGGAACCACCAAGGTCAGCGGCCCGGGCCAGAACTCTGCGGCGAGCAGATCGAACCGTGAGTCCGTGACGGCGGCCACGGCGCGCGCCGACTCCGTGTCCGCAGCGAGCAAAAGAATTGGGTGGCTCGTCGCGCGACCCTTCAGTTGCAGTACGCGCGCGATGCCCTCGACGCTACGGCTATCGGCCGCCAGTCCGTAATAGGTGTCGGTAGGCAGTGCGACGGCGCCGCCGTCGCGGAGGATCTGTGTAACGGCGCCGAGCCACGGCATGTCGTCGTCCGCGTTCGTCGCCCAGATTTGCATTCGAGAGCTCCCGGCGACGCTGTCGCCCTGTATCGCTTCGGTCACGGCCAGGATGATAGCGTTCGCCCATGGAACCACCGCACTCGGGCGATCTCTTCGCCTCTACAGAACCCCGTCGAAAGTCCCGGGTGTCGCCGGGCGCTCCACTGGCTGAGCGCATGCGTCCTGCTGCGCTCGACGAGATCGTCGGGCAAGACCATCTCATCGGGCCGGGGCACCTACTCCACGGCCTGGTCGAGGATCACCACCTAACATCGATGATCTTGTGGGGGCCAGCGGGATCGGGCAAGACCACCCTCGCGCGCGTGCTGGCCGACGCTGCAGAACAGGCACTGGTCGAGTTGTCGGCCACGTCGGCGGGGGTGAAACAGATCCGCGAGACTGCCGAAGGCGCTGCACGCTTACAGCAACAGGGCGGCAAGCAAACGGTTCTGTTCGTCGACGAGATACATCGTTTTCACAAGGGACAACAGGACGCGCTGCTTCCCTGGGTTGAGAGCGGCGCTGTGTGCCTGATTGGGGCTACCACGGAGAACCCATCGTTCGAGGTCAACGCTCCCCTACTCTCAAGATGTCGCGTTGTTCGTTTGGAGTCGCTGACCGTTGACGACTTGATGACGTTGCTGCGGCGCGCACTGGCGACCCCTCCACCGCGCGGACTCAGCGAGGTCGGAGTGTCGGTAGCCGAGGATATTCTTGCGCGGCTCGCAGCGGCGTCGCAGGGCGACGCCCGGACTGCCTTGGGCACGCTCGAGCTCGCTGTCCAATTGGCGGCAGGCCGCAACCGGAACGAAGTCACCGACCATGATGTCGTGGAGGCGCAACAGCAGCCCTTCTTGCGGCACGGCGCGGAAGAACACCGGAACGAGATCTCGGCGCTCCAGAAGAGCATTCGGAACAGCGATGCTGACGCGGCGATCTATTGGCTCGCGCGTCTTCTCGAGGCTGGTGATGATCCGATGTATGTCGCGCGGCGACTCCTCGTGACCGCGAGCGAGGACATCGGGTTGGCTGATCCGATGGCCCTGACTCTGGCGACTTCGGCCGTGCAGGCGGTGCACGCGTTGGGGATGCCAGAGGCGCGACTCGTGCTGGCCGAGGTGACCGTCTACCTGGCGGCCGCGCCCAAGAGCAATTCTGCCTACAGCGCCTATGCGGCGGCCGCCGAGGCCGTGCGCGAGGGCGGTAGCCTGCCCGTGCCGATGCAGCTCCGCAATCCGGTCACAGTACACCTGCGCGCGGCGGGGTATGGCGAAGGCTACGAGGACTCCCACGACAGTCCGGAGGGCGTCGCGCGCTTCGAGTCGCTCCCCGACGCACTAGCCGGTAGTCGATTCTACGGCGGGACGGCTCGTGGCGCGGAGGCTTCGATCGCGAGCAGGATTGAAACGGCGCGCAGCTATCGAACCGGCAGCGTGGTGCAGGCCGCACGAGATGAAAACGATCCGGGCGGAGATCCGTCGCGAGACTAGGACGCGGGCGGGCCAGTCCGTCCGGGGCGCGCTGTCGGGCGCCGTACCTTGCCGCCTTCCTGCTTGCGGGGCGCGGGCGGCGGAGAGGTGAGGACGAGTTCGAGGACATCCTCAACGCGTTCAGCGAAGTGGAATTCCATCCCTTCCCTGACTTGCGGCGGGATCTCTTCCAGGTCCTTCTCATTTTTCGCTGGTAGCACGATGCGGCGAAGTCCGGCGCGCCGCGCCGCGAGCACCTTGTTCTTGACTCCACCCACAGGCAGGACGAGGCCACGCAGCGTCAGTTCGCCGGTCATGCCGACATCGGCCGCCACCGGGCGACCCGTAAACAGCGATGCCAGGGCCGCCAGGATTGTCACACCGGCCGACGGGCCGTCTTTCGGCGTGGCGCCCGCGGGTACATGAATGTGCAGGTCGTGACGCTTGAAGGCGCTGTCCGCGATGCCGAGTTCGTCGGCGCGCGAGCGCAAGTAAGAGAGGGCGGCCTCCGCCGACTCTTTCATCACGTCACCCAACTGCCCGGTCAGCTTCAGCCCCCCCTTGCCGGGCATGCGAGTGGCTTCGATGAACAGAATGTCACCGCCAGCAGCGGTCCAGGCCAGGCCGACAGCAACGCCAGGAACCGCGGTTCGCTCGGCCACCTCGGTGAAGAACTTTACGGGTCCGAGCAGAGCGTGG
>Ga0114999_10005128_pt1 | contig 15538 bp, 13 predicted proteins | sample ArcticOcean_MG_C_3_FD_89820 | JGI IMG/M metagenome (GOLD analysis project Ga0114999, IMG submission 89820) | Marine microbial communities from western Arctic Ocean - ArcticOcean_MG_CB8_126 | ecosystem: Environmental > Aquatic > Marine > Oceanic | place: Arctic Ocean: Canada Basin | collected...
AGTTCGCAGTGGTTCTAATTATTACTTTTATTTCTGCTATTATCGTGTATAATATATTGTACTTGGTGTTTGGGTTTGGTGGAGGTATGCTTACCAATTAAATAATATAATTTATCTACGCTTTCGGTTATGCCGGCGGTATGATTTTACTAAGTATAAGTGCCCACTCGCCGATCAACAATTCGCAATTTCCGCTTAGATTTTTTTAACCTTGATAACTTGTGTTTTATTTATTAAGTGTCTCTTTACCTATTCAATTTGGAGATACAAAAAAACGGGGATAACCAAGAGCAATAAAATCTTGTTTATACAACTCATATACTGAGTCTGCTATTTTTTGACTAGTATAATACTCCTGCCATGGTTTTGATCTCGCCGACTTATTCATTGGTTTCCCCTTCAGTGGAAGATGTAAAATGTTATCAATATCTTGTTCTAAGTGTTCAAAACGAATCAGATTTGGACAAATAATATCTTTTCCATTAATACTGATAAAAAATAATTGCGGCATCTCGTGCGTCAACTGTATGTCCCGCGTCTTCGGTGCCGCCCGCGTCACCGCATCTTTAACATATTCGTTAAAATTTAAATCCTTGATTTTGGTGTAAGAAGGCATCGTTCCGGTTTCTTTATTATTAAAAGAATGATAGTAAGTTGATGGAAGAATAGAAAAATTATATGATGATACCATACGATCATATGGATTTCGAATAATGGCTACAGTTTTTTTTCTATCTTTTGGTGAAAAACCCAATATGCCGCCGTGCATATTGTGAAAAAATTGTTTAGATGGTAAATAATTTATTGAGAACCAAGTGCCGGCATTTTTAGGAATATGTATAAAGAACAAATCTGTATCAATAATATTATAGTTGAGCTTGTGTGGGTGCGGTCTTTGGCGGTTATAGACGCATGTCATCAGAATATGCCCATTTAGTGGTCCCTTAATATCCGTATCTTTACAAGTTGGACAGAGCACATAAGAATAACAAAGAGAACATTTATAGAATATATTGTCAGGTAAAAAGGTCTTTAAACATAAATTGCAAGTTTGGGTATCTTGCGTTTTAACTGTCCACTTAGTATAATGCAAAGGGATGGGCAAGATCATATGTTCCATTGCTTAAATATATTGATAATATTTATATACTTTTTTTTACACCTTTGTTCAAAGGTGTAAAAAAACTGACAAGGATGCCAAGTTCGCAGTGGTTCTAATTATTACTTTTATTTCTGCTATTATCGTGTATAATATATTGTACTTGGTGGAGGTATGCTTACCAATTAAATAATATAATTTATCTACGCTTTCTGCGTTTTCGGCGTTTTCTACGCGTTTTGCGTTTTCGGCGCCTTCTGCGCGTTTTGCGTTTCCGGCGTGTTTTGCGCGGTTTGCGTTTTCGGTTCTTCCGCCGCCGTGTTCTCCGCCCAAACCCCGTCATTGATCTCATCCACCGCCATCCAGGTAAGCTATTTGTATCAAATCCTGTCGATCGGTGAATCCACCCACGTCTATTCCTGTCTTCTGCTTGTGCAATTGCCCGGTCGCGAGCATACGCGTCCTCGTCCTCGACCTCTTCTTCCGCTGCCTCTAACAACTGATCAAATTCGGCTTGTGTCGGCGAGACTCCGTCTTCGGCGTCCAACTCCGCCTCGTACCTCGCCATTTGCTCCGCCATCTGCTCGTCCAATATCGCATCCTTTTCCATCTGTGCTGGTGTGCTCCCTGCACGCGCGAGCACAGCCGCCGGCGGCGCGCGTGCGATCGGCGCGCTCGTGCCGCGGCGTAGGCGCTGCCAATCTAATTCCATTTGGTCCGCTTCCGCCGCTATCGCCGCCTCCTCCTCCGGGGTCAGCCCGTGCTCGGCGGCGCCTTGTGGAAGAAGGTCATCTATTTCTTGGGGGTTATAGCTCATATATATATATATGGAATATTATAATTGCTAAATAGTGATTTTATCTACAGTATTATATTTATATATACTGCCAATAGACCATATGAAATTTATAATCGCGGGTTGATATACCTTTTTTTTGAGACAAATGGCAAGCAAACATAGGGAGCCGACGAGATTTAGGGTAAAGTTAGTAGATTCACCCCAGTTATGGAGATATGCAGTTAATATACAGGCACTTCCCGCCCAACCTGCTGCTTCAAATAAAAAAGTGCTGGTGGTAATATTATTTGATGGATCGCGCAAACATTGAAAAGGCATAATAAATGAGTGCAGATATATTTAATATATTATCGATAAAAGATATATGAATAATAAAAAGGTTGTCGTTTTTGATTTGGATCAAACTTTGGGGGATTTTGGACAATTAAGTATGTTTTGGTTTGGACTTCAAGAATATCTTAGTCCAAAATTACGCGAACCTGATTTTTATACATTATTGGATTTGTATCCACAATATCTTCGCCCGAATATATTAAGTATATTAGAATATTTGAGAGATTGTAAGCAAAGGGGTGAATGTCACAAGGTGATGATTTATACAAACAATAATGGAGAAAAATCATGGCCTCTTATGATAAAACGCTATTTAGAATATAAAATAAATGATCGTTTATTTGATCGGACTATCGCTGCGTATAAAGCGCGTGGAAAGCAAATTGAGCCACTTCGTACAACATATGAAAAAACATTAAGAGATTTACAATCTTGTGGGCATTTGCATCAAAACAGTAAAATTTGTTTTGTGGACGATTTAGAGCATAATAAGATGAAACGTGATAACGTCTTTTATATACATATACCCGCTTATCACTATAATTTTGACCCCAACGAGATGGTTCGGATGTTTATTCAATCCCCTCTGGCAGATTTGGTGGACAATAAAGAACCATTTTATTATCATATGGTCAATATATTATCGCGGAATAGATATTCACGAGAAAATCAAAATAAACAAGCAAATGAACACAATGGGAAGATGTTGCAAAAATATATTTATTCATTTATTAAAAGTTGATTAATCGTCAATTTCCATTGGAACAGATTCATCCGCTTCTGCGGCATATAACCGATCGGATATAAAGGTTTGTCTTTCTGTGGGGGTCAAAAGCCCCCAGAAAATACGTATTTCATTATTTGCAGGATTTTTCCCCAAAATATATATAATATTATCTATATTTTTATCGAATAAATGATAATAGGGGTAGCGATGAATAGTTCGTATGAAATTATCTACATATCCGTTCATTGTTGGTGTATCATTATTTAACCATCCATACATATCATTGATTATCCAATTATCCGCTTCATCATCATTTTCACTCGTCCCGCTATTATTATACATATCTTTTACAATCCTGAGTGTTGCGTGATAGTTCCGTATGTCTTCAAGTAAATATTTGGGCTGCGGTGAATATGTATATGATAAGATATGTCTGTGAAGTTCGGCAGGAAGTTTATTCCAATTTGTTGTTAGCTCTACCATTGTTTATATATTATATATAAAAACAATTAAATTCAATTTATTTCTCCTGCTCCAAAACATTTTGAACAATCAATAAAATTCCCTATTTTTTTTGTATTTTCGCATTTGATGCAAACCTTAAGATTGTGTTTTTTACACATTTTACAGGGCGTATATAGTTTTTTAACTAAGCCGGATCCCTTACAATTTACACAACTTTTTTTGCGCCCATTTTTATATATTTTAAGTGTGCGAGCGCTACTATCTGTAGCATTTGTAAATTTCGGCATCCAGAAATATGGGATAACATTGCTATATGTTTTGTAATGTTTTTCAAATATATATCTATAATATTTCTGTTCTTTCGTGGTAGGTGGATTAAAAATAATGGATGCCTCAGATAATGTTACTGGGGGTAGTGTATTTATATGTGATTGTATGATTTCATACCATGACTTTTTTTGTGGGCTTACACCGTCGCTAAATGCTTCTTTAGTACGCCAAAGAACCGTTTGAGGCAATAAATTCATCGGTTCGAAAGCTTTTCTTAGAAGATATTTTTCGGGTTTCCCTTTAATAAACCGAATATTTGGGGGAATGGAAAGATAGGCATTAACAAATACTGTATCCAGAAAAGGTGTGCGTGCTTCCAATCCATTACTGGATATAGATCGGTCCGAGCGCAATACATCAAATAGGTGTATGTCTTTTAATAGGCGGTGGCATTCTTTATCAAAGGCGATAGCATCTGGCGCAAGATGAAAATATAAATATCCGCCACAAACTTCGTCAGATCCATCGCCGTTAAATATAACCTTAGCATCACTGTGTTCTGCTATATACTTTGCGACAAGATAATTACCCACACTCGCCCTGACCGTAGTTGTATCATAGCTCTCAATATTATATATGACATTTGGTATTTCATCGAGGAATTCACTTTCTGTACAAATAATCTCTGTATGTTTTGTGTTCAAAAAATCTGCTACCTTCCGAGCATATTTCAAGTCTTCTGAACCTTGCAAGCCAATGCTATATGTTTCAAGTTGTGTTGGGTAACCTTCCTCTTCTACCAATTTCTTGACGAGAGCTGTAATTAGACTACTATCTAAACCACCCGAAAGAAGGCAGGCGATAGGGCGATTTGTGGTGAAGAACCGTTTTTTTACGGCATCCATTAGACTATTTTTCAATAGTGTCATAGCTTTCTCCTCTGTATCAATATCATAATTAATATAGGATGTAATTTTTGCAAAGGATTTCTCATAAATTATGTTTTTCCAAACATCTTCACTGCTAATAAATTCATAAACGCTGTATGTTCCAGGTGTAAACGGTGTAATAGTTTTTTTATCTGTCCATAGATTTGCCATCATTTTTATTTCAGATGCGAATGCAATTTTTTTTACCTTACTTTTAGCTGCAGCGATGAACAGTGGGCGGACGCCAAATAGATCTCGTGCTATAACAATTTTATTTTGTGATCGGTCAAAAAGAGCAAAGGCAAATACCCCATCAATAAGCCGTAATGTTTGGTCAATGCCAAATTTTTTATATAAATGAATGATGATTTCGCAATCAGACCCCGTGGAATTTTTAATAGCAAAAAACTCGTGTAACTCTTTGTAGTTATATATTTCGCCATTGCATATGAGTGTATATCCATCAATGGTCATTGGTTGATTAGCAGAATTATTTAGTCCATTAATAGCTAATCTGTGAAAACCAAACCCCGCTTTGTGATCGTGAAAAAATGTAATATTGCTGCTTTCGGGTCCTCGCATTTTTCCCTTTTCAAAATTAGATATTATTTTTTCTTCATCGCGAATATCATTTAAAAGTAGAAAGATACCACACATATAGAGATGTCATCCCTATAATCTTTAGATTTTTTTATAAAATATAATTATCTTTGAATATATCATATGTCTGGTGCAATTAATGGTGCATATTATTGTCAATTTGAAAGGGCTGCACAAATAAACAAAGGTATTTATGATCGTAATCTTCCATCTTCTGAGTTGCAAATGTCTTACTCCCCACGTCCGACACAAACTCGTTATGTGAGAATGCCAATTTTAGACTGCCGAATGCCGACAAAGGTCCCTTGTAAAAGGATTGGTATTTATAACTCTGAGAAAACATTTAATCCGGGGACGAGTGCCCCATTTTCGGGTTTTGCCGGCGGAATCGATCAAGAATCTCGTCTTCAAAATATATTCTTTCCATTGCAGAAGAGTGCTCAAGCAAAATTCATCCCAGGAACAGAAAGTGATTTATATAATGTAAATATTAGAGTATCCCGCCCAGTTACTATGACCCATGAACTTCTATTTAAGCAGGAAAAATTTGCTTTAGCTGATATGAACAAATGTGGTCTGGGTAAAAACATTTTTAATAATTTCACACGACAGCAAGTGCAAAATTTGCCTTTGCGAGGTTAAAATTTAAAAATAATTAATAATCATATTATAATGGATAGCTCACTTAATATGATTGATTTAGAATATTTAACAAATCCTCTCTATATCAAAAAAAAATCGATATGTAAAAAAAAAAGCAATAAAAACGAAATTGCTTTTTATCGAAAAAGAATATTTAAGCTCACCAAAGACTTACTCTGTAATAAGGAAATTAATTCAAGCGTGGATAATACATTTATACATTATGCTGAAACGTGTATAAAGTATTTTAAATTCAAAGATCAATCAGAAATTATCCAAGAAGATTATGTACATATCAAAAAAAAAGAGGACCCCAATGCAAATATAATGAATGAACCGCTCCCCAATCATTTAATGATGAGAAAAATTACCCCTATGTCCACTAAAATCACCGATTATATACCTATTAAAATACATAGACCTGATAAGGCGAAACCTTTCATCCCGGTAAGTAGAAATATAGATATTTCCGACTCAAGATATCGTACAAAAGGTGTTTCAAAGAAAAATATCAATAATAAATATGAGAAGAAAGACAAGAAGAAAAAAAAAGGTGAAAAGAAAGACAAAACGTAGGAAACGAAGATCTAAGCGAGGATTTAAGAAAGATAGATGTGCGCCGCAAGTATCAGGTGAAAAATTAGAATTTTCTTGTTATACGAATAGTTCATTGCATAAATTAAAACAACTCTGGAATGCGCGTCATCCAGACCAACCCATAACAAGTAATGATCCATTATTAATATGGCAAAGTTTAAAATATGGAATGAGTAAAATGTGTGACAGAGAGTCTTGTTGGTTGAAACAAAAGGCATTCAAAGAGGGACTGAATAATGAGTTACTTAATCATACATTTGCCCCGCCTCCTCCACACGAATGGAAAAAAAAACCTTATGAGTGGCTTACCAGTGTTGAGATGATGGATGTTATGAAACAATATGAGAAGACGTATCCTTGTTTTGAATTTCTTGGACCTTCCCCAATTGATTTTGACGATCACAAGATGTTTGGCGAATGCGTCTGGGAGGATATTTGTCAATTTGATTTAAAAAATTTACTCGTGAAAGGAAAAACAAAAGTGGGTATTATTTTTAATTTAGACCCCCATTATTTAGAAGGATCACATTGGATTGCTATTTTTATCGATACAAAAAAGGGTGATATCTATTATTTTGATAGTTATGGTGAACGAGCGCCGAAGCGTGTTAGAAGATTTATGGAAAAAGTTCAAAAACAAAGTAAAAAAATAGGTAAACCATATAAAATTATTCAAAATAGGCGGCGACATCAATATAGTATCAGTGAATGCGGTATGTATTGTCTTTATATTATCATTGAATTATTGAAAGGAAGAGATTTTAATACTATGATAAAAACGAGAATCAAGGACAAGGATATTAAACAATTGCGAATTAATTATTTTAATTAATAAAAATTAAATATTAAATAAATTGTTGTTTAATATTTATATATGTTACGAACCCAAGAAAATACATTAAGTATGCAATTTCGTCATATAAATAATAGGTCAATGTTGTGGAACTTACTTAGAGAAACTTACGGGACTCAATCTTTGATAGGATTTGAGGAACAATTTGAGAAAATTGTCGAGGGTATAGCGAATGCTGCCTCAAACTTTATCAATCTCATTGAAATGAACAAAGCATGCGTGGCTACATCAGCTAATAATATAAACCCTTATCGGCGTGATAAGGGTGATGTCGAAAGAATCGCCCCACCCAAAGATACACGACAAGTAAGTAAGTTAAATAGTAATTTTGCCAAAAAGCAAGATGAATTCAATAATTTAATAAATGATCCAAAACCATCAGAAATTAATTTTGAAGTGACGGAGAAGCAAAATTTTAATGGTAATATAAGCGATTTAATGAGTCAGCAGCAATCAGAAAGAAATTCTGATATGATGGAAATCACCCAAACATATAATAAGAGAAATGCTCAGAATTGGATTAATAATGAAGTGCCTCCTCCATTATCTATAGGACATAATGATAAAACTCCACAAGTCACTGTTGATCCCCTTCCACCGCAAAGACGTGTTACATTTAATCTTCCAAACACAGAGGGAACCCAACCCACCATGTTAATGCCTCGTGGTCGCGCCCGTTCCCCGCCTCCTCCACCCAAAGTTCCTGAGCCCGTAAATTCATCTTTTCTCCATAAACTAAAAAAGATATCACATAATGATAAAAGTAAAATTAATGTGATGACTCCTTATAAGATAGAAGATGGGTCAATGTTTTTTTCAGATTTTGACAATTTAATCAAATCATTTTGTGTATCAAAGTTATTTATTCATAATGCGACGGTGCGAACTGAAAATGCATTGAAACAGGTGATAGAGAGTAGATTAAGTGATGATTTATTTCTCTTGTGTGATATTGGAATAAATCAGCGACCGATGAAAAATGGGGTATTGCTATTTAAGAAAAATGATAATGCGAGAGAAGTGTGTTATGAATCGACCGAATTTATAGAAGTCGCGGAAAATATAAAAGAAATGGCGTTGACCTTTTCGAATAAGAATAATGAACAATTGGATTTGTCGCCATCACTTGATGTCGAATTATTTGTTAAGGGGCGATCATTGCATATAAAATCACAGGACCATATGTCTTTTTATGACAATAAGTTTGGATACATCGTGTTGAAGGATGGGTTATTGGGTGTTGGAGAGAAAATATTAATAAATAATGACATCACGACGGTGATAGGGACTTGTTTGATTAATAAGCAAGAGGATTTCTATCATCTAATGGATACAGATATGTTATCAGGAAAAGAACATAATTGCGCTATTGTGGAGTGGGGTGTGGATAATCGCGGAAAATTGCCCAGCATTCATCGCCTCCCCACCTTAAGAGTGGTTAGTATCCCAGGTTAACGATCTTGAATAGTATAACAAATAATCTTTTGTTATATTCTAATGGTTAGGATAGCTGCGTGGATCATAACCACGAGGTCGCAGGATCTAAACCTGCTTCCGCGAACCATTTTTTTTAATTTTTTCCCATATTATAACATAATGGCTTGTTTGGATTTTCCGTGCGACGGACACCGCGATTGCCTCCAGTACAACGGGGAGGGCGGCAGTCCACATTGCGGGGGGTGTGAAACTCAAGAAGAAGCGAATGCTCGCACCGCCGGCGAAGGAACGCAGAGAAGGTGTAAGGAGCCGGGCGGCGCGGCGGCGAATCTGCCCACGGTGGGCAGGCAGATTGGGCGCGCGGCGGACGTCCCACCGCCGGGGTGGGACGGCGTTAGTATACGGGCGGAGAGAAGAGGATGGGTATTTGTTAGGGGGGAGTACACCCGGAACCGGCAGACGATCCGCTACGAGGGTCCCCTCGCTGCAAACACACCGCTGCCCATACGTCCGATTTCGCCCCCCGCAGCTGGTTGGCGTGAACAGGCTAATATTATGCTTGGACAAATCTCGGAGTTAGCTCAATATGCGGTGCGCCCTATGCTTGATCGCTGGGCGCGGCGGGGTGGGGATTCTACTGAAAGTTTAGCAACATTTCTGAATGGGCGGTTCGAGCTCGGACCCGACCGGGCACGGGTCCGTCCCCGCGCCCGCACTCTGGTACAGTTGACTTCCATTCCCAGTCAAGGAGCACCCGGCGCAGACTGGTTAGATCAGTTAATTTATGCCCTTCGAGCAAGTAACATGGAAATTTATGAAATACATTTACACTTTCACGCCAAATGGCGCGCCCGCGGACCAGTATTAACAATTTATTTAAGAGCATTTCCGGGTGATCCGCGGATCGGGCGTCCGCCCCGCCGCGGTAGGGGCGGTGGCGGCAGGCGTGGCGGGGGACGTCGCACACGACGCTACAAAAAACGTCGTAGAATACGTAGAAAGCGAAGAAGAGGAAACAAAACACGAAGAAGAAAAAAAAGGAAAACGAAAAGACGCACGAGATGTAGAAAAAGATAACTAACTATAATAGTTATCCACCCCCTGCGCTTTATACGCATCTGTCTCCTTTTCTCGTTTTGGACATTATATAATTTCTAACCAAACCATACCAAGAGTACAAATATGTTGAGTATATATAATGTTCAACATATTCAAACGTCGAAAGTCGAGAGAAGAACGACTTTCAAAATATCAAAAAAAGAAGCGCGCGAAGTATTCCTTGAGGTGGAAAAGATATTTCGATACTCTCAAAAAAAGATTTTTTAGAAAACGTGAGCCAGAACAATCACCTTTGTATCCTTATGAGGAATTATTTATTAATTCCTGATCAAGTAATCTTATTATTTCAAGATTTGCAGCTGGTAATTTTTTCATAGATTTGTAAAATAGATAAGTTACATAGGATACGAAAAAATCCATCATACTACAAACGATAACAAGCATTAATCGCATAATATTTACTTCCCTTTCTTGATATGACAATTGTGTAAAAAAATGTAAGAAAAAATAAAGACGTGCAGCATTGATAGCAGTTAAATAAATAAAATATAGACCAATAAGATTTTGATTAAAGTTTTTAGCGCCGATATATCCAAAATACATTAAAAATAATGGAATGGCAAAATATCCATTACTAAATGTAAAGAGCATGGATAGAATGCATTCTATCCACGATAAATATTTAATCGAATTAGATAACTTATAGCATTTTTTCATATCCTCGGTAATTTCAATACCAAGCAATGGGTCAATAATATCAACGATGGGTGCCGTAGGTATAGAATCTATTGTCTCGGCTGTTGGGATGTCTTCATCCATTATAGTTGTTTTTCATATACCTTTAAACTGGTTAATAAAACTTAATGATTTTTTTTTTACCCTTGGCAGTAGAAACTGTGACAATTGTTCCTACGGTGACAGGGACTGCTTCCGTTTGTCCCTTTGTGATCTGGTAACTTTCATAATCGTATACTTCGTTGGTTTCCATATTTACCATATATTTTTTGCCGCCGTATGTAATTTTTCTTACCTTTACCTTTTTTTTTCTTTTATTGGCTTGTCCAATATCATCGTCATCTCCACCTGTCATCGTCGGCATATAAGCGAATTCCCCGCCTTTTGATCGCGCAAATGCAAAACACGTTAAATCTTCTCCACCTGTTCTCATTTGTACCGCACAATCAATAGACGCTTCCTTCACAGCTTTCAACAGCTGACTATTGATTCTCTCCTTAATAGATGATATCTCATAAAGCGCTTGATCACTTGTAATGGGTGTTTTACTATCTAATTTGCTTATATCTTTGATTTTTAATTCACTTGAAATAAGTTCAGCGATTTGATGCTCTGTAAACCGCATAAGATAGAGAAACACCTCAATCTTTCTCTCCTCCGCAGGAAGATCATTATGACTACAAATACGGCGTGCGCGCCCGATGACTTGTTCTATGCGCACAGGGTGCCAATATGGTTCCATAATATGTACATAGCGCACATTTCGGAGAGAAATTCCTTCTGCACCGGCTGCAGTGATCATAAATACTTTTGCAATTTCCCCGTGATAGTTATTTGGTGATATTTTGTTAAGTTGATCCTTAATAGTTTTTGGAATCCCACCCCATTGACTGTTGAAAATATTTCTAACAATTTCCTTTTCTTCCGTGCTCTCTGTTCCAGTATATAGAATAAATTTAGGTTTTCCCGCATCTTCCTCTCTCTGCACAATATTCCACTTGCCACCTTTATTTTTAATAATTTTAAATTGCGCAAAGCCGTTTGCTTCTAATACTAATTTAAAGATGCCAATGCCTTCGAGGGTTCTAAATTGAGAGTATACGAGGTGTAAGCCGCTATTTGCTTCAATATTATTAAGGATGGTTAAAAACTTTGGACTGAGATTAGCGAGAGATGCTTTTGTTAAATAGGTATCGTTTTGTTGTTCAAGTTGTGTCAGTGCTGCTTTAATACGATGTTCATAATTATTATCTCTATTTTTATCCATTGATTCCTGTAATGCTTTTATATCATCCAGTCCATACTGTCCATCAATATTTTGTATTTTTTCTTCAGCGGTAGCGTTATCAAGTGCATATTCATCCAGTGGTATTTGAGCGGCGGCTGCTACGTCGAGATCATCTTGGGGAAGGGGGCGACCTATTTCTCCTGGAAATACAAAATTACAGAAAGCGCGAGAGAAAATCCGATAAGTGGAAACGGAATCTTCGTATATATCTTCACCTTTCCCTGCCTTCTTTTTTTTCCGCCCCTTGCGTTTGGCTTGTTCCATAGCCATTTTCCTTTCTCCTTCACGCGCACTCTCATAGATATTTAATTGATAATCGCTCATTGGTATTTCGACAACGTGTAAATCTGTTTCTTTATTAAATTGTGCCATCAATTGTTCTTGAGGGCTTCTGAAATGTGAGGTTAATCCCAATATTCTCTTCTTAAAAATATTTTGATTTTTTAATACACCCGTTTTTGAATTTATAAACCATTTAGTAAATTCTTCCAGTGTATCTGGCAATGCATTGTGATCCTGTGATTTTATTTGTTTGGCATTTACTGTGATATTATTTTTTGATAATGCATCAATAACTGTGCGAATAAATTCTTTATCGGTAATACGTCCCTCGTCACCCCCCTTTATTTTAATTCCCTGTGTTTGGGTGCCGCGTTTATTTATAAATCCAAAGGGGTTGCGGGTTATAACTAATTGCTTCAGAGAAGCTTGATAACGCATATAATCAAGATTAAGTGCCGGTTTCAAAATTTCCTTCATCCGTGCTTCATTGATTTTTTGTTGAGTGTTGATTGTTAGTGGTAATGTATAAGTTGTTATACTTCCTCGTAATATATTGAAGAGAATTCCCAATTCATTAGGATAATTAATAATAGGTGTTCCCGTAAGACAGATGATGCGACAGTTTTGCGCCTTTCGTAGATATTTATACAGTTGTCCACTCAATGATTTCTTTTTTTTGAGTTTATTGACGATACGGCTCACAAAATTATGAACCTCGTCAATAATGACAACAGAGTGATCAAACAAATTGGGTTGCCGCAATTTTTGTTTTAATTCCGCCAAATGACTATTTCTCAAACCATTATAATTTATAAAGAAATATTTTTTATTGATCATTAGATTAACTTGGTCATCAACACTTTCTCTATGAGAAGCTTTAAGTTTTTCATAATTAGGTTTTCTTTTAACATTAATGAGCCATGCTCCTCCCTTATCTGTTACGTATTTTAATGATAATTGAAGAGCTTTGGAGAGTGCCTTAGCGAGCGCTTCATTGCCTTCTGTGGGGATAAATTCCCAAAATTGGTTAATTTTGTAAAGGATGTCACCGCATTTTTTGAGTTCTTGGATATAATTTGTTCGCAGGGAGGCGGGTGTCATAATAATAATAGGTCTCGTACTTTTTAATCCTTCCGCAATCGCAATCGATGAGCAAGTTTTCCCCGAACCAAGTCCGTGATAAAGTAACAATCCACGATATGGCGTAGAAACATTTAGATAATCACGCACTAATTTCTGGTGCGTTAGTAGAGAGAATGCGCCACTCCTTTGATCACACGATATATTTTTTTCTTCTGCAAGAAGTTCTCTTCTATAGGGTAGAAAAGTTTTTGTAATAAATTCGATAAATTTTTTCTGATTACTGAGAAAGTAGAAGGGGGCTTGAATGAGAACCTTTTTGGATTCACGTGGAAGACGATCTCCCAATGTTCTTCCCCGTTTATCAACAACGAGAGATAAATCGGGCGGCGATCCTACATCTTCTGTTTGAACCATTATAGAAATGGATTTCGATGCTTTTGGTGCCTTTGGTGCCTTCGGTGTCTTTGGTGCCTTTTTTGCAGTTTTTTTAGGAGAATCGGGTAAAGATGGCTTGCTTGGAGGTGGGGGGACGACTGTCACAATTTCTTCTTCTTCTTCTTCTACATTAGTTTCGCGATGCACTCTTTCAAAGTGTTGCAGTTTCTGGCGCAATGCAGCACCATCATATCCTAAATCTGTTTTATCAACTATCTTTGTTTGTATGTCGACCACACCCTCTTCCTTTGGAAGGATTATTTCTACCTCTTGCTGTTTTTGAGGAGTTGGTTTTGTTAATAATTGTTGTAAAAGTGCAGCATCCATTATAAAATGTATATATTAAAGTTTTATATGGAAAAAACGTAGTATCAAGTTTATAGAACTCAGGGATGATACTAACCAATTATTTTAAGTGCATTCATGCAAGCTTCTTGTTCAGCTTTTTTTTTTATTTTATGAACAGCGCGTCCTAAGAATACGAAAATAAATGGTTCTGTGTTATAATATTCGTGTATTTTTGCGAAAGAATTGTAATAGCTAAACGGTTTAGCATTTTCCGTGCGAAGTTTGTGAGGAGCTTCCCCAAGACAAAGATATACCCCCATTGTATACCCTTCATCTGCCGTATTATTAATAGTGAGATATACGGGTGTAACCTTGAATTCTTTTTGTATTTTGACTTGAAGAATATTTTTATAATTATCATCAGTTTCAAGAAGTTTTATCCAATCCACATGTTTGTCGAAAATGGTTTCGACAAAAATTTGTGCAATCTGGAATCCTGGTCCCGTGACGAATACATTTTTGAACCAATCATCGCTATCGGAAATAGTGATTTTATTGAAATCTAAAAAGAGTGCGCCTAAAAATGCTTCAAAGAGGCACCCGAGTTTTTTGAGATTGGTGCGTGTCTTTTTCTCCTCGGCGTTTTTGGAGAGAATATACCAATGATTGAGCCCCATTTCATAAGCCATTCTTCCAATAGATTCATTTTTAACCAGAGCGATCTTTTTTTCTGTCATGAATCCCTCATTTTCTTTGGGAAACCGGCGATAAAGATAATATTTAGTGATAAGTTCAAGAACACCATCACCCAGAAATTCTAATCGCTCATTGGATTTAGTTTTGAGGGGCATGCAATCATTTGGTTGTTCTACAAGAGTAATTCCGCGCTTAATATTTTCGAGATGGGGTCTTTTGACGTAAGAACGATGTACAAAAGCGCGTTTATAGAGGTTGAGATTATGGACTGTGTCGGGGACCCCATATCTTTTAAGGAATGTTTCCACTTGTCTTTTTGAAATATCTTTGTTCTTTGGATTATAAGGATCAAAAATAAGCTCCTCATCATCCTTTGAAATATCGCCATCTTGTAGTAGTGTTTTCTTATCCATCTATTACTATATTTATGGTAGGAAATGTTTAATATGATTGTTATAATATTTATATATATATATATATGGATGATTTTGTAAATTGGATAACTGGAAACAGACAAGCGGCGCGGGCCGCCGCAGCCTTCCGCGACACAGAGGGTTATGCAAGGGGGAGACCTGACTCCCCGGACCCCGCCCCCCCCACTCGCCGTCGACGTCGCCAGCCGACGAACCGGATATCGTTCTACGACGACGACGACGACTATGACGATGACGCTGCCTTAGCGCGGAGGTTGCAGGGGGAGAATTACGCTGCGGCGGCGCGGTTTGCCGGGGAAGACGCCGCCGCCGCGGTTAATGCGCGAGAAGAGCGGGATGCGCGATTAAGGCGCGAGGCGGAGGCGGCGCGGGCGGAGCTGGCGCGGGAAGAGCGGGATGCGCGACAGCGCCTGCAGGAGCGCGCGGCAGCACAAGCGCGTAGACGGGCGGCGGCGGCGGCGGACGATGCGCGTAGACGGGCGGCGGA
>Ga0114999_10005129_pt1 | contig 15538 bp, 12 predicted proteins | sample ArcticOcean_MG_C_3_FD_89820 | JGI IMG/M metagenome (GOLD analysis project Ga0114999, IMG submission 89820) | Marine microbial communities from western Arctic Ocean - ArcticOcean_MG_CB8_126 | ecosystem: Environmental > Aquatic > Marine > Oceanic | place: Arctic Ocean: Canada Basin | collected...
ATCCACCGCTGCTGCTTTAAAATTTCTTGTTATCAGCGCATTAAGTTCAGCTATAATGCTATATGGAATGGCTTTTTTGTTTGGGTTTACAGGCACTACAGTTATTCCAGAAATATCTCAATTGATTATCCAAACTGGTCCCAATCTTAGTATTAATTCGAACACGATCTTTATAGTGGCTGTAATTTTAATAATTGTCGGATTAGGATTCAAACTATCGATTGTTCCATTTCATTTGTGGATACCAGATGTTTATCAATCTGGGCCAACCCCTATTATTGGTTTTTTGTCTGTTGCGAGTAAAGCGGCAGCCTTCGCTTTGTTTTTAAGAATTGCTTACCAAGTATTCGGTGAGGTGGCTATAAATTGGACTTTATTGATTTCAATTCTTGCAGTAGCTTCTATGATTTTGGGTAATATTATGGCAATTATTCAATCTAACATGAAGAGATTGATTGGCTTTAGCACTGTTGCTCACGCCGGATATTTGTTGATTGGAGTCGCTTCTATAGTGGGTATTGATCAAGAAACTAATGTTCTAAGCCTTAATGTAATAGGTGGAGCTTCAGTAGTGTTTTACTTAATAGCCTACACATTTGCTAACTTAACAATGTTTGGAGCTGTTACAATTGTTGAATGCCATAGTAAAATAGAAGATTTGTCTGCTTATAAAAATTTGTTTAGAAGAGCTCCACAAGTGGCTATTTTAATGACTATTTCATTAATAGCATTAATAGGCATACCTCCTACTGGAATATTTATCTCAAAATTTTATGTTTTTACTGCTGCTATGGAATCCGGCCTAACATGGTTGGTTATTATAGGAGTAGTTAACAGTGTAGTATCTGCCTATTATTATGTACGCATAATAAAAACAATATTCTCTTCTGATGGAGAAGAGAGCGAAGACTCAAAAATTATAGTGCCGTTGCCTGCACTAGTATCAATGTATGTAAGTTCTGTTCTGACGATTACAATAGGAGTATTCCCGTCAGTATTAATTAATGTATTGGAAAAGGCGACATCTATATTGTCTGGTATATGAAGGTATGAAAATGGATCTAGTAGCTATAATTTTTAATTCTATAAACCCTGAAGCTGTAAAACTTGCTGAAAAAATCCATAATAAAATAGCCCCGATTCAAAATACTTGGATTATTGCCGCAGATGACATTAAATCATCAGAAGACAAAATTAAAAAAAGTGATTTAATAATAACTGTTGGGGGTGATGGAACAATTCTAAGAGCTAATAGAATTTCAGCAAAATTCCAAATCCCAATTTTAGGTATTAACATGGGAAGATTGGGATTCATGACTGAATTGACGGCTGAAGAGGCATTAGATCACATAGAAGAGTACCTAAACCAACCAATGGAATCTGAAAGTCGCAATATGTTGCAAAGCACAATTGTTTCCAAAACTTTTGAAGAGAATAAAGGACCTCATCATGCTTTAAATGACATAGTTTTAGCTAGAGGAACATCTTCACGAGTAGTAACCATTAGGGTTAAAGTTGATGGAGCTGATTTAACAGTGTTTAGATCAGATGCTGTAATTGTATCCACCGCCACTGGTAGCACGGGATACAATTTGTCTGTGGGGGGGCCGATATTGGATCCGTTGTCAAACAACATAGTTATTAAACCCGTTGCGGCTCACATAGGCCTTTCAACCGGCATTGTTTTGAATTATGATTCTAGTGTCGAAATGATTGTAGAAGGAGAGCAATCAGCTATTATGAGTATAGATGGAAGTTACGATTACCCACTTATACCAGGAGATACGGTGATTATTAAGCAAAGTAACTTAAAAGCTCAATTTGTTAGATCTAATCCTTCTAATCATTTTTACAAAACATTGACTCGTAGACTGGGGTTTGGGTTAGATATATCTAGAGCGGTTAGGTATTAATAATATGGATTCAAATAAAATAGAAAAACAAATTTCCACTACTCCAATTTACTCTGGTAAATTACTCTCACTTAGAAAAGATATTATTGAACTTCCAAATGGTGCAAACACCACCAGAGAATGTGTAAGTCACACACCAGTTGTATGTATGTTGCCAATCGACGAAAATGGATATGTACATATGGTAAAGCAATTTAGGTATGCAGTTGAAACTTTACTCTTGGAAATACCGGCTGGTGGTATTGAAATGGGAGAACAACCAGAAAAAGCCGCCGTCAGAGAACTGCAAGAAGAAATTGGTATGACTTGCAGTGACCTAATACCTTTAGGAGGATTTTGGTTAACTCCCGGTTGGTGCGATGAGTACATGTATTCATTTTTAGCTAAAGGTTTATCTGAAGCTAAATTGAAAGCAGATGATGATGAAAATATATCAGTTGTCAAAATACCTTTTAATGAGTTGGTTAGAGAAGTGAAATCAGGATTGATTCAGGATGTCAAAACCATCGCTACGGTATTATTGGCCGAAAATTATTTAATTGTTTCGTAAATATATCTTGGACTCATGAGCAGGATATGAGATACTTGTGTATTGTATACGTTTTAGGAAGAGGGGGGAACATTCAATGCTAGAACACGATGTCTTAGTTGTAGGTGCCGGATTGGCAGGTATGCGAGCGGCTATTGCAGCAAGTGCAGCAGGTGCCAATGCTGCTATTATTAGTAAAGTTCATCCAGTGAGGAGCCACTCTAATGCTGCACAAGGGGGTATCAACGCAGCTTTGTCAGATCGTGGTGACGCTTGGGAAGATCACGCCTATGACACTGTTAAAGGTAGTGATTTTTTATGCGATCAAGACGCTGTAGAAGTGATGTGTAAGGCAGCTGGCCAATCACTTATAGACATGGAACACTTTGGTGTGACATTTTCTAGAGATGACGAAGGTAAACTAGGAACTAGAGCATTTGGAGGACAAAGAAGGCAACGAACGTTCTTTGTGGGTGATTTTACAGGACAGGCCATGCTTCATGTTATGTTTGAACAACTTATTAAATCTGGAATTAGAAAATATGAAGAATGGTTTGTTACTTCACTAATCATTGAAGAAGGCCAAGTAGCAGGAGTTATGGCTCTAGAAATAAGAACCGGGGAAATATTTGCTATTAGAGCTAAGACTGTAATATTTGCTACCGGCGGTTGTGGACGCGTTTTTGAACCAAGCACCAATGCATTGATAGTTACCGGAGATGGAATGTCATTGGCATACAAAGCCGGAGCTCACCTGATGGATATGGAAATGGTTCAATACCACCCTACTACTCTCGCAGGAAGTGGAGTCTTACTGTCTGAAGCCGCTAGAGGAGAAGGAGCCTATTTAATAAATAAAGACGGTGATAGGTTTATGCAAACTTACGCTCCCAATATGTTGGAATTGGCATCTCGAGACGTTGTCTCTAGATCTGAGCAAACGGAAATTAATGAAGGTAGAGGCGTTAATGGATGTGTGTATCTGGATGTAAGGCATCTAGGTGAAAAACTAATAATGGAAAAGCTTTGGCAAATTAGAGAATTGGGTATGGATTTAGCCGGAGCTGATATGATAAAAGAACCAGTTCCAATTCGTCCTGGTATGCACTATATAATGGGTGGTATTAAGACAGACATAGATGGTTTAACCAATATTGATAGAGTTTATGCAGCTGGTGAATGTGCTAACGTTAGTGTACATGGTGGAAATAGATTGGGAGCCAATTCCCTGCTAGATACTATAGTGTTTGGAGAACGCTCTGGTAACCATGCAGCACAAGCAGCGAAATCTTCTAACTTCATTAAATTTGACGAAGAGGCACGCGTAAAAGAAGAAAAAGAAAAAATACAAAGTGTATTAGATCGTCCTCAAAATGGTGACAGGATTGCTAAGTTGAGATTAGCTATGGGTACTTCGATGAATGATAACCTTGCAGTGTATAGAGATGCAAAAGGTATGCAGCAAAGTGTTGAAGATATTAAAAATTTCAAAGAAAGATATAAAGATCTCCCTGTAGATAGTAAAGGAAAGATCTTTAATACAGATCTTATATTTCATTTAGAGCTTGGGTTTATGCTTGACTGTGCAGAAGCCATCGCCTCAAGCGGATTAGAGCGGAAAGAAAGTAGAGGAGCTCAAAGTAGACTGGATTATCCTGAGCGTGATGACGAAAATTGGTTAAAGCATATATTAGTAAAAAATACTGAAAACGGGCCAGAGTTATCCACTTCTGAAGTGTCTATAACTCAATGGACTCCAGTAGAGAGGACGTATTAATTATGAACGTGACATTAAAAATAAAACGATTTGACCCTGATGGTAGCTCCACACAATCTTATTGGGAAGAATTCGCAGTTGACGTATTAGACAATGCAACGGTTTTGGATGCATTAATACAAGTTAGAGAAGAGAACGATGGAACGTTGAGTTTGAGATGCTCTTGCAGGAGCGCTATATGTGGTTCCTGCGCAATGCGAATTAATGGCCAAGGTTCATTGGCATGTAAAACTCCGGCATCTGATGCAATGATAGATGGAGTGATTACTGTTGAGCCAGCTGGAAACATGCCTGTTGTGAAAGATCTAGTAACCAATTTCGACGTTTTTTGGGACAAAATATATCAAGTAACACCTTATCTGCTCCCTGAAGGACCAGAACCAGAAGCAGAATATATTGCCTCTAATGAATCGATGCTCCACCTTTCAGGAGTCACAGCATGTATCATGTGCGGTGCATGCGTATCAGACTGTACAGTGTTGGAAGTTGACCCGTCTTTTTTGGGACCTGCCGCACTTGCTAAAGCTTATAGATTTACAGCTGATCCGAGAGATGGCAATGAAAATGGAGTTTCAACTCAAAGACTTAAAGATTTAGGCGACAAATCCGGAATGTGGGATTGCACCAGATGTATGGCTTGTGTAACGGCTTGCCCTAAAGGAGTTGCCCCAATGGATAGAATCATGGCACTGCGAGAACAGGCCATGGATGCTGGATTCACGAATAATAATGGCGCAAGACACGCGCAAGCATTCGTGGATTTGATAGGGCACGGAGGATCACTAGATGAACTTAAACTACCAGTTAAAACAGTAGGTGTGTTTAATATTCCTGCTTTATTGTCTTATGTCCCAGTAGGCATTAGAAGTTTACGGCGAGGGAAACTTCCTAGTATATTCCACAAGAAAATCTATGAAGTTGAAAAAGTCACTCATTTGGTTAAAAAATTAGAAAAAGCAAATAAAAATTAATATAGTATTTTAAGAGAGGCGTTAACGATGAAATTTGCATTTTACCCTGGGTGTGTATCACGAGGTGGATGCCCGGAATTATACGTAGCAGCTAATTTAGTATGTGATAAATTAGGCATAGAATTAGAAGAAATGCCCGGAGCGTCATGTACTGGCGCAGGCGTTCTACAAGAAAAAAACAGATTATTGGGAGACGTTCTCAACGCTCGAACATTTGCTATGGCAGAAAAAATTGGCTCTCCAATAATGACAATATGTAGTACCTGCCAAGGAGTGATGGCCCAAGCAAGATACAGAATGAGTCAAGACTCAGATTACCTTGCTGAAGTGAATTCACATCTGGCGGATGAAGGACTTCATTATTCTGGAGATATTGAAATCAAACACTTGCTATGGGTCTTGATAGAAGATTATGGATTAGACAAACTGTTACCTTTAATAACTAAACCTCTTAAAGGTATTCGCCTCTCTCCTTTTTACGGATGTTACATTGTAAGACCTTCTGTAGAACTGCAAACTGACGATAATCCAGAAAGAAAAGTAGCGTTAGAGACGTTAATAGAAGCATTAGGTGCAGTTTTAGTGGATTTTGACGGTAAGACTAAATGTTGTGGGTTCCCAATTCTTACAATCAACCCTAAAAACTCTATGTCTATGGTTGCCAAGCACACAAGTGATGTAAAAGAACTTGGAGCAGACGCTATGGTAACTCCCTGTCCTTTATGTCATTTGAACTTAGATGGCTTCCAGCCTAAGGCAGCAGCTCAGGCCGGGAGATCTATTGATATGCCGATTATCCACCTTCCTCAAATGCTGGGAATGGCTATGGGGATTTCACCTAAAGAATTGGGCATGAAACGGCATATAGTCAGTACGAGCAAATTAGAAGTAAAGCTGCAGAAAGCTTAGTAAGTTTTAGATAACTCTGACAAAGTTGATTCAATAGCTTGTTTAGTAACCTCAATATCTTCCTGCGTGTGAGCTGCTGAGGGGTAAAATTTCTGTGGCCAAGCCTTTAGAATTCCTTTGTCTAATAACCCTGAGTTGAATTTAGCTTGGAATATATTGTCATTAGACAAACCATCTCGGTAATTAGTAACTGTTTGATCAGTGAAAAAGAGCCCAAATATTTGATTTTCTCCGCAAATTTGAACAGGTATGTTATACGTTTCGCAAGTTGATGCTATAAAAGCTCTAATTTGAGCTCCCGTGTCACTTATCTTATCGTATATATTAGAGTTTTTTAACTCGTTCAACGTTGCGATACCGGCACTGCAAGCTATGGGATTGCCGTTTAAAGTACCTGTTTGGGTTACGAATCCATCAGATCCATTGGATATTTCGAATGATGCCATAATTTCACTGGTCCCAACTACTGCGGCTAATGGATACCCTCCGCCCATTATCTTTCCAACACATGCAAGATCAGGGGTAACTCCGTAGTATTGTTGAGCCCCACCGTATGCTAATCTGAAGCCTGTTACAACTTCATCAAAAATTAAGGGAATGCCGTGTTTTTTAGTTAAATCTCTTAAACCTTGTAAGAATCCTGGTTGCGGTGCAATCACTCTCTGCAATGGCTCTACTATTACGGCAGCTAAATCATCCTTATGAGCTTCTATAATTTGAGCCGTAGTTTGCAGATCGTTGAAGGGGGCGGCTAGTACTAAATCTGATATAGCCTTTGGTATTCCTGCACTGTTTGCTTGGCTTTCAGGGTACTCTAATGAAGCGGTTGGGGTTACGCTCATAAGGGCATAATCGCTAGTTCCGTGAAACCCACCTTCAAATTTAAGTATTTTCTCTTTCTTAGTAAAGGCTCTACAAATCCTCATCGCTTGAAATGTGGCATCTGTGCCGCTTACTGTAAAACGTACTTTTTCAGCGCAAGGAATAGCGTCGCAGAGCATTTCTGCTAATTCAACTGCTTTTTCATGCGTTGCAAAGAAGGTGCTTCCAGATTCCACTGCTTTGATTACTGCTTCAGTCACAGAAGGGGAAGCATGACCTAAAATCATAGGGCCTGATCCCATTAACCAATCTATATACTGGTTTCCACTGACATCCCATACTTTAGAGCCTCGCCCTTTTTGCACTAGGAATGTTTGATGGTCTCCAACTTTAATGTTTCCATTCGTACCATCAGGCATGTATAGCTTGGCTTTATTGATTAGGTTGTCTTCTTGGTTAGTTGTGACCTTAGGTGATCTTTCCATAACGTTAACTATTTTTCTCCATGACGTCTACTAATTCTTGAACACTAGCAATAGATTTGTCGAAAGCAGATTTTTCTTCTGCTGTTAAACTGATCTCTATAACTTGCTCAATTCCATTAGCACCAATTTTTACAGGTACACCAACACATAGGCCATTAACACCATATTCACCTTCTAGGGACACGCATGCAGGAAGAATTCGCTTTTTGTCCAGTAGTATAGATTCAACCATTTGTGTTATGGATGCTGAAGGAGCATAGAATGCACTGCCGGTCTTTAATAAACCAACTATCTCAGCTCCACCATCTCGGGCTCTTTGTACTAATGACTGTATTGTATTCGCATCAAGCATCTCTGTTATTGGGATTCCTCCTATGGTTGTATAACGTACTAGCGGCACCATATCGTCTCCATGTCCGCCGAGTACATATGCTTGGACATCTTCTACAGATACGTCTAATTCCTGTGCTATAAAGGTTCTGAATCTTGCAGTGTCTAATACTCCTGCCATTCCTAGCACTCGGTTTCTAGAGAATCCGCTCACTTTCAATATGTTGTGCACCATAGCGTCTAACGGGTTTGTAACAGGCATGATTATGCAGTTAGGGGAGTATTTAACTATCTCTTGTGTTACTGCTGCAGTAATTTTCATGTTAGTTAGCAGCAGGTCATCTCTACTCATTCCAGGTTTTCTTGCTATGCCGGCAGTAATTACTACTACGTCTGAGTCTCGGGTGGCTTCGTAACTGTTGCTACCTATTATCGATGAATCGGACCCAATAATAGGGCCTGATTCTGTCATGTCTAGTGCTTTCCCTTGAGGTAAATCTTCTACCACATCTACTAAGACTACATCAGCGTATCCTAGCTGGTGGAGTCGCTGTGCAGTAGTAGCACCTACATTTCCTGCTCCTACTACGGTTACTTTTTGTCTCATTGATAGTTTTCTCCTTGTATTATTGTAAGTTTTAAGTATGAGTTATATTTGATCAAGAATAGAGTTAAGAGTGTCGCTTGGTCTCATAGCTTTAGAAATAAGTTCTTCATCTGGTAGGTAATATCCTCCGATGTCTACTGGTTTTCCTTGAACTTCTATTAATTCTTGAACAATATTCTCTTGATTCGTCGTGATTTCACGAGCAATCTCAGTAAAAATATTTTGAAGTTCAGGGTCATCGGTTTGTCTAGAAATTGCTTGCGCCCAATACATAGCTAAATAAAAATGACTTCCACGGGTGTCTAATTCACTTACACGGCGTGATGGCGCGCGACTGTTTTCTAAGTGATCTCCAATAGCTGTATCTAAGGTTTCAGCTAGAATTTTGGCACGGTTATTGTTGTGGACAGCTGCATAATGTTCGAAAGATGCGACGAGTGCGCAAAATTCACCTAATGAATCCCATCTTAAATGCCCTTCTTCTACGAATTGTTGGACATGCCTAGGCGCTGACCCACCTGCTCCGGTTTCAAACATTCCTCCACCTTCGAGTAATGGAACAACTGAAAGCATTTTGGCACTGGTGCCTAATTCTAAAATTGGGAATAAGTCAGTAAGGTAATCTCTGAGTACATTACCTGTAACGGATATGGTGTCTTTATTATCTCTGCATCTTGCTAAGGTATAGTTCATAGCGTCAACAGGAGACATGATTTGAATGTCTAACCCAGTAGTGTCATGATTTGGTAGGTATTTTTTTACTTTTTTGATTTGTTCAGCATCGTGTGGACGATCAGGATCTAGCCAAAATATAGCTGGAGATCCAGTGATTCTAGCTCTATTAACAGCCAGTTTCACCCAATCCTCCATTGCCACATCTTTAGTTTGGCACATTCTGAAAATATCATTTTGTTCAACCGCTTGTTCCATCAAGGTTGTGCCTGATTCATCTTTAACACGAATAATTCCCTTGCTAGGAGCTTCGAAAGTTTTGTTATGAGATCCGTATTCTTCTGCTTGTGCAGCCATAAGACCTACGTTGGCAACACTACCAATTGTTGCTGGGTTAAAAGCTCCATTTTTCTGGCAATCTTCAATGGTTGCTTGATAAATAGTTGCGTAAGAACGGTCAGGTATCATCGCAATTGTGTCATGTAATTCATTATCAGGGCCCCACATACGGCCTCCGTCACGTACAATTACTGGCATCGTTGCATCAATTATCATATCACTTGGTACATGTAAGTTTGTTATGCCTCTACTAGAGTTAACCATTCCAAGTTCGGGTCTTACGGTATATACGTCCTGAATGTCCGATTCGATTTCTTTACGCTGGGTTTCAGGTAAAGATTGTATTTTGGTATACAACTCAGCAACGCCGTTATCAGGATTTATACCTAGCTCACGAAATACCGTAGAGTGTTTTTCTAATACGTCTTTATAATATATTGAAACACAGTGGCCAAAAATAATTGGGTCAGAAACCCGCATCATAGTAGATTTTATGTGCAATGAAAGCAAAATGCCGTCATTTTTTGCATTTTCCATTTCTTGAGCATAAAATTTTCTTAGTCCGGTTACGCTCATGGCTGAGCAATCGATTATTTCATTAGCAACCAAAGGTATATCGTCTTTTAGTAGAGTTGTATCACCATTTACCGATTCAAATTCAATTACTCCGGAACCCGATGTTGAAATTGTTACAGATTTTTCGGTTCCGAAGAAGTCGCCATCAGACATATGCGCCACGCGAGTTTTTGAAACTTTTGGCCAATCTTGCATCATTGTGTGTGGGTTCCTTTTACCGTGAGCTTTGACAGCAGTTGGAGCTCTGCGGTCTGAATTTCCTTCTCGCAATACGGGATTCACTGCGCTTCCTAATACTTTAGAGTAACTAGCAACTATGGCTCGTTCCTCTTCAGTTTTAGGTTCGTCAGGGTAATTTGGAATGTCATACCCTTTGTCCTGCAGCTCTGCAATAGCTGATTTCAATTGAGGGATAGATGCACTTATATTGGGGAGTTTTATGATGTTAGCTATTGGCTCGAAGCAAAGTTCTCCGGCCATTGTTAAATAGTCGGGGATTCTTTGTTCAGTTGTAAGTTTCTCAGGGAAATTAGCAATTATTCGTCCTGTTAATGAGATATCCCATTCTTTTAATTCAATGCCAGCATGTTTGGTAAATGCTCTGACAATCGGTAACAATGAATATGTTCCTAAAGCGGGTGCTTCGTCAGTTTTAGTGTAAATAATATAGGATTCGTCTGCCATTAATATCCTCCTAGATTAGTACTTATTCCTAACATTAATCGCAATATATTTTTATCCGATTAAGTATACTAATCTGCCATTGTCGATATTATACAGCCGCTAGTAACAGTTGACCACTATAGTTTTAATATTTGTTCATGTAATAGTTTGGGGTTATTAGTTGGAGACTGGCAAACTTGATTTTCGCACAGGAAAACGGTCGGTTTATTATCAATTAACGTTTTCCCCTGCAACAACTGATAATCTTTTATATTATCTACATCAGATAATATAACTTTGTTGGGCAAGAAGTTAGAGTGTAAGAGTTCAAAGAGTACATCAAAATCTGAGCTCCTATCTCCGTGTAAAATCACGAACTCCTCTCCATGCGAAAGATACATGTCAAGGCAACATAACCAAGTTCCAGCTGCTGATGGAGCACGGCTCATAATTGGAACGATACCTCTTAATGATTTTTCACTTATTGACTCATATGACTGATTGCCTGTTAATTTGTACAACTTCAATAAAATTTTAGTGGCAGAAGACGCTCCGCAAGGTTGAGCGTTGTCAAATATTGTTTTAGGTCTTGTCAAAATGACTTCTTCTTGAGAGCTTGTATCGTAAAAACAACCATCTGATTCTTCCCAAAACAATGCACACATTAGATCAGCTATTTCAATGGATTTCTGTAAATACTGCTGGTCCAAAGTATTTTCATATAGTGTCAGTAATCCATCAGAAAACAGAGCGTAATCTTCTAATGCGCCATGAATCTTAGAGACACCATCTCGCCAAATTCTGTTTACGTGGCCGTTATCAAGTACCAGATTGTTCATTAAAAATTTTGCGTTTTTCTTGGCTATTTCAAGATAATCAGGTCGATTTAGTACTGTTGCGGCCTCTGATAAAGCCTTTAGCATCATGCAATTCCAAGATAATATAATTTTATCATCTTTAAAAGGAGGTATCCTGTTATAACGATGTTTCAACAACATTGAGTTTAGTTGTGAAATTTTGTTCGCTGATCTGGGGCTTTTCTCATTAGGGTCTACTTTATTATCTCTGATATTAAGTATGTTTTTGTTTTCAAAGTTCCCTTCAGGGCTAATTTTGTAATAATCTGCTGCGATTGTTGCTAGGTCTTCAGGCAGAATATCGATTAATTCATCAAAATCCCATACAAAATATTTCCCTTCTATTCCTTCACTATCTGCATCTTGAGAGGAGTAAAATCCTCCTCCAGAATCCAGCATGTCTCTTATAGTGTAATCAATCACCTCTGTGACTACAGATTTGTATCTGTCGTTTTTAGTTATTAAATAGGCATTCAGGTATAGTTGAGTTAATAAAGCATTGTCATACAACATTTTCTCGAAATGAGGGACGAGCCAAAATGAGTCGGTTGAGTACCGGTGAAATCCTCCTCCGATTTGGTCATATATACCACCTTCCATCATGTTATCTAAGGTTTTAATTACCATTTCCAATGCTGACGAGTCCTTATAAGTTTTGGAATATTGTAATAGGAATTCTAAAGTCATCGGTTGAGGAAACTTTGGAGAAGAACCGAAACCGCCATTTTGGTAATCAAAATGTTTTTTTAGAGCGGTGGCTGCAGTTTTTAATATTTCTTCTGACAACAATCCATCTTGAGTGGACATTGCCATGTTCTGCTTTATCTGCTCTGTTATTTGTGAAGTAACCTTCATAATTTCTTGTTGTTTGGTATTGTACGCTTGGGAGATTGACCGGAGTAGAGTTGGGAATCCTGGCATACCATGTCGATCTTCTGGAGGAAAATATGTTCCAGAAAAAAACGGTTGTTGCTCTGGTGTTAAAAATACTGTCATTGGCCACCCACCACTGCCTGTCATCATTTGTACTGCTTCCATGAATATTGCATCTATGTCGGGTCTTTCTTCCCGGTCCACTTTTATATTGATGAATAAATCATTCATAATAGAAGCAATCTGAGGATTATCAAAAGATTCAGCTTCCATTACATGGCACCAATGGCAAGCAGAGTACCCAATACTTAATAAAATCGGCTTCTTTTCTTTTTTTGATTTTTCTAAAGCTTCTGCCGACCAAGGATACCAATCAACAGGATTGTTAGCATGCTGTAATAAATAAGGACTGGTTTCGTTTATTAACCTATTTGGCATTTCGGCGTATACCCTCTCTAATGTATAATTTTAATATAACACTTTGTATATATAATAGGCAGGAGTAAAACAAACATGAAGTTATTCTTTTTAATATTTTTGTTAATTGTGTGTCTTTCTTGTTCTGTAAACCAGGATAAAACAGACGCATTAGATATTCTATCAAACAATTCAGATGAGGTAACCACTCAGTTCAATGAATCAGGTATGATTATTGAGAAACTAGATGATTTTTCTCTGATGTCACCAACTGGACAAATAGTGAATAAATCAGAAATGATGAATGAAGGGCCGTTTTTTTTATTCTCAACCTCGGAATATTGAGGAACCTGTAAGCGCGAGTTACGCGCATTACACCCTATTGCACAGGCTTACCCTGAGGTAAAGGTATATGTCATTTCAATGGATTCAAAGAAAAATCTAGGTAAAGCGGATCAAAAGAGGATTGAAAAAGGATATACATGGACGATGTATACCCCAGTAGCCAATGCTTTGGACGTTTTAGATATACATTCGAGATCGAATAAACTAGCTGTTAACTCCCAAGGTGAAGTTATTTATAGAGATTCTATCGGTAAGGGTAGCGCTGAAGACTGGGAAGAACTGTTTCTGAGTTTGAGCCGGAACCGGAATTTTGGTAATCAAAAAGGTTAGTTTTCAGGTTATTGTTTTCTGAGAGACTTCCAAATTGATCCTGTTGACTAGATTTTCTATTGATATTGGACCAAGATTAGTACCATTTCTTAATCTTACGGATACAGTTTTGTCGGTTTCTTCAGAGTCTCCCATTACGATCATGTATGGGATTTTCTGCATTTGGGCGTCTCTTATTTTAGCGTTCATACGATCACGTCGTGAATCGACATTGGTTCTTACTCCTGCCACTGTTAATTCATGTTTAACAGTTTCTGCGTAATCTAAGTGTCTATCAGAAATTGGTATAATGACTGCTTGAACAGGCGAAAGCCAGACTGGGAATGCACCGCCGTAATGCTCAATTAAAACTCCGATGAATCTTTCGATAGACCCAAATATAGCTCGGTGTATCATATAAGGTTGAGTCCTGTCACCATTGTCATCTTGGTATACGAGTTTAAATCGTTCTGGTAAATTGAAGTCGAATTGAATAGTTGTGCATTGCCAGTCCCTGTCAAGCGCGTCTTTTATATTGATATCTATTTTGGGGCCATAAAATGCCCCTCCACCTTCATCAATGGTATAAGGTAGATTTCTAGATTCTATAGCTCTTTTTAATGAATTGGTAGAATGTTCCCACATTTCCATTTCACCGACAGATTTTTCTGGCTTGGTAGATAAGGCTATGGAATAATCCGTAAACCCGAATGCTGATAATAGTTCGAAGGTTAGGTCTAACACTTTGCCAATTTCATCTTCTATTTGGGATGGAGTGCAAAATATGTGAGCGTCATCTTGGGTAAATCCACGGACTCTCATTAGGCCATGCAACACCCCGCTTCTTTCGTATCTGTAGACTGTGCCTAATTCGGATAATTTGAGGGGCAATTCTCTATAACTTCTTAATGATGATTTATAAACCATGATGTGGAATGGGCAATTCATAGGCTTTAAATAATATTGTTGTTCATCAATTTCCATAGGGGCGTACATATTTTCGTTGTAAAATCCTAAGTGTCCGCTGGTTTCCCATAAATTAGCTTTTCCTATATGTGGCGAATATACAGGTTCATAATCATGATTAGTGTGTAAATCTCTCCAATATTGTTCTATGATAGCTCTCAACCTAGCTCCTTTTGGATTCCATACAGTAAGTCCTGGTCCGATTTCTTCGTGTGTGGAATACAAGTCGAGTGCTTTGCCAAGAGTCCTATGGTCTCGTTTTTCTGCTTCAGATAAGTTTGTTAAGTGTTGTTCTAGAGCTTCTTTATTTTCGAACGCTGTTCCGTATATCCTTTGTAACATTGTATTATTTTCGTTGCCGCGCCAGTACGCTCCGGCTATGTTCAGTAATTTAAAGGCTTTTATGTCTTTAGTGCTATGAACATGCGGGCCTTGGCATAAGTCTTCAAATGTTCCGTGCGTAAAAGTGGATATTGCTACTTCTGGGGACAAATTATCAATCAATTCAATTTTGTAAGGTTGGCTATCAAACTTTTCTAGGGCAGCATTTTTGGCAAGTTCTGTACGTTCAAAAGAATGATTGCTGGCAATGATTTTTTCCATTAAAGTTTCAATGGTTCCTAAATCTTCGGGAGTAAATGGAGCACTTACTTCAAAATCATAATAGAAGCCATCTTTTGTAGCTGGGCCTATCCCAATTTTGGCTTCTGGAAATAGTTGTAAAACAGCGTCTGCCATCACATGTGCAGCTGAATGCCGAATTTTTTGACGGAGTATATCAATTGGATCGTCATCAGAATCTAAAGGTGAAAATTCCAATGTATTATTATCTAACATTTCTCATGTCCGTATATTAGGATAACTCGATTATAACCTAAATTATATGAATTAATTAGTAGCTTAAGTCTTAATTAGAATACAATTCGTGGCGTATTTAAGCAGAGATTGATGTGATATCCTATAAATATAACATAGTTAAGTCGGGGCATTTATGGATGAATTGAAAGACAATTGCATACTACTGCAATCTAGGATTTTAGAAATAGTGGGGCATCTTTGACGTAGAAAAAAAGCTTAAAAAGATCTCTGAAATCGAGCAAGAATCTTCAGCTAATGATTTTTGGCTTGATCACTCTACTGCTAACATTAAGATGCAAGAATTGACTACTTTGAAAAAC
>Ga0114999_10005138_pt1 | contig 15525 bp, 15 predicted proteins | sample ArcticOcean_MG_C_3_FD_89820 | JGI IMG/M metagenome (GOLD analysis project Ga0114999, IMG submission 89820) | Marine microbial communities from western Arctic Ocean - ArcticOcean_MG_CB8_126 | ecosystem: Environmental > Aquatic > Marine > Oceanic | place: Arctic Ocean: Canada Basin | collected...
AACAGCAGGAGACTTTAGCAACGGGATTTACTCCTCAACAGTACGGCGCTATGGAATATAATATGAGAAATACCATTAATAATTCTTCGGGTTGGGAAGCTTGGGGAGGTTATACTTGGAAAGATTGGACACAGAAGCTTGCAGCACCCCCGCTTAATACACGATAGGAGATCTAGATGGCTGAAATGAATTTGGACGAAGGTTTTTTTAAAGAGGCTACGTCTTTTGATGGGCCTATTCCTGGCGAGTCTTTAACAGAGAGTCCAGCCGCTTCCCGTCCTTGGGATGGGCCGCCTTCCTTTACAACTAAAACGGAAGCGTTAGAGCATTATTTTGACGTATTTACTTCTGAAGATATATATAAACCTCTTATGGACTCTTTAAATGAAGGTGTATCTGTAATGGAGATTGTAAAGGTATTTCTTTATCAGGGATTTGAAGAAGGACTTATCAATCCTGATATGATGCTTCTTCTTGTAGAGCCTTTAGCTTATATGATAGCGGCTCTGGCTGAAAGAGTAGGCATAGATTTTGTTATTGAGAGGGATGATGAAGATGAAGATGGGGATGAGGATGAATATGAAGAGGGGGAAGACCCACCTATGTTTAATCAAGCTATGTCTACTATAGAGGCTCCAGAGGCAGGAGAAGAGTTTCCTGAAGAAGTAGAAGAACAATTAGGATCGGCAGAGCCTCTCAGGGCCGAATCACTTTTGGGAGAGCGATAATGGCTGAACAGAATATATGGGCCTCTATAGGACAAGCAAGGGCTGAAGATTTTCAGACTGCGAAAAGGCGTGAGGAAAAAGAGCGTCGTAAGCTTATGCGTGATCAGCTCTTGTATGGTGCGCTTTTACAGCCTGTTGGTCAAGCTATAGGGCAGGGCGTTACTGAGTTTATAAATCAGCCATTTGTATCTAAAGCTGAGTCGTTGGAGAATGAGCAGGAGGCGATATATCGAAAGGAAGTATCTAATCAGAATCGGGTTACAACTATACTTGATGCGATGAATGCTAGTGGTAATGGAGCAGAAGTACTGGCGACTGATAGAGGTTATTTTAGAAAGCTTGAGCTGGAGATGACCTCTATAACAAAAAATAAAAATTGGCGCGAGGATGATGATGCTCTACTTGTGTACGATAAAAAGCGGGCGGAGATTGTAGCGGCACATCAAGCAGAAATTGATGAGATGACACAGTATTCAGGCAAAAGAAGGGACATGATCCCTCCAGACAAATATATGGCTCTGTTAAAGAAAAATAATCCGCATTCTAGAACTGCTATTGGTGCTGCCTTGCGGCATATAGGAAGAGTGATTTCCTCTCCATTTACGGATAATAAACCAATAGAACAACGAGAGAGGGACGCATTAAGAAGATCTAATCCGACTTTTTATGAGTATTATAATAATACGACTAGCCAGGAGCGTGAAGATTTATTTAAAAAGGCCCTGGGCATAGATGCTAAGAAATATGCACCTCTTTCAAAAGATCCCGATAAGCGGACGAAAGCACTAATGGCGAGTGGTGCAGAACGGCAGCAGATGCGTGACGCTGCAGAAAAAAATGTGAGATCTTTTTTTAATTTCAATGAACGGAGGACGAAGACGAACTCGGATGGCACTACTGTGGATGAAGCTTTTATTCACTGGTCCATAGGCAATGGGCTTTTAACAAAGGACAATGCTTCGCGCTTTAGCTCTCCTGAAAGCAAAGATTATACGTATGCTTGGGAGAAGTATGAAGATCATAGAGTTTTTGAGGCATTTGACAACGATAGTAGCCTAAATGCATATATCACTCCTGATAGTGGACAAGGAGATCAACAAATAGAGGATAGGTTAGCTCATGCTCAAGATATTTTGGATAGTCAAAAGGGGTCACTTAATGAATCAAGTATTAGATCTCTATTGGGGCAGGTCGAAGAGTATATTAAAACAGGAAATATGTATGAAGGTGATAATCCCTCTACTGATTTTGCGCGTTTAATGGAATCAAATCTAGGGGAGATTCTAACTGAGTATAATATTCCGGCGGCTATGGACGCATTACTGTCGGATGGACAAATAGTGGGGGATGTTAGGGCTGCAGTAGATGCACAAGTGTTAGTGGCACTTGATAGACTTAGTAAGAAAAGCGGGCTAAGTAAGAAGGAACAAGAGGATTGGCGCGAGACGATAGAGCTAAGGCGCGTAGCTATTCAGAAAAGGTTGAACGACACACTAGAGTCTGGTTTATCTTTGCATTTAAAAGCTCTTCTAAAGGATTCTAAGAATAGGAGTTTAAGCGCCCCCCAGATATCAGCGGTTATTCCAGTACTTCTACGGGATATGTCTGCTTGGATGCGCGAAAATAATGGCGATGTAAGTTCCTATCAGCGTACTCCAGAGCTTGAGGAAATACTAGCTGACATGATTAAAGGTACGGTCGCAACTGAAAAAATTGTAGTTAACGAAGAATCAAACGGATCTGAGGAGGACTGGACTACGGACCAAGTAGGTGCTATGTTACTAGATCCAGCACATGCAAATGTACCTCTTGCCATTGAAGCGGCAAATAGATCTAAGCACATAGCTACAGATTATATCCCTGATCTGGGTGTGATAACTAGTACTGCAGACATTGACAATAGTGGTGGTTCAAGGTGGCAGGTAAGAGGGGCTGAAGCGGAATCGATAGGACCAGGAGGCCAGTATAAGCTACAAATTACTCTAGCTCCTGAATCTACTCCAAGTCTAATGGAAGATGATAAAATAACTAGGGAGCGAAAAAAGTTTCGGCGTGAGATGCTTGGAGCACGGTCAGGCGCTAGTATGTTTGATAGCGAAAAGCATTTTAAATATGATTTGAGTCAATTTTCTGCGAAAGACCAAGAACAAATAGGTAATGTGTTGGCCTTTGCTGCTGGACGGCTAGATAAATTAGAAGAGGACTTCGCAGAAAGTCAGGGGTTAGAAAAAATGAGCTTTAAGGACATAAGATCAAAAATAGAAGAAACACGTGGCAGAGTAAACTCTTCAAGTAGTCTCCGCTGGGGGTCTACACCAGAGTATAGAAATATGCAAGAGATTTTAAATCAAATTGATATTCCTGGTTTTGAGCAGCACGGGGTTAGAACTTATGATTTCGTAATGCAATTTAAATTAGAGCCAAGATAGTCGCCCCTCAAGGACTTAATCGCCTAAAGGTAATATATAGAATATGACTGACGAAGAATACAGAGAATTTAGAAAGAATATAGATCCTAGTTTTTTTAAAACTTATCCTTATCAAAGGGAAGATGTGTCTGTAGATGACGAAGATCCTGTGGACACTGCTGAAGGAGATGCCCCTTTTTATAGAGAGCTTCAACATGGCTTTGATAGAAGTACGTGGCTTGGTGGAAATATATATAGGTACTTAGCGGCTGCTGGCGATCAAGAGTTGCTTGAGGAGCGCGAGAAGGAGCGCCTGAGTGAACTTGATGAGGAGTACAAAGATTTAACAACAGAAGAAAAGCAATCTGGTTGGTCTATAGCAGGTGAGATGGGTTCTATGATATTAGATCCAACTGCTCTTCCTCTGTATGCAGCGGGTGGAGCAGGTGTGGCAGCTAAGGGCGCACAGCTTGCAATGGGAACGAGAAGGCTTTTGAATGCTGCAACGCAGGGAAGTATATCTGCAGGAGATTATGCTGTATACGAACTTTCAAAGGGTAATGAGGTTGACCCAACTTGGCTGGCAGGTTCAGCAGGTCTAGGTGGTTTTGCAGGAGCCTTGCTTCTTCCTAAAAACTTAAAGGTGACACGGGGCGATACTTCTGAAAGAGTTGTAGAAACAATAGATGGTAAAAGCAAAGTATCTTTGGGGAAAAGAGAAGATGTTCTTCCTGATTTAGAGGATGGCGTACAGAAATTTTTAAATGATACAATGGATAACTTTTATAAAAAAGCCCCTGATACTATCGGAGATATAGTATATGCTTCTAATAATGGTTGGAAAATTCTAGCATCTAAAAATATTTTAGCGTTACACAGAGAGCAAAAGAGTCTTCGTAAAGAATTTATAAACAGACCTCTTACTGAGGCTGAACATATAAAATTTAAGAATCTTGAAGAGGCGAGTACTCATCTTAATGATGCAGATTTTATAAAGCTAGGAAAGGCCCGTGAAGAGGCAGCTCTTTTTTTACGCAGAGACCTTCCTAAAATTATTGCTGATCAAGCTGAAGAAAAATCAGAGTTGGTTATGGGAACTGCTGGTGCGCTTCATGTGAATGGCATGTTAAATACTAATACTATAGCACATGCCGTATATAGACCGATTATAGGTGCTATGGGTGGTTTTGGTCTTTCAGCTACTACATCTATGTTTAGTGATTCAGAGTTTAATCCTATTCCTTGGATGCTTGGGGGAGCCATTCTTGGCGTTTTCTCTAAGAAGATAGTCAACTCTCAATATACTTCTGAAATTAAAAAGGCGGGTACGGATGCCGCCCAAACTATCATACGAAATAGTATATGGGCGCAAGCAAATGTTCTTTTTTCTGGGGGTGCGGCTGCAAAGGCTCAAGCTTTTGGCGGAAAGGTACACGATTTATCCAAAGCTCTTTTTGAGCAAGTTGGTTTCGGTCTAAAGGGGGCGGCTAATCCATCTGTTGAGGAAGCATCAGAGCTTATGAGACAGCGCCTAAACCATGATTGGACTCAGGCGCTTGATGCGGCTCGCGTTGTAGGTGGTGGTAGATTTGAAGAAATGCGTCGGGCTGCTACTAAGCTGGCAGAGGGATTTACAGATCTACCTACACTAAGTAAAACTTTTAGTGATGATGAATTAGCGAAGATTAGTAAGCTAAGTAAAGAGGCACAAGACATAGTTGAAAGGGTTGCAGACGAAGTATCCTCTGTTGGTATGGCGTGGAAGCCTAATATAAACAGTGAGACTGGGAAAGTGGATTATAATCTACCTCAAAGCCATGACACGCTGAAAATGGCTACGACTTCAAATGCTAGAGAGATCTATAATAAAGCTTGGCGTTTAGAAAAACAAGCTGAAGCGAAAGGCGCTGGTAAAGATCCATCTAAAATTAAAATAGACGACTCTGTTATTAATGATTGGTTTGATACTATGGTTACTTATGGTACATCTAATAATGCACGTCGCTCGGCCTTTAGTGAAGGCACCCAGGGTAGAAAGAGGATACGTCCTTTAGCTTCTCACTTTGAACAGGAGCGTTTCTTTAAATCTTTTGAGGCTCGTAAACTTCTAGCAGAAAATGATTTTTTGAAAACCGATATTGATCATGTTATGAAAGAGTATATTGGTCAAACAGTTCCTATTTTAGAATTTGCTAGGCGTTTTGGTTCCAAAGGAGAGGGGATAGTGGCCTTCAAGAATGGGATTAGAAACGATTTTAAAAAGGTAATTGAGGAAGCTACTACCGAAAAGAAGCGCCTTGGTTTAGTAAGCATACGAGAGCGCAATCTTGCGGTTGTAGATGAGATGGTCGAAATTTATTTTGGTAAAGTGCATAAGTCTGGTAATGCTGCTAACCATCAAATGTCTAATGCCGTAATGTCTATTGCTGTGACAGGTGCTAATTTAGCTTACCTTCCTAAAGTAATGATTAGTAGTCTTGGTGAATTGGCTCAACCCTTTATAAATAGTGGTGCTTGGAACTCCATGAAGGGTTTTGCCAGAGCATTAGATAAGCAAACTGATATTGGTCAAGCAACAGGTTTTTCTGGTAGGGATGTGGCGAACAACGAGCTGCTTCAATACCAATTACAAGCGAACCTGCCTAATTCTAAAATTCAGAGAGGAACCCTAGCTACAAATCAGGTCTTCTTTAAGTATAATGGTCTTATACCATTTACTATGTTTACAAGGCGGTACGCTTATAATACTGGTATTGAAAGGGCTTTTGAAATCGCACAAAAAATCACAAAGAAAAGAACAACATCTTTACAGAACTCGGCAAATGCTGCTAACCTATCTGATGATAAGATAAAGATACTGAATAAATTTGATGATCTAGGTGAAGCCTTAAAGGACTCGGAAGCTTTAGAAATTTTAAATATTGCGGGTGCAAGAGCGGCTAATAGAGATGCTATTTTGCCAATGTTGAGTAATCGTAGAGGATGGTCGCAATCTAATAATCCCTATATGAAATCCTTATTTCAATTTCTTTCCTGGGCGCAAGCTAAAACAACGCAAACAAATGCGATTGTTAGTCGGATGGAAGATGGGGATCATGCGCTATTTGCTAGGACGTTAGGTTCACTGGCTCTGTTTGATGGTATTGTTACATTTAAATCATTTTTAAATGATCCTACGGGAGAATGGCTAGATGAAAGAGATGAGGACACATACCAAGAAGTCTATTCAACTCTAGAAAACATTGGGACGGCTGTTCAACACAGCGGTAACTTTAACCATGTATTTATAGACAAAATTGCAAGGCTTGCCTCTAGTCCCGGTGGTCGCCACCCGATTGAGGCAATGTGGCCCGTAGTAGCGTGGTCTACTGAAATGTTTGATAGTTACTCTCCCCTTATCGGGTCTTCTCAGGAGGGAGATGTATGGCGTAATCTAAGAGAAGGAGACATAGAGGGTGCTACTAAACGAGCTTTAAAGCCTCTGCCTCTAGGCGATGAGGTGTTAGATTTTTTAAGTTTTATTGGGCGTCCTATTGAAAATAGACCACCTAAAAAACGAAGAGGTCCGATAGAAATAGGGGGCCGATACTATAGTAAGGGTGGTGTAGTTGAAGATGTCCCACGAGTACCTAAAGAGCCTGATGAGCGCATCGACAAGATGACGGGGCGACCATATAACGAACAGGCTGGTGGAGCCTTTATAGACGAAGAAGACCCACTGAAGCGTCTAGGCTTCGTTGGAGGAGGCTCTTTAGATGATCCTCTTAGACGGTTAGGTTTTGTAGGGGGTTCTTCTAAGGCTGTAGAGAACAGAGAAGAATATGCTATAGGTAGTTTGGTTCCTTTGGGGGTGGCTGAATTTATGTCTAGGGGCGCACGAAGCCAAAGGCATATGTCTCCAGATGAAATCCTAAATGAAAATACAGATGAAGTTATAGCTATGAATCGTAAACAGATTGATCTTGTTTCTGATGAGGTTATCGAAGAAGTCCCTGAGATACTATATGATGCTCCTCTTGAAAAACAGGCTGATGAGGCTATTGAGATAGAAGAAGGATATTCTCCTATTGATGAGCAACTAAAGAGATTAAGATTACCTACAGCGGAGGCTCCTACTAAAGGGCTTGAAAGTGGTTCTGGGCCTACTCAAATTCCTTCGGGACGAGCCGCAGCGTGGGGTTCAGATGCGAACGATCAAGGAACTAACAGAGCTGTAACAGAGTATACAATACAACAAGGCGATACCCTGTCTGAGATAGCCGATAACCTTGGTTTAGATATGGCTGAGTTAGCGGAGGCTAATGGTATTGAAGACGCTAATAAGATATACGCTGGTAAAAAACTTACACTACCTTCTAGACAAAAGCAGGAAGAAGAAAAAGTTCAGGCGGTAGAGCGTTCTATGCAGCTTCAAGAAGAGTCAGATACTCCGCAACGTAGGGAGCCGCTACAGGGGCCAAAACAGCCTGAAGCTGATAAAAAAGAAGAGGAAACATCGTGGGAAAAACGTCATGGTTTTGCGCCACCTGAAGTCGAGGCAGCATCTCGTGATAAAGATCAAGGTATTATTGGACGAATTAACGAGGCCGTAAGGTCTTTCTTAGGGTCAAAAGAAAGTTCTCCTTTATCTCCCGGCAAAGCAGCATCTAAGTCAGTTGAGAATCCTCTTGGCCCAACACAGCCACCAGTTTCAGTGGACGAAGAAGATGACACTTCATATATTCCAGAAAATATATCAGCCTTTGGAAAGTTTATAGCAGGGAATGTTCTTGGTGCCTTAACAGGTAGAGAAGATATTCAGGGAGCAGATATAGATATTGCAAAATTTGGAGGCCCTCAACAAGATGTTTTAAGGGCCGCAATGCAAAATGCTACAAAGGCTGGTAGAAATCATACTATATATGCTGACTACCCGAAGATGAAGAATGGAGAGCGCCCCGCTAATTTTTATAAAGGAAAGAGAGAAGATCGTTCTTTGATAGATCTAGCCATAGCATCTTTTCGAGATCCTGTTTTTGAGATGTTCACGACTCTAGGAGTTTTTGAGTTTGAAGCTTTACCAGATGGAGAATTTAGAATATCAGATGATCCCTATGATTTCGCAAAGGGAAAAAGCCGTCCAGAAGATAAAGCAGATGGAAAACCTAGTCTTCTTTCAAAGCCTCAAGAAAAAGAAAAAACGCCTTTAGGACAATGGTCTGTTCTTAATCAGCTAGGGTTTAACGTAGACCCATTATTATTACTTTTAGACCAAGCTAAATTATCTGTGTCAGAAAAGACACTAGGTTCTAAACATCCTCTAACTAAAGAACTAGCGGCCCCTATCACGGAGAATGATTTGTCCAGAGATGTTGTTGGGGCGCTAAGAAAAAATGTTATAAAGATGCTTGATCAAGGAGCAGACACGATGGACGACAGGCTGCAAGGTACTCAGAGGCGGGGAGATGTTTTGGACAAGGGGGTTTCCGACTTTATAAGTTTTTTTACGGACCCAAGCATGTCTACTAGCCTTATAACAGGAGAGACAGGCAGGGGCGGAGTAGAAATTGATGAGAATTATAATATAAAACTTAATGATGTATACGATTTCCCCGATATAGGCGAGAAACATGCTACCTCAAGGTATATGCAGGTTCATAATATGTTTGAACCTAGAGGCGACACCGGGCAAGAAGGGTTTTTATCTGGTCTATTTGCGGTAAGCCCTGAAAATACCAGAAAGATGACTATAAATTTAGGAAGACTACCTTCTAATATTATTAAAAAACTTAAAGATAAAGCAAATCTTCTGTAGCTCAGACGGTAGTACCCAGGGGAGTATGATGTCTTATAAATATTTTACAGAAGATGAACTCAAGTGCCAGCACTGTGGCTCTAAAGGTATGGACAAAGACTTCATGGATAAGGTAGAAGACTTGCGTCATGCTTTAGGATTTGCCTTTAAAGTTAACTCTGCGTACAGGTGCAAAGACCACCCTATAGAAGCCCCTAAAGAGGCCCCTGGAGCACACACAACAGGGAAGGCTATCGATATACAAGTGTCTGGAAGCAACGCTCACAGGCTCTTAGACGCAGCCCTACGAGCAGGTTTCTCTGGTATAGGGGTTTCTCAAAGAGGCTCCCACGCAACAAGATTTTTGCATTTAGATAAGGCATCGAACTCGGAAGGCCGCCCAAGACCTGGGGTGTGGAGTTACTAATGAACATCGTAGATCTAAAATCTTATAAGGCTGAAAAGGATACGAAACAAACAGAATTAATCCTACTTAATGGAGAGCTTAATAATCTTAAAAAGCTTAGAGATGAAATTGATTTTAATATCTCCATTATGCAGGAAGTAATAGATATAGTAATAAGGAAGTCATGGCAGAGAAAGGACACATAATATTAATTACAGAATTACTAGACCAGAAGCAGCGCAAGGAAGAGGAGTTAGAATACTATAATAATGAATTAGTGAAGTTGAAACTAAAGTCTGAGATCGTCGAAAAAGAATTGGAGATGACTCGCATGATTATTGACTTAATTAAAAATGAAAAGATTCGTACAGTGTAGCTTCCTCCCGCTTCTTTTTTTGGTGGGTTATGCTGTGCTTGACGGCTGCTTAAGGGGGATCGTGAGAACGATGAAGTGGTTATTAAGTTTCATTACGAAAATAAAGAAAGAGAGTGATTACACCTGGACGTCCTTTCTAGTGCTTCTAGGTATCTCAATAGCAGTGATTGCTTATGTGGTCGCAGTCTTATTTTGTATGATCTCCCGCTGTTGAAGCACTACTTTGGAATGTCTCTATTAAGGAGTAAAGTAAAACACATGAAAAGTAAGAAAATAATGGAAGCCTACTTTAGGGCGACAGATAGGTTTTCTGGTCTTTTTAAAGCATTGACGCAGAGGGCTTGGCACTCACAAGAGGTTGATCCAGACAATCGAGAGGCCCAGTGGTAGGGCGTATCTAATGGTTCTATATACTGAACTACAGCTTAATAGGGTTTATCGGATTTATGCAAAGCACCAAGGCGCACACGGTGTCCCCTTTATAACATTAGATAATTTTAGGCGTATGTTTGAGGAGCAGCAGGAAATGCTCATAGAGGGGCATATAGAATTATTGAGGGGGCTTGATGATGATCCCAATAATTGATGCTGTCACAAGGCTGGCAGGGACATGGCTAGAGGGGAGAGTAGCTAAGACTAAAGCTAAGGCTAAAGCGGAGGCTACAGTTATTATTAAGCAAGCTGAGAGTGCTGCTGATTGGGAAGCTGCAATGGCGCGTAATAGCGGTCAAAGTTGGAAGGATGAGTGGTTAACACTGCTCTTTAGTGTACCACTGGTTATGTGCTTCATCCCCTCTATGGTTCCGTATGTCAGGGATGGCTTTGTAGTTCTTGAAACGATGCCTGATTTTTATCAATATACTTTATCTGTTATTGTAGCAGCATCTTTTGGGGTCAGGTCCGTTATAGGTGTAATGAATAAGAAGAAGAAGAAGAATTAAATTATGTAGTTATATCTTCTCTTAGCCATTATATAGTCTCTACGCTATAAAGTAATAAAAATGTGCCTAGTGTCACTAGTATTATTTTCATAATTATATATTTGTCTTTCTTAGTAATCATCTTAGTGCGTCTAGTTCGTTTTCTAAATAGAGGTGCACCTTATCTAGTTTAAGTAATCCCTCTCTGATTACCTTCCTTATTAAAATTAAATCATCACCCTTGAAAACTTTGTGTGCCTCCCTCTCTGGTAAGCCACTAAGTTCTGTAACGAGATTACCACTTTTATCTATCAGTATTCTAAACGATAATATATTTCCTTCTTTCATGCTATCTCCGCAAATTTTATTCCTTCTTGATTCCCTCTCAATCCGGCCTTCATGTAAGCGGTTGATCGACCTTCAAAAAAGTTTTGATGTTCAACTCCTAATACATCATCTAACCAAGAAAGGGGGTTGTGTTTTACGCCATAGTTTGGCTTTAAGCCGAGCTGGAGTAAACGTCTATCGGCTATGTATCTTATATACTCATACATTTCTTTTTTTGTTAGTCCTTGAATGTCTCCCATCTCAAAGACAAGATCAAGGAATTTATCTTCTAGGTGTACCATCTCCCGACAAGTTTGATAAATTTCTTTTTTAAGGCTGTCATCCCACAAGTCTATATTCTCGTGCATAAATTCTCTAAAGAGCTGTGTCATCGCTTCAACGTGCAGGGACTCATCTCGTATACTGTAAGTAATAATCTGCCCCATGCCCTTCATACGCCCGAATCTTGGGAAGTTTAAAAGAATAACAAAGCTACTAAATAGCTGTAGGCCCTCTGTAAAGGCCGAGTAGACTGCTAAAGCTTTAGCAATAGACTGCTTATTAGAAATAGTAACTTTAAAATTATTTATATATTCATGTTTCTTTAGCATCTCTTCGTATTCTGAAAAGGATTTATATTCAGATTCTGGCATACCTACCGTATCTAGCAGAAGACTATAAGCATGTTGATGAATACTCTCCATGTTCGCAAATGAACCCATCATCATACGTGCTTCAGGTTTCTTAAATATACGCATGTATTTATCTATATAGCCTGCACCAACATCTACATCTGATTGTGTAAAGAGTCTGAATATTTGTGTCAGTAAATTTCTTTCGGCCTCTGTTAGATCTTCTGACCAATCCTTAACATCATTGTGCAGTGGAACCTCTTCAGGGAGCCAGTGCATCTTGTTTTGTTCAAGATAATAATCGAACATCCAAGGGTGATCAAATGGTTTGTAATAACTTCTAGTGCTCAATAAGCTCATAATTTGTGCCTTTAATTTGTACCCCCTACCCAGAGTACCTCTTTATAATTTTTTCTTCAAGAAGGGACAGATTTGTTCCCTTCTCAGCCTTCAACGTCCTCTTTCAAGATACTCCTGGCCCTATCATCCAAGTCTTCTACTTTTATGTTCCAATGGTCTAATAATTCCAAAGTTAAATAAGTTGTTTTATTTTTAGAACCAACAGGTCTGACCGAATGCAAGGGGCATATCTTAATAGTACATGCGGCAACCTGCTGCCCCCAAGTTCCTTTATCTAATTCATCGTATGTACAATCTGTACACATTTCATTTATTGCTTTTCTAAGATTCTTCGGCATTGTCTTTCTCCATATCTTCGGCCTGCTTTTCCAAATGCTTCATACAATATACATAAATATAATAATGTCAATTATATGAAACACTAAAGAATCATGTTGAAATATCCGCTGACATAGCGGAATATGAAACATGATGTTAGATAGAAAAACCACTTGGCTTGGCATCTATCTAATCCTGATCTTCTTCAAGTATCCTACTAAAGCTCTTTTTTGGACTGTCAGCTAAAAGATCCTCTAATGTCATTGGCTCATCGACCAATGTTATTACCAACGTCCCTGCCCTAGCCTCAATATTGACTTTGTCTCCCAGTGCAATCCCGGCTGCATCAAGCATAGGCACTGGGATAATGGTTCCTGCAGAGTTTCCCCATTTGCGAATATTAGTTTTCATTGTAGCCACCTGTTATAACTTTATATAAATTCCTAATAGAACTAAAAATACTGCAAATAGTTCTGCTGCTAATATAGTATGATACCATATCCAACGAACTTTGTACATTCTTAATTCAATTCTTTCGTCCTCCTGTTCAAGTTTATGGCCCCTCACAAGTTCTCTTAGTCTTTTAAAATTACCCTTCACAACTCAAACACTCCATATCCTCCAGATTAATTCTTGGTATCCGTATGTTAACATTTTCTACCCCTCTTGCTGCTGCCGAGCGTAAATAATACATAGATTTTAATTTATTAGCGCCTGCCCAATGAACATCGTGTACATATTGGAGATACTCATTGTGTACATCCTGAGACTCTGCTGCTTTTGGAGGAACAAAGAAAAGATTCACGCTCTGACTTTGACATATATACTGCTGTCTATTATATGCATGTTCTATTATCCATATTTGATTTATTTCTGGGGCTGTCTTAAACAACTCCTTCTCTTCTTCTGTTAAATATTCTAAGTGTTGCACCGATCCCTCGTGTGCTGCAATGTCCTGCCAGACTTCTTTTGTATTCATTTTCTTAGATTTCAATAGCTTCTCTAAGAATTTATTCTTCACCTTATAAGATCCGCTTAATGTTTTGTGCGTGAATACGTTAGCCCTCGTTGGCTCAATAGAAGGACTCGTTCCACCACATATAATGGAAGAAGAAGCATTAGGAGCAACAGCCAGTAGATTAGCGTTACGCCTAGAACTCCCAGCCATATCGGGGGCCTCACCCCTATTCTCGCCCAATGCCAAAGTAGCTTCCCTTGCCTTGTTGCTGATCGTTGAGAAAGCTCTGTGATTAAAGCTTGCGGCGAGTACTCCTTCAAAACATATACCATGACTCTGTAAGTAGCTATGATACCCCATTGCTCCAAGACCAATTGAGCGTTCTCTATACGCTGAATAAGCGGCTTTGAGAAGGCCCTCTTTATCTTCTTTGACATAACTTTTAAACCTTTTAAAATTCGCACTGTACTCCTTTAAATTATCTGTATCAACAATATCCTCAATGAAATGTTCTAAGACATTATCAAGCATAGTTATTAAATCTTTAATGAAAAGATCATCCTTAGACCAAGCATCAAAGTATTCTAAATTTACACTAGAGAGGCAGCAGACCGCTGTTCTTTCTTCGCTTGTAGGCAAAGTAATCTCTGAACAAAGATTGCTTTGATTAATTCGTAACCCTAATCTTTTCTGCTCCTCTGGCATTGCCTCATTACACTTATCAATATTGATAATATAAGGTTCACCAGTTTCTGCACGAGTATGTATTAGGTGCCACCAAAGTTCCCTTGCACTGACTGTCTTTGAAGCCTCATTAGTTTTAGGATCTATCAGTCTCCAATCCCCATTTTCCTGCACGGCCTCCAAAAATTCATTAGTTATATTAACAGCATTGTGAAGGTTTAAACATTTACGATTTAGATCTCCTCCTGTTGACTTCCGCATCCCTATAAACTCTTCAATCTCTGGATGAGATATATCCATATATGCTGCATAGCTTCCTCTACGAGTGACCCCTTGATTGAAGGCGAGCATCTGAGAGTCTACGACATGCATGAATGGGATAGATCCAGTAGAACGGCTATAATTAGAAGTAGCCACACCATTACTCCGCACAGCACCCCAATATCCACCGATGCCACCACCTGCGCTTGCCAACCAAATGTTCTCATCATAGTGATCAGATAGCCCACGCCTGGAATCAGGAACAAAATTAAGGAAGCAGCTAATAGGTAGGCCACGAGTGGTTCCCCCGTTACTAAGTATAGGAGTGCTAAACATGAACCAGTTATTATTTGCGTAATCGTAAAGTCGCTGTGCAAGATCGTAATCAGTAATTCCTTTATAAGTAGCACCAAAAGCACTAGCCCTCGCGAAAGCTTCTTGAGCATGTGTCTCATTCCCCCAAAAATATCTATCTTTTAAAGTTTCTAAACTAAATTTACTGAGCTTTTTATCGTCAGAATAATCTATTCTTATACCTAAGTATTCCTGAATGCCCTCCTTAATCATCTTCTTTTAAGTCTCCTTCATATTTCAATTCTTCTTTTTGGCGCTTATGGTGCCGCTTACTTTTAGAATTACTTTTGGATTTTTTCCGCTTCATGTACTGGTCCCTCCTATCAGCTTTTCGATCCCAAGACATTGTGTTTCTCCATAAACTGCGTAAGTCTTTTCTCGTACCATTGCGCCTTATTAAGATCTTCAAGTCCATTCTTATATCGAAAGCGCCAGCGATATTTCATTGAGTTGCCTCGAAGATAACCTATGTATTCTTCAATAGATAACATAGCTTCAATGGCATCTATACATTCAGTCTGCCCCTGATTGTAGTGGGGTGGATGGTTCACATTATTATATTCTTCCAGGCCATCAGTTTGAAGCTTATTAAATTTTCTGGCAGCATCATCCCATTCCTCTGGGGTTGTATCATTAATACTAATCATATTTTCTCCTTAAGTGTTCTTCACTTTTGCGATAAGTCTCATCTATCCAACTACTCGGTAGGCTCTCCTCGGAGAACCATCTAAATTTATTGCCCCAGGCCCACTCCCCATGAGATCTTTTGGTCCCGTCTTTGCGACGCTTTGCTTGTGGCATCGCTGCATTGGGGTTAGCGAATAAAAAGACTAGCTCCATGCTTTCGGGTAATATCTTTTTTATCCAGACATATTTATTATATTCTTGATAGTCCCAAAACCTCCCTTTGGATTCCAGTAAAATTGTTTTACCATCAATCTCCTTAATAAAGTCAGGGTGATATTTATGCTCAACGATATAATCTACAGTATCTCCATGATGCTGCCACTCTTTGAGTAA
>Ga0114999_10005139_pt1 | contig 15525 bp, 14 predicted proteins | sample ArcticOcean_MG_C_3_FD_89820 | JGI IMG/M metagenome (GOLD analysis project Ga0114999, IMG submission 89820) | Marine microbial communities from western Arctic Ocean - ArcticOcean_MG_CB8_126 | ecosystem: Environmental > Aquatic > Marine > Oceanic | place: Arctic Ocean: Canada Basin | collected...
CACAGCGAAGCTCGCGTCGATCAAGCGGTTGGAATGCTGATTCAGATTCTCGAAACCAAACCAGTCCAGCCCTGAAAACCGGCGCGGTGTGACTCGGGCGTACGATTACGTGACCCACCATCGAAGCGCCCCGTTGTATCATCACGCACCGATGGCGGCACCTGATTGCGCAGTTGTGTCGCCGTGCTCGGTGATGTCGGTTTCAATACATCGAAAAAGCCCTGCACAGCGCCTGCCTGGGCGTGCCGCGCCGTGAAGATCGTACCACGCGATGGCGTGCAACTGGGACAGTTCGCCTAGGCGCGGTCGAAGCGTCACTCCCTCTGACGCGAGCCGATCCATCCAAGGTGTCTGAACATTCGGATCGCCCGTGTGCCCCATCGCCTGCCGCGGATGCTCATCGGAGAGCATGTGAGGCCTTTGCGCCATGTCAGGGCAGTCTCAACTGCTTGCGATGCACTTCGTGCTCAACATCATTCAGTTGCCAGTAGGGCAGCCGGACAAATGCGAGCAGTTCGGCACTGTTCCCGTCATTGTCCTGCCATCGCAAAATCCGTCGCGGATAGGCAGTATCCACCCACATGGTCACGTCTCTCGATGGATAGCTCCATGTCCATGGGATCGCCGAGTAAGTAACGCCTTCTATGTCTACGGCCTCTGCAGCCCCCTTCGCGATCGTTGCAGGAACAAGATCACGCTTCTTGTGGCGAGTGCGGAACTGCCACAATGACGGCAGCATGGTCACTTCCCGTGTCTCACCGGTCGCCATGAATGGCCCCTTGAGCTCACGCAATTCAATGGGCAGGTGATCTTCACTGACAAAATTCGCGGGGCGTTCGAAGGCCCACTCCTGCTTGCCCTCGCGTTCGAAGTAGCTGTTTAGATCTCCGGAGATCGCATCATCCTGCAGCTGAACCTCCTCGAACACGTGACCGCACCACTCCTGCACACTGAGTGTGATCTTACGGGCCTCAAATGGTCTTGATGGATCGGACGGCCCACCTTCGACGGCGCTGAAGACACTCGTCATCACCGAATAGGGATAGATGCCAGTGAGAAACTTCAGTGTCTTGTTGAGTTTGAGCGTGTAGACCCGGTCTTCTTGCGGCTGATCTGACTCCACCTTCACCAGCGTCTGCCGATTGATCTCTTCCGTCACGAAAATGAGCACACTGTGCCCCTCCCGGGCTTCACCATAACGCGACTGCACGACGCGATAGCTCGAAAGCTCAGCGCGACCGTCTCCCCAATAGGCGTAGAAGTCCTCGTCATCAGCCGCCAGGCAAGGAACAACACCCACCAGGGCAAGCCCGAGGGCAATACACCCGATCCTCTTCATCATGGTCATCCTCTTTCGTGCACGTTCACGCACCGAGCGGAGGCTCCCGTCGTTCGATACCCAGAAACCACATCTCGTAGAGTGGGACAACAACGCAGAGCAACATGGTCATTCCAAGAAGAGCGGAGTTGATCGGCGCCAGGATACCGAAACCAGGGGCGCCATAACGGACCAGCCAGGGCTTGGCCAGATCGAGGCAGATATAGACGAAACAAGAGCTGATGACAAAGGTTTTCCATCCATCACTCCACGCGCTCATCAAAAACAGGTGACCCGTCGTGAGGAAGATGATGGGCATGATGAAGAAGTGGAAGTGCGTTGTTTCCGTCAGCTCCGTCGCTTGTTTCGGAAACTGCATGGTTTGCTCGTCGCCGGCATAGTAAGCGACGGCACCATCATCGTTGAGGCGAGTGCGTTCGTAGGACATGTAGATGGAAAACGCGGAGCCAGCAAGCATGAAGACCAGGAAGTACGTCATGATCAACTTGGTATTCAGGTCCATGCGAGCAAGGAGTGATCTATTAGTGAAATAGCGCATGGATTGCCGATTGAGTTAGACTGCGGTCAGCGGCTCGTGGTACGCGACTGGCGATAGACCAACTCGAAGAGGGCCAGTGTCTTACGCACACCAAAATTGAGAGCACGCACGGACAGTGTGGCTCCGGTGATGTTGATAATGTCTTGGTTGATACGGATCGAATCGTCGCTGTCCTTGCCACGATACTGACGCAGGAATCTTGATCGTCGCACCTGGCCGCCGCGACTCTCGCGGTAAACGAGTACCGCGACTTCGTGAATGCTAAGATCCGGCTTGACCCCCACCATGAAGGTGATCGGGCGATACTTGCCCACCTGCTCGGTGACTGCCGTATACCCCAATAGCCGATTCTGTGCATCGCGCGCAATATATACTGCAAAGGAATCATCTTCAACGCGTCGCCCCAGGCGCTCACCGGCGCCAGCGCGGGCCGTGCTGTCGATCAGATCAACACGACGCTCAAAGGCCACGGCATCGGGAAAAATCTGATCTCTTGCCTGCGTCTCGGTGAGGTAGACCTGTACCGTGCCGATCTGCTGGGCCGTTGGTGCTGTCTGGCCTTGGATGCGGCTTCCAGACAACAAAAAAGCCACAGCGATTAGGATACACAGATTTCGCACGCTAGCCATGGAATAGAAGATGGACTAAAAGTAGGAAGCGACGGAGAAAATCAGTCCATTGCTGCCATCATCTTGATCGTACACCTCGTAGTCCAACTTGATCACGGTCTCTTCTTCCGGTCGGAAGTTCACCCCTACTGTGAAGCGGGTTTCATCGGTGTTTCCCAGGTCGATGTGATCATATCTGCCGACGATAGTGAAGGTCGAATTCGGAAACTTCCGCACCACACCTGGCAGGAAGTGATAGGCCACCTGACCATAAAAACCTGAACGCCCATCCTCTTCGGCCCCGTTCACGTTGGCGGAGGCAAATTCCCCACGCAGATCAAGCGGCCCTCGATGGAAATTTCCGTCTACTGCATAAATCGCCAGCGTATGCTCTCCTGCGTCGTCATAGGCTCCGACGTGAAAGGAGCCTCCGAGATCTACGCCGAGCATGGGTGAATAATTCAGTCGACCGACAAGTGACTTTTCTTCGTTGTTGTCGGCCTTCTGACTGCCGCGTCCCGAGCGCAGGCTGGTTGCGGCCGCCTCATTAAACCCATTCACGAGATAGATCTCGTAGCCCACAAGCGCATTCTCTGATGGATACGTGGTCCCGTGGAGGCCCATCCCTGACTCAGCCAACGTCGTTGGGATAATCGCCCGGGCAACGAGGGGACGATTCGTCAGGTCATTGAGTGGACTGTCGTGCAACAGATTGAATCTACCAAGAGGAGACAGAATTACACCGGCGCGATAGACGATCGACTCGGCGAACTCGATATCGATCGTGGCGAACTCCAACTTCACTTCTCCGTCACTTGTGCCACTGCCTTTGACCAATCCACCATGCTCGAATTCGATCTCCGCCATCACGTGGATTCGATCACTGACCTGTCCATGGATGAATGGGATAAAGCGGTGCTGATCGAAGGTCTTTTTGGAATCGGTCCAGAACAACTCGTGATCTATGTAGCCGCCAAGAACAGTCCCTTCGAATCCACCACGCAGATGGGGTTTGTCATTGCTGCCACCTGGGACAGATGAGCGCTGCGCCTCAATGATGGATGAATTCAGGAAGAGAAATCCTGAAAACAGGACCACGAACTGTAAATACTTGATCATTTGAGGATTGCTCCTGTTCTCGTTGGATCATTTATGTTTCATATGCCCAACTTAGGAGTTGCAAGCTAAACATGACAATTCAATTCGTCAACAGAAAATCGTGCAACCACTGATAATTTGAGGCCGTTAGCAATTTTTCCCTCAAGCTTGCGCTTTGAGGACACCTGGGTATATTTAGCCGCACCAACCGTCTGTTTGGAATACCAAACGAAAGATTGAAGGCCACCTTGACAGTGTTGGGTGTAACGATCGGCGAACCACAGAAGCACGTAGAGGAGCCATCCGAAGCGTGCTTGTCCGACTGGCGTAGGGATTGCGACGCGATTGTTCTGGAGTTGCCCGGTGGTGACAGACTCTCCGCTCGTTTACGTGAGTTGGGGATCCTTCCCGGCACATTGATACGTGTTCTGCGCACCGGCGCCCACCTGGTGGTGCAAACCGGTGATGCACGCCTGGCTCTTCGCCGTGAAGATTGCAGCGCTGTTCGTGTTGGCGCCGTACCTGCCGTCGCCTGACGGTAGCTTAAGAAACCAAGACCGGATCGTTGAAGCGCGGCTGAGTCTGTGATGTCTGAACAACTCCCACCATCTGGCCACGCAATTGCCCTCGTCGGCAACCCCAATACGGGGAAGACCACCCTCTTCAACGCACTCACAGGCCTTTCCCAACGCGTCGGCAACTATCCTGGTGTGACGGTTCAGTACCATGCGGGCCAGGCACAGTTACCACAATCGGGTAAGGCGCAGATTATCGATCTGCCCGGCACCTACTCACTGTCCGCCTCCTCACCAGACGAGGCCGTCGCCGTCGATGTGCTTCTGGGACAGCAGGCGGGTGCACCACCGATCGATCTGGTCGTCGCCATCGCCGATGCCAGCAACCTTCGCCGTCATCTCTACCTGCTTTCCCAGATCCTTGAAACGGGTCATCGCGTCGTGCTCGCGCTCAACATGATGGACCTTGCACACGAGCGAGATGTGCATGTCGACATAGATGCCCTGTCGTCGCGTCTCGGAATCCCCATCATCCCCCTCACGTCGCACCGTGGAACCGGCATCGACGATCTCATCGATGCCATCGATTCCTCCCTGCAGCAAGATCGTCCCCAACCAACCCAAACGCATCTGCCCAGAGAATTGATCGCGGTAGCGGATGAACTTTGCCAGGGCGACGACGCACCTGTAGAGAACTCGGTTGAAGCCTTGCGCGTCCTTGTCGATGTCGACGGCCATCTTGAGCAGCGGGCCATCGCGACAGGCGGCCAGCCGCTTCGCCTGCGCTTGGCCGAACTGCGCCAGGCAGTCTCCACCGATGAGCCTCTGTCCTCCGTCGAGAGCGAGGCGCGCTACGCGTGGATTTCAGATATCGTCGCTAATACACTACGGGGTGACGAAAAGCTGCGCCCGCGACGCTCCGATCAAATCGATCGCATCCTGACCCATCGCGTCGCCGGATTGGCCGTATTTATCCTGATCAGTGCCACCACATTTCAGGGCATCTTCACCTGGTCCGCACCTTTGATGGACGCGATTGACGGTCTCTTCCGCCAACTTGGCGACAGCGCTGGTCGCTTGATCAGTGAAGGGCCGCTGCAGAGTCTGATCGTTGATGGCGTGATTGCCGGCGTGGGCGGTGTCCTCATCTTTGTGCCGCAGATTGCCATCCTCTTTCTCATCATCTCTCTTCTGGAGGACTGCGGTTACATGGCTCGAGCCGCAATGATGATGGACCGCTTGCTGCGTTTCTGTGGCTTGTCGGGACGGTCCTTCATTCCCATGCTCTCGAGTTTTGCCTGCGCCGTCCCTGGTATCCTGGCGGCTCGCGCAATCTCCGATCGGCGCGATCGCTATGTGACGATCCTTGTGGCGCCCTTGATGAGTTGCTCCGCGCGGCTGCCTGTGTATGTGCTGTTTATCGCCGCCTTCATACCCGATCGTCCTGTTGTGGGTAGTTGGCTCGGATTGCAGGGCCTGACCCTGTTGGCGATGTATGGTGTGGGTGCGGGTGTTGCCATACCGGTCGCAATGCTCCTGCGCCGCACCCTGCTTCGCGGCGAGTCGACACCCTTCCTCATTGAACTACCATCATACAAGTGGCCTGTACCCAAAGTCGTACTCATGCAGGTCTATCTGAATAGTCGGGAATTCGTCGTTCGCGCCGGCAGTATCATCCTTGCCGCAACGATCATCATGTGGGCCCTCGCCTACTATCCACATTCCACGCAGATCACGGATGACTTCGACCTACGGCGGCAGACAGCCGAACAATTTCCCAAGAAAACTCGTGTAGACATCCTCAAGGCGATCGATCACGCCGAATCCACAGCCCTCTTGGAACACTCCTACCTGGGTCAGGCGGGGCATTTCATCGAACCAGTGGTACGTCCTCTTGGTTGGGACTGGCGTTTGGGCATGGCAGCCCTCGCCTCCTTTCCCGCACGAGAGCTGATCATCTCGACACTCGGCACAATCTACAGCCTGGGAGGCGATGCAGATGAGACATCCCAGGATCTGCGCTCCGCCCTGCGCGCCTCACCCGGTGCTGATGGTAAACCGATCGATACACCCGTTGCCCTGTCCGTGATGGTCTTCTTCGCTCTCTGCGCCCAGTGCACGTCGACCCTGGCCGTCATCCGCCGCGAGATGGGTTCCTGGGGCTGGGTCGGGCTGTCATTCAGCTACATGACAATTCTGGCCTACGTGGGTGCCTTCGTTGTCTATCAAGTAGCTGAGTACCTGGGATGGGGCGCAGGAGGTTTCGGATGATATCCGTCGACTGGCAGAGTGTTGCCGTCTTCCTCCTGGTTGGCTGGAGTGTCTTGCACCTGTGGCGGGCATTCAGCCATCAAGGTGGTGAGACAGGCGGAAGCTGCGGTGGATGTGCTGCGAATGCGGCGGGCGAGGGCGAACTAACGCAGATCGAGTCGGCCACTGACCTGAACTAACTGGCCCGGGCGTATCGCTGCCCTGGCAGGCGCACGACCTGACCCGACAATTCGAGCCGCAACAGTGCCTGATGCACGACGTCGATGGATTGTCCCACTTGTCGCGCCAGCGCCTCGACGCCGTGCTCACCGGACGTCAGCGCATCAAGCAGCGTGGCCCCCGACCCTGCAGGGCCAAATAGGTCGTCGCCTTGCGACAACGGTGCCCCCGCCACCGCGATCGATGCCTTTGGCAGGTGCACTTCCAATTCATCGATCACATCCTGGGCCGTGCGCACCAGACCGGCGCCATCTCGCAGCAGCGCGAGACAACCCGCGCAGCGTGGGTTTGTGATCTCCCCCGGTACGGCGAAGACATCTCGACCTTGCTCTCGCGCCAGGCGCGCCGTCATGAGCGCCCCACTTCGCTGTGGCGCCTCGACGACGATGACTGCCAGAGCAAGACCGCTCACGATTCGGTTGCGCTTCGGAAAACCACGTCCTTCAGGAGGCGTTCCCAAAGGTGCCTCGGCCAACAACAGTCCATCGCGTTGGACCTGCCGCTGGAGGCGTCTATGTTCACGGGGATAAGTGACATCCACGCCGCAGCCGAGTACGCCGATCGTGGCACCACCAACTCGCAGGGCTCCTTCGTGTGCCGCCCCGTCGATTCCTCGTGCGAGGCCACTGACGATCGTGACGCCGCAACCTGCCAGATCTCCGGCCAGAGACACCGACGCACGCCGCCCGTAACTGCTGCAACGCCGCGAACCGACGATGGCAACCGCCGGAGGTTGTAGTAGCTGCCGGTTCCCCAAGGCATACAGTGCCAGGGGAGGATCATCGATTTGGGCGAGCCACGCCGGATAGTCGGCGTCTCCCCAACCGATCAACTCGCCACCCAGATCACCAAGTCTGCGCAATTCTTCCTGGGACCAACGAATCGAATGTGGCTGGTGCACATGTCGCTGGAGGCGCTGCACAACGGGCCCCACCCAACGCCTCTTCCCACACAGCCGTGGGTGCCGCTATCGCCTGCTGAGCGGATCCACACAGGTGGATGAGACGCCGTCCCCGAGTCGGGCCGATCTGTGGCAGATGGCCTAGGGCGAGGAGTGCCTCATGCTCCTGATTGCTGACAGAATCAGTCATCAGTTGCCCGTTGCCAGGTCATCATCCTCGAGAGGATCGTCGTCAAGCAGTTCCTTGGAATGCTGGCGCTGCAAAGAAACCTGGCTGCCGAGGGCCTGTACAAGTTGATCGAGACCATAGCCCGACACGGCTGAGATGAGGAAGTGGTGCAGGCCAAGTTCGGCGAGGGGATTGGTGAAGTCCTCTGCCTGCTGGGCAGTGAGCAAATCTGCTTTCGTGTAGGCTAGTGCCAGTGGCTTCTCGAGTAGCGCAGGATTGAAGCTGCCCAATTCTCTGCGCAGTGCTTCGAATTGCTCGGCCTGATCGTCCCCCGTTGCATCAAGAGCGAACAATAGGATTCGTGTGCGTTCAATGTGTTTCAGAAACCGGATACCGAGTCCCTTCCCCTCGTGCGCCCCCTCGATAATTCCCGGTAGATCAGCCAGGACAAAGCTGTCGAACTCGCCGAATCGAACGATGCCGAGATTTGGTTCGAGGGTGGTAAAGGGGTAATCGGCGATTTTGGGGTGCGCCGCTGATACCCGGGACAACAACGTAGACTTTCCGGCATTGGGGAAACCGACGAGACCGATGTCTGCCAGAAGTTTCAGTTCGAGATGAACCACCGTCTCGCGACCTGGGCGTCCACGGTCGGCACGGCGGGGCGCCTGATCCGTCGAAGTAGCGAAGCGGGCATTGCCCCTGCCACCACGGCCGCCTTTAAGTAGAACCAGTTCGTCCCCAGGCGTGAGCAGATCCGCCACGACGCCACCCTCATCATCACGCACCAGCGTTCCCGGTGGTACTCGAATGACCGAATTCTCGCCACGGGCACCGGTCAACTTCTTGCCCTTGCCGTGGCCACCACGATCCGCGACGATCTTCGGTCGATAACGCAGATCGACGAGGGTAGAGAGTTTGTCGTCCGTGTACAGAATAACATGGCCACCATCGCCTCCATCGCCGCCATCCGGCCCACCACGGGGGACGAACTTCTCGCGGCGAAAACTCATGCAACCATCGCCACCTGTACCGGATGTTAGGGTGAGAGAGACTTCATCTATGAACATGGTTCACTCACCGCCCTGGCTGAATTTTTCGCGCAATCGCGCCGCGACATTTGGCGGGACAAATCCCGACACATCTCCCCCATACTCAGCGATCTGCTTGACCGTCGAAGATCGCAGATACATGTATTCGGCACTCGTCATCAGATAGACCGTATCGAATTCTTGCCACAGACTGCGATTCGTCAGCGCCATGGAGAACTCTGCCTCGAAATCGGTCACCGCTCGCAGACCCCGCACAGCGAGATGGATGTCATTCTTGCGAGCATAGTCAACGAGCAAACCATGGGTCTGATCGATCTTCACCTGTGGCCACGCCGACGTCACCTCGGCAATCATCTCCGTATTGTCTTCAGCCGAAAACAGCGACTGCTTGCCCGGATTGATCGCCAACAGAATCACGAGTGAATCGAACATGTCCACAGCACGCTCGATGATATTCAAGTGACCCAGCGTGATCGGGTCGAAACTACCTGGATAAACGGCGGTCCTCATCTATTTGGCTCCTTCCCAAGCAGAACGTCGATGGAGGCAGTCACACGGAAGAGACCTCTTGCAATCGCTTCGATGTCGAATCGCGTGAGACGCGCTTGTAATTCTGCAGCCAGGGCAGTACCGAACATGGCGATCTGCGTTGGATTTCCGACAGCTGACATACCTTGCTCCACTCGGGTGTTGCCTGCTGAGGCCGGCTCGTGAGTTGGGCGCGTCGAGGCCAACTTCACAAGCCCTGCCGCCCGGGCGTGCCCCTGAGCCAACTGCAGCAGTGCATCTACGGGCATCGAAGCACGTAGGGGTGGTCTTTGTGGGGCGTCTGATCCGGCCAGCACCCTGACAATGAAGGCTGGGACCGCTGCCCCTCCTGCCTCACGCCAGAAGGTGAGTGTCGGTCGCAATCCCTGGATTCGCAGGGCCGCGACACTGCGCCGCAGAGCCGCGTGATGTTCCGCCTCGGCACGACCTTCAATCTGAAAGGTCCCATCCGAAAGATTCTGCTGTCGCGTCACGGTGATCTTCTGCGGCAGCCGCTGTCGCAGACGCTGTGCCGATTTCCACCAGGAGATCGGTGCTGCCACAGAATTTGACGTACTTACTGGCTCCACGGCTGGCAACGCTGGAGGCACGGCGATAGCAACTTGATTCATCCCAACGGAAGGCGGCGAATCTACGACAACTTCCACCATCGATGGCTCTTCGAGGATCGCCTCCCCCGGTCGTTTGTTGGTGTCTTCCGGAGCTTGGACGTACAGATTTCGCCAGCCTTGAAGATCTATGACCCGTAGAAGACCGATCTGACGATCTATCCCATACAGAACGACGGCGACAACGATCGCAACGATTCCACTGATGGCAAGATAGAAGGGCAAACGCCGCCGTGCGCACTCGAGTTCAACACGAATCATCGCCATAAGAATTCAGGCGTCGGCCAAGCCACGAAATGCGAGTCCTGCGGCGATAGCCAGGGCGGGGCCACCCCCGGGCATCTGTTCGAGTGCCTCGTCTGCTCGCGTGCGGCGACTCATACGTGCGAAAGGATCCAGAGGACTGATGGATCTCCCCAGGCCAGCCAGGTGCTCAGCCGCATCGTGGGCGGCAGCACTTGCCAACCAGACGCGATCAGCGGTCTGGGTTCCCTGGCCCGTATCCAGCAATCCCTCGGCGTAACTGCGCAGCAGTTCGATCCGATCTGCCGTCATCAGCGTCGAGTCATCCTCCCATTCCCAGACCGCTTCCGCCTCAAACTCGCCATCGCGCACCAATACAACCCGGCCCTGCGCGTCTGAGAGTTGGACGATCAGATCGCTCCCCTCATCCGAGGCTGCGCCCCCCCCCTCCAGGGCGTTCACCAAAGCAAAGGGGATCATATCGAATCCAGGTTTGCCAATTTTCGCATGGCGACACAAGACACCATACAGTTCGAGGACCTCACGACGCGCGGCCACGACGAAGCCGTAGCGACTTGTCTGCAGCACGTCGAGAACAAAATCGTCGTAGTCTTCCTCCAGTGCCTGGCGTGCTTCCCACAGAAGTTGCTCGCGTGTCTGCGCACGACTGTCGGGGACCAGAAATCGCCTCTTCACAAAGGAAGACGTGCCTCCGAGACCGAAGTAGGGGCGCTGACACTTCATACCGGCATTGGCCAACTGCCTCAACGCTGTAGCCAGCGTCGAACGCTTCTCATCCTCGGCCAGCTGTTCGGGCAATTGCAACGAACCAGGCAAGGAAACTCGTGCACAGGCAGACAGCGTCACACTGCGCCGCCGACGCGATATTTCGACCGCGTAGACAGCATCGCCCGTGATGTGGACACCAGTGCATCTCTTGGAACCAGAGCCGAACACGTGTCAGTCAGCTACCAGGATAAGGAGTGTGGATACTCATTAATCTATATGCACATGGGGTCGCAGACGTTCCAGCGTACGAACACCGATCCCACGTACTTGTGTGAGATCCTCGATCTGCGCGAATCTTCCGTATTGCCGCCGATGGTCAAGGATCGCTTCCGCCGTTCGCGGGCCGATCCCCGGCAATGCGTCCCACTGCACGATATCGGCAGAGTTGATGCCGATTGAACCGATGATCTTGACGGCCGGCACCGAATCAGCGCCTTCAACCACCGCATTCGCCGACATCAGAATCTGCGGTGAATCCTCCGTCGTCGTACCAGACGTGACCACCGGCGCATCCGCCGGTGACTCAACTGTCGTATACGGCGGCTCAACAGCAGCGCAGATGACATGAAAGTCCTCAAGTCCATCCTGTCGGACCGATTCGACGACGACGACGAAACAGCCCAGCAGCAAGGTCCCTGTCAGAAAGAGCAGGGCCATCTGCTCCTGTCTAGTGAAAACCAACCAGTTCATCTGTCTTTTCGGGAAGATACCGTGTCGTCACGGGCAAATGCAACGCGCACTCACCCACCGACACGATTCAATGTGGTGTTAGCGGAAGAACAGCGTGCCGGACGCGCGCAGCTCACGAACTTTTCGCGTCCGATCAGAGATATTGTTGCGATCGTTCTCGTAGCGAATGATACCGTCTCCCCGGAAATTATCGCTGAACGTATACGTCGCCCTCAGCTCAGCCTTGACGCGGTCCGTGGACGAGATGGGCACGGGTGCCTCGGAACCGGTGCCGCTGGAGCGAATCTCCGACTCAAAGGCAAGTTCGAAACGTAGATCGATATTGCTTTTCAGTTTGCCAAAGAATGGCAACTCACGTGGTCGCAGCTTGTAGCGTACGTCAAAACTCGTCTTGTTCCGCTCAAGTCCACCACTGCCACGAAGAGCGGGCAGACCACCGGTTCCACTGGAATCATCCTCTGCCAGCTCGTAGTCGAGATCGTCACTGGCAGAGCGGTTGAGTTCGAATCGTGTTGTGGGGCCAATTCGCCATTGGCCCGTCCAGGACGCTCGCCACTCGGTAGAGACGGATTGATTGATCAAATTTCTGGGCTGCAGATTTCCCTCGCCCTGATCATTCGAGGATTCGTCATAACGAACATTAACCTGCGCGCTATTGAGGAAACGCTTCAAATACGGAATCCGGTCAGCACGCCCCCAATTGATGGTGAGCGAGGGGAATTGTCGCCGGCGCTCAACACGTATTCGATTCTGCGTACTTCCCGAGCGCTGCGACTCCGTTTCCTTCAGACTGGTCTTGACGCTGAAGCCCATCGGCAGACGTAATCCTGACGACATGTCCGTATCGGTACTACGACTTCGTGTATCCTGCTGCGTTAGTCCCGAGCCCTGCTGGCTAATCTGCAGTGAGTCTTCGATCCCGACTTGGAACGCCAAGGGTGGCCGCTCAACGAGATTGAAACTCTGCGCGTCCGTGCTACGCCTCCACGTTGTATTGAAGGGTTCGACGTAGCTACTGACGAAGAACAGCGCCCGCCGCGCGATGAACGGCTGCGATACCTTGGGTTCCTCGATCACCTCCGCCGGCGACGTCGCCGCCTCTGCACTGTCGACACGCGATGGCCTGCGTCGCGACCGTGGACGGCCCCCTCGACTCTGATCGGCCCGTGCCCCAAGGAACTTCAACAATTGTGGCAGACGCACATTTACTCGCCCTGTCACCGTGTTCTTGGTTATCACATCGATCGTGCGGATCGGAACACCCGTGATCGTATCCAGTACCGCCGCCTGCCGACGCCGTCTCGGATCACCACTCTCCTGATAATTCGCAGAAAACGTAAATGATGGATCGAGCCAGGTGATCAGCCGTGGATTCACCTTCAAATCGGCCTTCTGATTGCGCGACACCTCTCGCCCAAAGGCCAACTGCGACAGTTCGAATTTCTTCCGCAGATCGCGATTCACTTGCAGGTTGTAGTCGGCCGACAGCGAACGCAGGGGGGCGTATTTTCCGGCGTAGGTTTCTTTCAGATCGAAGACTTCATTGAACGTCGTGTCCCGCTGAGTGGCTCTCCAGTTTTGACTCTCCTGCCGATTGACGTTGACATTGTAGTTCATCAACGTGGGCAGCGGGGTCAACTTCGATTTGCGCAGGCGTTCAGGTATGAATTCCGGCAGCCACGACAGATAACTAAGCGTCGGCTTTGGAATCGGCATCTTGTAACTGAAATTCATGATCTGCGAATCACGGTCGTCGACGGGCGTCACAGGCGACGTATTGCGCTCACGCGTCTGTGACATGCGCAGATTGATCTGATCGACAGTCCAGTGCGACAACCAGTGCGTGCCACTGCGTTTGCTGATTGAGAACTCAAAGAAATCCTTGCGACGTTCGGTGCGCAGCGAATCTTTCTCATCTGCCAGCAGTTCGACATCGGAGTTCGGCCCAAATCGCGGTAGGGATACGTCTCGGTTGTAGCTGGCCTTTAACGGGATTGAATAACCCCAACTACCCGGCAGAAGTTTGTGCGCATTCGTCGTCGTCGACACGTTGGTGCGCAGATCTCCACTTTTGCGTTCCGTGTTGTCGATGGTGCGAAAGTTCTCGCTGCGCCAGTCGACGAGTGCGTCGACATCGAGGAAGTCCGCCAACTGTGTGTTGATTCGAGCAAAGGCAGCAATGCCCGGATCGTTGCGGGCCTCATCCAGCCGCATTTCGTCAGCATACACTTGCCCTGTAAAACGGCGCGCATTGCTCAGATTGCGCAAGCCGAGGGTGATCTGGCGAATCTGCTGCAGCGATGGATTGCCGCGCACCCGATAGGTAGCCGGTGCCCCGTCACGACGATTCTGCTTTGTGATGATCGTGTCGAGTTCGGTCAGAGCAACACCGAGACTGTCAAAACGTCCGTACTGCAATTCTGCCTTCAGCAGAGACAAGGCCTCTAACTCGACATCCACTTCATTGCGGTCGTCCCAGCCAACGAAAACCCTCGTCGCGAACTCATAGTAGTTGAGGGTATCCGCACCAAAACGCACGAAGAGCTCCAGGCTGCTCGAATCAATATCTGCTATGTAGGTCGCATTTGAATCGCCATAGACGAACATGCGTAGACGGGTGTATTTGGTATAGTCCGCTTTTCGCGACAGCACCTTCGACGCCGACACCTGATGGCCCGCATCGAGATTCTCTACATCGAGAACAAGAGATTGCTCGCGCTCACGGACACGTGAGTTGGCCAAACGGCGAACACTCACCCCAGGCGGCGGACGATAACTCTGATTCTCGTCGGTACCGATGACCGTCACATTAAACACCTCGTCGTCCGTAACGATCCCAGCGTCTTCAAGAGCGACAATGTCGTTTTCCTGCCATTCATTGCCGACAATCTCGATCTGAGCGATCTGTGCCAGTACCGAGTCGTCTTTGGCCTGATCAGTTACCAGCATAAGACGCGCGAATTCGATGCGGCTGGAATCGGGCGCACCAATACGCTCCACGTCGTCGCTGTAGAGTGGAATGCGAAACAACCGCCACTGCTCGCACTCGCCGGCAATCTCCGCTTCACTGCAGGTGCCTGGCTCATGGGGGTCGCGGGCCAGATCGATGGTGTAGTGGTAGTAGTCATTCCTGGAATTGAGATTGCCGTCGTTGTTCAGATCTTCGGAGTCGGGTCGCAGGCCACCTTCGCCCCCCTTCAGATTGCCCTGGGTACCATTGATGCGTCGATAGTCGTCGCGATTTCGCGTCGGATCGTAATTCCAGTTGTCGCCTTCCGGATCGCCCGGATCACGATCAGGATAAAGCGAGCGGAATTGATCCTGCATCGTCGCTTCCGATTGCGTCGTGTCTGCCTCGACGGCGGCGAGATAAAACTTCAGTTCCTCGGTATCATCCCGACCATCGATGCCAACATCCTCGTCTGCCGACACCTGCCCGTCCCCCGAGGCTCGCCCAGGCAGGGGTTCGTCCTCCGTATCGATGCGGCTATTGAGAATCCAATCTTCGCTGATGTCACCCAGATCAAGATGTAGTTCACCCTCGGTCCCACGCAGCCACAAATCGAGAAACTTCGATTGCGAGAAGTCGCGCACACCGCCTGTGAAGACGGTCATCACGCCACCCCACGTTTCGATCTCGTCCCCAGCATGTACCTCGAGCGTCAGAACATCGGTACGGTTGTTGGTAGCCTCGACCTGATCTTGCTGACCCGGCCAGATCTCCGTGCGCAGAAAGCGATCGTATGGATTATACCATCGCAGAATGCCACGATTTGCCGCGTCGAAGCGCGGATCACCTGGTGGACTCGAAGGCGTCCAACGACCGCGGAAAATCGACAGAATCTCGGGGCGCTCGGCCCCCTCGAAATCATCGATATATCCTTGCCCCTTGGTATTCAGATTTGGGCGACTCTGTGCGATTTCAGCCTGAATGGA
>Ga0114999_10005142_pt1 | contig 15520 bp, 13 predicted proteins | sample ArcticOcean_MG_C_3_FD_89820 | JGI IMG/M metagenome (GOLD analysis project Ga0114999, IMG submission 89820) | Marine microbial communities from western Arctic Ocean - ArcticOcean_MG_CB8_126 | ecosystem: Environmental > Aquatic > Marine > Oceanic | place: Arctic Ocean: Canada Basin | collected...
CAACTCCCTGAACTCGAATTTCGCGTAAAGACACTCGCCCGTGGCCAGCGCGTACGGCATCTTCTTTCGTAACTCGCCCATGGTGTGCCGATTCTCCATACGGAGCGGCTCTTCCATGAACATCGGCGTGTTGACGATGTGTGCGTCAGCAAGTTCCAGCAGCCTGCCGGGTTCGAACACCGCTGCGTGCGCGTCCATTCCTATCTCTGCGTCCGGCCCGGCTGCTTCTCTCAAAGCTCCAACCAGCTCCACCCCTGCGTCGACAGCTTTGAGCCAGGACATATCACGCCAATCGTTCGGCAAGGGGTTGACCTTGAAGGCCGTATAGCCGGATACGTTTATCGCTTCAGCAACGGTCGAACGCATCTCATCCAGCCCGCTACCGTCGCTGTCGCCAAGCTGGACGTCCAGGTAGCCACGGATCTTGTCTCGGAAGCGACCGCCAAGCAGATCGTACACCGGCATGTCATACGAACGTGCCGTGATGTCCCACAGGCTCTGGTCAATTCCCGAGAGGGCAGCCAGGCCTGATGAGCCCGGGGGGAAGCGCGCCCCCTGGTACATGAGCGCCCACAGGTACTCGATGCGTGTCGGGTCGTGGCCGATTATCTGTTCGGCGAAGTAGCCGATCCACTCTTTCGTTGCTAGGTCAGGTCCAACTCCGTACGACTCGCCGATGCCGGTGAGGCCTTCATCGGTGTGCGTGACGACGAACATGCTGTTGCCCGCACCGGGGTCGTCCCGGGTTGAGCGGCTTGCGACCAGGCATTCGACTTTTGTGATCTTCATATCGGTAAATCACGACCTTTCGGTTTCTGAGCGTTCGGAAATGATCGGGAGATTAAATGAATGCGGGAGCGCCGTCTGCATGTGTCGGGAAGCCGCGATTCCAGTGCTTTGGTGGGCTGGCGGCTATCGCCTCCAGGTTGAGCTCCATGCCGAGGCCGGGCTTCGTGGGAAGCTCGAAGTAGCCATCGACCGGCTCCCACATCTCGTCGACGAACCTGGCTTTATCCTGTTTGTGATCGCCGTGATACTCGAGGATCGTGAAGTTATTGATGCTGGCGGCGTAGTGGACTCCCAGGGCGGTAGATAGGAGACCGAGCGGATTGTGCGGGGCGACCGTCACGTAGTTGGCCTCCGCCATCGCCGCGATCTTGCGGCCCTCCAGTAACCCTCCGCACACCAAGAGATCCGGCTGGATGATGTCTACGGCGTCCTGATCAAACAACTCGGCGAACTGCGTGATGCCGAACAGGTTTTCGCCTGTAGCCAGTGGTACTCGTAACTCACGGCGTAGTCGGGCGGTGCTCGGTATGTAGTCCGGCCGTACGGGTTCCTCCACGAACATGAGCCTGAAGTCGGAAAGCGCTTCGGATAACTGCTTGGCTCTGCTCGGCTCTCTGAGGGTGCTGTGGAGGTCTACGGCGAGGTCGATGTGGTCTCCTACCGCTTTCCTGAGCGTGCCGACCCGGTTTACGACCTCTCGTACAACGGCCAGCCAGGGGATCTCTGTCCATCCGGGCGGGTAGAGGGAGGCCTTGAAGGCGGTGTATCCCTCTGAGAGCAGCTGTGTCGCCTCAGCGGCCTGCTCAGCGGCCGTGTCGCCATGGATCTGGTGATATATCCGGACCCGATCACGGGTTGGACCGCCAAACAGCTTGTATATCGGCACGCCGGCGCGTTTGCCCGCGATGTCCCACAACGCGTGGTCGACCCCAGACAGGAAGGACCATTCGACTGCGCCGAGCGGGAAACGCATGGTGTTCTTCGCTCTACGCAGAAGCCACTCAATCCGAGAGGGATCCTGTCCGAGGAACCAGTTCTTGCTGGATTCGGCGGTGGCGATGATCGCCTCGTCCGGACCGATGGTGTAGGGCTGCCCGTTCCCGACGATACCTTCGTCGGTGAACACCTGTAGGAAGATCGAGTTACGACGGCCGTCGTGGCAGTGGTAGGTCCTTATATCGGTGATCTTCAAGTGCTGCCTCATGTTCGGTATTGCTGAAAGTGGGTGGGCGGTAGTTACCGGTTGGACAGGGTTGGTTCGGATGCCTGCGGACTCGTAGGGAGCATACGACCCTGATTGTGGGTGTCTCTAGGGAAGATCTATACGAGCAATCATTGTTGTGAATACAAGTAGAATCAGTTTGTGATATTTATCAACATCATATGGATATTTAAGTGAAAAACAGAGATAAATAAAACTTTATTATACGTATCTAATAAATGTTTTTGTACCAATATTTGGGCCAAAATGTATTCGAACAGTACAGCTATGAATATTCGGTGATGCGATTTCCCGATTGCGAGATACACGTACGTCGCTAGTACTTTCGTACCTGTGATCGCTAACATCGCGGAGTAACATTAGCTAAGTACAACGCCAATTATGCTTCTGATTACGCTCATCGAGCGGCAAATATGAAGGCTGATCGTTTATGTGCCGTTTGAGTGCGGAAGCCATGGTGATGAGTCAGCCTATTCAGAAGCGAGAATTCGTAACCGGAATTTTCCAGTTTCCCGAGTGGATGCGCTACCGACTTGAATTGGTATTTCAATTGACGGTATCTGGCACACCTGGGGGAGGGGGGGCGGAGTTGTGTCAGATTTGCACGCCGTGTGCCGATCCAGAACGTCATAGAAAGTGAGGGCCGAAAAGAGGGACTGGCCGGAAAGGACCCTGGACGTTCAGGACCCTTCTGTCTGCTGAACTCGATCGAAGAGTGAACCCGATGTGGGTTCGACGGCGGGACCGGCAGGTTAATCAGATGAGACTTGCCGTCCCACGGCAAATTGGGAATGCAGACGGAAACAGAACAGACGTGAACTGACGGTACGGTCCGGGGGTAGCAAATACGAATAACCTTGAAGCCCCACCTGTTTCCCTACACGCATACGTGTACCCCGGGCATCACAGGCAACTCGACGGCGTATGTGCTGCACAGGCACAGCAAGTAGCCTTTAGTGAAAGCAAGAAGCGGAATACACTTGTGGACAAGCGGCGCATATGACGGCATAATGCTGAGTTAAGCGGCATATACAAAGGGTAATTGCCAAACACGCTTGGGAAACTGTGGAATGTGCCAATTTTCCTGTTTGGAAAGCTGACGCCTGCGTATTTCCGTTTATCGCCCTGTCAGGGTTCTCATCTGGCGATTCTGGTGTGAACTCCCATTTAGGTGTGCAAGCCGCTCTCAGATCCATATAACGGCCTTTGATCGTGAAATAGATTGCAATATTGGTAGGTAATATTGGGAAAATTAAGCCTCTATGAATATCCCGATGCATCACTTAATGATTCGCTCGCTATAGGTCGACGTATCGCCCGGGAGTTCATGGGATCTGTTTCCCGGGCGACACTGGCAAGCGCGCTACAGATGAGCGACCGTGGTGGTGGCTTCGGCGCTCGGATTGGCGCAATGCGTATCTGGGGAATAGCCGAGGGGCGTGGAACCATCCGTCTTACACGTAATGGCCTGCGCGCCGTGAACCCGCTGACGCCCGAAGAGTCATCAATGGCGCGTAGAGACCTGGCGACATCAGTGCCCTTGTTTATGGAGATTGCGGGCCGTCTCGATGGTTTACCTCCGGACCGCGCCCGGATGGCCCTTCTGTTGGAAGACATCACCGGCGCAAGTCGCATGGACATAGAGCGCAGATTGGCGGTCGTCGCGCGTGTGTTTGAAGACGTATTGCCCCTGTTGCCTCCGGCGGTAGGACCGGATCGATCCCGTAGCTCGTGGGAGTCGGAGCAGTCGTCTACCCCTCCCGGGTCCAGCGCGGGTTCCGGGTTGGGCTTTCTGGATATACCGGGCTTACTGGACGAGGGGCTGCCGACGCCTGCAGAGATGACCGCTGCGCCCGAAGACATCGGGGAGCCTCGCATAGAGGTCGTGTTCCCCGGAGGTCGGATATCCCTTCCGGAGTCGATCGCCAGCCTGGACGTAATAATCCAGGTGCTCCAGGAACGGCGGGGAAACCTGTCCCGTGGAAGCGGGCCGACGGCGCTCTAGTCGGCCAGACCCCTACATCTTCAGAAGGATCTTGTGTGCACCGCGTTCCCGCGTATGGAGCTGGGCGTATCCGCGCTCCGCATCGATCAACGGCATGACGTGCGACACAAGCGGCCCAAGCTCTAACGTACCGCCCCAGAGATCCAGCATCGCTTTCGACACATCGGCACGGGACGGAGGAGCCGCCGCCCGGATCTTGATACCGAGCTCATTAGCGAACTCCGGAAACTGCCAGCCCGGCAGATCTGGTTCTGTCATGACGACGGTTCCCCCGGGCTGTACAAGTCTCAGCCCAAGCTCCACTTGGGACGAATCGACTCCAGCTCCAATGATCACTGCGCCGGGCCCGTCACCGCCCGTGGTCTCTCGTACCGCATCGGCGACGTTCTTGTCAGAAGTGTTGAACGTCGTACCCCCAAGCCTGTGTGCGAGACCCAGCCGTCGCTCTTCATCGTCCAGCGCTATCATGCCGTCCGTACCGGAGGCTCCCAGCGCGATCAAAGCCGATGCCCCGTAAGGATCGCAGCCGATTACGCAGACCTGTGACGTGTCGTCCCTCAGAGCCTCGATCGCTTCCGCTGCGGCTGATGCACCCAGTCCGTAGGTATCTCCAAGAAGCAGCGCCCGTTCCTCGATAGCTGCGGTTGGAACCTTAATCAGGGAGTTATTCGCATCGGGAACTCGGACAAACAACGCCTGTCCGCCGTCCAGTCCGTTCCAACCAAACCCAAGACGTTCTTTCGCCGTCTCAGAGACGTCAAAAACGCCAAGCACGGTCACAAGGTCGCCGAGATCAATTGCCGATACATCGCCGCCCACTTCATCCACGATGCCGCAGAACTCTGCTCCGGGGATCGTGTCAGAAGAAGGAACATACCCGGCATACCGGGCAAGATCACGCGGTCCGATGGCGGTCGTGGTCATGCGAACGATCACATCGGCATCGTCCACGATACGCGGCGCACGGCGGTCTACCAGCTCGACCCGTTCGGGGCCGGTAAAACTCAGAGCGAACATCGGGCGCCAGGATTATCTTTTTCCGAGTTCACGTGAAGAGGGTGCAGGTCAGACATTCTCTTTGACGCGCTCCGCAAGCTTGCGTGTCATTCCGGGGGAAGCAGCGAGATCGTCGAGCGACGCTTCACGTATCCCTTTGAGCGAACCGAACTGTCGTACGAGCTGCCGCTTTCGCTTGGGGCCGATCCCCGGCACAAGGTCCAGTGCGGACTGGCGTGCGCTCTTTGACCTAAGGTTGCGATGGAACGTAATTGCGAAACGATGCGCCTCGTCACGAATTCGCTGAACCAGGAACAGACCCTGCGATCCACGGGTGAGGATGTAGGGTTCAGGTGAATCCGGGATGAATATCTCTTCTTCCTGCTTGGCGAGGCTGGCCAGTGGAACGCCCTCTATTCCCAGTTCGAGCATTACCTGCAACACGGAACTCAGCTGGCCCTTGCCGCCATCGATAAGCACCAGGTCGGGGACGATGCCGAAAGAGTCGTTTTTGCCCGGGCTTTCTGGATTATCTGGGTTCTTTGGGCCCTCTGAACTCTCTCCGGAGTTCCTGGCCTCGACCGCCTTCTGGAGTCGAGAGAATCGTCTTCGGAGCACTTCACGCATCGATGCGAAATCGTCGTTCTTGTCGTGAGATTTGATCTTGAAGCGTCGGTAATCGGACGTCTTCGGTTTGCCGTCCTCGAACACCACCATCGATGCAACGGTGTTTGTACCCTGGATGTGCGATATGTCGTAGCACTCTATGCGTTGTGGGAGCCGGGGGAGGCTTAGCTCCTCCTGAAGTTGCTGCATTGCCGACTCCATGACGTCTGAGTCGGACAGCCACTTCAGCTTGAGCTGCTCAAGTCCTTCGGCAGCGTTCTGGGCGACCATATCCAGCAGCCGTCGCTTCTCGCCGCGCTTCGGGACAGACAGGTTTACGGGGCCGTCTCGGCGTTCCGACAACCAGGATTCGATTATCTCTGTGTCTTCAACTTCTTCCGGCACCAGCACACGGCGCGGTACGTGCGATGCGGAGTCGTAGAACTGTTTGATGAACTGGGTAAGGATGCCGGACGTGTCTTCGTCACGGGTGCCGGACATGATGTAGTGATCCCGTCCGATCAGATTGCCACGGCGAACGAAGAACACCTCAACCCATGCCTCATCCCGATCGCCGGCCAGAGCGATAACGTCCAGATTCTCTCCTGTCATGGTGAGAACCTTCTGGCCCTCATATACGCGCTCGATCGCTTTTAGCTGGTCACGGAGTGCCCCGGCGCGCTCGAACTCCAGCGCGTCCGATGCCACCATCATCTCGCTACCGAGTCCTTTGACGATAGTTTTTGTATCGCCCTCCAGGAACATGACGACCTGATTGATGACGTTCATGTATTCGTCGCCGTCGACTGCTCCGATGCAGGGGCCAACGCAACGCTTGATGTGAAAGTCCAGGCACGGGCGATCGTCTGTGCCGGTGATGGCTTTTGTGCAAGATCGATAGGGGAACAGTCGTTTGAGCAGGGCAAGGGTCTTTCGAACGCTGCCTGCGCTGGCGAACGGGCCGAAATAACGAGCGCCGTCGTTGGCGGTGCGCCGGGTGACGTACACCTGCGGGAACGGTTCGTTGACGTCGATCTTGATGTAGGGGTAGGTCTTATCGTCTTTCAGCCTGATGTTGTAGCGGGGCTTGTGCTGTTTTATCAGGCTATTTTCGAGGAGAAGGGCTTCCTGCTCAGACTCGGTGACGATGTACTCAAAGTCAGCGATACGGGCCACAAGGTTGCGTGTTTTATTGTCGTGGCCGGAGTTACTGCCGAAGTAGGAGCGCAGGCGATTGCGCAATACGGACGCTTTGCCGACGTAGATGATCTCGCCGGACTCGGCCCGCATGAGGTAGACGCCCGGCGAAAGTGGGACGGCTGAGAGTCGTCTGGAAAAACGGCGCTTACGGACCGCTGGTTTCTCCGATGTCTTGGCGTCGGTGGTTGACATTACGTCTAGCCTAGCCGAATTCTTGAAATGCCGGGTACAGGGAAACACCGCCTACGGGGGAACGCTCAGGAAAGGTCTGTTGTCAGGCGGGGATCCGGGAGGGTACCTGTTTATTAAGGGCGTCTAGCCCAGAACCACGGTCAGCACGGCCAGGATTGCCACGGTTCCGCCGGCCATCACGCTGAGCTTCTTCAGCTCCTTGGGAAGGTTCTGGGAGAACACTGCGGACCGGTTTCGTGCGCCTGCACCACGTCGAGCCCGTGCGGCACGTCGTCGTTCGGCTCTTCGTCCACGAGCGCTGCCGGCTGCCGGGACATCGTCTTCGGAAGACTCGTCGTCGTCGTCCGCCAGGTCTTCGACATCCAGCAGGAGGTCATCATCTTCCGGATCACCGTCTTCCGGGATGGGGCCCATAAACACGTTCGGCTGTCGTTCACGACGACCACTGAGTCGGTTCTGTGTCTGGGAAGTACGACGGTTTCGACGTGGCATTGGCTGTTAGATGACCCGATGAGAGCGAAGGGTTAATAACTTGTAGATGGCAAGACGACTAACCTAGCGCCCTGCCTCCGAGAGCTCGCGAAGCATCAATGATCCGGGCTGCTGCCCATTCGTCGCTGACTTCGGAAAGATTCCACATGACATGATACAGGAACGGATCGAGCGGATTCGTGCCAAATGCCCGCTCGAAATAGCGAGCTTGAGCCGCATCTGATCGTGAGACGTACTGTTCGGCCTGTTCAACGCTCTCAAACTGGAATCGACGGAGTATGCGTCTGGCTCGATCGTCCTCGTTGGCAACCAACCCGACTCTCAGCACGTCCGTCCGGTCTTTGAGTATGGCAGCGCCACCCCGGCTGACTATCACCGCGTTGTCTGCCTCCGCCACGTCACGAATTACCTCTGCGGTGGTGCTGATGAAGTGTTGTTCATCCAACTCCTGACCGGACGTGACGGGTGAATCGGCCATCTCGGCATATGAGCGGTCGATAAGGGTGTCGACGCCGAGGCCATAATAGGGATCGCCGGTGGCGCCAGCGACGGATGAGCTCTCAAGCATCCGTTGGACCAAGCCTATGATGCGTTCGCCCCGGCCGGGAGTACGCAGGGTTGTGTCGTGGACCGCTTCAACCGTCGCCCCGACTCTACGTGCGATTTCAGCTAGCAGAAGCCGATCCACGAAGTCCAGGTCAAGTTCACGCGCAACGACGCGGGCGACGTCTACAACGCCCGAACCGACTCCGCCTTCGATTGCGATTACAGTCAACTTTGTCCCTCAAGCTCCGACAGGCGTGATAGCGCTAGGCAACAACGTTCGGCGCGTCCAGTGATGTAGAGAACGGCAGTCTAGCGTAGTCCAAGCGCGCTCTGAACTCCCGGGAATTTCTGGAAAATCAAGCTCGGGGGAATGCCCGGTCGTACTCTTCCCGTACGTGCTCGGACGTCAGGTGGGTGTAGATCTGTGTGGTAGCAATGCTGGCATGGCCGAGCATTTCTTGCACGTGGCGAAGGGACGCACCGCCACGGAGCATGTGGGTGGCGAATGAATGGCGCAGGGTGTGGGGCGTTATGTGGTCTGAGATCCCGGCAGCCCGGGCGGCCCGTTTCAGGCGTAGCCAGAATGCCTGTCGGGTGATACGTCGTCCGTTCCGGTTCAGAAACAACGCTTGCTCCTGTGCCTGCCGCTCGCGGACGGGCCGTATCGTCTCCAGATAAGTGCCCACGGACTCGATCGCGTGGGCATGTAGCGGCACAACGCGCTCCTTGGAGCCCTTGCCGATACACCGTACGGACCCGGACTCCAGGTCAAGATCACGCAGGTCCAGCCCCACAAGCTCACTCACACGTAGCCCGGCGCCGTACAGCACCTCAAACATCGCTGCGTCCCGAGCGCCCTCAGGGGTATCGTCCTTGTAGACGGCCCCCAGCAAGAGATCCACTTGTTCGATAGAGAGCGCCTTGGGAAGGGTGCGGCCGGGGCGAGGGGCGCGAAGCTGTTCCGTGGGGTTTTCATCGACGAGGCCTTCTTCGCGCAGGAATCTGAACATCGACTTCAATGCAGCGATCTTCCGGGCGCGAGTGCTGCGAGCATATCCGCGCTCATCAAGATCGTCGACGAAGGCTGATATGTCGGACTCACCAACGTTTGTCCAACTGCGTGGGCCGTTAGATCCCTCGAAGAACTCGACCAACTGGCTCAGGTCGTTGAAGTAGGCGTCGAGCGTATTCGACGACAAGCCCCGCTCGACGGCGAGGAAGTTGAGGAAGGAGTCGATCTGTTCTTGCACGGATTTGACGTTAGCACTCTCCTTGCAACGCACGCCCGAAGGACGATGCTCGGGTAACCGGGAATATGTGAACGTGAGGGTTATGTAACCGGGTTCTTGCGATTGACCCTCTGCCGGGGTCTACCTAGACTCGTTCTAAGCCGGATCTCCAGTGGAGTCAAAGGACTCCTCTGGGAATATATCTGGATTCAAGTGGTTGGGTCCGATGTCGGTCATTCGTCGTAGATAGAGCTGTCCCGGTCGGAGCCTCGGCAACTATGCGTTCACGCAGCCAGGTTCTCTTAAATAAAACAGAGCACAACAGACACAGAAAGATCAGATGCTTCCTCTTCTAGAGATCGAAATCCCGTTCGATCCCAACATCATCGACTCCGGTAGTTTTGTACTCGCATGGCACGGACTGCTCAGCTTCGTTGGCGTCGCCACGGCGGTGTGGCTGGTCGCTCGCTGGGCACGCCAGGAGAGGCTTGATCCGGACATGGTTTACAACACCGCCATATGGGCCATTCTGGGCGGAATTGCTGGTGCGCGTGTTGTACACGTGGCGGACAACTGGGGCAGCGTTTACGGCTTCGACGACCCGCTACAGCTGGTAGCGGTGTGGAGCGGTGGCATCGGGTTGTGGGGCGCGATCCTTGGTGGTTGGATCGCCGGGATGGTCTACGCCAGAATCTCAAAGTACCCGGTCGGTAAATTGATGGATCTGGCTGCGCCGGCATTGTTAGTGGCGCAGTCGATAGGCCGTGTCGGCGACATTATGAACGGAGAGCACTGGAGTAAGAACACCGATCTGTTCTTTGGCTGGGTGTTCACGCACGCAAGCAGTCCCGGCGCAAGGCCTCCGAGTCGCCTGGCTGACGAGTTTGACCCCACCTCTGGAAGTCACCCGACTGTGGTGTACGAGATCATCTGGAACATGCTCGTACTTGCCGGTATCTGGCGTTTCCGGAAAAAGTTCAAACCGGACGGCTCTCTATGGATGATTTACCTTGGCCTTTACGCATTCGGGCGCTTCTGGATCCAGTTCCTGCGATTGGACGAAGAGAAGTTCTGGAACCTGCAAGAGGCGCACCTGATCGCGCTGGGAGTCATGGTTCTATCGGTGGGCTTCGTCATCTGGAAGGTGCGATTCAGGGGCAATGACGACGATCCGGAAGGGCAGTCGACGCCGGAACGCGTCTCCAGGGGACGGCTGCGGCGGGCCAGGCAGAGGAGCTAGAGCCCTTCGGCAGAGGGTCGGATGTCCAGCAGGTGCAACTCCCGCTTCGTTCGGCCCCGCCAGGTGTTGGTCCGAAGTGAGTAGATCGCATCGACCGTGTCGCTGCCGAGTGGAGCTTTGCCCAGCCCGAACCCGATAGCGTCCCAGGTCTCGGAGTCGTCGCCGAGTACCACTCTGAGGTGTCGTCCTCCTGCGCCCATGGTCCGTACCTGGATTGGGCTCAGGTTGCGGGTGACGAACACCGGTGTCGGGTTTTCCTCACCGTAGGGGCCGAGAGCCTTGATGAAGTTCCAAGTTGATGGCCCGAGATCGGAAAGGCTGACCTCTGCGTCCGCCAGTATCGGCGGTGCGTCACCAGGATCCTTGCCTGCCGCAGCTACGCCTTCCTGGATTGCGGCCAACACCTCATCCATATGTTCGTTTGCGACCGTGAATCCGGCCGCACGGGCGTGCCCTCCCCATTGCTCAAATCGATCCGAAACGGTTGCGAGAACGGCGTGAATATCGACCGATTCGGGGCTCCTCGCGGATGCGCGTGCGTGTGTCTCTCCTAAGGCGAGTGCTATCGCCGGTTTGCCGTGTTCGCCGCTTAACCGTCCGGCGAGAGGGCCGAGTATGCCCGTCCTGAACTCCGGGGACTTCACGATCAACGCCGGGGGCAGAGGACCGTTGCCCAGTTCCAGACGGGCTGCGTCCCATGCCTCCTGGCTGAGTCGTCGTCGTTCGGTGTTCATATCGTCTACCTGCCGGGCCAGCATCATGGCCTCGGTTGGGTCGTTTGCCGTCAGCAGATTCAGGCTGGGCCCGGCCTCTCCCAATCGACCGGGGGCGTTCAGACGCGGGATTACGTTGAACGACAGGGCTTCTGTATCGAGATCGCCACCGTTTGGATGGGTTATGGAAAGCAACGCGGAGATACCAGCGTGGCCAGTATCTTGAAGCTGGCGCAAACCCTCGGCAACTATTATCCGGTTCTCGCCCTTGAGCGGGCCGACGTCGGCGACGGTGCCGAGCGCCGCCAGCGCTATGACGTGGCCGGGCCAGTGTTGGTCAGATCTTGAGTAAAGGGCCTGAGCGAGTTTGAACGCCACTCCTGCACCGGTAAGACCTTCACCGGCCCCGTGTTTGCTCAGGTGCGGGTTCACGAGCGCCAGGGGGCGTTGTAGCCCCGGTTCGACGATGTGGTGGTCCGTGACGATGACGTCGATGCCGATCGTCCCTGCGAACGACACTTCTTCCTCGTCGTTGGATCCTGTGTCTACCGTAATGACAAGCGACACGCCGTCGTCAGCAAGTCCGCCCAGCGCATCGATGTCCAATCCGTGGCCTGAACCGTCTCGTCCTGGGATATGTGCGACGGCCGTTCCAGTCAAATCTCGGATTGCGTGTAGGAGCAGCGCGGTGGCGGAGAGACCGTCGACGTCGAAGTCGCCATATACGGCGATCGTTTCCCGGTTGCCAATCGCCCTGAAGATCCGGTCCACCGCTGCTTCCATGTCTGGAAGCTCAAATGGGTCTCCAAGTCCGGTCAGCTCTGCCTTCAGGAAGGTAATTGCGTCATCGGAGTTTCGGAATCCGCGATTGTGGAGCAACCGAGCCCCCAGTTCACCCGACCGCGAGGCGGCCCGTAGAAGTTCGGAAACCGCCTGCGGTTCAGGCTCCGGGGTGATCGTCCAGCGACGACCGGTCAATTTACTGTCCGCCTGCGTTGCGGGCCTCTTACGTTACAAGTGTGATCATGAAGGGCAGGGCGTTCTAACCCGAAAGCGTGCGAAGGGTGGATGTCCTAGTCCTCGAACGCTTTGAATACGAGGCTTGCGTTGTGACCACCGAAACCCAGCGAGTTGGACATGGTTGTTCGGACCACACCTCTTCTGACAATATTCGGCGTGTAGTCCAGGTCGCAGTCCGGGTCCGGATTCTTGAGGTTGATCGTGGGCGGGATCGCTGACTTGGCGATGGCCATTACCGATACGGCGGCTTCAACCCCGCCCGCGGCGCCCAGCAGGTGCCCGGTCATCGACTTCGTGGAACTTACCGGGATCCCGGTGATTGCGTCGCCAAACGCGGCCTTCATCGCCTCAGTTTCGGTCTTGTCGTTCAGAGGCGTTGAGGTGCCGTGGGCGTTGATGTAATCCACTTCATTGGGAGATATCTTTGCCTGCTTCATTGCGATAGACATCGCCCGGGCTGCTCCCTCGCCGCCGGGACCCGGCTGCGTCACGTGGTATGCATCGGACGTAGCGCCGTATCCGGCAAGCTCCGCCAGCACATCCGCGTTGCGCGCCCTGGCGTGTTCGATCGATTCCAGCACAAGCAACCCTGCCCCTTCGCCCAGTACAAAGCCATCGCGATCGGCGTCGAAAGGCCGCGAAGCGCCCTGAGGGTCATCATTGTTCTTGGAAAGCGCCATGCAGGCGTTGAAGCCGGCAACCGCGATCTCGCAGACACCTGCTTCGGTGCCACCTGCGATCGCTACATCGATGTCGCCACGTTCGATCATCGCCTTGGCCTCGCCGATAGAGTCAGCCCCGGTGGCACATGCTGACACAGTTGCGAAGTTGGGTCCCTTTGCACCTATCAACATCGAGACCTGGCCACCGGCGAGGTCTGTCAACATCATCGGGATAAGGAATGGATTGACCCGTGTCGGGCCTTTCTCTCGCATCACATCAAACTGCTCGGACAGCGTCTGGATGCCGCCGACGCCGCTGCCGATCAATACGCCGACGCGTGTGGCGTCTTCCTTTTCCATGTCTATGCCCGCGTGGTCCAACGCCTCAAGGCTGGCGACGCAAGCGAACTGGGCGAAGCGATCCAGCCGACGCGATGCCTTGCGCTCCAGGCGCTCCAGAGGGTCGAACTCGGGTATCTCGCCAGCTATGCGGCTCTCGAAGCCTTCGGCGTCAAACGACTCGATGTAGTCGATGCCGGACTTCCCGTCCACGAGATTGCCCCAAGTGGTTGCGCTGTTGGCGCCGACGGGAGTGATCAGGCCCACGCCCGTAACCACGACACGTTCGGTCATGCGGAGATGCCTTCCTTGCCTCGGGCTGGCAATCAGGCCCAAGTCATGGAACCTGGGGCATCGCCAGACATCTGAGGAGTCATTTTCAGGAGAGTGTTGTATTTGATCGTCGGACGAAAGTCGCTCGACGTACCGCAGGATTATAGGGCCAGCAGGCTGCGCACAGAACGAATTCTGCGAGTATATGACCCTCATACAGGACCCGGATAGACGACGGTCCTCTATGTCCCAGCTACGGAATCGGCCCGATAATGGATTTTCCGAAACCGTCTCTTAAGGTCTTAACATTGCAACAACCCTCAAAAACAATTCTCGTGAATCCCCAGATTTCCCAATGAGTTCCAAACACCAACTGCCTGAGCTTCGATCAATCGACGACCCTTCATACGGCGCCCTCAGTACGCCCAAGCACGCGCCGCTGGTGATGATCGAGACGCACGGTTGCAAGTTGAATATGGCGGACAGTCAACGAATGGCCCGGGAGTTTGTCTCGGCCGGATATGCCATGGCGCAGGACGGTGACACTCCCGACGTATTCGTTCTGGACAGTTGCACCGTCACCCACGTGGCGGACCGTAAGGCACGGCAGGCGCTATCAAGGGCGCGCAGGGCATTCCCGAACGCACTCATCGTTGCCACGGGTTGTATGGCTCAACGTGACGCCGTAGAAGTGGATGCGCTGGACTTCGTGGACCTGGTTGTCACGAACCAGCAGAAGCGTTATCTCACACAAACAGTGACTGACCAACTCGACGTGCCTCTAACGCCGTGCGCCGACGGCGCACTGCCGATAGAAGCGCTACTGGGCCGCTCGAGGGTCTCGCTGAAGATCCAGGAAGGCTGTGACCAAGTTTGCGCCTACTGCATAGTGCCTCGTGTCAGGGGCCGTGAGAGTAGCGTGCCTGATGAGATGTTGGTGCAGCAGGTGGCCCGGCTGGTTGATGAAGGCGCACGAGAGGTTGTCTTAACCGGCACGCAGCTCGGGAGTTATGGATTCGACCTGCCAGATACGGACCTTGCGACGATGTTGCGAAGGGTACTTTCTGAGACGGGGATTGAGCGCTTACGGGTGTCATCTTTGCAGCCGGCAGAGATCACAGATGACCTCCTAGCTGTCTGGTCTGAGGCTGATAAGGGGCGACTGTGCCCACATTTCCATATGGCATTGCAGTCTGGGAGCGACGCTATTCTGGAAAGGATGCGGCGGAGGTACACGGGCGATGAGTTTGTACTGGCGGCTGAGCGGGTTCGATCAGCTGTCCCGGGGGCAACGATAACTGGCGACGCTATTGCCGGGTTCCCGGGTGAGACCGAGAACGATCACCGATCGACCCTGAAGGTGATCAAGGATGTCGGGTTTGCGGATCTACACGTTTTTCCGTACTCGGAACGACCCGGAACCAGTGCCGCACATTTCAACGATCATGTAGATCACCCGATTCGAGCGCGTCGGGCCGCGGAGATTCGTGAACTGGGCGCTCGATTATCTGCAAATTTTCGGCAGTCCGTCGTTGGCACGGTCCGACCGGTGCTGTGGGAAAACGATTCGCCGACAATGGGACTGACCGACACCTACCTGCGGGTCCGGCGGATTGAAGCGCCCGGACTGACCGACAACGACGCAACGTCTGAGCGGCTTGAGAACGTGATCGAGAGGGTCAAACTGACCCGTGTCGATGGCGGCGTACTGATAGGGGAGCCCGTCTAAGTCGATTTGTCGTTTCCTGATATCAGCCTGATTTCAAGTTGATCTGATTGACCTGATTAGGGAGACTTCAGAACGGCCGCAGACGCGAAACAGCCGCCCGGCGGAGGGCGGCTGTTTCGCGTCTGGATGGGTAGTAATGGAAGCTACTTAAACGGTGAGGACAGGCCTCAAGCAGAGCTGGTCTCGTCGCTGTTCCAGATACGCGGCCACGTGTGTGTAACCGTGCGAGAACACCATGAGCCAACCTTCGGCCGCAATTTGTTCCAA
>Ga0114999_10005150_pt1 | contig 15511 bp, 12 predicted proteins | sample ArcticOcean_MG_C_3_FD_89820 | JGI IMG/M metagenome (GOLD analysis project Ga0114999, IMG submission 89820) | Marine microbial communities from western Arctic Ocean - ArcticOcean_MG_CB8_126 | ecosystem: Environmental > Aquatic > Marine > Oceanic | place: Arctic Ocean: Canada Basin | collected...
GCCACCTTGGCTATGCGCCGGAAAATGCACTACGATAAGCAGACTAAGTTATTAACCCGGATGGGCTAATGTGCCTCTTAGATCAGAGCTAACTTTGTCCAAGATGGTTTGACGACGTACAGACAATAAAAATGCCCAATCGAAGATAAAAATCGGCGTGTCAATTCAGAGAGTTAACTAGAGCCTCGAGCTCGCTGACAAGATTTGAACGCACGTTTGCGTAAATATCCTGGAGCCAGAGTTAGCTACTCACTGAGAGCTCGTACATAAGTATGCATTTTATTTCTTTGAATAAGCAATTTGATTGTTGACACGGGGGGAGTCCACATAAGTTAACATGGTGATATGCATGTTCGATTGACCCGCTTTTGACGATTCCTGCATGGAATAGTTGAGCTACTACCTGGCATTGACTGCATGGGATTGCTGCCGGTCTAACGGGTCAAAGTTCAATGTAATTGTTGGATCAATTTTCGCCGCAAATCAACATATTAGTACCCTATCTGCTACTATGCGCGCCCGGCATCATCAGGCTAGCTCAATGAATTCTACTTCCTTCGCAAAATTGCCGCTTCGCCCCGAGCTTTTCGCGAGCATCTCGACACTCGGCTATGAGTCTATGACGCCAGTGCAGACGCAGACGCTACCGCATCTGCTAACTGGTCAGGACCTGATAGCGCAGGCCAGGACTGGCAGCGGTAAAACCGCGGCATTTGCAATTGCCTTACTGAATAAGCTCGATGCGCAGTCTTATCGTACCCAGGCGCTGGTATTATGTCCCACTCGTGAACTCGCGGAACAGGTGGCGGCAGAAATTCGCAGGCTAGCCAGCACAATTCCGAATATCAAGTTGCTCACCCTCTGTGGTGGCAGACCAATGGGACCACAACTGGCTTCGCTGCAACGTGACCCTCATATTCTGGTGGGTACACCAGGTCGCATTTTGAAACATCTCGAGAAGCAGACTTTGCATCTCGAATCGGTGCAGACACTGGTGCTGGATGAGGCCGATCGCATGCTGGACATGGGCTTTCATGACGACATCACGCAGATCATCGGCAAGACCCCCGCGTCGAGACAGACGCTGCTGTTCTCGGCGACATACCCCGATGGCATCACGAAAATCAGTGGCAGGGTGCAGCGCAACCCCATTGATATCCGTGTTGAGTCCAACCATAACCGTGCAGACATCGATCAGATTTTCGTGCCGGTGGAAAAGGGCACGCGGACTGAAACGCTATTCAAGGTCATTGCCCACTACCAGCCTGAGTCCAGTCTTGTGTTCTGTAACACTCGGGCGCAGTGCCAGAGACTGGTAAGCGAATTGCGTCAGCATGATCTGCACGCGCTGGCGTTGCATGGTGATCTGGAACAGTTCGAGAGAGATCAGGTTCTTGCTCAGTTTTCGGGCAAGAGTTGTTCGATTCTGGTAGCCACAGATGTCGCGGCACGCGGTCTCGATGTGAAGGAGTTAGCTGCTGTTATCAATTATGAACTCAGTCGCGACCCGGAACAGCACATTCACCGCATTGGACGCACGGCGAGGGCGGGAAAAGAGGGGCTTGCGGTGAGTTTGTTTGCTGCGGGAGAAAGGCGGCAATTGCGCGCCATAGAAGACTACCAGGGCTCGGCTGCAAAAATAGTGAATGTACAGGCGCTGATTCAACCGGAAAACTTTAAACTCTACCCACCCATGGTCACTCTGTTTGTGAACGGTGGGCGTAAGGACAAGGTAAGAGCGGGAGATTTGCTCGGCGCGTTGACGGCTAGCGGAGAAATTACTGGTGCTCAGATTGGCAAGATTACCCTGTTTGATAAGTTCGCCTATGTTGCCATCAAGCAACAGCTTGGGAAGCTGGGCTTAACGATTCTTGCTGATGGCAAGATTAAAGGCAGAAAATTCAGAGTACGCCTGTTGCGCTAGTTGCAATTGGGTATTAATGTTCAACTGGAGTTGGGGGAGGGGAGTGCATTAAGTAGTTTTAACCCCGGGCACATAGCTTACAAAATTGTTTTTTAAGGAAGTAGTTCATTACAGAATACTTATTTTTTCTGGTTGACGGTTTTAGTTCCACTCAATGCCGCTGAAGTTGATGTAAAGTAATTCGCCTGTGGTGCAACAAATTCGGACTCCGGTTTTCATCAACGTTGAATCGACCCCATGATCAATGAAATAGTAATTAGATACGCGCGCAGTGGTCGATGGCTCCGATTTGTCAATCCTTCAGAAGTTTTTGTTGCGCGCACGCCAGAAGAAATCGCGCCGCTGCTACGCGACATCGAATCCAGGGCAAAATCTCAAGGTTTTTACGCAGCTGGATTTATCAGTTACGAGGCGGCTGCGGGATTTGATTCTGCCCTACAGACTAAAGCCCCTGGTTCTTTTCCCTTGCTGTGTTTTGGTTTATACCCTGCCGTTATCGAATTAAAGAGCCTCGATGGGCCTGGCTCGGACCGGCACGTAGATAATTCATCAAGCGCTGCGGCGTCAGTGCACTGGCAGCTATCGCAGCAGAAAGATCACTATATAGAACAGATCAATACAATCAAACAGCTTATTCAGGCAGGGGATACCTATCAGGTTAACTACACAATAAGGCAGCTTGCTGAATATTACGGGGATGCATGGCAATTGTTTTCGAACGTTGCTTCCACTGCACCTTATGGGGCATATGTTGATCTGGATAATTACACTATTTGCTGCGCCTCACCGGAATTATTTTTTGAATTGAACGAGGGCACTATCTTGTCTCGTCCAATGAAAGGTACCGCCCCAAGGGGAACAACATTAGAAAATGATATAGAGGAAAAGGCGAGATTATTTGAGTCTGCTAAGGATCGAGCGGAAAATATCATGATAGTGGATATGATCAGAAATGATATCGCCAAGGTGGCGGACAGCGGCAGTGTGAGAGTGGAAAAACTCTTTGAAATTGAGAAGTATTCAACTCTGTGGCAGATGACTTCTAGCGTTACCGCTAGCACCGGCGCTTCGGTGGCGGAAATTATGCAAGCATTATTTCCCTGCGCTTCCATCACCGGCGCACCCAAGGTGAATACCATGGGCATTATAGAGTCGCTGGAAGACAGACCACGTAATATTTACACGGGGAGTATTGGTTTTATTTCCCCGCAATCGGACGCACAGTTTAACGTTGCGATTCGAACGGCATTGATAGACAAGAACAATAATACCATTGAGTATGGAATTGGCAGCGGTATCGTTTGGGATTCTTCTGCCGAAAACGAATTTGACGAGTGTCTCCTCAAAGCACAGCTTATTAATACAACGCGATCTGAGAAATCATTGTCTCTGTTCGAGACGATACTGTGGACGGTAAGCGATGGCTATTTCTTGCTTAATTATCACCAACGCCGACTGTGTGCTTCAGCACAGTATTTTGACTATCCCATCAATACAGGAAAACTCTCCGAATTATTGGACGTTACAGCGAAGAGTTTAGGAGAAGCCGATTTGCAGCCAGCAAGTTATCGCGTTCGCGTATCCCTCGCTGGGTCTGGAAAGCTAACTGTTGAGTCTGCCAGAATTGAGAGTGAAAACTCCAAGGCTCCATTAGCAGTAGCCCTGGCGCGCACGCCGGTTAATTCAGCTGACCGTTATCTCTATCATAAAACCAGCGAGCGTTGTGTCTATCAACAATTCCGGGAACAATTCCCGGAATTGGATGATGTATTGCTATGGAATGAAAATGGAGAAATAACTGAATCGAGCATTGCAAACATTGTCATTAGAGTCGGCCAAAAATTGCTTACGCCAAAGCTACAGTGCGGTCTTCTGGCGGGCACGTTTCGACAATATCTGCTAGAAAATGGAGAAATCGAAGAGGCGATTATCACTGTAGACGAGATTCGCGATTGCGACGAATTATTTCTTATAAATTCAGTTCGAAAATGGCAGCGTGCAAATCTTATTGTTGGATAGAAGGATGCTGATAAACAAAAAGCCCGACTACATGCCGGGCTTTTTCTTATTATCATCTTGAAGCTATTAGTTAGTCTTTAACTTTCCGCCGCTTCCTTGGGAGATGACTTAATTGTTAGCAATGTGTCCTCATCACGCAGAATATACAGGGCGAAACACGCGGCAAGCATTGGCCAGGCAGCAAAAAAGATCAGATTGCCGAAGCCAAGATAGAAGCTCCAGGAAGACAGGGTGGAGACGGCATGTAACGCGAATACAGCGCCATAGGTCCAGCGCTTGTACATACCTGATACAAACGCTAGCAGCAGAATTAACTCTAAAGCACCAAGAATGAGGAATACGGTCTCTCCCAGGCCCTCAAGCTTGTAAAAATTTGCGAAAACTCCCGCAGCATGAGCCGGATTCAAAAACTTATCCAGCGTCCACATCAGCATCACCAGAAATACTCCGAGGCGCAGGGCCAGTAACGCCGGTGGTAATCTCTTTGACAACTCGTCTTGATCACTCATGAAATTCTCCTATTGTTTTAGTTATGAGATCTTATACGTCTAATTCGATAAAGAGACCAAATCGGGGGCTATAGTCTTTCATGATTTAACGGGAGTTTCTAGGTGAATTCAAATTTCCAACAGCCATAAGATATATCGAATGCTTGTAGCTGGGAATTGGTGGGATTCCACGTAAATGTAGCCGGTAAACTGGGTTGTGAGGTTAAGGTCAAGTGGCCAATTAACTCATTTTTGGGCACCACCGGTCACTCTATGCCTTGATCGTCAGGGGCATCGACTATATCGGGAGCGGTCACACGAAAAAGGGTCAGAGTAAATATGCATACCAGTGCATATTTACTCTGACCCCCAGGCTGTTACTGCGATCCTGAAAAATAGGTCGAAGACTAGTGCGCTGCCCCACCTTGACTGCTGCCGTCAGGCAATGCCATGGCGGTAAGCGAAGCGCCGGTCTGCAATATCAGGTATTGCCGGCCTTCATGCACCCATGAGCTCATGCCGTAGCGGCTGCCAGCCGGTGCTTCGATGGCACCCAGCTGTGCGCCGGTAGCCTTGTCGATGGCATAAAGCATCTCGGTGCCATCACCTGCTGTGTTGCCGTAAATCAACATGGTTTCGGTGATCATCATGGGTCCGGCTCTACCGGATCCGGTATTGCCGATATCCACGCCTTCCAGTTCTGGCAGGTTGGCAAAGCGGTCCGGGGTATAGCCAGCTGGAATCATCCACAAATGCTCACCGGTGTTCATGTCGATAGCGGTGATGCGGCTGTAAGGTGGCTTCCACAGCGGAATGCCCAGAGGGTGACGAGGTCGGGGACCGCCATTAGCGGCAGCATAACGCGACAAGGTCACACCCGTTGGCTCGGCGTAGTAGGTGTCGGCTTCTTCACCGCTAACCAGTTGCTGTGAACGACAGCCGGAGCTGGAAATAATGTACATAATTCCTGTTTCCGGGTCCGCAGAGGAGGGGTGAGTGATGTTAACCGCACCGGAAGGACATTGTATGTTGGCAATTTTTCCCTCGGGATTGTCTCTTTGTATCGGTGGATTAAAAACTCCACCGAGCTGATACTCGGCTACGGCTTCCAATGCCATGCGCTTGATTTCCGGCGTGAAGTCAACCAGTGTATCCTCAGTCAGGCCCTGCATATCAAAAGGTGCAGGCTTGGTGGGATTAGGTTGAGTCGCTGACAGCTGCTCGCCGGGGACTTTGGATTGCTCCACCGGCTCTTCCACGATAGGCCAGATTGGCTCACCGGTTTCCCGGTTGAACACGTAAGTCCTGCCCTGTTTGGTGGCCTGGGCAACGATGGGTACAATCAGACCATTGGCACCGCGGACATCCAGCAGAATGGGTGCCGTCGGCGTGTCATAGTTCCAGATGTCGTGATGCACGAGTTGATAGTGCCAGGCGCGCTCTCCGATTCTGGCATTCAATGCAATCAGGCTCGTACTGTAAAGGTTATCGCCAGGACTATGGCCGCCATAGTAATCGATGGTGACGCCGTTGGTGGGTATGTATACCAGCCCCAGCTCCTGGTCGGCAGAGATGGGAGCCCAGGAAGAGATGTCGCCGGTAGTGCGCCAGGCATCGTTTTCCCAGGTTTCATGGCCGTATTCACCGGGTTGTGGAATGACATTGAATTTCCACAGAAATTCACCGGTTTTGGCATCGTAGCCCAGTATATCGCCAGCTACATTTTCAATTCTTGATTGGTGATAACCCTGCTCTGCGGAATTACCCACAACTACCACACCATTGACCACAATGGGTGGAGAAGAAGAGGTGATATAGCCACGTTCTACGGGAAGGCCTTCGTAGGGATCATAGGGGTGACCCAGATCTGCCAGCAAATCGACTACGCCGGTGTCCGGGAAACCATCGATGGGAACCTGACCGCCAAAACCTTCCAGCGGCTTACCAGTTTCTGCATCCAGTGCAGTAAGGAAAAATCCCGGGGAGATGATGTAAATGACATCACGACCGTCTACCTGGCCATAGCCTACGCCTTTACCGTAGTCCGCGCGCATGGAGTATTCCCAGCGGCCGGTGTCCGGCTCGCGGTAAGACCAGATGGTGCCACCGGTCTTTGGATCGATGGCGATAACATGGCGGCGGGCACCAGCTACCGTATAGAGCCTGCCATTAATGTAACTGGGTGTGGATCTGCCGCTGATTGCTTCGAAGCTGCCACCGTTCCATTCCCACGCCACCTCGAGATCCGAGAAATTACTCGCGGTGATCTGTTCGGCTGGTGAGTAACGGGTGTGTGCAAAATCACTGCCCAGTGTTGTCCATTCGACCGTATCTTGCGCCAGGCTGGCGCAGGAGAACAGTGCTATGACGGCAGCAATAGATAGTTGTTTCAGGGTGCTTAGTGGAGAAAACACGCTCGGGGCCGTTTTTGTCATTGTTTTTCCCTCTTGGGTATGAACTTATGTTGCTTAAATCCTGACTAAACTGCGTTCCAATAGTTACATCGCTTTTCGAGATTAACCCAGTCCAGTAGCTGTGTCATCAATGGTTTACGGGAGGATAGGGACACACTGCTGGTTGGCGGCTCGAATACCCGTGCACCGCCCGTAATCACTGGGCTGGAACGTGGGTAGCTAGCTCCCTGGGAATTGTGTCAAATTGTAGTTGGGCACGCTGAGAGCTGAAATGTAGATAAGTTGCCACTGCCGCAGTTATTCCTTGCGAGAATCGTCGAGTCGTCAACAACTGGGAACCCATCGGTGACGGCCTGATAACTGACGCTAGTCAAACCACGCCTTGTTGATAGAACTCATCGATGTGGTCCGTATCGAAGCCTAATTCGCTGAGGATCTGTCGGGTGTGTTCGCCGTGATCCGGCACCGGCCCTAAGATTGGTTCAAAGCTTGAGTTGTTCCCTGGCGGCTTGAAATTCAGCACCGCCCCCTGGGGTGTTTCGATCTCCACAATCCGCTTCAGCGCTTGCAGTTGCGGATGGTTCCACACCGCGTGCATGTCATTGACACTGGCGTAGGCAATTTGTGCGGCATCCAATTTGGCAGCCAGTTGCGATGCTGCCATCGTGGCGAAGACAGCCTGGATAATGTCCCGCAGTTGCTGCCGATTTTCAGAGCGCAAAGCATTGGCTGTGAAGCGCGCATCAGCTATGAGTGTTTCCTGCTCAATTACATCGCGACAAAATACCTCCCACTCTCTTTCATTCTGTAGTCCCAGCATGATGATTTCATTATCGCCGGTAGAGAAGGCTCCGTAAGGGTAGATGCTGGCATGGTCTGTGGCAGAGCGAGCAGGGGGTTCAGCGCCGTCATAGGCGTAGTAGAGGGGAAAACCCATCCATTCAACCATGGCTTCGAGCATGGAAATGTTGATGTCGCTGCCAGTTCCGGTCTTAGAACGTTGGATTAATGCTGCCAGAATTGCGCTATGAGCCTGCGTGCCAGCGGCGATGTCAGCTATTGAGATACCACTCTTTGCCATTGCCTCGCTGCTGCCGGTAACCGAGAGAAAGCCCGCTTCGGCCTGTACCAACAGGTCATAGGCTTTCTTGCTTTGGTAAGGGCCGGCATTACCGTAGCCTGAAATATTACAGACGATGAGCCTGGGGAATTGAGAGTGCAGGGCCGCATAGGACAGCCCCATTTTTTCGGCGGCCCCAGGTGCCAGGTTTTGCACCAGCACATCGGCCTCGGCGAGCAATTTGTCTACTATCGAGCTGGCGACTTTGTGTTTGAGATCCAGGGTCATGCTCTGTTTCGACCTGTTGGTCCAGATAAAATGTGAGGACTGACCCTTTACTCGGCTGTCGTAGTGGCGTGCGAAATCACCGCTGTCGCGGCGTTCGATTTTGATAATCCGGGCGCCGAGGTCGGCGAGTTGGCGTGTACACAGCGGTGCTGCAATGGCGTGTTCCAGCGCTACAACGGTTATTCCGGTGAGTGGGGCAGATGACATATCAGTTGCTTAGGAGCGTCGCCGTAGCAGTCATGCACAATGCAGCTGCATGATTCTGAATCCATAAATTGCAGTGACCCTCGGCGTCGGGCAGGCAACCGCAGACTTCGAATTGCTTGAGGTCGAACACAGGATGTAAGGCCCTGAATTTGAACTTAGTCAAGCAATAGCCGGGTACATTCTCCATTAATAACTCCACCAGCAGTGTGGCCAGCAACGGGCCGTGCACAATCAGCCCAGGATAGCCCTCGGTGTTCGTCACGTAGTCGCGATCATAATGAATTCGATGGCCATTGAACGTCAGCGCCGAGTATCGAAACAACAGTACCGGGTCTGGCGTTACCGATTTGCGGAAATCGGCGCGCTCGGTAACCGCCACAGGCGCTGCTGGAGAGGCCTTTGTAGAGGGATTTTCCCGATAGACAATATCGTGTTCTTCCCTCAGCGCAAGGCCATTGTCACCGGTGTATTTATGTTCTATGCAAACAAAGGCCAGTTGGCCGCTGCGTCCTTGCTTAATATCTACACTCTTTATAGTTGAAGTTTTCTCAACTTGTTCGCCGACATGCAGGGCCTGATGGAAATCGAAACGACTGCCAGCCCACATTCTCCTGGGCAACTCAATCGGAGGTAGAAAGCCACCCTTCGCAGCGTGACCGTCTGTAGCCAGGTCGGCCCCTGCAACCGGCTTGAGAAAATACAGCCAATGCCAAAGCGCAGGCAGTTCAAAGCCTTCAGCAATGGCGACTCCGCGCTTGTCCAGCGTTGCCACCAGCGCCAGTGCAGGTGCCAGGGTAAGCACCTCGCGGTGGCTCTGGGTGCTGCCGATCCAGTTCGAAAATTGCGCTGCGTGTGTGTCCATAGTTAGGGGCGGCTGTTAATAGAGCGGTAAGTGCTTTGCCACAGGGAGAATTTAATGGATGCGAGTCGAACTTGCTACTAAAATGCAGCGTGCACAGCTAAAGCGGGCGTAAAGGCACAACTTGAGCTAACCGGGGGAAAATTTGACTGGCAAATATTTTGAAGAACTGGAAGTCGGTGCTGAGTTTGAGCATCAGCCTCATCGCACTATCACGGAAACTGACAATCTGTTGTTTAGTACCATGACCCACAACTCGCAGCCCTTACATATCGATGCAGAGTTTGCGCGGCAGTCTCAGCATGGTCAGATTCTGGTGAACAGCCTGTTTACCCTGGGTCTGGTCATAGGATTGTCCGTCGCCGATACCACTATGGGTACTACCATCGGAAATCTTGGTATGGATAAGACGGAATTCCCTAATCCGGTTTTTATCGGTGACACCATTCGCGTGACCACCCGTATCGTCGACAAGCGGAAGTCCAAAACCAAGCCCGATCGCGGCATCGTCTGGTTCCAGCACATTGGCTTGAATCAGCGGGATGAGGTGGTCTGTGAGTGCCTGCGCAAAGGTATGATGATACGGAAACCAACCCAATGAGCCTGCGCCGATCGATCCACTTCGTCCCCGGTGGCAACGACAAGATGTTTAGCAAGGCATTGGGTCTGGCTGCGGATTCGCTGATCCTTGATCTGGAAGACTCGGTAACGCCGGACCACAAGCAAACTGCCAGGGCAGAAGTGTGTGAGTGGTTGCGAGCAACAGATTTCGGTAAGCAGGAGCGTCTGGTGCGGATTAATCCTATCGATTCGCAATGGGGGCGGGATGACCTGGAAGCGGTGCTGCAACATAAACCCGATGGCATTGTGTTGCCGAAAGTGTTGGACCAGAAAACCGTTGTCGCCGTAGATCAATTGATTACGAATCAGGAGCAAGCCACCGGCGCCGATTTAAGTGAAGTTAAACTGCTGTTGATTGGAACCGAATTAGCTGGCGCCGTGTTTAATTTGCGCGACATGGTCATGCACGAGCGTGTCAATGGAGTCACCTGGGGTGCTGAGGATTTATCTGTGTCACTTGGCGCCCGTGCGAAACGGGATGCGGATGGCAATTATCTTGAGGTATTCAGTTTTGTTCGTTCCCTGTGCCTGCTGGCAGCAGTAGCCGCGGACGTTCAACCTATCGATGCTGTCTATGTGGATATTGAAAACCTGGAGGGTCTGGAAAAGGAGTGCAGGACTGCTGCGGATATGGGTTATACCGGTAAGATAAGCATCCACCCGGATCAGATAGAAATTATTAACCTGGCCTTTACTCCCACGACTGCGGAAATTGAAGAAGCGACGGCACTGGTAGCCGCCTTTGCAGAGAATCGCGAGGCTGGAACAATGACCTTCAAATTTAATGGGGATATGGTTGACGTACCGCATCTAAAAAGGGCGCAGGCAATTCTTGCAAGAATTGAATCGAAGTAATTGCTAATTCAGCAATAGCTGCACGAGGAAGACTATGGATTTTGAGGAAAGTGATGAGCAGCGATTAATTCGCGAGTCGGTAGCGAAGTTATGCGCGGACTTTCCTGATGCTTACTGGGAGCAACATGACCGTGAGGGTGTGTTCCCTGAAGACTTTTTTCAAAAGATGGCAGCGGCAGGTTGGATCGGTGTAGCTATGCCGGAGCAATACGGCGGTGCCGGCAAGGGCATACAGGAGGCTGCCATTGTTCTCGAAGCGGTAGCGGCCTCCGGTGCCGCCATGAATGGTGCCACGCCACTGCATCTGTCTATTTTTGGTATGCACCCGGTGGTCAAGCACGGCAGCGCTGCCATGCGCGAAAAATATCTGCCGGCAGTCGCGCGTGGCGAAATGCACGTCGCCTTTGGGGTGACCGAACCCAACGCCGGCAGCGACACCACCGCTATCGAAACCTTCGCCAGGCGTGAAGGTGACCATTACATCGTACGCGGTCGCAAGGTCTGGACTAGCCAGGCGATGGAGTCCCAGCGCGTGCTGTTGCTGGTGCGCACGACCCCCAAGGCCGAGGTGAAGCACAAGACCGAGGGTATGACACTGTTGCTTGCCGAGTTACAAAAACCGGAGGTGTCGATTTCTCCGATCCCGAAGCTGGGCCGCAATGCCGTGCGCAGCTGCGAAGTTGTCTACGACGATCTCCGGGTTGAGCTTGCCGATAGAGTGGGCGAAGAGGGCAAAGGCTTTCGTTATTTGCTGGATGGCCTTAACGCCGAGCGCATCTTAATTGCGGCGGAGTCAATTGGCATAGGTCGGGCTGCGCTCAGGCGCGCGGTGGGGTACGCCAATGAACGTATAGTCTTCGATAGACCCATCGGCAAAAACCAGGGCATTGCCTATCCGTTGGCGGAGGCGCGTATCAAACTGGATTCCGCCGATTTGTTGACCAGGAAGGCTGCCTGGTTGCTGGACAACGACAAGCCCTGTGGCGCCGAAGCCAATATGGCCAAGTGGCTGGCGGCCGAGGCAGGATTCTTTGCTGCAGATGCGGCAATCCAAACCCACGGTGGTTTCGGCTATGCCCGGGAGTACCATGTCGAGCGCTATTGGCGTGAAGCCAGGTTGATGAAGCTGGCACCAATTTCTCAGGAAATGATACTCAACTTTGTTTCCGAGCATGTTTTAGGTTTGCCTCGGTCTTACTAGCTGCCTGCGTTGGGCCGGTAGTTTTGCTCTCAGGGCTCCAGGTAGTGATATGCCACCAACTTGTTGTGCCTTAGTCGTAGGGCGGTTTCAAATTCGGAAAATTTCGGTTATAAGTTGTATTGCTCAGGAACCAGTGAAATTGTAAATAACGTAAGCGGAGTCCAGCACCATTCATGCTGGAAAAGGTGCGAATCATGAATTCTACAAGAACCCAAGTGGCCAGTGTACAATCTGGAAACTCAACAGCACCAGGTATTGGGAGTAGACGCAATGCAGGGCGCAATGCTGCGAAAACAAGAGCTGGATGAACTCGATCGCTACGTCAGTGATCGCTTCAATTCAGCCCCGTAACATAAATAGTTTGCACCGATCGGCAAGAGGAAGCGTAGAAACAATGAATAAGGCAATCGATATGATTAGAGACAGACTGCAGGCAGTAGTTTCAGGCTTGGGTATTTTGTTACTCAGTGCGTTGTTTAGTATTGCAGCCAATGCCCAGCAACTTTCACCGCAGGATGACCTGGCCGTACAGCGAGTCGCGCCCTTTCAGGTGTTTGACAATCTTTACTACGTCGGTGCCAAGTGGGTTTCAGCCTGGGTGCTGGAAACCGACCAGGGCCTGATTCTCTTCGATGCACTCTACGGCGAATTGACAGACCTCATCATTGACGGCATGGAAGAGCTGGGTCTGGACCCCGATGATCTCCGCTATGTCGTCGTTACCCACGCACATTATGATCACATCGGTGGTGCCAGGCGCATGCAACAGGAATTTGGAGCGGTGGTGATGATGACCGAGCCGGATTGGCAGATGACTAACGAGCCCGCTATCTACCAGGAATACCCTATCCCCATGCGTCACCTGACGGCATCCGATGGCAGTACTTTGAATCTCGGTCGCACCCGACTGGAGTTTTTTCAAACCCCCGGTCATACGCCCGGTGTGCTCTCCACGCGATTTACGGTATACGACGACGGCTACCCCCATGATGCTTTTATGTTTGGCGGGGTGGGTCTGAACTTTAGCGGGGTGGAGCGCACCAACATGTATATCGATAGTGTGAAGAGAATTCAGACTATGCAAGATATTGAGGTCAATATCCCCAATCACGAGGGTTCTGGAGACATTTTTGCTCGCAACGAATTGCTAAAACAACGCCGGGAAGGAGCGGACCATCCCTTCGTCGATCCCGAGGGCTTCACAGCCTGGCTCGATACCTTGTTGGTGAATGCTGAGGCAAAACTGGTGGAAGAAAAAGCGGCTGTTAATTAGGCCGCTACAGCTGAATTTGCCACTGCGCAAATAGGCGGCGTGCCGCACTCAACTGCTGTGGGTCCATGGCACTCTCGATCTCATCCCGCAATGAATCCGCTTCCCGGTGTTCATTGTTCAGCGCCATGCTGGCCCAGACATGCGCCTGCACCGGATCCTGGTCAACAGATTCCCCATCCCGGTACATCTTGGCCAGAGTCAAAGCCGCATCGGCGTGGCCGGATTTGGCTGAACGGCCGTACAACTCAACCGCCCTGTCTTCATCCGGCGTAGTGCCCTGACCCGAAAAATACAGGCTGCCCAGGTTAAACAGGGCGGCTATATGGCCCTGATCTGCCGCTGCCTGGGTCCATTTAAAGGCCAAATCGTAGTCCACATCGGCTCCTCTACCAGTAAAATAGAGGATTCCCAGGTTATATTGCGCGAGATCCAGGCCGGATTCGGCGGCTATAGTGAACTCATGAAAGGCGACATCGTAATCGCCGTCGAATGCTGCGTTGACCCCAGCTTCGTAGTCGGCGAATAGAGCGGAAGAGGGTAGAAGCATCCAAAGGGCAAAGGCACAGTGGGGCAATCGAAGAGGAGCTAAATATTGATCAAATGATTTCATGGGCACATGTTATTACAGTCGGAGCTTAGTGAAAACCAGCTTGAGCGAGACAACATCAATAATGCCTATGAAAAACTATCGATTTAGCTATAATACCGCCCTCTTGAAAGCCGCAGCCAAGCGGTGAGGGCTTAGCCAAAATCCGAATCAAGTTTGCCGGAGGGATGTGGCAGAATTGATAAGAAGTCAGAAGAGATTAAGCACCCGTAGCTCAGCTGGATAGAGTACCTGGCTAGGAACTAGGAGGTGGCAGGTTCGACAAGCGCGTAGCGCGCAGGACGGCTGCAAGCCGCCGCGAAGCGGTGAGAATTTTGGCTTAGCCAAAAACCGAATCAATCTTGCCGGAGGGATCTGTCAGAATTGATAAGAAGTAAGAAAAGATTATGCACCCGTAGCTCAGCTGGATAGAGTACCTGGCTACGAACTAGGGGGTCGCCCGTTCGAATCGGGCCGGGTGTACCATTATTTTTCGTAGAACAATCAAGCAGTTACTTCACTAAGTGGAGTGCTGCTTTTTTTGTGCCTTTTTGGGGTGTAGCCAAAAATGTACCATTTGCATTTTTTTCACAAATATTTTCGGCGTGCGGGGCCAGGTGTTCCGGGGCTAAGTGAGCATACCGCTGAACCATCTTAATCTCGGACCAACCCCCTAGTTCCTGTAACACACTAATTGGTGTCCCATTTTGCACATGCCAACTAGCCCAAGTATGCCGTAAATCATGCCAGCGAAAATTAGGAATTCCTGCTTTGACTAATCCGTTTCGCCAAGCCTTGGTGTTCACCTGCGTTACTTTTTTACCGCGATAGGTAAAACAGTAAATAGAGTGTTTCCCAAGTCGTTCGCGAAGTACTGCAATTGCTTCGCTATTTAACGGCACGCCAATCGGGCGTCCTGATTTGGATTGATCCCCGTGTATCCAAGCAACTTGTCGGGTTAAATCGACTTGTGACCATTACAGCCCGGTCACGTTGTTGCGTCTTAACCCGGTCGCTAATGAAAACGCCACCATGTAACGCAAATGCTCAGGAAGCGATCCTAGAAGCCTGCTAGCTTCTGCTTTCGTAATCCACCTGATGCGTGCATTTTGGGTCTTCAGAAGGCGTACACGCGGTACACGATCAATCCATTCCCACTCGTGTAAGGCAGTATTTAAAATTACCCTGACGATTTCCAACATTTTATTGACGGTAGCAGGTTTCACTCCCGTCTTTACTTTCGTCTGGGTAATCTTATCGATCACCTCGCGGTTGATCTCATCCAGATAGAGTTTTCCCAAATACGGATCAACCCATTTAATCTGATCGAGAGCATCCTGCTTGGATCGACGCTCGGTTTCCTTAAACCACTTTACTGCCGCTTCCTTCCAGCTTCGTCTTGGCTTCTCTCCTAATCTGAGAATGCGCCAGTAACGAGCTTTCAGGGTGTCAGCAAACTCCTGTGCCTGCTGCTTATCTACTGTTTTAGTAGATTGTTGTATTCGTCTTCCGTTGGGTGCGGTAAATTTGCACCACCAGTAGTGTACGTTGTACCCCGTCAGCCCTAGTTGGACATAATTGGCCCATTGCTTCAGAGGTACTTTTAGCTCATCGTCAACCCGAGAGGAAAACGATGATGAGAAAGAAAAGAAGTGCCGAGAAGACAGTTCGTGATATACGCCGAGCTACTCGCAAACATTATTCAGCGGAAGAGAA
>Ga0114999_10005151_pt1 | contig 15511 bp, 9 predicted proteins | sample ArcticOcean_MG_C_3_FD_89820 | JGI IMG/M metagenome (GOLD analysis project Ga0114999, IMG submission 89820) | Marine microbial communities from western Arctic Ocean - ArcticOcean_MG_CB8_126 | ecosystem: Environmental > Aquatic > Marine > Oceanic | place: Arctic Ocean: Canada Basin | collected...
GCCGCGTTCGCGGCCAGCTGTGTTCTGGAGGATTCCGCTACGCTCCATCCACCAGAACACAGAACGACCACTGACCTGAAACTCTCTCATTAGGAGTGGTACAAGATTTGGGGGTAGGTCATGGCAGGGTAGAGCCAGGCTGCTGTATCGCATCGACCCGGCCGGTGAATTCGGTCCCGAACGCATTTCGTGGACTTCGATCAAAGACACGGGTGAAGACTGGACGTTTGGACACCCCGCCGCCATCGGCGATACCATCTATAGTTCGCTCTCAATAAAAACTTGTGAAGCTGCGTTGGAAGTGATCGGCATGTCAACACCTCTGCATCGATGGCAAACTGGTTTAGGGATCTGGCGAACATTCGCCTTGTCCGGCATTGCAGTCTGCCTGCTTGCCACGTCGTCGGCCCGTCTCGAAGCCCAGGGCCTCGACTTCGCTCGCGACATTCGGCCGGTGCTGTCCGACGCCTGTTTCAACTGCCACGGACCCGACTCGAAGGCGCGTCAGGCAGACTTGCGGCTGGATGACCGAGCGGCTGCACAACGGGCCAACGTGTTGCGTTCCGGCGAAATGCTCGATCGCCTCACCAGTCACGACCCGGACCTGAGAATGCCGCCGCCGGATTCCAATCGCAGATTGACCGACCGGGATCGCGCCTCGCTGGTGGCTTGGCTCAAGGCCGGCGCATCCTGGCCAATAGACGATCGCCACTGGTCGTTCGTGACACCCACCCGCCCCAAACTGCCAAAACTGCACGACGCCCACTGGCCTCGAAACGCAATCGACTACTTCGTGCTCGCCAGGCTGGAACACCACAAACTGAAACCCTCAACACAAGCCGACAAGGCCACACTGCTGCGACGCGCCACGTTCGATCTCACCGGCCTGCCACCAACACTCGATCAACTCGACAGCTTGATCAATGACCGTTCGTCCAAGGCCTACGAACACGCCGTCGATCGACTGCTGGCATCCCCACGCTACGGCGAACACATGGCGCTGGACTGGATGGAAGCCTCACGATACGCCGACACCGATGGCTATCAGAACGACCGCCTCAGATACATGTGGGTGTGGCGAGACTGGCTGATCCAAGCCATCAACGACAACAAGCCCTTCGATCGGTTTGTCACCGAACAAATCGCCGGCGACCTGCTGCCCGACCGAAACTTCTACACGCAGGTCGCCACCGGCTTCAGCCGAAATCACCGGATCAACTCCGAAGGCGGCTCGATTCCCGACGAGTGGATTGTCGAATACGTCGCCGATCGAGTGGAAACCATGGGCACGATGTTCCTCGGTCTGACCATGACGTGCTCGAGATGCCACGACCACAAGTACGACCCGATCGCTCAGAAGGACTTCTACCGACTCTTCGCGTTCTTCAACAATATCGCCGAAGCCGGCCTGGGACCCAACAACGGCAACAGCCCGCCGTTCATCAATGTCCCGGCCAGTTGGCCGGAACTGTCCGAGACCGAAGCGAAGTTTGTCGTGCCCGAACCGGCTCGCATCAAGATCAGCCAGACGTCAGTGCCGCGCCCACAAAGTGGCAAACCCAATACGGTGATGGTTTTGCACGAACTCAACCGGCCCCGCGACACGTTCTTGCTGAGACGCGGGCAGTACGATCAACCCGACAAGTCCGAAACACTCAAACCGGCCACGCCACCGGTTCTGGGAACCTGGAAGGACCACTGGCCACGCAATCGCCTGGGACTGGCTCGTTGGCTGATGGATCCGGATCATCCATTGACCGCACGAGTGACCATCAACCGCCTGTGGCAACATCACTTCGGGATCGGACTGGTGAAGACGAGTGAAAACTTTGGAGTACAGGGTGAGTTGCCCAGTCACCCGAAACTGCTCGACTGGCTGGCAACCGAGTTCATCACCAGCGGCTGGAACGTCAAGGCCATGCACCGGCTGATCGTCACCAGCGCAACCTACCGCCAAGTTTCTTCGACACGTTCAACACCCTCGACACTCGCACGCCACGATCCCGAAAACCGCCTGCTCGCTCGAGGACCCCGCAAACGACTCTCGCCCTACGCCATTCGCGATGCAGCCCTGTTCACCAGCGGACTGCTCGTCGATCGCATCGGCGGCCCGTCGGTCAAACCCTACATGCCGCCGGGCATCTGGCGAAGCATTTCCAATGCCCGGTACAAGCAGGACACGGGCGACAAGCTGTATCGCCGCAGCCTGTACACCTACTGGCGACGCACGGTGCCGCCACCGGCGATGATGACCTTCAACGCCGCCGCGCGCGAAACCTGCACCGTCCGCACCGATCACACCACAACGCCACTGCAGGCTCTGACCCTGATGAATAATGTCGTGTTCATCGAAGCGTCCAGGCTGCTGGCCGAACGCATGATGAGACAGCACGACCTGTCGCCGCGAGATCGGACGGCGTGGGCGTTTCGTGTGGTCACCAGCCGACAACCCGGCTCGGACGAATTGAACCTGCTGATGGCCGACCTGATGGCCTATCAACGGGACTTCCAGAAACATCCCCGCACCGCGAATCAACTGCTGACAGTCGGCGACAAACCCTACAATGACACTCTCGATCCGATTCAACTGGCCGCCTATGCCCTTGTGGCCAACACGATCCTGAACCTCGACGAATCCATCACCCAGAATTGACATGACCCCACTCGACCAGTTCGTTTCGCAGCAGACTCGCCGAGCGTGGCTCGAACAGAGCACGCTGGGCCTGGCTGCCATCGCGCTGGGATCGCTGGTCAACGCTGACGACCAACTCAACAACAACCGCCCAGTCCGTCTCTCGAGCCGACCTCGGAATTCCGCCGGTGGCTTTGCCGATCTGCCGCACTTTGCCCCCAAGGCCAAGCGAGTCATCTATCTGTTCCAGTCCGGCGGCCCGGCTCAGATGGACCTGTTCGACTACAAGCCGCAGCTGGCCGAGCGGTTTGGTCAAGAGGTGCCCAAGTCGGTGTATCCCGACGAACGCAAAACGACGATGACGTCGGGCCAGACGTCCTTCCCGGTCGCTCCCAGCACGGTCCAGTTCGCACGCCACGGCCAATCGGGCATCTGGCTCAGCGAACCGCAACGACACCTGGCCAAGGTGATCGATGATGTGTGCGTGATCAAGAGCATGCACACCGACGCGATCAACCACGATCCGGCGGCGACGCTGTTTCAGACCGGGTCGGTGATCGCCGGGCGTCCGAGCATGGGCTCGTGGGTCAGCTACGGGTTGGGCAGCGACAACGCCAACCTGCCCGCCTTCGTGGCACTCACGTCCAACGGCTCGGCCAAGGCCGGCCAACCACTCTACGATCGACTCTGGGCCGCGGGGTTTCTGCCAGGTCGATTTCAGGGTGTGAAGTTCCGAGGCCAGGGCGATCCGATTCTCGACCTCTACAACCCGTCGGGCATCACCCGCGAACAACGCCGCCGGATGCTCGACTCGCTCTACCGACTCAACAATCAACAGGCCACCCGATTCCAGGATCCGGCCATCTCCACACGAATCGCTCAGTACGAACTGGCGTTTCGCATGCAGATGAGTGTTCCGGAGTTGATCGACATCAAGAGCGAATCCAAAAACGTGCTGGACATGTACGGCCCCCAAGCCACCCAGGTGGGCAAGTACGCCTACAACTGCCTGCTGGCTCGCCGGCTGGCCGAGCGAGGCGTGCGGTTTATTCAGCTCTACCATCGCGGCTGGGACGCTCATGGCAACACGCCCCGCCAAATCCGTTCCCAGTGTCGTGACACCGATCAACCGACCGCCGCACTGCTTACGGATCTCAAGCAGCGAGGCATGCTCGACGACACACTCGTCGTCTGGGGCGGTGAGTTCGGCCGGACGATCTACTGCCAGGGTAAGCTGACCAAGCAGGTCTACGGCCGAGACCATCACCCGAACTGCTTCACCTACTGGATGGCCGGTGCTGGAGTGCGACCGGGAATCACATATGGCGAAACCGACGACTACAGCGTCAACGTCACCGAGAACCCGGTCCACGTCCACGACCTGCAGGCGACGATCCTGCATCAACTGGGGATCGACCACCAGCGGTTGACGTACCGCTTCCAGGGCCGCGATTACCGACTGACCGACGTGCACGGAAAAGTCGTCCAGGACATTCTGGCTTAGCAAGCTGCTAAATGACTCGGGTCTTTCGCGAAAACCGTGTCGCCAGCGGCATCCCGATCGCAGCGAAGAATCTCAACGGTCCAAGCCGCCGCAACGGTTGAGATCCCTCGTTTCGCTCGGGATGACATCTGCTGGGCTCAATTCAAAACCGATCCGGAGAAAAACTCTCCAGCGGCACCTCCGGCTGGTTGCCGACAACCAAATCGGCGACCAGCCGCCCGGTGACCACCGCCTGCGTGACGCCCAACATGGCGTGTCCGGTCGCGACCACCAGGTTGCTGATGCGACCGGTTCGCCCGATCAGCGGCAGGCCATCGGGCGTCAAGGGTCTTAGCCCCGCCCAGGTCTCCTGGATCTCACCCACCTCGAACCCCGGCAACAGGTACCGGGCCGCTCGGACGATCGCATCGACACGAGACCGGTTTCTCTTCAACGGCCTCCCAGCCCGTGGCATCCCGGCCAACTCCATCGTCCCCGCCAGTCGGACCGTATCGCGCCACGGAGTGATCCCCATCTTCGCCTCCGAATAACTCAACGGAAGCCGCGGCATCCCCGTCTGGCTGCCGCACGTCACCGAATACCCCTTGCCAGCCTGCAACGCCAACCGGATCCCCAGTCGTCGAGCCAAACTCGTCGACCAGGCCCCCGCTGCCAGCACAATCGTACCCGGCGACAGGCTCCCCGCCGATGTCTTGACCCGACGAACCAAACCCCCGGAAACCTCGAACCCCTCGACAGCCGTCTGCTCGAGCAGTTTCACTCCCAACTCCGGCAAAACCTCCCCCACCTGTTTGACGAACAGATCGGGAACCAAATCGGCTTCGCCCGGATAAAAAATCCCACCCGCCACATCGTCTCGCAGGTCGGGTTCTCTCGCCAACATCCCGTCCCGATCCAGACGCTCGCCCTCGATCCCATGTGACTGCAGCAACTGGAGTTCTCTGAGTCCTTTGTCGAGTCCCTTGCTGGTCGCAAACACGTAATGCAATCCGCGGGCCTGGTACTGGCAGTCGAACCCGTGCCGAGCGATCAGTTCGCCTGTCAGCGGGACGACGTGTCGATTCAGAGCGGCCATGGCCTCCAGGCCACGTCGTTGTGCCGGGTCGTTACAATGTCGAGCGAACCGCCACAACCAGGCCCACAGATTGGGCGAGAGCCTGGGTTGGATGTAAAGCGGCGAGTCGTTGCGGAGCATCCACTTCAGCGACTGACCGATCAGACCCGGTCCGGGGATCGGCAGCGAGTGGCAGGGAGTGACCAAACCGGCGTTGCCATGTGAACACCCGCCGCCAACATGTCCCCCGTCGAGCAAGGTCACCTCTTGGCCAGCCCGAGCCAGCCAGTAGGCACAATTGACACCGATCGCACCGGCTCCGATGACCAGCACATCGGGCCGTGATGTCATCGTTGTCTCCATCGCGAGTTGCTTCGACCGCATGCCTCTCGGACCACATTGATTGTGACCCGACGGTGGGATCATAATAACACGGAGCCGATTGCGACGGCATCAGGTCATCAAACCTCCAGTGGCAATCACAGTTTCTCGGAATCGTCTGGCTGTTTCGAGAATGAAGCGTCGCCTACACTGGCGATTCGTCCCGTCGATCGACTACCGAGATATTCACAATTCGCCTGTGAATTCTTCGCTGCCGTACCGGTTAGGGGAATGACATGTCAACGAATCTTCCCCAGCCAGAAATTTGTTTCGAGTTCGAAGGCCAACAGGTCCTGGCTCGAACCGGCCAAAGTGTCGCGGCGGCCTTGTGGGCCGTCGGCGAGACCACGCTTCGCACGACCGACGCCGACCAGGCTCCTCGAGGCTACTTCTGCGGCATGGGCGTCTGTTTCGATTGCCTGGTCACCATCGATGGACAACCCAACCGCCAGTCGTGCCTGGTACCGGTCGCCGCCGGAATGGTGGTCCAGCGCACAAAGGGTCGGGGGGTGGTGTCATGAGTCACGACCCGCGACTGGTGATTGTCGGAGCCGGCCCCGGCGGGATGGCAGCGGCGATCACTCTGGCCGAACGAGGCCTGTCGGTCACGATCATCGACCAGAACCCGCGACCCGGCGGCCAGATCTATCGCTACCCCGCCATCGCTCCGGTCCAAACTTCCCAGCCCAACCGTGGCGATGAACTCAGAGATCACCTGGCCGAGCAGTCCGATCGGATCACGCTGCTGTCGGGTCACGATGTGGTTGGTATCTACCCCGATCGGCGACTGGGAATCTGCGGACCCGACGGTTTCCGGATTCTCGAAGCCGATCACCTGGTCCTGGCTCCGGGAGCCTACGAGTACGTGCCTCCGTTCCCCGGCTGGACCTTGCCGGGCGTGATGACCCCGGGTGCCGCTCAACAACTGGTCAAGTCGCAGGGCGTGGCACCGGGCCGTCGCGTGCTGCTGGCCGGAACCGGCCCCTTCCTGCTGGTCGTCGCGTTGGCATTGCACGAAATGAACGTGCAGGTGGTCGGCATCGTCGATACGCTCCGCCGACGCGACGCCTTCTGGAAACTCCCCGCACTGTTGGCCGACGGCAAGCTGCTCAAACAGGGACTCGACTACGTCGGTGCAGTCAGGAAGGCGGGCATCAAGCTGATGACCGGTCACATCGTCACCCGGGCCGAAGGCCACGGAAGACTCGAAGGAGTCGTCGTGGCTCCCTGCGACGGCGACTGGATCCCCAACCATGACCGCTCGCAACCGATCGCCGTCGATGCACTCGCTATCGGCTACGGATTTGTGCCCCGGTTGGGGCTGGCCCAATTGGCCGGCTGCCAGCTGACGCCCACCAACCTGCCCGGTGGCTGGATCCCGGCGGCCGATGCCTGGGGCCAGACCAGCGCGCCGGGTGTCTGGACCGCCGGTGACGGGGCCGGAGTGGCCGGATCGATCGTGGCGGAACTGGCCGGCCAACTGGTCGGACTCGGAGTCGCCTCGACCTGCCAGGCGATCACGGCATCCGAGGCACAGCAGTCGGCCCAACCGGTCCGCGAACGCCTGCACCAGCTCAGCCGCTTTCGACGCGGCCTCGATGAACTGGGAACTCCACGACCCGGACTCTCGCAACTCGCCGAAGCCTCGACCGTGGTGTGCCGGTGTGAAGAGATTCCCAGAAGCGAGATCGACGCGGCGGTCGACTCGGGCAACACCACGCTGCGTAGCCTGAAAATGGCCACGCGGTTGGGCATGGGACCGTGCCAGGGCCGGATGTGCCAGCCAGCGTGTGCCCGACGACTCCATGACCTCGGCATCAATACCCTCGAACAGGTCGGCCCGCCCGCATTCCGACAACCACTCGTCCCGGTCACTCTCGGACAACTCTGTGGACACTCGGAACACCAACCGGTACCGGACCAGGCCAGCCTCGCCGCAGACACCGCGAAAGACGAATCGGGCCGATGACACAGCCGACTTACGACGTGGTGATCGCAGGAGGAGGCGTGGCCGGACACGCCACCGCATGGGAGCTCGCAACACGCGACCTCGACGTGCTGGTCGTCGACCGACAGCTCCCCGGCCGAGCCACCTCGGCATCCGCCGGTGGACTCTGGCCCGTTGGCGAAGCGGTCGGGCTGGGTTGTGGAGTCATCTACCAGGCCGCTCGGACAGACAGCGACGGAGTCGAAGCGGTGCCCGAAAGCCTGCCGGATGTCTTTCGCGATTTTCTCGTCGAAAGCAACTCGAGGTTCCCTGATCTCGCCACCCAACTTGAAGACATCACCGGAATCGACATCGAACTCGACAGCGGACCCGGCCTGCTATTCCTGATGCAGACGGTTCGACAACAGGCAGTCGTCGACAACATTGCCCGAGGACTCCCCGACGGATTTGTCCTCGAACTGCTCTCTCCCTCAGAGGTCGCAGAACTCGAATCCGCCGTCACGACTGACATCGTCGGAGGAGCACTGTTGGCGGGTGAGGATCAGGTCAACCCGATGCTGCTGGCCGAAGCCTACAAACGAGCCGCTCTGGTCGCCGGGGCCCGCATGCAGAATGACCAACTGGTCGACGAGATTCTCCGAGAAGGAGATCGGGTGGTGGGTGTCCGAGTGGGTGACGAAACTATCGGCTGTGGACATGTGGTCAACGCCGCCGGAGCTTGGGCCGGACAACTGGCCGCCACCGCAGACATCTCGCTGCCCGTCGAACCGATCCGCGGACAGGTCGTGCTGACCGAGGCCCTGCCCCCGATCCTCTCGTCGTGCCTCTCAACCTCCTCATGCTACCTCGCGCAGAAACGCCACGGCGAGATCCTGGTCGGCAGCACGACCGAGCGGGTTGGTTTCGATACGGGGATCACCGAAGAGGGTATCCGAGGCCTGTGCCAGGGGGCCATCAAAGCAATCCCCTCGCTGGCCGACATCGGGATCAAGCGGACCTGGGCGGGGCTGCGACCGGGGACGCCCGACGAACTGCCGGTACTGGGACCGGTTTCCGGGATCGAGGGGTACTCGAACGTCACGGGCGGATTCCGCACGGGGATCGTGGCCGCACCGCTGATGGCCCGCGTGGCCGCCCAGGACATCGTCGACGAAACACCCGATGTGCCCATCGAACCGTACCTGGTTGACCGGTTCGGGAATCAATAGTCCCGGCCGACCAGGTCAATGGCCTGGCGAGCCAGTCGGCGGACGTGCTTCTGCTTCAGCGGTGAGTTGAGGAAGCGGTTCAGGCCCGAGAGCAGCCAGGCCCGAGTCGACTCGGACGCCTCGTCCAGCTCCTTCTCGATCGCCAGCGACGTCTTGACCAGGTGCGAGCTGAAGATCGGATCACGCATGCCGTGGTCCAGCAAGACACCGTGGACCGTCTCGAAAAATGCCCCGGAATCCTCGACCTGCCACGCCCCGGCATCGATGGACGTGTCCTGGTACTTCTGGTTCCGCCCCACGAAACAGGCCATCTGCCGCGCGTTGGCCACGAACAGCACCTCGTGGACCTCCGCCAGTTGCCGCCGGCCGCTCTTGAACACCACCGGCCCGTCGACCAGTTCATCGAGCGTGGTGGCCTGCTGCCAATTCGGTGAGATGTTCGCCGAAACTCTCATCAGGTGCCCTCGGGGTGACTCACTTCGCCCGGATCGCCATCTGCGGAGATCGATCTCGCGGCCTGGGGAATGTTGGCCGAGGGCAGGGCAGGGCTGGGCTGGGGCTGGGGCTGCCGTGTGACTGGGGATTCGCGTGTTGCGACAGTCATTCTCACGCAGTCAACACCACATCCGAAAGCCGCCGGTGTTTGCCTCGAAGTTGTGGGAAACTCGTGCGGTTTGAAGTGCAACGCCATTTCACTCGGGACTGGTCGCCACGTACAATACTTGCCGATACAATTCAGGAAGAGCGTGGCTCGAGACGACAGACGCCTGCAGGATGTCTCATGCTGAAAATCGAGGGGAAGATCGACCGCTACTGCGACGGCGTGCCGCGTCGCCACTTCCTGCAGATCGGCGGACTCGCACTGGGTGGCCTGTCGATGCCCGCCATCCTGCGAGCCGAGGCCAAGGCGAAGGCCGAGGGTCGCGAGGTGAAGACGGGGGGGCTGGGTCACAAGGCTGTGATCATGATCTACCTCTCCGGAGGCCCCTCGCACCAGGACATGTACGACCTGAAGATGGAGGCTCCCAAGGAGATCCGCGGGTCGTTCAAGCCGATTGACACCAGCGTGCCGGGGATCCGGATCTGCGAGCACATGCCACGGCTGGCCAGGTCGATGGAAAAGTTCGCGATCATCCGCTCGTTGTACGGTTCGCTCAATCAGCACAACTCCGACATCTCGCTCTCGGGGTACCCCAGCGGCCCCCTCGGTCGCCAGAACGGTCACCCCGCACTGGGCTCGGTGATGTCGAAACTGAAGGGTCCGGTCGATCCGTCGGTGCCGCCCTTTGTCGGCCTGACCACGCCCACAAAGCACACTCCCTATTCCAACCCCGGTGACCCCGGGTTCCTGGGCCAGGGCCACTCCGCCTTCCAGCCCTCCGGCCAGGCAATGGCCAACATGAAACTCAACGGCGTCTCGCTTGATCGACTCGGCGACCGCCGTCGGTTGCTGAGTGGCATCGACCGCTTCCGCCGACGGATCGACCGAAGTTCGGTCTACGAGTCCGCCGACACGTTCACCCGCCAGGCGTTTGACGTGCTCGGTTCCAGCCGCCTGATCGAAGCGATGAACCTCGACAAGGAAGACAAGACGCTGCGGGACCGGTACGGCCGAGGCAGTTCGGCCCCTGCCTTCGGCGAAGACGCCGGACCGCACTGGATGGACCAGTTCCTGATGGCCAGGCGGCTGGTCGAAGCGGGCGTGAGATGCGTGACGCTGTCGTTTGGGAGCTGGGACCGACACGGTGCCAACTTCTCGAGACTGCCGATCCAATTGCCCAAGCTCGACCAGGGCGTGACCGCGCTGGTCGAGGACCTGCACAACCGCGGTCTCGACCAAGACGTCAGTGTGATCGCCTGGGGCGAGTTCGGACGGACGCCGCGGATCAACAAGGGAGGGGGCCGCGACCACTGGCCACAGGCCTCGTGTGCGCTGCTGGCCGGAGGCGGGATGAAGATGGGACAGGTGATCGGTTCAACCAACCGACTCGGTGAAGTGCCCAAGGATCGGCCGGTGCACTACCAGGATGTCTTCGCCACGCTGTACCGCAACCTCGGCATCGACCCCATGACCGCCACGATCGATGACCAGGCCGGCCGGCCGCAATACCTGCTGGATCGTCGCGAAGCGGTCGCCGAGTTGGCGTAGCATCTGGACAACACACGCCTCTACAATCGCAACATGCTCAATATTCTCGGACCCCAGTCTCGATTCTGTGACGGCCTGTCTCGCCGCGGATTCCTGTCGATTGGCAGCTTGGCGATGGGTGGAATCGGCTTGCGTGAAGTCCTGGCGGCCGAATCGGCCGCGGGCGTCTCGAGGCCGCACAAGGCCACGATCATGATCCTGCTCCCCGGCGGGCCGCCTCACCAGGACATGGTCGACCTGAAGCCGACGGCCCCGTCCGAGATCCGCGGCCCGTTCCAGCCAATCCGCACCAACGTGCCGGGAATCGACCTGGGCGAGACGATGCCGCGGACCGCAGCGATCATGGACAAGATGGCCATCGTGCGATCGCTCTACGGAGGTCTCAACGACCATAACGTCCACATCAACCTCACCGGCTGGGAAACTCACCCCCAGATGGGCGACAGCCCGCACCGACCCGGTTTCCCGATCGGCGGCTGGCCCTCCCTGGGAGCGGTCGTTTCGAAAGTCAGCGGACCGGTCACCCAAGCGCTGCCGGCCTTCATCTCGCTTTCGCCTCCCAACGCCGAATCAACCACCCGCGCCAGCCTGAACCAGTCGGGGTTCCTGGGCATCGGCCACGCCGGGTTCGAGACCAACCGCAGGAAACGGGACGACATCGTCTACAAGTCGGGCGTCTCGAAGGAACAGGTGGCCGACGACGCCGAAAGTGCAGCGGACATCACGCTCAAGGGCATCACGCTCGATCGACTCGGCGACCGCAAGCGGTTGCTGGGGTCCTTTGATCGGTTCCGCCGCGAGGCTGATGCGCGAGGCGTGATGGACGGCATGGACGCCATCACCAGGCAGGCCTTCGGAATCCTGACCTCCAGCAAACTGGCCGACGCCCTGGATTTCCGGCAGGAACCGGCCGAACTGGTCCGCCGCTACGGCATTTCCGATGCCGCCACCCCGGTCCACGGTGGTCCCGAGTTGCTCAAGCAGTTCCTGGTCGCCACGAGGCTGGTCGAGGCCGGCTGCCGCTGCGTGACATTGGCCTTCAGCCAGTGGCCGCTGGAGAGGATGAGCCGGGGCGGGTTCAACTGGGACTGGCACAAGGACAACTTCCTCAACGTCCGGGCCACAGTGCCGATGCTCGATCTCGGGCTCTCGGCGATGGTCGAAGACCTGCACGCTCGAGGCCTGGCCGAGGACGTTTCGGTGGTGGTTTGGGGCGAATTCGGGCGGACGCCGCGGATCAACCAGAACGCTGGCCGAGACCACTGGCCCAATGCCAACATGTGCATCCTGGCCGGTGGCGGCATGCGAACCGGGCAGGTGATCGGGTCGACCAACCGGCTCGGCGAAGTACCCAAAGATCGACCGGTGCATTACCGCGAGGTGTTCGCGACGTTGTACCGCAACATGGGGATTGACCCCGAGACGCTGACCCTCAACGACCTGCGGGGCCGCCCGCAGTATGTCGCCGACCAGAGGAAACCGATCGGCGAGTTGATCTAGGGCAGGGGTCAGAGACCCCTTCGCGAAGCCGCCGCCAACCCGCAACCAGGCAGGGTTCAGCTCCGGCTGCTCCGCGCCTGACTCCGTGACAGCGGAGCATCGCTAGGGCGGAATCCCGCCCCAACCCGCAAAACCTGCCAAATCCGTATATTCAGCGTTTGTAACGGCAAGCTGAGGGGTTTACGCTGGTTGGTTGGAAGGATCCAGCGCTACCTGTCCAACCACGGGCCCAGGGAGGGTGACCCCGGTCGGGACGTTCACCGAGGATCCTCATCGATGCTGTTCAACTCCTGGCTCGACTCCTTCCGCCGTGTCTCCTCCCTCAATCGCCGCTCACGCGAACGTGTGACCCGTCGAGCGGGTCGCCTGGGATGTGCCGCGGAGTTTCTCGAAGACCGCGTGATGCTGTCATCGTCGTCGCCCGGCCTGGCCAGCATCATAGCGCAGGCCGAGGCAGCCTCGGTCGACGATTACGTCGCCGGTGAGGTGTTGGTCCGGTTCAATTCGGACTTCAGCGATGCCGAGAAGTCTGCGTCAATCGTGAATCTCGGTGGCGAGATCCTGCAGCGGTACGACAGCATCGACGCCGTGCAGGTGAAGCTCGATGAGCCAGCCTCGCGAATAGTCACAGATGTGAAGAGGTTCATCGCGGACCCGGTCATCTCGTACGCCGAGCCCAACTACTACGTCTTCCCAGTGACGACTCCCAACGATCCCAATTTCAACTCGCTGTGGGGTCTGCACAACACCGGCCAGTTCTCCGGGGGAACCGTCGATGCGGACATCGACGCGGTGGAGGCCTGGAACGACTTCACCGGGACCGCCAAGTCGATCGTGGCGGTGATCGATTCGGGCATCCAGTACACGCATCCCGATCTCGCCGGCAACATGTGGGTCAACCCGGGTGAGATTGCCGGGAACCTTATCGATGACGACAACAACGGCCTGGTCGACGATATCCACGGTTACGACTTCTCCAATGCTGATTCCGACATCATCGACGACGATGCCTCCTTCGGTGGTCACGGCAGCCACGTCTCCGGCACGATCGGGGCAACCGGCGACAACTTGACTGGTGTCGCGGGAGTGAATTGGGACGTGTCGCTGATGGGGGTGAAGATCTTCCCCAACGCGAATTATGGGGTAGTGGTCGCCGCGGTGAACTACGTGACGCTGATGCGGCAGGTGTTCGACGTCAACATCACCGCGATCAACGCGAGTTACCGTGCACTCTCCTCGAACGGAGGATTTCAAATCGAAAAGGACAGTATCGCAGCGGCTAATGCTGTCGGCGTGATCTTCGTAGCCGCTGCGGGCAACGACAACATCAACAACGATGGTGCGACAAGAGCCTACCCCGCATCGTATGACCTGGATGGCATCATCTCGGTGGCTGCCACCGACGACCGTGATCTACGTTCCAGTTTCTCGAACTATGGTGTGACAACCGTCGACCTGGGTCCTCCCGGCGGCGACCAGAACTCCGGCCGTCCCGGTATCCTCAGCACCGTGCCGACATCGGTCAGCGGCACCGGCTACATCTCATATCAGGGCACATCGATGGCCGCTCCGCAGGTGAGCGGAGTCGTCGCACTGTTGCGGGGGATGAGGCCGTCGCTGAGTGTTCAGCAAACCAAGGACGCGATCCTGAGCACCGTCGACCCGATTGCCGGCCTCAACGGCGTTACCGTCACCGGAGGCCGCCTGAACCTGGCCGCTGCAGTCACCGAGGTGGCTGGCAACGTGGTTGTTTCGGCCCGGGAGAGCCAGACGGCAAACCTCAACGATGATGGAACCGGTGACGAATTTGTCGTGAAACGAGATGGAACCGACCTGGTCATCACGATTGATGCGGTTGAAACCGACCGCCTCGCCTATGCGGGCGTCACCGGTGTCGCCGTCCTGGGTTCAACCGACGACGACTCCCTGACAATCGACCACACCGGTGGCGTGATCGACGTGCCTGTGATCTATACGGCATTCGACGGAGCGAACACACTCCAGGTCATCGGTGACCTGGATTACACGTTGAGCAATACCGAACTGCTCAGCCCGGGTGCCGGCAACGTCGAGTTGGCGTATGTCGAGTCGGTCGAACTGACCGGCGGTGCATCGGCCAACTCGATCGACGCCAGTGCATTCACCGCCGGGCTGGTCGTGCTCAACGGCGAGGGCGGCAACGACATGTTGCTGGGCAGTGCCGGACACGATGAAATCAACGGAGGCACAGGCAACGACACGTTCGTGGGCGGCGACGGCAATGACACCCTGTCTGGAGGTGATGGCATTGACCAGATCCAGCAGGCCGGAGACGTCAACCAGGTCCTCACCGAGACGATGGCCACTGGACTGGGAACCGACTCGATCACGGAAATCGAGGAAGCACAACTCACCGGCGGCGTTTCGGCCAACTCGCTGAACGCCTCGAACTTCTCCGGTAGCGTGACCCTGCTGGGACTCGACGGCAACGACTCGCTCTGGGGGGCTGCGGCCGACGATTCGCTCGACGGTGGGGCCGGAACCGACCAGATCCAACAGTCCATCGATGCCGACCAGGTGTTGACCAACACCCAGATCACCGGGGACGGCACCGACACCCTGGAGAGCATCGAACACGGCTGGCTGACTGGAGGCAATGCGAACAATTCACTCGACGCCAGCGGTTTTTCCAATGGGCCGGTCACGCTCGATGGAGCGGGTGGTGACGACACGCTGACAGGGTCCAGCCAGAATGATTCCCTGGACGGCGGCACGGGCAACGACACCCTGGTGGGTGGGCAGGGCAACGACACCCTCGTGGGTGGTGACGACAACGACATCCTCACTGGCGGCCCGGGAACCGATTGGGTTGAACAGGCCACCGACAGCGACCAGGTCCTCACCGACAACAGCCTGACTGGAAACGGCAACGACACCTTGCTGACCATCGAACGTGCGCTGCTCACCGGTGGTGCGTCGAACAACACGCTGGACTCCAGTGGTTTCACGCTCGGATCGGTAACCCTCCAGGGACTCGCCGGCGACGACACGCTGTTCGGGAGTGGCGGGAACGACCTCCTCGATGGCGGTACGGGCAACGACCAGGTGCAGCAGTTGTCCGACAACGACCAGGTGATCACCGACAACAGCCTCTCC
>Ga0114999_10005154_pt1 | contig 15507 bp, 18 predicted proteins | sample ArcticOcean_MG_C_3_FD_89820 | JGI IMG/M metagenome (GOLD analysis project Ga0114999, IMG submission 89820) | Marine microbial communities from western Arctic Ocean - ArcticOcean_MG_CB8_126 | ecosystem: Environmental > Aquatic > Marine > Oceanic | place: Arctic Ocean: Canada Basin | collected...
CCGCTTTTTTGCATCTCAGTGCATTGTCGGTGAAGCAAGGGGATGCGGTGAAGCGCGGGCAACGCATCGGGGCGATTGGTGCGACCGGCCGTGCGACGGGCCCGCATCTGGACTGGCGCATCAACTGGTTCGATAAGCGTGTTGATCCGGCGTTCCTACTCTCTGAGAAGGATCGCAAGTAAGCCTTTAGAGCAAATCAGGATTGGCGATTCTCGACTGTTCTGTTTCTTTGCTCTAACTATTAGAATCGAGCGGAATCATAGTGATTCACAATATTGATGCCCTGCATCAATACTGATCCGGTCTACACGCTGAGCGCTTTGTCGATCAATGTTTCAATTTCCTGCGGGTTGCGCCACTCCAAGGTAACCGGAACGGACTCGACCATTGTTTGGGAGTCGGGGGAAAGCCGAACGTAGTCCTTATCAGTCGTAACCAATATGGCGCCCGCCGCGCGGGCAATTTCGACCATGCGCATAATCTCGTCAGGGCTGAAATTGTGATGGTCTGGGAAACCTCGTTTCGTAATGACCATGCAGCCGAGCGATTCTAGGGTTGCGAAGAATTTTTCTGGACGCCCTATTCCGGCAAAGGCCACGACTCTCTGTCCGGCGAACCGGTTTGCAGAATGTGAGGGGGCGAGGCGCCCGCGAATGATCGGCAGCGATGTTTCTCCCAGTGTGTCTGCCACCTGAACCATATCTGGTTCGACAAGGATGACGGCATCGGCGCGGGCCAGTCCTTCCTCGATGGGTTCGCGCAGTGGTCCCGCCGGTAAGGTACGCCCATTGCCGAAGCCGAACCCGCCATCGACAACAACAAGGCTCAAGGTTTTGGCGAGGCTCGGGTTCTGAAAACCATCGTCCATAATGATCACGGTTGCGCCGTCCTCGATTGCCGCTTTGGCCCCGGCGACGCGGTCTCGCGATACCCAGGTTGGCGCGGCCTCCGCGAGTAGGAGTGGCTCGTCGCCAACATCACCTGTAACATGTGCCCTGCGGTCCACCTTGACCGGCCCCCGAAGACGGCCACCGTAGCCCCGACTCAAAAATTGGACGTTCTGATTCCGTTCCCGCAATAAGGTGCCAAGTGCCAAGGCAACCGGTGTTTTGCCCGCGCCTCCGGCCGTGAGATTGCCGACGCATATGACCGGCACGGGTGCCTGCCAGGACCGGCGGAATCGCCGTTTCAGCCGAGAGACGGCGGAATAGAGTCCAGAGAAGGGCGCGAGCGTGCGGGCCAGGCCGTCATTGCGAACGAAATGTTCAGGGGTGCGCATCGGAGTTTCCTGCGGGCAGGGCATCGAGAAAGGGTTTTAGTTCTTCAAGAACGTGATCGACGACTGTTGCATTTGACCGGGCGGCTTCTGCCGCCGCCTCCATGGCTGTTTGGCGTTCTTGGTTGTCTTCCAGGAAATGCGTCACAGCCGCCGCTAGTGTCTCCGCATCGGAAATTTCCGTTGTCGCGCCTGCCGCGGCGAGTTGCTGTGAAACGGTGGCGAAATTCGCCATGTCGGGGCCGTGAAGGATCGCACAATCGAGTTGTGCGGCTTCAAGTGGGTTGTGCCCACCGTAAGCCTTCATCGTGCCGCCAATAAATGCGATCTCCGCCAGCCGATAGAAAAGCCCCAGCTCGCCGAGCGTGTCTGCGATATGAATGTTGTCTTCTGGCCCAATTTCTTCGTTAATTGTGCGCCGGGATACCCTAAGGCCTTTAGCTTCGATGTCTTTGGCAATTGATGCGCCACGGGAGGGATGTCGGGGCACGATGATCGTCAATAGGTCGGAGAATCGTTCCTGCATCAGCTTGTGGGCTTCCAATGCAAGCTTTTCCTCGCCGGGATGCGTGCTGGCGGCGACCCAGCGAGGGCGGTCACCTATCGCGCTGGTAATTTTCGTCAGCGCCTCTTCTTCCACGGGGAGCGTTGCGGCGGAGTATTTTAGATTGCCTACGCATTTGACTGGATCGGCGCCGAGCTTGCGGAAGCGGTCCGCTTCCTCTTCGGTCTGTGTAAGGCTGAGTTTGAATTCGCCAACGATGTCGCCGATGAAGCCTGGTACGAAACGCCAGTTGGCCGCGGATTGTTTTGAGATCCGTCCGTTTGCCAGGACGGTCGGGATATTCCGCTCGGCCGTTTCCGCAATGAGGTTTGGCCAGAATTCCGATTCGATCCAGACTGCCAAATTTGGTTCCCAATGGTCGAGGAACCGCCGGACCCATCGTCGATGGTCGACCGGGACGAACTGATGGAAGCTGCGCGGCGGCAGGCGCTCGGAGAGCAGCTTTGCAGAGGTTACCGTTCCGGTGGTGATCAGGATATGGAGATCGATCCGCGCCCGGAGCATCTTCGTTATGAGCGAAAGCGCGGATTGGGCTTCGCCGACGCTTGCCGCATGAACCCAGGCAAGAGGGCCGTCGGGGCGCGGGCGCGATGCGATGCCACGCCGTTCCGAGATGCGGTCCGGATCCTCTTTTCCGTTTGCGAGCCGGCGCTTCATATAAAGGTTTATGAGTGGCGCACTGAGTCCCATCAAACCTCTGTAGAGGGTCATGCCTGCCATAGGCTAGCGCTCCGCCGCATCGGCAAGTTCGGGAAGCGGTGCGGGCTCGGTCGCTGGTCGTCCCATCAATTCGTCGCATTGCCGGCCGGTCGCGTTGAGCGCCTCTTCGACTTCTAGCCGTTTGCTTTCGAGCATGGCTTTGTCTGCATCCTTGGGGACATCGATTGGACCGCTCCATGTAAAGACACCACGCGTAAAGGGGAGTGGTAGCAGGAAGCGGTCCCAACTGCCCAGGACACGGCCACGTTTCGCGGAATAGGAAATGGTGTAAATCGGAATGCCGGATATGCGCGCCAAGGCAACGATACCACCGCTGGCCCGCATCCGGGGGCCGCGCGGACCGTCGGGCGTGATTCCTACGACGCCGCCCTTTTTCAACGTCTGGGCGAGACCACGTAACGCACTGGCACCGCCCTTCCCGGTGGAACCTGTGATCGTATCGACATTGAAAGGCTGGACTGTTTTTGCAATCATCTGCCCATCCCGGTGACCAGAAATCAGCACGCTAACATGCCAATGAAACCGTCGGCAAAACGGCATCATCAGCAAGCGACCGTGCCAGCATGCCATAATAAAGGGTTCGTTAGCCTCCGCGTGTTTGGCTGGTTGTTCGTCGCCGACAATTTTCCAATCGCCTGACCAGTGCACGAACCGAATATATTGAGAGACGATGGAGCACAGGGCTGTCCGTATCTTTGGATGGTTAATGATCGGTCGAAGTGCGCGCATCCAGTCACATTCCCGCCGGGACCGCAGCCTTAGTCGCTGCATCATCGTCTGGTGCGATCTGCAGCCGGCTCAGTTCCGAATACAGCCCGTTCTGCGCCAGGAGATCGTTGTGGCGGCCCTGCTCGACAACCGCGCCGCCATCCAGCACATAGATCATGTCCGCGTCGATTACCGTGGACAGGCGGTGCGCGATGACCAGAGTCGTTCGTCCCGCCATCAGTCGTTTCAATGCGTCCTGAACCAACCGTTCTGATTGGGTGTCCAAGGAAGATGTTGCTTCATCGAGCAGCAATATTGGTGCGTCGCGAAGCATTGCTCGGGCGATTGACAGACGCTGCCGCTGCCCGCCGGACAGTCTCAGCCCACCCTCGCCGATCATTGTGTCGTAGCCTTCGGGCAATTCGCTGATGAATTCATGCGCCGCTGCGGCTTCGGCTGCGGCAACGATAGCCGCGTCGTCCGCGTCCGGATCGCCATAGGCGATATTGTCGCGCACGGTCGAATTGAACAGTCCAGTTTCTTGGCTGACCAGGGCTATGGCGTGGCGCAAAGAGGAGATCGTCACATCCCGGATATCCTGTCCATCGACAGAAACCGATCCGCCGGTTACATCATAAAATCGTGGCAGCAGATTGAGGATCGTGGATTTTCCCGCGCCAGATGGCCCGACTAATGCTACTTTCTGCCCTCGCTGTACGGAAATTGTTACGTCGCGAAGTGCCGGTAGGCCATCGCCGTAGGCGAAAGAGACCACGCCGTAGTCAATCGCACCGTTCTCGACCGCCAATGGCTTTGCGTCGGGGCGGTCGACGATTGTCGGCTTATAGTCGATCATCGAGAAAATACGCTGTGCGGCGGCGAGGCCTTCCTGAAGACTGGCGTTGAGGCTAGCAAGGCTCCGGATTGGCTGAAATGCCATAACAAGCGCGGTCAGGAAGGCGATCAGTTTGCCGACCGTTGTTTCGCCATGCAGCACCTGATACCCGCCGTAAAACAGGACGGCTGCTATCGCCAACCCGCCGAGACTTTCCATAATGGGATAAGAGCGGGCGCGGACCTGGGCGGCTTTCAGGATGAAACGAAAGATTGTTTCGAACATGCCATCGGCGCGGCGTTGCTCATGTGCTTCCATGCCATAGGCTTTTACCTGACGGACGCCTTTAAAAACGTCGTCGAGCAGTGCTGTAAGGATGCCGAGTTCGGCCTGGGTCTCCGCTGAAACGCGGCGCAGGCGGCGGCCGAGATAGATTATCGGGAAGAGACTGACCGGAAACACGACAAAAGCCATCGTCGCCAGAACCCAGTCCGTATAGAACATGACGCCGACAAGCACGACGACGGTTAGCAAGTCGCGCACGGATCCTGTAACTGTCTTGATCACGGCTTCCCGTAGGAAGTTGACGTCGTTGGTAAAGCGCGAAATCAATTTGCCGGTGGCGTCGCCGTGCAAAAACGCCAAGTCGGCCCGGACGATTCGATTAAACATTTCACTTTGCAAGGTCGTGACGACCCGCAGTCCGACGCGATTCATCAACACGGTCTGACCGTAGCTGCCGAAGCCCTTGACGATCGAGATGGCCAAAAACACCAAAGGGATAAGCCACACCAACTGTGTGTCCCCTTCGACGAGCACGCGGTCAAGTGCCGGCTCAATTAGACGCGCCTGTCCACCGGCTGACGCGGCAACGATGACCATGCACACGACCGCGAGTAGGATCGGCCCCATATGGTGGCGCACATAGTCGTGCCAGATGCGACGCGCGAGTTTTCGCGTCGGCTGGTCCAGCCGAAATTTTTGCTTTTTACGCTTTTGTTCTGCCAAATTCGGCGCGCCCCACAGGAATTCGCGGACATATACCACGCACCGCAAGGGGCAGCCAATTGCGCATTACCGGCGGGGCGCCTTCTGGTACCCAAGGCTGCGCAAGCACTGGTTGTAAATTCTCTGGCGGTACCGCTTCGCATCCCGCCGCGCCAACTCGGTTTGCAGATCCCCCGATGCGCCGAAGCCACGGTCGCCGCGGGGATTGGTGTCCAGGGCGAATTCCCGCTCGGCGCGGCGATTAGCATCCGCGCGGCAGGCAGCAAAATCGGACGGTTTGGGCCCCGCATTTTGATCTGGCTGGGTCCAGCGCTCTTTTTCCGGAGCGGTGCAGGCGGCAATTAGGAAGATGGCGGCCAAAATCGATGACCAACGTATCGTGACATTCATCTTGGAAAGGCCTCCAGCGCAAAACTCTTGGCTCTATAAATTGGGCTGTAACCCTGATATAAGCACTTCCATGAACGCGCAAACCTTTATCGGCATTCGAATTACCACCCCGGTCCCTGTTCAGGATCGGTGTGTTGCTATTCGTATTGCTGAAAAGAGTTTTAAGGTTGCGTGTCATGTCTACACTAAATTCTAATCATTCTACGGCGCATTTCTCGGTTACGGCGCGTGCCGAACCAGGCGTTTTGCCGCGTGTTCTTGAGTATTTCGCGAAGCGGGGCCTCACCCCGGATGCCTTCAGCGCAAACCGGAACGATGCGGTGCTCACGATCGATATCCAAATGATAGGCATGGATTTGGAGCTTGCAGAGTATATCGGCCGATGCCTGGATCGTATTTTCGAGGTTGATAATGTGATGGTCTCGAAGACGCGCTACGCCGATGTGGCGTAACGGGTAGAGTCGGCGGCGATGGGCTATTTCGACCATATCCGTGCGTGCAACAACGCTGATCTGTCGCAATTTTGTCCTTTTCTGGTTGCGGGCCAGCGTTTGGGCTGGCTAGACCAGAACTTTGCGGAACGTTTGGCCTCATGGCCCGAGATATTCGATGTCGCGCTGGCGGGTGTGGCATTAGCGTCTGCGCACGCGGATTTCGATGCGCGCAGTGCGGCCATCGATGTTGCGTTGCGCGCTTTGGCGGAAGCCGGTGAAATCGATGCCTGGCGTGAAGAAGCCTATCCGGTCATGGCGAATTGGGGGGACCCGCCTTTGCTGCAGATGGAGCGTGCGGCCTGTCCGCCGTTCGGTATCCGCTCATGGGGTATTCACATGAATGGATTCGTTCGCCGCGCGGATGGATTGCATATGTGGGTGGCATATCGCGCGATGGGCAAGCCGACTTACCCCGGTATGCTTGATAATATGGTTGCCGGCGGGCAGCCGATTGGCATTTCGCCACGCGACAATCTGATAAAGGAATGTGGGGAAGAGGCTGGGATCCCTGAAAGTCTGTCGTGCCAGGCAGCTCCGGTTGGCCTGATCAGCTACTGCCATCAGGCATTGAGCGGGGTAAAGCCCGATCAGATGTTCTGTTACGATTTGGAGATGCCGGAGGATTTTACACCCGTCAATCAGGACGGCGAAGTCGACAGCTTCGAGCTTTGGCCGGTCGCGGACGTCGCCGCGCGGGTAAGGGACAGCACCGACTTCAAGTACAATTGCAATCTGGCGATCATCGATTTCCTTGTGCGGCACGGCTATATCACCCCGGAAAACGAGCCGGACTATGTGGCCATTGTTCTCGGATTACACCGCTAGACCGGATCAGCCATGCTCTTCTCGTATTGCCGCATCGCTGCAACGAGAAAATCCTTCTTGTTGCCGAATGTGCCATAGAGGCCGTACCAGCTGACGCCGGTTTCGGCGACGATGTCTTTCATCGTCGTATCCTCGTTCTTGGGGGGGCAGGTCAAAACGGCTTACTGGCGCAAGATCAACGTGCCGTTCTCGACGCGGTAGCTGGTCAGCCGCTCCAGGAACGACATACCGAGCAGGGATGCGCCTAGTGGCGCGCCGTTGACCGAACCTTCGACGTTGGGGATCGCAATGGGGCCGAGGCGAATGCTGTTCAGATTGATGGGCGCACCCATAACCGTCCCATTTGCTGTCTGGTAGCGCCGCGAAAAGTCGAGCTGATTCAAGTCCAGCCCAATGCGCGCTGCATCGCGGGGTGAGAGCACGACGTCGCTGGCACCGGTGTCGACGAGAAACCGGATGGGCGTTCCATTGACCACGGCTTCGACGATGTAGTGACCGCTCGCGTCGGCACGAAACTGAATTTCGCCGCCGGTGGCTTGAACTCCCATGCCCGGGATCAGTTCACCCAAAACGCGGTCCTTAACCCCGGAAAGTTCGAACCGATAGGCGTAACCCAATCCCGCCACGCCGGCGACTCCAATCCAGATCACCGCATATTGGAGTATCTGACGCGCCCGGATGCCTCTGTGGAATACGCCCCCGGAGACCAGCAGCACAAACAGTAGTAAATAGAGGAGATGCGCCCAGGAACCCTCGCTATCCAAGACGTAGGGGAACCGCCAGGCCAAAAGCGCGATTAATCCGACCAGTGCCGCCGCAAACAGCCAAAACTTCGGGGTCCGGCGCCGTGGTTTCGGGGCCTCTCCCCAAGGTTCCTGCGAGTTGCTCATGCGCTACTATATGGTGATTAGGGTTAGGAAATCACCTTGTCGTCCTGCTTTGTCCTAGATTGCCAGTTACAGCGGTCAGCGTCCGTGAGTTCAAACGAAAACAATGCTGATCCCCAGCTTGTGGCTATTGGCGCTTGGGCTATATATCGTCGCGAATTCGAGCGCAGATTGGAGAGAGAGCATGTATGTCCCTAAAATGTTCCGTGAAGAAGATGCCGAGGCCTTGCATGCGGCGATGCGGGAAATTGGCGCAGCAGCGGTCATCGGACAGGGGCCGGACGGCATGGTAGCGACGCATGTGCCGGTTGAACTTGATACGTCGGCCGGCGGCAATGGCGTGATCCGCTGCCATTTCGCTAAACCAAATCCGCACGCCGCGACCATTGAATCTGACGGGGAGCTGCTGGTTATTTTCCAGGGGCCGCAAGGGTACGTCACGCCGAATTGGTATCCGTCCAAGCATCAGACCGGCAAGGCGGTGCCGACATGGAACTATGTCGCAATTCATGCCTATGGCACCGCGACGACCTATGACGATCGGGAAAAGCTAAAAGCGCATCTGGCCGCGCTGACGAACCATTTTGAGAACTCCTACGCCGCACCGTGGAAGATTGAGGACGCACCCGATGGGTTCATCGATGATATGTGCCGCGCCATCGTCGGGATCGAAATTGAGATCACACGCTTGGAAGGCAAGTGGAAGATGAGTCAGAACAAATCGGTCACGGATGCACGGGGTGTCGTCAACGGGCTTCGTGCCCAAGGCGGCGATACGAGCATCGCGATTGCTGACTTGATCGAGGCGAAGAACAATTTGGGTGACAACGCCGGCTAGCGCTGTCTCTTCGGCGTAAGAAGCCGTCGGTGTCCCGATTGTGTTTCACGAGACGCCGGCCATTGATGAACTTCTCCCGGGCGATCTTGCCTACGTCATCCAGCGTTTGGGCTACCAACTGCCGGGATGATCCAGGCGCAACGGCTTTAGTGTGCTAGTTCAGGTCCAAAATTTCCTCGTATGTAATGCGAGAAACTTTTGAACCATCACACTAATTATGTTTGTGCATTTTCTCTTTCTTCTTTTCCTTATGCCCCTTCATGCCCTGCGACATCTGTACATTGGCGTGAACCGTGACATTGCCTGCGTACTTGAAGGTCAATGTCAGCGATATCATCGTGCCTTTCTTGATCGGCTCCTTCAGTTTCATCAGCATCACATGAGAACCGCCGGGCTTTAGTTCCGCCTTGCCGTTCGCTGGCACGGGGATGCCGCCTTTCACCTGGCGCATCCGCATGATGTCCTTGTCGCGGATATGGGTATGCAGTTCTGCTTTGCCGGCATGCGGCGTGGCGACGGCGATGAGCGTGTCTGGTGTGCCGCCACTATTGGTGATCGTCATATAGGCGGCGCTATTGCCGGTCTTTCCGATCGACGGGCGGGCCCAGGCGCCATCGACCTTTAGGGCGCCAGTCCTGCCATCTCCGGCCACTACGGTGGTGGAAATAGCGGCGACGAACGCTGCTGCAAGCACGATGGACCTTGAGATATTCATCATATGTCTCCTGTTCGGCGGCGAGGCATGCTGTGCCCCGTCGCGGCGAACCGCTTGGATTTGAGTGCGGGGTAAGGTGGGTTCGTTCAGGTCTGCGGCGGCGCGCGGCTACGATGCGCGTGCGAGGGCCGGTCTTTAGTCCAAACCTGCTTGTTAAACGTTACCTTTTCAAGGCGCAGTGCCGTTTGATAGATGGCGTTGAGATCAGTGGGCAGTGTCAGCACATAACCTGATGCCACGAGGCAAGCTGGGCAGTCTTCGATGCCCTCGTTCGATGGCGGCGCGACGGGGTTGTTTTCCGCGTCGAGCGTGATCTGCCTGTAACCGTACCCCGTGCAGATCGTTATAGTATTGTATTCGCTGGCGGCGTCGCTGGGTATAGCGGCCATAACGTTGGCGGCCAGGAGCGACTGCAGAATCAGCGCGAACGCTGCAACCGCCGCTACGGTGCGGCGCTGAATACCGCGATCTTTTATCGCTCTCAAATACGCTTTCACTACGCGTCCTATAATGGATTGCGATTATTCCAGACCATAACATCCGCGGTTTTCGCTACAAGAGCAAAGACCGTCCTGCGTGTCTAATCTCCCCACTAGAAAATGATCCTTCATTGTCGTGCCGTTCCCATTCTGGCGCAGAAAGACTAAAAAGAAGTGGGGAACAAACAGGAAAGAATTCAAACCATGATTCATGAACTGCGTATTTACCACTGTGTCTCTGGGCGTTTGCCGAACCTGCTTGATCGTTTTGAAAACATTACGCTGAAACTTTGGGAAAAGCATGGCATTCGTCAGGCCGGATTCTGGACCGTTTTAGTCGGCGACTCGAACCAGGACCTTTACTACCTGTTGGAATGGGACTCGTTGGCGGACCGTGAGAAAAAGTGGAATGCCTTCGCGAGCGATCCCGAGTGGCACGCCAAACGTGCAGAAACTGAAAAAGACGGTGCCATCGTCGCGTCAGTCAACAATCAGTTCCTTCAACCGACCAGCTTCTCGTCGGTTAAGTAGCGGAGGGGCTCATGTCGGACGCGGAACATCCGGTCAAGGCGCGCATGGCCGCGGGCAAGGTCGCGCTCGGCATGAATGTGCGTATTTCGCGGTCGGGAGATATTGCGCGTATCGCGAAATCTTCTGGCCACGACTTTCTGTTCATCGATATGCAGCACGGTTTGTTCGATGTGGAGACGGTGGGACATATCGCCAATACGGCGCTTGGCTGCGGCGTGGCACCATTGGTGCGAGTGCGCAGTTGTGATGATCCCAATATATCTTTGTTGCTTGATAATGGCGTTACCGGGATCGTCTTTCCCGACGTCAACACGGCCGACGACGCACGGCGCGGGGTTGACCGCGCCAAGTTTCCACCGATCGGAAAACGCTCTGCCGGCGGCGGGTTTCCGAACTTCAATTACGAACCGATTCCAGTTGGGGAGGCTACGGCGCGCATTAACGATCTGACCTTGGTCGCCTGTATGATCGAAACCCGCGAAGGGCTGGAGAACGTGGAAGCCATCGCCGCCGTTGATGGCGTCGACGTTGTCCATATTGGCAGCAACGACCTGCTGGTCGACATGGGCAAGCCGGGCCAATTCGGCGATTCTGAACATATTGCCGCCGTCGATCGTGTCATCGCCGCGTGTGCCGAGAGCGGGAAAGTTGCTAGTCTTGGCGGCGAGAGGGATCTTGGTCGCCAAGTGGAATTTATTCGTAAAGGCGTGAAGTTCGTCACGACACAGACTGACCTGCGCTTTCTTCAACTCGCGGCGACCGGGCACACGGAAGCACTCCGTGAGGCGCTGGCCGGCGGATCGTAGGTGTCCACCGCCTCGATAACCCCGACCGAAGCCGCGCTGGGCGCGGTTGTGGAGGGCGTGGATATGCGTATTCCGCCTGATGCCACAACAATCGAGGTCATCGAAACAGCGCTGGAAAAGCATGGGGTGCTGATCTTTCCGGAGCAGACTGTTACGCCCGCGCAACAAGTCGCGTTCTCGGCAGCCCTGGGACCGCTCGAACTTACCGCGAACATCGATGCCCGGCTCGACGGTCAGCCGGAAATCTTCGTTGTCGGCAATACTGGTCTGCGACCCGTGACCTTCGCGCCGAAAACGGACAGTGACGATCTCGAATGGCATACCGACCACATCCATCGTTCAGAGCCGTCGCGAGCGTCGCTGCTCTACGCCAGGGAAATCCCCGAGGAAGGTGGCGATACTTTGTTCGCCTGCATGTACAGCGCCTATGACGCTCTGTCGCCCGAGGACAAGAGGGCATATGGACGGCTTGAGGCGATTCACTCGGTCGCGGGGTTGCGGGCCTATTTGCGCGAACAGGCGGGAGAGGATGAATACGCCCCTGGCCGTCAAGAAGTGATGCCGGAGTCCGTGACTTGGCCTCTCGTTCGACGGCACCCAAAGACCGCCCGTCCGGCGCTTTATTTTGGCGCGAAAATAACAATCGGTATCCGCGGCTGGTCACCGGAAGACGGCTCGCGGTTCGTTCGCGCGTTGACGGCGCATGCGACGCGCCAGAAATTCGTCTATCGCCATGTTTGGCGCAAGCACGATGCGGTGCTGTGGGATAACCGTCGTGTCTTGCATGCTGCAACACCCTTTGACATGGCCCGCCATCGCCGTCTTATGCATCGCACGACTCTGCGCGAAACCGAACCCGTCGCATAGCCCACCTGGGAGACAGTAATTGGAATTCCACGATATCGTCGGCGCGGTCGGCGTGGCGCTCGTCATTGGCATGTATCTGCTCCTGCAAACGGGGCGCATAGCGGCCACGAACCTGCATTTCTCGCTTTGGAACGCGGTCGGCTCTGTGTTGATCCTGATCTCGCTGTTCTACCAGTTCAATTTGTCTGCTGTTCTGATCGAGGGATTCTGGCTGGCAATCAGCTTATACGGTTTGGCGCGGACGATGCGGTCGGCTCGGGATCCAACTTAAGGCCAAAATTGGCATTGCCCCCCTTCCGGTTGCTACGATCGGTTTAGCGAATCTCGCCGACGTAATGAATTGGCAAGATAGAAACAGGGGGAAAGCGATATGGCTCAAATTATCGATCTTGAAATCGGAGCGCCTAAAACTGGTCTGGCGAAGGAATACGACACGCTTATGCGCGGTAAGCCGGGAACGCCTTTCCCTGGAACCCTGGAGCGGCCGGAAGGTTACGGCTTTGACAATTACGCGAAGATTTTCGGCGGCGGCCCCGCGAAGTCAGGCGAGAAGAAAGAAGGCAGTCTTGCGCAAACCGTCTCGGACATGGACGCCTCGGGCGTTGCGTTCGGCCTGATGGTCGGAATGCCGAATAGCGAAATAGCCCAGACGCACCGCGACTACCCCAACCGATTTAAGCTGTTCGCCTGGATGGACCCGATGGATGGCATGCGAGGGGTGCGCGAGTTTGAGCGGTTGGTCAAAGAGGATGGCGCCAACGGCCTGCGTGTTTCCCCACTCTACAACTGTCTTTCCGCCAACGACCGGCGCTACTACCCCCTCTATGCGAAGTGCGTCGAGCTCAACATTCCCGTTCGCGTCTATACGGCCATGACCTATGCCAATGACCGGCCCTACGAGCTTGGGCATCCGCGTCATCTCGACGATATAGCGGTCGATTTTCCGGAATTGAAGATCATCGCCGGGCTGGCCGGGTGGCCATGGGTTGGCGACATGGTCGCGTTGCTGCGCCGCCACCCGAACCTGTATTGCGATACAGCGGCGCATCGCCCGAGGCATTTCGCGACGAGCGGCTCCGGCTGGGAACCGTTCCTGCAATTCGGCAATACGTTGCTGCAGGACAAGATCATGATCGGCTTCTCCCGCTACCTCTTCAACACTGGCTATGATGAACTGATGGCGGAGTATCAGGGCCTGTCGCTGAAGGACACGGTGTTGGAGAAATGGTCCTATCAAAATGCCGTTAACTTCTTCGGCGATTAAGCCCACAGGCGAAATCGATGTTTAGAAATGTCGAGACGTTGGTTCGGCCGAAGACCGTGGCGGTTATCGGAGCGTCGTCGCGCAATCAGTCGCAAGGCAACATCGTCATCGACAATCTCGTGCGTCGAAGTTTTTCGGGTCGCATCATCCCTGTTCACCCCAGCGCAGGTACGATCGACGGTTTGCCGACCGTCCTGTCGATTGCCGACCTGCCGGACGACGTGGACCTCGCAATCGCGTCGGTCCCGGCCTCTGCCGCAATGGAGACGGCGGCGGCTCTCGAGAAGAGGGGCGTCAAATCGGCCATATTTTTCGCAGCGGGATTTACGGACGCGGAAACGCGGTCGTTCCAGGAAATGGCGCTCGCGGCGCGGATCAATATCCACGGGCCGAACTGCATGGGGCTGATCAACTGTACGGACGATATTTTCCTCTATCCGGCCAAGCCAACGGATGCCTTGCGGCAAGGGCCGGTATCGCTGATCGCGCAGTCGGGATCGGCGGCGATTTCGGTCATCAACGCGGCACTGTTCGGGTTCGCCAAGATCATTACCGTTGGTAGCGAATTCCAAGTCACCGCAGCCGACTATCTGCGCTGGATGGCGAGTGACGATCATACCACAACGGTCGGGATCATTCTGGAAGGCATCAAGGACCCGGCAGCGTTCGCCCAAGCTGCCGAGCGCCTTTTTGCGAGCGGAAAATCCCTGGTGGTCCTTAATGTGGGGCGGTCGCAATCCGGCGCTGCCGCCGCGAAGGCACATACCGGGGCGATGACCAGCGCTGCGGATAACTACGAACTGTTTTTCCGAGATTGCGGCGTTCCCGTGGTCGATGATTACGATGAGCTCATCGCGTCCCTGCAGTGTCTGGCGGCGTGGGGGCGCCAGACGGGCGAGGGGCGCTTGGCAATCGCCGGCATCTCCGGCGGACAAACCGCACTTGCCTGTGATATTGCGGAGTCTGTCGGTACGACGCTCACTACATTTAGCGATGCCACCACGCGCACCTTGCAGGAAATCCTGCCGGGCACGTCGGGCCGCAATCCGATCGATTTGGGGGCCGTCGTCGGCCGGGAGACCCGCAACAACGAAGGCGGGATCGACACCATTCTCGCGAGCCCCGAGACAGATATTCTGGCGCTGATCCAGGACAGCCAGACGAGCCTGAACGAACGGTCGCTGCGATACTACCTGTCCGTTATCGCTGCCTATTGCCAAAGTGCCGCCAAGGCCGGCAAGCCCATCATCGCCATCTCGCCATCGTCACAGGAAATCCACCCGGAAATCCGGCAAGCCTTCGACAGCAATGGCATCCCCGTTATCCGTGGTTTACGGGAAGGTCTTGTTGGTATCAGGACTTGCTATGCCAGCAAGTCCGCGCGAGCGAAACGGCGCGTTGGGGAGCGGCGCAACGATCCGGTTGTTGCGGCGTTGCGGGCAGAGATCGAGCACCAGGACGGGCAGTTGACGGCGCAGCAATGCGCCCGGCTTCTCGACGCCTACGAAATTCCCACTGTAAAATCCGTCCTCGTCCGGGACCGGGCAGAAGCAGCGGCGCGCGCGATGGACGTTGAGTATCCACTTGTGGTAAAGGTTGCGTCCGGTGACATCGCGCATCGCTCCGAATTGGGCGGAGTCGTCACCGATGTTGCAGACGCGGCGGCGCTGGAGGCTGCCATCGCCGCTATCAAAGCGAACGTTTGTGAACGTGCGCCGGACGCTGTGATCGAAGGATTCGAACTTCAAACGCAGTTCCAAGGCGACCTGGAAGCGGTCGCCGGCTTCGTCGCCGCGCCGTCCTTCGGGGCGAAGGTCATTGTCGGTACTGGCGGGACATTGGTCGAACTATACGCAGACCGCGCGCTCGGGCTTGCACCGCTCGATCATGACGAAGCGCAGGACATGATCTCCTCGGCTCAATTGGGTGACCGGCTGAACGGTTACCGCAATTTGATTCCAGAGACGGATACCGGTCCGCTCGTGAAGTTGCTCGTTAACCTGTCGAATTTGACACGGGACTTCGGCGACTTGATCGCTGAATGCGACTTGAACCCGGTGATGATCCGCAAGGGCACAGGTGAATGCATGGTTGTCGACGTGCTGATGACAACGTGAGTGGAAAGCGTATTAGAGTTTCTTTTCGATCACAATATTGTTCCAGCTGTCTAGGCTGACTTTCCAACCTGGGCGTACGACGGTCGTACAGTCATATTCCTCGACGATCAGCGGGCCCAAACGTGGCTCCGTGCCAAAGGCCATGCGCGGTAGAATAGGCGTTTCCATCCATCCATGTTCAG
>Ga0114999_10005155_pt1 | contig 15505 bp, 14 predicted proteins | sample ArcticOcean_MG_C_3_FD_89820 | JGI IMG/M metagenome (GOLD analysis project Ga0114999, IMG submission 89820) | Marine microbial communities from western Arctic Ocean - ArcticOcean_MG_CB8_126 | ecosystem: Environmental > Aquatic > Marine > Oceanic | place: Arctic Ocean: Canada Basin | collected...
GCACAGGATCAGACGGATCGTAGTCGTAAGAAGTCGAAGACGATTCTTCGTTGGGCGCATCGAACGAAAGCGATTCTTCTCCAAGGAACAGCCTGGTGTCTTTCATACCCGGCGGTGGCCAGGTATCGAAGTCCCGCCAGTGGTTCGGGCCCATAACGAAAAGTTGCACCCTGGGAAGCTCGTCTGCCCCGTTCTGCTCACCGTTCAGGTAGTGATCGAACCAGCGCTTGCGGAACTCGTTTATGCCTAGCACGGCATCTGGGCCAAACTCTAGATCACCCTGCAGGCTGGCGTCAGGCTCCATCGGGCCATGCACCTACGGTCCGATAAGCAAGCGCTGCGATTGACGCGTTTGTTCGCTGTGACCGCGTTCACTCATACCGGTGAACATGTCCAGCGTATGAGGCAGAAATACGTCGAACCACCCGCCCAAATGGAAGATCGGAATGTCTATCTCAGACACCTTGAGTGTCGCATCAATGTGAGAGTTGAGTGGACCTCCGAGTGATTTGTTAAATCCCTTCGCTACTCCCGGATGGTGATCATCAGTAAAAGGCAGGTTTTTCGACGGCAGATCACTCATCACTTCAACAGGGTTGCTAATCAGTGACTCAAGTTTTCAATATGTGAACGTTGCTCCGGGCTCGCCGACGGGTGTTGAGCCTGAATTAACAGTTGCGCCAAGATCAACACGCGCAACCCGACGTTGTCGAATCCTTCGTTACAGTCCCATCGCGCTGGTGCCATCCTCTCGAACATGGCTTTCAGGTGAGGTGGTCTTGTGGGAGCAAGCAGATTCTGCGTGTGGCCCGACCACGATCCGTCCATCGTCCCCACATTACCGTTCGACCACGGTTGCGCCGCCGCCCACTCGATAGTGTCGTAGCCGTCCTTGCGTTCACCCCAGCCATCATCGGCGAACGGAACCCACTCGCCTTCTGACCAAAAAGTCCCGCGGGAGTTTTGCCCCACAAACACGTACCCGCGGCTGGCATATCATTCGGCGTACGGCTCAAGTCTGTGATCAAGCTCATAGACGACTCGCTCGACGATCACCGGATACCGGCCTTCCGCCTTCTGGCGATAGACGTCCGAATACAGCGTGGTGCCGTCTCGCATCACCGACGGCACCTTGCGGTCGATCACGATCTCGTTCAATTCGGTCATGCTTCCAGCCCTTCTAGCAGGTTACTCCGCGGTCGTGCAGTACGCCGTCGTCCAGCCGGGGATGATCGCTTCGATCGATTCAGTACATTCTTCCCTCAGCCCGCCGATAAACGCCTTGAGTGGCTCTCCGAGTTTGTGGGCCTCGAAAGCGGCTTGATCGACATATGCCTCATAAAAGAAAACAACGCTGTCGTCGTTTGGATCTTCAAAAACATCCCAGCGTAAAGTTCCTTCCTCTTCGTCTCTTGCAACCTAGCAGTCCCATTTCAGAAACTCAAGAAATTTATCTTTCTTGCCGGGGCGGACTTTCGCTTTCAATAATGCTGCGATCATTTAGGTTCTATCTCCTTGTTATCTGGGTTATCTGGGATCAGCGCAAGTCCACTCCAGATCCCTCCCCAGGGGTCGAGACGCGGGAAGATGGCTGTGATGCCGCTCACTTCGGAATCACCTCGTCGCAGTTCCAGTCGACCAGAATCTGCTATCGCCCTGCTATCGCCAATTCGCGGGCGCGAATTTCTTCGTTCCCCTGACTCGCTTCGATTACCCGTACCGTGCTGTTAATCCGTTTTGCCATGTTCAGCAACAGAGACAGGCGAACGTCGTTCAGGAACTTATCGTACGAATAGCCCGTAACTCCTCCGTCCAAAAGCACTGAGTGGTACTCCGTCAAGAGCTGTTGCTCATACTCTCTTCTGGGAGCCAGATCGAAGCCGGAGGCCATGAAACTTGATACATCCTCAGAACATCTGACCCGGCCAGCCGTCTGCCAGTCGAATACCACAACCAGGCTTTCGATATCCAGTGAGTCATCGAAAAACATATTGGTAGGCTGGTAATCACCATGCGAAAGTGTGACCGGAGCGGTGACGACTTCAGCAGCGACATCTAGGTGCTTCGGCAGGAACTTGCGAGCAATGCTTTCGAGACCCCTCGGAACACTGTTCCCGCTCAATTCAAAAAATGAATCGATGCTCTGTGTAAATCCCCGGTGCACCATTTCGGGGTGACCGTGCGTCCCGTAATTGCGAAGCCATGGTTGTCTGCCCAGTTGCTCGCTATTCGACCACGTTCAGTGCATGTTCGCCAGCGACAGCAACTCAGCTCGACCGTCATCGACGGCTGCAATTATCCGTCTTGTCGACTGTCCTGAGATGCCCGCTGTCTCCCAGCAAGTAAATCGGCTCTGCTGTTTCCGGGTCATATGCAGAGAAATAGTGCTTCGGAGTGTTTAATCCGCAATCGGCTGCAAAATCCTGGTAGAACCGAGCCTCGCGTTCATTGACGGCTGCAAGTCCCTTGCGAAGAGCTGGATTCTGATCGCTCCCTTTGATTTTGATTCCGATTTTTACGATCATCGATCGCGGGCCACCCGGTTCCGGTGCTGAGTATTCCGGAACTAATCGCCGAATCTCGCTCCAGTTGCCTTGTCCGTCGACGTCTTCGAACACAAGCGACTCGACAACGGAGTCCGAAATCGCGCCCCGCTATCGCGCAGCACCTGCGTCAGCCATTCAGGTGTGATTTCCTCAAACGTTCGCGGAAAGTCCATCCAGCCCCAAACCCTTCGTTAACTCGTGTCATTGCTGCGAATTCATCAACAACTCTCGGATGAAGCACCGAAATATGCAGATATCGCAAACACAAGTTTGGCGCATACTACCACCGACTGATAAACAGGTAATACGGCACGAAACCGCGCACAAAAACTCTACTCCGAACTCTGATGGATACCTAAATCCCAAGCTATGCCGACCCTGAGTCATCTAGCGCGTCCGAATATGGTGGGCGTTGAAGGAACGTAATAAGCCAGAGTGGCCCTGATCCTCTCATTGGTCTTTGATCTGCAACGCAAGTGGGTGCGATCCACAGGTAGCCTCTCCGATGTTTACGCACGGGGATTCTGAAACACTCGAATTTACATGTGCCGCTAGACCCAATTGGTAGGGGAAGCGATTTGGAGCCTGACGGCACGATCAGGAAAAGTAGTGAATGGTAAAGATTCTCGTAGCAGATGATTCTGCGTTCGTAAGAGTAAAACTCGTTTCGATATTGCAGACTGCAGGTCACGAAGTGATCGAAACAGTCGATGGCACGACCGTGCTCAAATGGGCGATCGCTGAGCAGCCCGACGTGATAATGCTCGACCTCATGATGCCGGGCGCCGACGGGTGGACAACCCTGAGTGACGTGAAGATGCACGAGTCGACGCTCGATATTCCGGTGATCATATCCTCCTCGCTCAATAGCGACGACGACCTGATCAAGGCCCACAAAATGGGTGCGTTCGACTTCCTCCCCAAGCCCTGGACTAGCGACGATCTCGTAAAGCGGATCCGCTGGGCTAGTCTCGCCAGACGCGCCGCTGCGTAATGCCCGCAGGGTGCGACGAGCAGCACCATTCATTAGAATCAGTGCTTCGAAATAATTTCGGAAACTCATGCCCGGTGTCAGCACCGGGTGTTTTTGTGCCAGTAACCTAATCGGTTGTACCGGCATTAATGAATTTCAGGAGCACCTAGAGCTTGGAACACCATAGTGTGATCATCGCGGGCGGCGGACCCGGCGGGCTTGGTGTTGCTGCAACCCTCGAAGGCTGGCATCCGCGATTCGAAGGTAATTACAAGTTCCCTTCTGACGAAGTTCAAGGTCTTGCACGTCAGCACGAGCAGAACCCCCTTGCCTACGATTTGCATGACCTACTTGCGCGCGGTCACCGTCCTATCGAGTTCTTCAGAATGCGTCATCACCCCGAGCAGGACGCGCTTCCTTTAGACGAGTGGACTCTCAAATTTTCGAATAATGACCGGGTCGACTGGCTGATGCTGACGACCGATGGGCCGGGTGGCCTGTGGAACAAAGTTCCTCGTGAGCAGATGACCCTGGGGCCGGCTCACTGGATGGAGCTGTCGCACTATCCAATTGCTAAGTTTTACAAACAGACGGGGCGTGATCGTGACCTGAACTCACTGGTTCATCGGGACGATCTCATCCCTTACTATCAGGCGTACGCCGAAGAGCTTGGGCTGGATGAAAATATCCGAACCAGAAACAAGATCATGAACGTCGAACCCGCCGGTGACGATATCGACGCTCGCTTCATCGTTCAGTCGCTCGATGAAGATACGGGCATCACCACAATGTACTCGTGCGACTATCTGGTGTTCGGCGTGGGGCCACGCTCGGCGCTGAGAACGCTCGATGCTCTCGGTGTGGGTCAGGACTACGTTTCGCTCGCCTACACCCATCCGGACGACTATCCGGGAGAGCGGGTGATGGTGATCGGTGGTGGCAGGTCGGCCGACTGGGCGGCGCAGGAACTGCATGACGACGGGCGCACGGTTGTTTACACAATGCGGCAACAGCCCGAAGCACATCTCGAACTGATCCACAATTCGCAGTACCTTGCGTACTACCAACGGTGGGGCGAAATCCTGTCAGGTGACCAGGCACGGATGGGGCTGCTCTACGGGTCGAAAGTAACGGCTTTTCAACCAGACGGACTCGTTGCGATAACAACAGCTGATGGACCGATTCAACTTCAGGTCGACCATGTCGTAGTCGAAATAGGTGGCGATCCCGACTATGACCTGCTCCGGTCGTTCGGAGATCTCACCTTCCACGCCAAACGTGACAATTTCAGATTCCAGCTGAACCAGATGGTTGTCGACCAGGCGACATTCGAATCAATCGACATCGCTGGTCTGTATCCAGCCGGGTACACCGCACAGGGCACGGGTCTCAGCGTGATCGGTTTTCACGCTGGTTGTTTCTTGATCGCTGGCGACATTCTACGAAAACTCGACGCCGTCTAACCCAGTTAGTACCAGCCGTGGCCAGCTTTCCCAAAAGCTGAACAGCCGCGCGCTTTTCATCGATAACTCACGGTGTCCCGCCGGAATGCAATTCCCAACCACTCCATGAAGTTCCATGTTTCGGGCAGTGTGGAATGACGGTCAGCACGAATTCGACGAGGTGCGGCAATGACTAACCTGATAACAGGTAGGGGTTTTGGGGATCAAAATGTCAAAAAAATCTGGATACGCGAGGGTCGGCGCTATGGCGTTGTTGCTCTTCGCGATTCTGGGACCGCTCGCCATTCAGAGGTTTTTAACGATCGATCTGACGGTCATCGGGCTTGTCGGAATACCTATGATCATTCTTCTTGGATTCATCGGAAGCGTGACGATCATCATCCCTGTTCCGGTACTTCCCCTGGTGTTTACAGGGGCAGCGATACTCAACCCGGTCGGGCTTGTCATCGCAGCTGCTGCCAGCATTACTGCGGGCATGGCCGTCTGCTACGTACTTGGAAGACGCGGCCACTCGCGAGCCGCCCGAGTTACTGCCGAGTCACAGGCCAGCCTGCCAGCTCCTCTTTCGAACTTCTACTCATGGTCAACCGGTAATGTGGGCACTGCGTAGTTTTTGATCGCAGCGACGCCAAATCCCGTGTTCGACTATGCCGGAATCATCGCGGGCGCAGGACGCGTGGACGTTCGCAGATTCCTGGCAGGAACATTTTTCGGCAAGATGGCCCAGGCATCAGTGATCGCATTTCTAGGGCACACCCTGGGCGGGCACCTGTTCTCAATCATCTAAAAGCAAGTCAAGCCAGGAACAAACCCGTTCAGGTTGAGGACGCGAAAACGCCCCAGACGATTAGTAATCATCTGGGGCGTTTTATTTTTCGAGTTATTTTGGCTAGGCGACTTTTGCAAGCGAGTGGAGCAACGGCAGTCGATGCTTCATTCGATACGCAGCAGTTTTGATGTTGATGCCAGAGTGAAACCGAATCAGGTATTCAGCGTGCATCCCGTCAGCGAGTGAAAAGTTGAATCCACAAGCTTCACACCACAGTCCGAGCTTTTTCTGACCAGCACGTACCGGCGATGGATCGATTCCACAACCAGGGCATTTTCGAATCTCAGGCACTTTCATCGGTTACATCACCTTAATCACGTGCGCTTTCGCACTATTCCATCACTTCAGACTAGCTGGTTTAGAACCGCTAATGTGATTTCTGGACGACCAACTGGTGTGAGCGCACACGAGTTTGTGTGGGTGGGTGCAAGTAGAAGAATTCGCCCATTGATGGGCACCGAACGCTAGTTGAGCCCCGTACATCCGTCCCATGGGAGAAGATTAGGGACGCCCTGGCGGATCAGGAATGTGTGGCTGCACGTTGGACACGTAAGCCCACCCTCGACGACATCTTCGCCTTCGGATTGATCGACAGAGAGTTCCAGCGGAGCCTTCGCACTGGGGCAGACGAGTATTTCTATCAAGCTCTTCTTCAACTGGCAGCCTTACTCACCCGAAACGCCGACTGGTGCCGATTCTTTAGCGTCTTGCCAGCCGGATTTCATTTCCATTACGTGCTGATAAGCAGAAAGCGCCGCAATTGCGCCCTGTGCTGCAGCTGTGATCGTCTGCTTGAGCTCGGTGCCGTCGGTCAGGTCACCCGCAGCATAAATGCCCACAACTGAAGTTTTCAGTCCTTTGTCGACATGGACTTCTCCGGTGTCGGGGTTGATCTCTAGACCGAGCTGACTAGGAATCTCCAGCCGAGGATCTGCGCCCGCCTCGACGAACAGGCCGTCGATGGTGAGTTCGTCCTCGCCTTCCCATGGCTTACTCAAACGAATACCAGTAAGCCCTGTTTCTGCAGAGCCGAGGAGTTCGCTGACTTCCGTTTCGTACAGCACCTTAACGTTGTCGGTCTGATCAAGCACCTTGAGAAGGATCGGCTCAGGCCGAGTCAGCGTGTCACGGCGGTAGATCAGGTAGACAGTCTCGGCGTATTTTGCGAGGAGGACGGCGCCTTCGACGGCAGCGTTACCACCACCAACTACTGCGGCTGCCCTTTTGTTTCGATATAGAGGCGCATCGCAAGTCGAGCAGTACGAAACACCGTTTCCGGTCCACTCCTCCTCGTTAGGAAGAGATAGCTTTCGACGTTCACGGCCTACAGCGAGGATCACGGAAATGGTGTCAATTTCAGTGCCATCGTCCAGGACCACCCTGAAGACATCACCGTTCTTCGTGACTGTTTTCAAATTCGAGTAAGCGGTTGGGGTTTCGAGTTTGTCCACCTGCTCTTTGAACTTCATCATTAGATCGAAGCCGTCCATGTCAGGTTGACCAGGATAATTCTCGATCATCCCGCCAATAGCGGTTTCACCGCCGAATTGCTCACCGGCAATCAAAGTGTTCACTTGATAACGAGACGAATACAGACCAGCAGCAAACGCCGCAGCGCCTTGCCCACCTATCAGAACATCAATTTTCTTGACTTCGCTCATATTCCCTCACACCGCTCGCACGGATAACACTCCGACGCGGTTCACTAGTCGCAAGCTTAGAAGCACCCGGCATTTGTGTCGATAGGCTTCGCACCAATTAACAGCCGGCATTCGCGTAATCAACCCACTCGAACACTGGAATATTGCTGTTTAAATATTTAGATGCAGGGGAGATGCAACAAGTGCAGCCCGAACGGCGATCAAGCTGCCGGATCTTCGTTCTTGCCTTCGAGAATCGAGTCGATTAAGTCGGAGTCGATGTCATCTTCAGCATCGAAGTCATCGAAGTTGGATAGTTCAGGCACTTCTTCGTCGGGATTGAGCTGCACCATATTGACTTCAGGCAGGTCGGTGTTAACCAGATCGTCTTAAACTGAGTCGTAGGTTTTTATTTCGATGTCGTCTGAGGTCGCGGGTGCGTCCGGAGTCAAATCAGGGGCTGGCTCTTCGTTTCCGAACAACGCTGAAATAGCGTCCTGTCCCATGTAACCTGAACTGGTGTCTTCAGGTTCGGCAGCTGCTTCTGGCTCTGAATCGTTCGCAGCAAATAGAGCCGAGATAGCGTCCTGACCCATGTCACCGTTCAAATCGACCGGCTCCGCAGCTGGAGCCTCCGGGTCCGGGTCGTTGGCAGCGAACAGCGCCGAGATAGCATCTTGACCCATGTCACCCGAATCGGATTTGGATTCAGACGGCGCGGTCGGCACGCTATCAGACATATCAGAAAGCGCAGCAGCCACCAGATCAAATCCAGGGTCTGCATACATATTTTCGTCAGTGACCGCTTCATCCTCGGCTTCCGCACCGACAGACGAATCCCCTGCCCAGAATTCCGGAACCTCGCCCGTTGCAGGCGACAGATAGGTCCTTAGAACCTTCGCTTCCGTAGGAGTCGTAGATTCAAGTTCCTCACCAAGCGCCAACCGATCAAGCTGCTCTCCCTCTTTAATAGCAACCGTGCGGGTCGAGTACCGCTCTTCTACGAGTTTTTGACCAGCGGTTCCGATGCGAAGCGCCCACGTAGACCAGCGCCGGAGTAGCTGGAGACCGAACGCGACGCCTTCGTGATCTTCCGGATCGACGCCAACATGAGTCAGCTGATTCGTAAATCAATGCTTCTCCGCAAGTTCACCCACTGAAATAAGTGGAATTCCCGCCGAGAGTGCCAGCATTGCAAGCCCATGAGGGAAGTCCCGGCCGGGAACAGTCACACACGCCCAGGTCCGCTCGATCAGATCGACAAGCGGTTCTACATCTGAGAGTGAAACAACGGTGATCGGAAGATCACGCTCTTCTACATTTGATTTGAGCTGATCGCCCTCGTCACCCAGCGCAATCACGATGAACTGGACATTCTCGATCATCTGTTGAGTATCGATTGCTGATTTTTCAATCAAATCGATCGAGTCATCAGTAACGGGACCTGCCCATAGAGCAACCGGATGCCGATTCGGGTCCGTCGTACCAACGGGCGTGTAGATGTCTGTCGCCAGGCCCATTGCGCCCAGCAACAGGTCTTTCTCGTACCCAGCATCCGATAGATACTCGAGTTCCCAGTCGAGAGTTGCCGAAAGAACGTTGGCTCTCAGCATTCCCAACTTACTAACGAGTTTGGTCGGGGCGGAGCGCAAGTCAGTCTGGTCTCGCCATGTGTTGCCTACAAGGTCGTCGAACGAAGATACATGAGGTGACTTTGTGAACTTCGAGATAGCCTTTCCGACGATTCCAGCACGAGGTCCAAACGTTCGGACCAGCTCGACATCTCGGAACACACGGCGGTTCTTCATAACCGACCACAAGAGGCCGTTCGTCGGTGACAGCGTTCCGGGGCCGCTGAACCAGGAGACCCTATGGTCCTTGATCGGTTTTACGACCTGCCCTCCGTTGGGAGAGAACACCAATACCTTCTGGAATGACGATGCGTATCCGTCTATTAGATCCTGAAATGCCGAGTATTTTCCACTCTCGGCTATCTCAGAAATCGGCGCAGACGTAACAACCGCGATGCCAAGCGGCTGCGGTTGGAAGTCTATTTGAAGCGCTTCCCCTGTCATCTAAGGCATCAGACTATTCTGTCGACACTCCGACGGCTCGCCCTTTGGCTGGCATGGGCGGTCAGCGGATCGACATATTGATTGCCTTGAAATTGCGCAATGCGTAGCAATCAGACGTTAACGTTGATTACCAGTGTTACCCCTGTGTTACCTCCCGCATGTAGTGGGTTCACTCACTGCGTCGTGGTTGCATAGCACCAACCTTGATAACGCATGTCTGAAACTCTAAGTGAGAAAAAGACTCACTTCACGGGTACCAAAGATGGGTCAAACTTCCTAGAACTCGCATCGAATCCTCAATGCATCAGTAACACTAAATCAGGTATTTTTTAGGTATGGCAGCTGACGTCCTCAGATTTTTCCCTGAGAAGGATCCATTTGTGACCCGCCTTGGAATGAACGCAACAAGTGAACTACTCCAAGCCCTTGGCCAACTGGCACTGGCTCAGGAACAGGGCGTATCGCGTGAATCGCTAGTACGGCTTGGCCGAAGCGTAGACGCTGCTGTCCGGCGAATGAACGAGTTCCCGGACATCGATTCAGCAGCCTAATTCTCGTGTTTCTATCGGGTTTCATTCGCGTTTCAAACGGGAATCCCTCAAGTCTCTGCTGCTATACTCCCAGTTCGATTTGAGCTGCCACACTTTTCAGTTTTAGCCGAAACGATCAGGCACCTTTAGTTCCTGATCGCAACCGCTGGCATGAGTGCGGCGTTATTTCACTGGGATCTCTATCAACACTCGCTTTACGTAGCGCTAAATAGCCAGGTCGCCCGTTTCCAAGTAACTGAGACGGCACCCGGCAAACAATTGCCATGACACTCCCCATCGCATCAGTGCCGAACGGCACGGTTTCTTCAGCCAAGGGTTTTTCAGCTGGAGGGGTCTTCGCTGGAATCAAGACCCCCGGTGCCGACAAACTCGACATCGGCCTTCTGGTTTCAGAAGAGCCGTGTACCGTCGCTGGCACATTTTCGCAAAACAGCATCCTATCGCCCACTGTCACACTCTCCAGAGACCGCGTTGGTGTCGATAAGCGCGTGCGGGCCGTGGTTGCGAACAGCGGTTGCGCGAACACTGCAGTTGGCGCACAGGGCATGGTCGACGCCAAAGCGATGACCGACATAGCGGCAACTCAACTGGGCGTAACGGCAGAAGAGACGCTGGTTTGCTCTACCGGGGTGATCGGTGTCGAAATTCCGATGGCGCTAATGCGCGAGTTCATTCCACAGATCGAAGTCACAGCCGATGGCGGTGGCGATTTCGCCAAGGCAATTCTCACTACCGACAAGCGCACGAAAGAGATCGCCGTGTCGTTCGATGTCGATGGTGTGACTCACACCGTTGGCGGCGTGTCGAAGGGTTCGGGGATGATTCACCCGAACATGGCAACGATGCTTGCGTTTACGACTACCGATGCGAACGTGGACCCTGCTTTTTTGCAGGAAACGCTGTCACAGGCCGTGAAGCTATCGTTCAACCAGATCGATGTCGACGGCGACCAGAGCACGAACGACACGGTTCTGCTGATGGCGAACGGAGCCGCCGGTGGCCCAGTTATCTCTGGTGGCGATGATGCCTCAGAGGCGTTTGCCGAGGCTGTACACCAGGTGTGCGAGCATCTCGCAATCGAAATCGCCCGCGACGGTGAGGGTGCCACGAAGCTGATCGAAGTGACCGTCGAAGGCGCCCACACTGGCGACGATGCACTTCTTGCGTCTAGAGAATGTGCTGCATCGATGCTGGTGAAGACTGCTGTCTATGGTCGTGATCCCAACTGGGGCCGTATATTCATGGCCATTGGCAAAGCACAAATCCCTCTCGACGAGTCGAAGATCGATTGCTACGTGAACGATATCCAGATCGTATTCGAGGGCAGGGCTATCGCCTATAACGTCCAGAGCGTGGTTAGCGCTCTTGGTGGCGACGAGGTGCGGCTTCGAGTGGATCTCAACGTTGGCGACGGCTACGGTCGGGCGTGGGGCTGTGATCTCACCGAAGAGTACGTGGTATTCAACTCGGCCTACACGACGTAGTCGTCATCAAAGGGACATCGCTGTGAGTGGCCAGCCTCAATTTGACGGGGACAAGCTAGCGCTTATTAACCCGAATCTTTCGCATTTGCACTGCCTTTTGCGCGGTTCAGGGGTGGATCAGCTATGACCACTTCGAACAAACGCCCAAATTCAGGCAACGTCGCGGGCAGAACGATCGTAATCAAAATCGGTGGCAGCACACTCGGTGAAGGCGACAGCACGGTACCCGACATCGTCGAACTCTGGAAGCAGGGTGCGAGGCCCGTCGTGGTGCATGGGGGCGGAAAGGTCATCAGCGAATGGGTAGCGAAGCTCGGTATCCAGCCTGAGTTCATTCGTGGGCTGAGGCGCACCGATTCGGCAACGCTCGATGTTGCCGTTGCTGTTCTTGCAGGTCTCGTGAATTCCCAACTGGTCGCAGAGTTTCAGACGGCAGGGGCAGACGCGGTCGGAATCTCTGGTGTCTCAGGTGGATTGCTGCAGGCTGAAGTGCTCGATCCTGATCTTGGTTATGTCGGAAAAATCGTCAAAGCGAACGCGAGGCCGGTTGAAGTAGTGCTCGAATCCGGGAGTATTCCCGTGATAGCACCGACTGCGCTACATCTTTATCCTGCTGAATCAGGTGAAGACAGAATACTGAATATCAATGCCGATACATCGGCGGGTCACATAGCCAAAGTCGTGAGAGCGGACCAACTGGTGTTCCAGACCGATGTCGAAGGCGTTCTCGATGCCCGCAGACGGCTCATTCCCAGAATGACTCGTGGACAGGCTATGGATTTAATTGCTGGTGGGATTGCCGCCGGCGGGATGATTCCGAAGATCGAGGCGTGCGCTGATGCAGTGTCGGTCGTGGGCTCGGGTCACATCATTGATGGTCGACTGGCCGGTGCCCTGCTCGCCTGTGTGCGCGGTGAAGACATCGGCACAAGAATCATCTGATCGCCTACCCGATCAAGTAGCCAAGTAGAACGCTAGCAAGGGACTCAACATGGATACAACAGGTCACATCATCGCGATGCTGATTTTCGGATACGTGTTGGGCTCGATCCCTTTTGCGAAGCTGTTCACCATGAGGGCAGGAGTCGACCTGTTCGAGACCGGAACAGGGAATCCCGGTGCTGCCAACGTATTTCGCAGAGTTGATAAACGGCTCGGCGCAGCTGTTTTCTTTGCAGATGGAATGAAAGGTGCCGCTCCAGTGTTGATCGCCTGGGTGATGGGTGCGCCTCAAGATCTGTGGTTCATCGGTGGATCGGCCGCGGTTGTTGGACACTGGTACCCGTTGTTCAACCGATTCAAGGGCGGAGCCGGACTGGCGAGTGGTGCCGGGGTTGTTGTTGCGATGACGCCGATAGCCGGGGTTTTGGGATTGGCGATTGGCATGCTCGTAATAGCCAAGGTCAAAAGCAGCGGCCATGGTGCATTGACCGGGCTGGTAATCATTGTGATAGCTACTTTTTTGATCGACGCCGACTGGCCAATTGGCGCTGAATGGCCTGGTAGTGCTGGCGCAACCGGACTCGCAGCCGCTCTGTTCATCAGGGCCCGGCTCCGAGGATGGGAACCAGGCCGCAAGGACTGAGCTGTTCGCAGTCGACTTGCTGTTCCTCCTGTCATTGCGAGGAATCCCATGGAAGCCTGCCCTGTGCGCAGCCGAATGGGTGGCAATCGTCCATCAGAACGCGCTGACTAATCGTCTCCGAGGTTTGTCGACATGCCGTTGTGGCAAGGTAATCGACTACAGCGGAAACCTACTAATCTGCAGGCAAGTCCTGATTCTTGCGCAGTCGCCGTGCCTCGCCACGTTGACCGCTGTTTGCCACGTCGTTTGTACCTCACTCCTCGCAATGACAGCACGGCTGGTCACCACCAACTTAGTTCCTACTGCGATATAGTTCTCGTTCTGCAAAATGCAGTTCGTATATTGCAGGTGTCGTTAGTTTCAACGGCGAATTTCGCAATAGGAGTCTTCCCGGTTCATCGCTGGCACAGACGTCCACTTGAGAACAAAAGAGAAGCAACATGACTAGCTCTGCTGAATATAAGAACCTCGAATCCAAGTACTACATGCAGGTGGTGAACCGAATGCCTCCTGTGCTGGTGCGAGGCGAAGGCACCCGAGTGTTCGACAATGACGGCAAGAGCTACCTCGACTTCACGGCAGGCTGGGCAGTCCTGAATCTCGGCCACAGCCACCCGGCTGTCACGGAAGCGATTCGCGACCAGGCCGGCAAGATCATGCAGATGTCGAACCTGTTCTACACGACACCACAGCTTTCACTCGCGAAGATCATCGTCGACAACTCCGACATCGATCGCGTCTTCTTCTGCAACTCCGGTGCAGAGGCCAACGAGGGTGCCTGCAAGGTAGCTCGAAAATGGGGCAAGACGAAGCTCGACGGTGCATACGAGATCATCACCACGTTCGATTCGTTCCACGGTCGCACACAGGCCATGATGGCTGCGACCGGCCAACCTGCTTACCAGGAGAAGTGGACTCCGCTAATGCCGGGGTTCGTAAACGTTGACTACAACGATGTTCAGGCGATCAAAGATGCCTATGTCGAAGGCCGCACATGCGCGGTTTTGCTTGAGCCGGTTCAGGGCGAGGGCGGAGTGAACATTCCGTCCGACAACTACCTGAAGGATGTGATGGACTTCTGCCACGAGAAGAACATTCTGTTCATGCTCGACGAGGTTCAGACCGGAATGGGTCGAATCGGAACGCTTTTCGGCTACCAGCAGTTTGAAGGTGTTGAGCCGGATGTAATGACGCTGGCGAAGGCGCTTGGCGCAGGTGCTCCCCTGGGCGCATTTACAACCAAGGAGTTCTGCTCGGTTTTCGAACCCGGCGATCATGGTTCTACGTTTGGTGGAAACGCACTTACGACGGCAGCGGGATCAGCAGCTGCGAAGGTGATCGTCGATGAAGACATCCCGGCGCTTGCTAACGAGACCGGTGCCTACTTCCAGGGCAAGTTGAACGCTCTCGCCGAGAAGTACGATTTCATCACCGAGGTTCGAGGAATGGGCCTGCTGATAGCAGTCGAGATGTCGAAAGAGATCGCGGGGGCAACGGTTACTGCCAGCTTGCCCGAGGGTCTGCTCATGAACGCCGTTCGACCCAACATGATCCGGTTCATGCCACCCTTGAACGTAACCCGAGACGAAATCGACGAGGCAGTTGCGATTCTCGACAAAGTGCTCGAGGAAACGGGCGCGTAACGATAGGTTTTTCGCTTGAGAATAGTGACAAAAACAGGCCCGACCATTGAAGTGGTCGGGCCTGTTTTTGTCATTGCGAGGAGCGAGGTACGAGCGAAGCCTGCCCTGAGCGTCGTCGAATGGGTGGCAATCAGCGATCAACGCGCGGTGACGTAACTCATTAGGAGTTCAGCTGACTTGCCCCAGTAGACTTGCTCCGTGTACCCAGCTAGTAAGCCTCCGGGCCGACGGCAAGATGTGAACCTCGCAAAATCGTCAGATCATCCCACTTCGGCAACTGATTGCCACGTCGCCTCAGGGCAGGCTCCTCGCAATGACAATCTGGCCTGTTTCGACTACTTCGCCCTGCATCACTCGTCATCCCGACTCCTGTGGAGGGATCTTCGTCGGTGCCGGGTTCGGGTGACAGGATCGCCACTACTTAGCCTTCTCTGCCTGTTCGTCTCTGAACCGCTGCCTCAACTCCTCACTCGGTGGATAGAACCGACCGGGTGAACAGTCCTCTTCGTCAACGAGCCGCACTATGAAGTCCTCGACCTGATCATGCTCTTCGATCCAGTCGATAGCCTGCTTGGCAAGTTGCTGAGGAATGACCACCACCCCATCGTCATCGGCCACAATCAAGTCGCCAGGCATCACCAGCACGCCATCACAGATGATCGGAACATTGACCTGGTGGAACGGGCTGCCCTCTAAGCCGGTGATGGCCGATCGAC
>Ga0114999_10005156_pt1 | contig 15502 bp, 11 predicted proteins | sample ArcticOcean_MG_C_3_FD_89820 | JGI IMG/M metagenome (GOLD analysis project Ga0114999, IMG submission 89820) | Marine microbial communities from western Arctic Ocean - ArcticOcean_MG_CB8_126 | ecosystem: Environmental > Aquatic > Marine > Oceanic | place: Arctic Ocean: Canada Basin | collected...
CGCCACCGTTTTGCCCACCGCAATAAGCGCCGCTAAAATGACCAGAAGCGCTAGGGCCAGCATCTCTTTTGAATCCCAGGCATTTTGACGCCAGCTGGCTATTGTGGTCTGCAGCTGCGCAGCGCACAGCAGCGCAATGGGCAGACCACACCAGACAGCAAATTCAACGAGATTCAAAAAACCAAAATACAAACGGTGTCCTATATGCCAATCCTGGATCTTGAACAATTGATGCAATGCCATGGCCGCCTGGTAGCGCTGTAAGGCATCGTAATCAAATACCAAGATGAAACCCAAATAACAGGCGCCAAATCCCAAGACCCCCATGAGGGCAATCAGTATCGCTTGGTCCCATCTCATTCTGTTCTGGTAAATTTCAGCTCCTGCCAGGATAAATATTAGCGGCAGCAAAGCAATCAAAGCAAAAGAGGCCAGCAAAGCAAGGTAGAACAAAACACCGGCAAGCAGAGCCCAGAGCAAGCGGCGACGAACGACGGCCAGAGAGAAAACGAAGACCGTTAGCAAACCCAAGAATGGGTATAAATACTGATCTCCATGCAAAGTAATTAAAGCAGTATTGGGCATGGTCAAAAACAGCACCGCCGCTATCAATGCCGCCTCATCGCCGCTGTAAAGACGGCAGAAAAAATACAAAGGGATCAACACGGCGTAACTCAAAAGCGGAAATATCAAAGCTCCAAGAGTGGACAATCTGCCAACAGCGTCGCCGCCAAATAGGCCGTCCGCCACTGCCGATATTTTCTCTGCTGTCATTAGAAACAGGAGTAAACCCGGAGGTTTGGTCGCATGCGGAAACAGCGGCAACTCGCCCTCTTCCAAGAGTTCGTCGTAGTGGCCCAAAACGCGCCGCAGACTTTCTTGTTGGGTAGCAGCACGGGCGTACAAACCATGGCCGCTGACGGTCATGCGATCTGTCAAAGCGGCCAGGCCCCGGCCCTCCATCAGCGCAAAACCGTGCTGCAATACATACCCCAACAAAATCAGCAATATAAGTTGACGCCAATGCCTGCCCTGCTGCGAGAAAAGCACTCTTAATACGATGTAGGAAAATATCAGCAGCGGAATGAAGAACCAGGCCCAGGACAGTGGTTTGTTGTTAAACGACCAAAACCAATAAGGCAAGGCTTGCAAAAGCGGCACTTGTAGGAGGAGAACTACCCAAAATAGACCGGTAGCGATGACGATCCCACCGACCAGTGGCTGGCTGACTAGCGTATGGGGCCAGCGCTCAACCAGGGCGTTATAAGCGGCCATCAGCACGCCACCGACGAAGAACAGCACAACGCCGACCTGCGCCGCCGCGTCTGCTTTATCCAGGTAATAATGCAGTGGATGGATCGTTTGCTTTTTGACAATCTGGTTCAGCAAGTCGATGGGCATTTGCCCGTCGTAGAGCGCAATGACCAACAAATGGCCGAATTTCACATACCCGAACCAGCACAAGCCGGATAAAGTGGCAGCCACCAGCACGATTTGCCACCACCGGTACCGCGCCTTGTCGGCTCGTTCTACCAATCAGCTGATCTCCTCCAAAACTGCAAGGAAACGCTCCACATCTTTACTGCCATTGTAGAGATGCCCAGAAACACGCAGGCGGCCATATTCTCCCCAGGCCAATACCTGCCTTTGTTCGAAACCTGCTCTCAGCCCCTCGGCATCTGGAGTAAGAAAACAGGTATTGCCGGCTCGCCGTTTAGGATCTGCCGGTGTTATGACCGTATACCCTCGTTCCTCCAAGCCGCTGCGCAGCAACGTACCTAAAGCGCGGGCGTGTTCCTCAATGCGTTCTATGCCGATTTCCAGCACGGCCTCCAGCGCCTGGTCGAGAAAGAGCACTACGGCCATGGCCGGATTGCCTGGTTCCATCTTCTCGGGCATGGCCTGCACCTCAACTTCCGCATGGCGTTCGGCTCCCTGCTGTGGCCACACGGCCAGATTATGCCAGCCGTACGAGGTCTCCTGGACCTGTGCTTCTGCCCGCTCACTCATATAACACGGCGCCACTCCGTGTGTTGCCAACATCCATTTATAGGAACTGCTAACACATAAATCCGCCACCCCGGCCGGCACCTGCACCACGCCGGCGGCATGGGTCGCATCCACGGCCAGCAAGATACCCCGTTGCTTCGTCCCATTTGCCAACTGCTCTATATCGAGGTTTTGTCCGGTGTAAAAACTCACCTGACTTACGGCCATAACCCGGGTGCGTTCATCGGCGGTAGCAAGCAGGTCTTGCTCTTCGACGATCCAATTCTTGTGCGCCACCATGCGCACCTCCACACCGCGCTGGCGCAAATCCTTCCAGGCGTAGGCGACCGAGGGAAATTCGAGCTCAGTGGTTATTACATTGTCGCCCTGGCGCCAGTCCAATCCCCGCGCCAGCCAGTTCATGCCCTCCGCCGCCGAGGGCATGAAAGCAATGCGCTTTGCCGCCACCCCCCACAATTGTCCTACCTTGCCCCGGCAAGTCTCGCCCCGGGCGTATATTTCTGAGCGGCCTGCATACCCGGCGCTCTTCAAACGAGCGAAATCGGCGTATACCTGTTCTTGCGCTTTGAGCCAAGGCGCTTCACCACCCGTGCAAAGATGCGTTACCCCCGTCAAGCCAACGAACATATCTGGGGCCAGCAACGGTTCTATCATGGCCTATCTCCCTTTTAATCGCGTTTAATCTACACTTCCCTAGTTCTCTAGACAACCTTCGCCGTCTTAAGATCGCATCACGGAAATCTCATTCACCCGCTGCCATTTCTTCCTCCACTAAACGCAGCGCCTCGCGCCGCGCCAGCCGCAGCAAATCTTCGTTATCTGCTAGATCGGCAACGACAAATTCGGGCAAACCCGACTGACGCGTGCCGAAAATTTCGCCCGGTCCCCTAATTTCCAGATCCTTCTCGGCGATTTCAAAACCGTCCTGGGTCATGCACATCGTCTCCAAGCGTTCAATGGCATCCGACCCCTCGCGGCCGCTCTGCAAATCAGTCACCATGATACAATAGGACTGCTCGCCGCCGCGGCCGACCCTGCCGCGCAATTGGTGCAATTGCGCCAGACCGAAACGCTCGGCGTGTTCAATAATCATCACCGTGGCGTTGGGCACGTCTACCCCCACCTCGATCACGGTCGTGCTAACCAAGACCTGTATTTCGCCGTCTTTGAATGCTTCCATGACTGCGCTCTTCTCAGCAGCATCCATCTGCCCGTGTAACAACGCTACTTTAAATCCCCGCAGCAATTCCCCCTGCAATTCCTCAAATCCCTCCTCAGCCGATTTCAGATCCATCTTTTCAGACTCGGCGATGAGCGGGTAAACTACGTAGACCTGGCGACCGGCGCGCACTTCGTCGGCGGCAAAGGCAAAGATGCGCGGCCTCCGGTCAGCCCGCCGCAAAGCGGTGCGTACTGGACGCCTACCCGGCGGTAACTCGTCTATCACCGACACTTCCAAATCGCCGTACTCGGTCATGGCCAGAGTGCGCGGAATGGGCGTGGCCGTCATCACCAGCACATCGATCTTATGTCCCTTGCCGTAGAGTTTGGCGCGTTGCTCCACCCCAAAGCGGTGCTGCTCATCAACTACGGCCATGCCGAGATTGGCGTATTCCACTCCTTCCTGAATCAGCGCGTGAGTGCCCACCACAATAGCGGCCGAGCCATCGGCAATGGCAGCCAAAAGCTCGCGGCGCAAAGCCGCCCTTTGGCCACCCACTAGATAGCGCACCTGGACGCCAAAAGGTTCAACCCATTGGCGCACATTGGCATAATGCTGCTCTGCCAGAATCTCGGTAGGGGCCATGAGTGCGGCCTGGTAGCCGTTTTCCACTGCATTGAGCATGGCGGCCAATGCCACCAGCGTTTTCCCCGACCCCACGTCGCCCTGCAACAACCGATTCATGACAATGGGCCGCTCCATGTCCGCTAATATCTCGTCGATGACGCGCAACTGCGCCCCGGTCAAGGCAAAAGGCAAGGAAGAAAATATATTCGGCCCCAGCTTTTCGCCTCTTTTAAAGGCGATGCCATCGGCTTGATTCAGGCGCTCCTGCCGCAGGCGCGCCAGGCGCAATTGCAGGTTGAAAAGTTCGTCAAAAGCTAGGCGTCGACGGGCCTGGCGCACCTCCTCTAAAGTCTGTGGGAAATGCACTTTCTTTAAACTCTCGTGCAAATCCATCAACTCGAGCCGCTGGCGGATAGCGGCCGGCAAATCGTCCTCAATTTTCGCTGCGAACTCTTCTAGCGCTCCATGCATCAAACGGCGGAAGCCGCGGCTGCGCAAACCGCGTTCCTTCATGTCGGCGCTGGTTGTATATAGTGGTATGATCCCCCCTGTATGCATCAGTCCCTGTTCGCCCGCAGGAGAAACGAACTCGTACTCGGGGTGCGTCATTTGCCGCCGGCCCTGGAACAATTCTACCTTGCCACTAAGTGCCAGCTCATCTCCTTCATTAAAGTTGCGTTGCATATAGCGCCCCCCCTGGAACCACACGCAAGTGATATCGTCGGTATCGTCCTCTACAACGAGAGTAAAACGGGGTTTTGAGCCTGGAATAAAACGCCTTTGACGCACTTGACCAATAAGGGTAACCTCCTGTCCAGCAGGTATTTGATCGATAGATAACACCGTGCTCCTATCGAGGTAGCGCCGCGGCAGATAATAGAATAAATCCCGCACAGTTTCGATGCCCGTTTCCCTCAGCACCGCGCCTCGCTTGGCCCCGATTCCCTTAACCTGTTCAATGGGAATCTCTAATGCTTCTAGTTTATTTACCTGATTCACACCACTTATCCCATAGTATCAAGTTATATGAAATAACACTAAAGTTTTCTCCAAGTATTCCGATTTAATGAATACAGGTTTGGCCATCAATTTCTACCCGGATCTGCGCATACAAGGAGGTATGTATTATGAAGGCAACCAAGAAGTTAGTCAAACTCCCTGATGGGCTGAAAATTGGCGAGCGTTTTATCGTTTCTTTTGACGATCCCAAACTCGCCGACACCCCCCACCAGGGCCGCCTGCAGGACTTAAGTTCCGACGGCTATCTGTGCATTGACGCACCGGCCGAACTGCGGCCCCCGCGCGGCACACCAGTAACCATACGCAATCTGCCCCAAGATACGGCTGAATTCAGTTTCGCCAGCCAAATCCACGGCCGCAGACAATTGCAGGGCCGTCTCCCCGTGCTCCTGCTCAATCCCCCAGCCGACGTGGATCGCGTTCAACGTCGCACTTCCTACCGCATGGCCGTCACCCTCAAGACGCTCATTGAGTGGACCGATGCGGACCAGAACGGCGAATTGTTGCAAAAGCCGGGGATACTCACCAATCTGAGCGGCGGCGGCGCCCAAATTTATATGCGCTACAAACCTGCTGCCGATTATTTGCAGCTGAGCTTGAGTGCACCCGATCCTTTTGTCGAGGAATGGGCTGGGCGACAAATAGCCAAAAATGAAGTGAAGGATCGCCGCTTATTCTATCGCGATCCTGTGGAAGAGGCCAGCGACAAAGTTCGCGCCAAACTCAGCCATATTGAAGCGCGCATTGCCCATACTAAAGTCCACACCGAAGATGCCCGTGGGCCTATCTATTCACTCGCTCTTGCCTTTGTCCAACCGCAAGAGATCTGCTACCGACTGGTCACCTTCTTAGAGCGCCAGTCTCTGAAAAGGGGTTGACCGCAACCGAACAGGCCGTGGCTACGGCTGCCTAAAATCCTTTCGATAAACATAAAGTAGGGGCGGGCCTTTGGCTCCCGCTCCTACTTTTGCTTGCTTGACATTTTTCCCCTAAGCGTATTACCTTTAAAGACTGACCGTAACTATACGTCTTTTCAAGCTTCTGTAATCTTACCTAAGCGTTGTTAACCGTGCCGCCACGCCTCAAATTTTCGCAGTTCCTCATCGGCCAGGCCTCACTCGAGCGCCCCGCTTTCTTCTATGCCTACGCCGGCATGTGGCTGCATCTATTTATCGGCACCCACCTCATCCTCATATTCACTGATTTACCCGTATTCGACGCCATCACTTCTCTAACCATCGGCTCGTTCAGCCTGGGTATCCTCATATATGGGCTTTTGGCGCGCGAATACGTGCTCTTTATCAATATAGCCTCTTATGCGCTCAGTATGGTCAGTGCACTATCTCCGGGCACATTGAGCACCCTCTATTTACTCGTTGCCATTCTCATGTCCCTTGTCTCGGGTTATTTTTTGATGGCCAGCGAGTACAAACGCTACAACAAAGAAGTATACGACGATGACCGCAACGGTGTGCCTTCTTGGGTTACCATCCTAATGGCTACCACCGTGCTGCTCATCTGCGTCTTTGGTCTCAACCTGCTGTAAACCCCTTTTTATAGATCAACGAATTTTAAGCGTCGCCAAAGCGCATAGGGCCAGTATGCCGGCGACGATCCAAAAACGAATTACGACTTTGGTATCGGCCAATCCCCGCGCCCGAAAATGATCGTGAATGGGCGCCCGCTCAAAAAAGCGCCGTCCCAACCACTTGATACCGATTTTCTCCTGCACTAAGACTGAAAAAGCCTCGCCGACAAAAACCCCGCCAACGATAAGAAATAGAAACTCCTGCTTGATCAGCACCGCCACCGTACCCAACAACCCACCAAGAGCCATCGAACCGGTATCACCCATTATAACATTGGCTGGGTAGGAGTTAAACCACAAGAAACCAAGACAGGCCCCAAATACAATCGAACATACGACGGCGACCTCGCCCACCCCGGACATTTTGGGGAATATGAGAAATTCCGCGATCTTGGCATGGCTCGACACATAGGCAAACACGCCGTATACTGCCACCACAAAAGCCACCGGCACAACGGCCAATCCATCGATACCATCGGCCAGGTTGACAGCGTTGGCAATAGCGATCACGGTGAAGACAATAAAGGGGATATACCCCCAAGATAGATCGACAATGGGACTTTTGAAAAAAGGCAAATAGAGTTGGGTGGCCAGTCCGGGGGTAAGCGGGTAAAGTCCACCGCCCACGTAAACCAGACCAAAAACCACGCAATAAAGGCCCTGTAGTATAAGCTTGGTCTTTTCCGATAACCCCCGATTACTGCTCCTATAGCGCACTTTTAGATAATCGTCGACGGCCCCCAGACCGGCAAACCAGACGATGGCCCCTACACAGACCAGCACAAAGGGGATTTCTAGTTTGCACCATAGCAATATGCTCAGGAGAATGGCCGTCACTATCAGTCCCCCACCGTAGGTTTTGGACTGGTGGCCGCCGGTGGCAAAATGCACGTATTGCCTGGGCACATCGCGCAAACCACGGCGATAGAAATAGAGGATGGTGCGGCCGCCAAAGAGGATAGTAAAAAGCAGGGCCGTGATCGCCCCTCCTATAGCGCGAAAGCTGATAAAATCGAGCAAGCGCAAAAAAGAAAGACTCTCTACGGTATGCTGCAGATAGGTACTTAGATAATAAAGCATTGGCCTCCCTATTTACTCCGAGGGATTGGCGCATCCGGACACACGCGCTGTGCCAAAAGGCGCAATTTGTCCGCCAGCGGAAAGTTGGGTTCAAAATACGGCGCGGTGGAAAGTATCTGCTCGACGTCTTGTGCTATTTCGGGCGCAGCCAGCACCTGTCGCTCTAGCAGACGCATGAGCGTATCGACCACTTCCTGGCGATATTGCCAGTTTTCGTGCAAGTAAAATGTGCGCAGCTTCTCCAGCACTTGGCCGTGGAGCGCGATATGGCCCAGGGCGCGGATCGCCTGGCATACCACAGTTGTTGAGGGATCGTCTAGGGCCGCACTCAAAGCGGCTTCAATACGGTCATCTGGTTCATAGAGCTGTCCTAGCTCCTGGGCGGCGGCGGCCCGCACTTCAAAATAGGGATCCAGGGCCAAAACGCGCAGCAGAACTTCTTGGACCTCTTCATTGGCCACACCCAATAGACGAATACCAAATTCCACTGCATTGCGCCGCAAAAACCCCCCGTGCCGATAGTCCCCGCCAAAAAACCGGCGCGCGAAATTTGCATGGGTACGGTCTTGAAGCAGCGCCAAAATCAGGGGGAGGTGTTGGCGGTAGTCTAACATGCCGACCAATTTAATCCCCACATTGCGCCGACCGAGGGGCACCTCGTACCAGAGATCCGATACCAATAGCCTATCTGCCTGATAGCGCAGGTAGGCCAGTTCACAGGGATCTAACTCGGCGCTGCCGCCCACTTCCTCCAAACGCTGTTGCACATGGCGCAAGAGGGAATTGGGATCGCCGGGTAATCCCTTGGGAGGAAGGGGAAATTCGAGATTGAGGGCAGCCCCTCTCCGCCCTTCCACCAAGCCCTGTATTTCCTCAACAATTAACTCTAAACTATTTCTGCGCGGTATAGCTCGAGCTACTTCTGACATTTTGCCGCGTTTGGCGTCCTGGTCTAAGAGGGCGAGTATACTCTGCGCCAAACGCTGACCGAAAATGCGACTGTGAACGCGCCCGTCGTCCCAGTATGCTTCCTGGTAAATGACTTGGATCGCTCCCAAACGCTCCAACTCGCGCGCATTGATGGCTTGATGGTCTTCCGCCGCAGTGGGCAATGGCACAACCAGAGCCGGCAAACCAGACACACACAATTCAGTTAAAGTAGAAGCCCCGCCCCGACAAACGGCCAGATCGGCGGCCGAATATGCCTGGTGGATATCGTCCATATAATCAAAACGGCGATACCAGCTCTGTTCCCCCGCTAGCCCCAGGCGCTCGAGTTGGGTCTCTGTATCTTTGACCGCGTCGTAATCGGCACCGCTGTAACGGCCGGTAATGTGCAATACAACCAGCCCATCGCGCCCCCGCAGATAAGATAAAGCTTCGATTAGAGCTTCGTTGATCACCCGGGCCCCGCCCGAGCCGCCAAAGACGAGAACAACCGTGTCTTTTTCTCCAATACCTAAGGCCTGACGGGCGGCATCGCGGTCTAATTGCAAAAACTCTTTGCGCACCGGATAACCGACTACGGCTACCTTGCGCATGTCAAACCAACGCCCCGCCTGCTCAAAAGCCAAACCAACGCGATCGGCCAGACGACCGACGCGCTGGTTTAAGAGACCGGGATATGCATTGGGTTCGTAGATGAATACTTTGGCCCGCGATAAACCAATCTTCTTTAAAAAACCATGGGCAAACATGACGGGGGCGCTTACAAAACCACCCGTTGCGACAATGACATGGGGCCGAAAGCGCAGCAATATGCCTATACCGAGCAGTATCCCCCACATTAGAGTCGAGACAAAACGCGCATAGGCAATAAGGGAATAAGAACGCGGAAAGGGTCGGGAGCGCACAAAGCGGATGGGATAGCCCCGACCAGGTACAACCCATGATTCGAGACGGTCCTTGAGACCCACGTAGACAAATTCGGCTTCCGGCTGCCGCCGGCGCATCTCGTCTGCTATGGCCAGGGCTGGATAGACATGGCCACCGGTTCCCCCTCCGGTGAACAGGTATTTCATTGCTCTACTCTTGCAGTAAGCAGGCTATTTTCAGGTGGGCAATCGATTTAAAAAATGTTGTAACCACTTATTTTAAAATAAGTACAGTGATTACTTAAGACAAGCAGTTTTACTTCTTTATGGTGATATTTCAGCTAAATTTGCGTCAGCGTCTGACGCGGCAACCAGCCGCCAAAACCATTGGATAAGCGCACCAGGAACCACTTGCCTTCCTGGCGTTCAATCTCCACTTTGGTCCCTTCGTGGATGACAAAGAGCGCTGTTTTATCCCCATCCGGTTCACTGCGCGCCGTCCCCTCTGCCGCAGTGACAATGGCCCAGTCGCGGCTGTCCAATTGCTGGACGCGCACACCGAGAAATAACCCCGTAGTCGCCGTAGCAGCGCAACAGATGAGCAAGACACTGAGCCAAACGGTAAAGGAAGGCGTAGGGTGCCAGAGACGCCAGGTGGCCAGCGCAAAAACTGCGGCCAGGAGGAAGCTGAATACCAAGCTGAGTTCGTTGGGCGTAGGGTAGTAGTAGAGATCTTCTAGGAAACGCCAAATGACATTGCCCTGCAGCGCTGGATCGCGGTCCTTTTTTACGGCATTAGCAAAACGCAAATTGGCCTGTACGTCCTGGTCGCGCGGTGCCAATTTTAAGGCGCGTTCGTACCATAGTATGGCTTCGCCCAAACGGTCGACCTTAAAACAGGCATTGCCCAAATTATAATAGCAGTGCGCCTCTACTAGCCCCCCATCAATGCTCTGCAGGTATTTATCGCGTGCCTTGGCAAATTCGCCCCCGCGGTAGAGTTGGTTGGCTTCGTTGTACAAACCCACAGCCGCTTCTTGCGCGGTGGCGCTTTTACACGTCCATATTAATAAGAAAGCGGCAAGTATATTTTTATACTTCACAGCACTCGTTCCAAATCTATTATTATTTTTTCGGCTTGTTCCCTCACCTTCTCCATTTCCTCCTGAGTAAAACGCACCGCTGCAAAACGCGCTAAATCGCATTCAACCAATAGATACTGCAATTCGTCGATGCGGTCTTTGGCGATCCCTTTTTCGTGCAGTAAGCGAGTGCAAATATCATTGGTCAACCCTGCCGCAGACAAATTGAGTTGGTCGGCCACAAAGGCGAGTACACAGCGCTGGATCTCGGCGTGGAATTCCTTGCCATCTCCCTGAGCCAAGAATTGGTTCGCTTGTCCCAGGCGCCGCCCCGCTTCTCCCTTGGCCCGGCGGCGGCGCGCATAAGCAACATCGCCTTCCAGACGTTGCTGGTGTCGCTGCAATAACAACAAAGCCAAAAAGGTCAGGGGCAAGAGCACCTGAAAACTCCAGAACGCGGCGCTCTTATAAAACACCAGAGGTTTGCTCGCCTCTTGAATGTCGGGTTTGATATAACGGATGTCTTGCCCTACTTCCTGAATATCTTTGCGGCTCAAACCAAAGGTCTGCGCTTCCTCCTCCGCCATCTCACCTTGCGCGACAATGCGCAGCGACGCTGTCTGGTCTATTTCGTAGGTCTCGCTATAGGGATTAAAATAGGCGAACTGTAAGGAAGGAATCTCCAGGATTCCCCGCTCTTCAGGTATGAGAATATACTCATACCTGCGACTACCGCCGTAGTGTCCTCTACCCTTATTGATGTTCTCTTGCACTTTGGGATCGTATACTTTAAATCCTTGCAGAGCCGCTAAATCCGGCGCTTCGATGCCGGTCAAATGGCCCTCGCCACCTATTTCCACTTTCAAGGTCAGCGGATTTCCCACCGCCACCTGGCGCGGTTGCACATCGGCCCTAATATTGAAACGACCAACGGCGCCGCTAAAATTCTTGGGCCGGCCCTGCGCCGGCAGAGACAGTACCTCAATTTCCAAGGGCTGACTGCGCACTATCACGGCCTGCGTATTCTGCCCCATGAAAACATCAAAACCACCAAAATTGCGACGCCGACTCGATCCCGTGGCAATCTCACAGGACAGAGACATCGGTTCGATCATGTGGGTGCCAGATTGGGTGGGAAAGAGGGCAACTTGGCGCAATAAATCGACATTAAACTCGACATTGTCGACCTGTTCTCGATGTGGGTCCAAACGCTGGGCCCCGTACAATTCCTCGACCCAAAACCCGGAGTAAGTAGGTTCTTCTTTGAAGCCTACATTGTGTACCTGGAAGCGGTAAAAAAGATCGTAGTCCAGCGTTAATTGCTGACCGATATACACCCGCTCTAAATTGCCCCGCGTCACCAGAAAAAGATTATCTTCGATGGTGATATCGGCCCGGGCCTGCCCCCCTAAGCCGAACATCACCAGGCAGCAAACGACTCCTAATAAGCGCTGCGACACCATCTCACCAATCCTTTTCCGTCTGGCCTTTGCGGCCCTTGAGGCGGTGTTGTTGGGCCTGTTTGTCGCGATCTTTGAGTGCGTTCAAAATGCGCTCGGCTTCCTCTTCGTCCATGCCTTCCTGTGCCGCCTGCGCCTCGCTCTCCCCATCTTCTCCCTCTGCGTCTGGCTGCGCTTGGGCATTTTGATTCTGTTGTTTTTGTGATTCTTGTTGCTCTTGTTGATCCTGCTGCTCTTGTTGATCCTGCTGCTCTTGCTGGTCCTGCTGCCCTTGCTGCCCTTGCTGGTCCTGCTGGTCTTGCTGATCCGATTCGCCACTCTGCTGCTGCTCTTGCTCCTGCAAGTACTGCAACGCCATCTCGAGGTTGGCCTTGGTATCCTCGTGGTCGGGATCGATCTCCAATGCCTGCTTATACGAATCTACCGCGGGTCCGAACTGCTGTTGTTGGAATTGGGTATTGCCCATATTGTACATAGACTGACCCAGCAATTTGCCCTCAGCTCCGGCCAGGGCGGCCTCAAAAGACTGCTGCGCGCCGGCGAAATCTCCCATTTTAAACATGGTATCGCCGATATTAAAATGCAATTGCGGCGAATCCGGAGCTTCCAATTGAGCGTCGCGATAAAAACGCAATGCCTCTTCGTACTCGCCGCGTTCGTAGTGCTCCTTAGCTCGTTCACTCTTGGAAGCTACAGGATCACCGACTGTTGCCCCCGTCAGTGTCCCCCACGCTGCAATCAAGACAACGAGCCGCAAGCCGCACATTGCTTTTTTATTATTTATGCGAACCGGCCGCGCCATTCCTCCCCTGCCTTTCTGCGATCAGACAACCAAGCTTCAGCGACAAAACAGAGCAACGCCAAAAAGAGTGGAATCTGGAAACGCTCCTCGTATTGGGTGAAACGCGTCGTGCCCAATTCCTTCTGGTCCATGCCGGCAATCTGCTCGTAAATAGCGTCCAATTCCGCTCCCCCTCTGCTACTGCGATAATAATCACCCTCTGTGGCCAGAGCAATGTCCTTGAGTGTGCGTTCATCGAGTCGCGTCTTCACATACTGATCCTGGCGGTCCTTGTGATAGTTCACCCCGCCCTGGGCGTCGCGTTGCGGTATGAGTTCCCCTTCCACTGTTCCCAACCCCACGGTGATGATGCGCACCCCCTCGTCCCCGGCCTTTTCGGCCGCCGCCAATGGATCGCCTTCGTGCTCTTCGCCGTCCGTAAAAATAACCAAAACTTTATGGGCTTCACTCTCTTCCTTAAAACTACGCTGGGCCAGATCGATGGCAGCGGCAAGAGCCGTGCCCTGCACCGCAATGCTCTCAGTGTCGGCTATGTCGAGGAACATGCTCAGGGCACCGTAGTCCAGCGTCAGCGGACATTGGACGAAGGCCTGGCCGGCAAAAATCACCAACCCCATGCGATCTCCATCCATGCGGTCAAGCAATTGGCCTATCTGGTATTTAGCATGGGCCAGGCGGTTGGGTTTGACGTCTTCGGCCTGCATGCTGCGCGATACATCCAGCAAGACCATTACATCCACCCCTTTGCGTTGCGCCATAGCCAGCTTGGTGCCAAACTGCGGTCCCGTCAGCGCCAAGACCAAAAATAAAGTGCCGCACAAAAAGAGAACGTACTTTAGCTGCTGGCGCTGACGACTTACATTCTGCGTCAGTTTTTCCAGCAAGCCGGCACTGGCAAAGAGGGCCATTGCCCGACGTTTGCGCACGATAGCCCACAAGAAAAAGGCACACAAAAACGGCAGCAGAAAAAGAAACCAGAAATGCGAGATATGTCCAAAATGCATAGCCTACTGCTTTCTCAGGGGATGCGGCGAAAACGGGTATTAGCCAAAAAGATCTCGCTCAACAAGAAGATTAGACCGGGCCAGAGAAAATAAGCGTAGCGCTCGGCATAATCTATATGGATCTGGGTCTCGATTTTGGTGGTTTCCAAAGCACCAATTTCGCGGTAGATCTCCTCTAATTTTTCGGCGCTCGTCGCCCGATAGTATTTTGCCCCGGTGCGCCGCGCGACCTCCTCCAGCGTCTCCTCGTCAATCTCGACCTCGATAGTCTGGTAGCGGGTACCAAAGACTCCCTGGACAGGCTGGCGGATCACCCCGTCCGTGCCTACCCCAATGGTATAAACGCGAATGCCTACAGCCGCCGCCACATCGGCCGCGGTCAGAGGGTCGATCTCCTTGATCGTATTAACTCCGTCGGTGAGTAGGATAATCACCTTGCTCTTGGCCGGCGATTCGCGCAGACGGTTGCTAGCCGTGATCAGCGCCAGACCAATGGCGGTGCCGTCCCAATCTTTCTCGGCAAGTTTTATATCATCGAGAAAACCTAACAGGATATCGTAATCTAGCGTCAGCGGACATTGGGTAAAACTCTCGCCGGCGAAAACCACCATGCCCAGGCGATCGCTGTGGCGTCCCTGGATAAAACTGGCCACCACTTCTTTGGCCACTTGCAAACGATCTTTTTCTCCGTCGGCCAGATCCTGCAAACTCATGCTGCCCGAGACGTCCAGCGTCAGCACGATATCGATGCCGTCTGCCGTGGTCTGGCGCGTTTCTCTGCCGGCCTGGGGACGCGCCAGACCCACGATCAAACAGGCCAGTCCCAGCATTTTAAATAAGAACAGCACATGGCGCAGACGGTTCCACAACGTGCCCTGCAGCCGCCCCAAACCGCGTAGGTCGGAAAAGCGGATACTTGCTTTTACCTGGCGGTTTTCGCGCCGATAACGATACAGCAGCAACGGCAATAAAAGCAGTAGCAACAAATATTCGGAGTTGGCAAAATGGTCGAAGAACATGATTTATCAGGCGTTGACCTGGGCGGCCAACTGCTGCTCGCGGAGGCGTGCCGCCGCCGCGAGCAGGGCCTCGCAGCGATGAATAATGGCTGTGCCGACTTCTGGAAAACGGCGCGCTTCTTCGAGTTGGGGCACAAAGCGGGCAAATTTTACCAAATCGGCTGCCTGCAGCAATTCCTCCGCTTCGATACTTATGGCCTGGCCTATTTCACTACGGCTTAAAGCAAGGCGTATCTCCGCGGTAGTCTGCTCCATAGCTTCGATACCTAGATGTTCTTCCAGATAACGCCTTAAATTATCTGAGAGCAGGGAATAGTAGGGTTTGAATTCGCCGCGTTCTAACAACCCCATTTTGGCGATGCGGGCAAATTCGGCGGCATAGTCGACCGGTGGCGACCATTGTTCTTGGACTTCTGCACGTTTGCGCCGGTCCAAGAACCACAGAATCGCCACAACGATAGCTAATATGGCCAGCACACCTAGAACGGCGACAAGCCACAAAGGGACACCGCCGCCGATGACCACCGGTGGACTAATGTCCCGCGGTTCGGATTCGCCCTCCTGGCGCACGCTGAGCACTTCGAAGTGCAATGGCCCAGCGCTGCGCACCAATGTGTCGCCGTTGGATTCAACAAAGGTGACGGCCAGCGGGTCAATGAGCTGTTGGCCAAGCTCATACGCCCTCAACTCATAGCGCAGCACCAATTCGCGCACACCTTCCACCTGGCGTTTGCTGGGCTTGCCCACCTGCCGGACAGCAAAACCACTGAGCAATTGCTCGGTCGGCGGCAATTCGGGTTTCTGCTCCGCGGTGAAGCGCAGTTTGAGACTGAG
>Ga0114999_10005158_pt1 | contig 15498 bp, 13 predicted proteins | sample ArcticOcean_MG_C_3_FD_89820 | JGI IMG/M metagenome (GOLD analysis project Ga0114999, IMG submission 89820) | Marine microbial communities from western Arctic Ocean - ArcticOcean_MG_CB8_126 | ecosystem: Environmental > Aquatic > Marine > Oceanic | place: Arctic Ocean: Canada Basin | collected...
ACCGAAGCGATTGAATCTGGTGCCAATGATTATATTGCCAAACCGTTTCAAGTTTCTCTGCTTTTAGAACGGGTTGAGCGGTATATTCACGCGCGTTGATTGCATTTTTTTATATATTAAGCATGTTCTAAAACGCCATTTTCCTGCAAAATGTTGTTGCACAATTTCCCCAAATTGTTACGACAATAAGAAATATGGACTCCCTCTCCTCTTTATCGTTTCCTACTCGATTTTTAAAAATTCTAGAAGTGTTCAGGAGGATACGCGTTGCATTTAACTCGTCTCCAAGCCCTGGGTTTTAAGTCGTTTGCCCAGAAGCTTGATATGCCGTTTCAAACGGGCGTTACATGTGTTGTTGGCCCCAACGGATGTGGAAAATCTAATGTTGTTGATGCCTTGCGCTGGGCGTTGGGTGAACAGCGCCCTCGTTCTTTGCGCAGTGGTAGCATGGGTGATGTGATTTTTTCAGGTACGCGCACCCGCAAACCGTTGGGTATGGCTGAAGTGTCTATTACGTTAGACAATTCGCTGAAGTTATTGCCCACCGATTTTGCCGAAGTGACGGTTACTCGGCGGTTGTTTCGGTCGGGTGAAAGTGATTATTTGCTTAACAAGATCCCTTGTCGGCTCAAAGACATACAAAATTTATTGATGGATACGGGCCTGGGTGCGCAATCGTCGTATGTGATTTCACAGGGTATGGTAGATGAAATCATCAGTGACAATGCAGACGAACGCCGACATATTTTTGAAGAAGCCGCTGGGGTCACACGTTACAAAATTCGTCGCAGGTCAGCTTGGAGTCGCTTGCTGGCCGTACAACAAGATTTGCAGCGCATTGACGATATTATTGGCGAAGTAGAACGCCATGTGTCATCGCTTCAGCGTCAAGAACGCAAAGCGCGATTGTACAAAACGGTTTCAGATGAGCTGCACGCACTTGAGATTTTGCTGGCGCGCTATCGGTATTTTTCTATGGCAGATTTGGCCAAACCGATGGTTGATGAAGTGTCATTTTTGAAAGAAGATGTCATGGTGGCTGAAACCGATATGGCCAAGCTCGAAGCGCGTTTGGAAGAAGCGCGTGCCGAACTGGCCGATCAGGATCAGGCTTTGGCAGACGCCAATGCTGAGGTTTCGCGCCAAGTAGATTTGGTACATCGTAAAGATCGCGAAATTTTGATCGCGCGTGAAGAATTGCGCAGCTTGGATGCCTTTATTGATCGTGCCGACCGCCAGCAAGAAGAGCTGGGTGTGCGGTTAAATGATGCACGCCAAGGCCAAGAAACAGCCGAACAAGGTGGGCGCGAGGCGGTGGAAAAACTCAAGGTCAATGAACAGGCTTTGGAAGAAGAAACCTCCGTTTTGGCGTCTTTGACAGACGATTTGGATGCACGCCGTGCGCGGGTAGACGAGCAAAAATCTCAGTTGATGGGGCTCTTGCGTGACAGCAGCGAGCGCGGGCGCCAATTGGAACGTCTACATGCCGATCGCGAAGGTGTTTTGAGTCGCCAAGCTCGGCTGCATGAAGATGTAGAACGGGTGACGGCTCGGCAGTTGGAAGCCGATGGCGTGGCCAAGCGTGCACAAGATCAGATTGCGACCCTAGAGCGTGAGATAACGGAACGATCGGCACAACGCCAAAATCGCATTGATGAGCGCACACGTTTGCAAACGTTGCGCGATGAGCAGGTTGAAGATCGCAACCAGTTGCGTGCGCATATTGGGTCAGACGAAGCACAAATTGCATTGCTCCAAAAACTGCGTGAAGGTTTTGAAGGTTATTCTAAGGGTGTGCGTGCATTGGCGGTAGACTCCCCTTTTGCGGGTCGTATCAAAGGTGTGGTTGCCGATTTGATTGATGTTCATGCAGACCATGTGGCCGCCATTGAGGGTGCTTTGGGACAGGCTTTGGAATGTTTGGTGGTCGACGGTACAGATGTGGCGCGCGATGCTATGGATTATTTGCGTGAAGGCAAACATGGGTCTGCGGCTTTTTTGCCGCTTGAGCGTGTTGCGCAAGGTTCTGGCACACCGTGGGATGTACCTACGGGTGATGGTGTGATTGGTCGTGCTTCAGATTTGGTTTTGGGCACACGGGATGTGACGGGATCTGTACGGGCTTTGTTGCAACGCACATTGGTGGTGTGCGATATTCAAACGGCATTGGACGTGAGCCCAGCGATGCGGTCCGTTTATGTAGACGTGGTGACGCTCAATGGTGAGGTTTTTGCCGTCGATGGCACCGTGTATGGTGGGGCAGATGCCGACTCGGAATCGGGTTTGATTGGGCGGATACAACAGATTGAAAGATTGGAAAAAAGCATTGCAGATAGTCGGCAGCGTTTGGACATCCTTGAACAAGATATTCGACAAACGGTGGAAGCTTACAATGAACACGTGGTGCAGATTGAGACCGATGACAAAGCATTGGCCGATTTTCAAAACCGATGTGCAGGTTTGCAACGCGACCGACAAAATGCTGAAAATGAAGCGCGCCGCCAAGTCCAAGCAGTAACGGAACTTGAAAAAGAAACTGCGCAATTGGCTACACGAGAAACCGAGTTGGGCAATTTGGTTGCCGAAAGTGAAAAGGTCATTGCCGAACATGATCAGCGTCGTGAAGCGTTGGAAGATGAAGTGCGACAAGCCGACGACGTGTTGCGTGAACAAGAGCAACAGCGCCGGGGGCATCAAGATACGGTTGCCGCACGACGGGTGGAGATTGCTTCTGCGCGTGAGCGTGTGGAAAGACTGCGTCAAGACGCGCAGCGTTTGGCGCAAGAGCAAACGTCGATTGGTCGCGAAATAGAGCGGTTGACCGGTGAACGAGAAGAGAGTGGCAAGCGCAAGGGTGTATTGGATGAGACGATTGGTACCGCATCGGGTGAACTTAAAACTTTGCACCAAGAACAGACACAGGTAGAACAAAAACGCGATCAACAAGCCCAACACCACCATGAGTTGATGATGGCGACACGGGCTGTTGAAGAAGAATTGCGTGAAAAGAATCGACGGGTCACACAGAATCGTGAGAAATTTAACAAACTCGAGCTTGAACTGACCCGTATGAAAGAACGCAGCAATGCACTTGTTGAACGCATTCAGCGCGATTATGATGTGGATGTAACGGAGTTGGGGCCTCATCACGATCCTGAATTCAATGCCGATATGACGGATAAAAAGGTGATTGAATTACAAGATCGTTTGCGGCGCATGGGGTCGGTTAATTTGGCGGCTTTGGAAGAATATGATGTGCAAAAAGCGCGTTATGAATTTTTGTGTACGCAACGCGATGACTTGATGGAAGCAGAAGACACGCTCAAGCGCACCATTACCCGTGTGGACCGTACGGCTCGGCAGCGATTTTTGGAAACGTTTGGTCGCATTCGTGAAAATTTCCACAATACATTTCAAGATTTCTTTGATGGTGGTGAGGCAGATTTGACAATGCCACCTGACGAAGATCCTTTAGAAGCCCCTATTATTATTTCGGCAAGGCCAGGCGGCAAGCGTTTGCAAAGCATTAATTTGTTATCCGGTGGTGAACGTGCATTGACCGCAATTGCTTTGTTGTTTGCCATTTATCAGGTGAAACCCAGTCCATTTTGTATTTTGGATGAGGTCGATGCACCTTTGGATGATGCCAATGTGGATCGTTTCGTGCGCGTGGTGAAGAAATTTTCGTCACAATCGCAATTTATCGTTGTTACCCACAACAAGCGCACGATGGAAGCCGGTGAAATCTTGCACGGGGTGACGATGGAAGAACCGGGCGTGTCGAAATTGGTGTCTGTGAAGATGGGTAGTGGTGATGGGGCTTCTGCTGAGGTGTCCCTGTTGACAGATGATGTTCCGGCAGATGATTAAAGACGGGAAGCGGTAAGACGAGTGAGTGAGAAAGGCGACGGTTTACACCGTCGCTTTTTTTTGAGAAGAAGTATATATTAAAAGATGATGGTGGGACCGTTGCTCTGAGTGGCAAGTGTTTTTGAGGATGCAATGATCTGTGACTTTATTTTGTAGTCTTTGTTGGAGGTGTGTATGAGACGGGGTTTGTTTTGTCTTTTGGTTTTGTTGGTGGGATGCAGTCCTCCGCCGTCGCGCATTAAGGTGGCGACCTATAATATTTTTTGGCTGGATGATGGCATTTCTGATGTACGGCGGGATCGTTTGCAACAGGTGATTCGGGAATTGGACGCCGATTTCATTGGGTTTCAAGAGATTCAATCGCGTGCTGCATTGGAGAACATTTTGCCAGATGATTATGAGATTGGCATTTTGGATGATAAAGAGGAGTTGCAAGAGCTTGCTATTGCTGTGCGCCGTCCCTTTGAGATTGTGACGCTCAAGATGGTGTTCCCTGAAGAAGTGAATGAGCAAACCTTTCCAGGTAAACGCGATTTGCTTGAGGCGCAGGTAGAAGGTTATGGGCAGTTGTTTACGGTATTGATTCACCATGCCAAGTCACGATCGGGTGGACGTGTAGAGACAGAAGAACGACGGGTGCTGGCATCCAGAATGATGATGCAGTTTTTGGTTAGTCGTGTGAAACAAGATCGTATTATTTTGATGGGTGATTTTAATGACAATCCCGATGATCGGTCTCTGAATATTTTGGAATACGGCTCTGTGGATGTTGAGGGTGGCATAGATGAGAAGCCCGACACGTATTTATTTAACGTAACGGAGTCTTTGTTGGATAAGGATTATTGTTCTTATGGGTACAATTATTTATATGATGGTTTAAAAGAATCCACGTTCGATCCGGTGGTAAAAAGTGCTCGGGAAGAGAACAATAAATGGCGTGGGCAAGAACATGATTTTATGAAAGATGTAAAAGTGAAAGCCAATTTATTTGATCAGATCTTGGTGTCACAAAACTTGAAAGACCGTGTGATGGATCGGGGTATTTTTACGGGTGCATCAGCGGTGGTGGGCAAGCGGTCTCGCGTTCGTTTTGAGGGGAATAAATTGGAATACACGCTGCGTGGCGATTTTGCATCGGATCATGTTCCGGTTTGGATGGTGTTGCAATTCTGATCACGGAATAAAACGAGGAAGAACACGGAACCGCACCCTTCCGCCCTCAAAGTCTACATCTAAAACACATTGTTCCACATCACAGGAAAACAGCCTTGAAGGAAAACCTTCAGGGCTGTTTTTTATGGTATGGGGAGGGGATTAGGTGTGGTCTTGTATTTGGGTGGTTCCGTTTGTATCGACGGTTAGGTGGGGGACTTCGCTGCCGTGGTTGGAGTAGGGGCCGAACATGACGGCGCGTTGGGTTTCGGTCATGCCATTGGTACAGCGAAACAGAAAATCAATTAGTCTGCCGATTGTTGTTCTTGTCTGTTTGTCAAACTTACGGTGCCATCTTCTTCAACTGTGAGATTCATATCTTTGGTGGGAGGGGCAGAACAAGGACCAAACATGACAGCGCGTTGTTCGGTGGTCATGCCGTCGATGATATTTTCATCCCAATATATGTCAGGTGCAGAAATTTCACGCGATTGTCGTATGGCCGTGCGAGATGCGTATTTAAAGAGGATGGATCGGCGGTCGTGATCATTTTGCCAGGGGTGTGTGCCGTGGGTTTGGGCGCCGTCCATGAAGAAGAGAATGTCGCCTGCTCGAATTTCGGGGTTGATGACGGTGCCCATGTCGGCGTCGCAGTTGCGTACCTCTTTGGGCATGGGAAATTTGGATTTGTGTGAGCCGGGTACACAGGCAAATCCCCCTTTGTTTTCGGGGCAGTCGGTGAGGTTCCAGGTGACGGTAACGCCACCGACGTGCATGATGCCATTTTGGTGGTGATAGGCCACATAGTCTTTGTGTGGATCGCCTGAACCGTGTAAGGTTAATCCGGCAGTGCCTTTGACGGCGTTGTTGAATTGTGGGCCATGGTCGAGGCGAAAGCCTTTGCCGCACATGACATTGAGGCGTGAGACGATTTGTGGGTGCGCCAAGAGTTGACGCACGGGTTCACAGTGGGGTTTGGGCAAGTTTAAAAGGTTTGTGCCGTGTGCCCATCGGGCGCCTGCGCCACGTAAAAAGGATGAATCTGCCGCACCTCGATTTTCTTCACTTTGGTTGATGGCACCCGATTCGATGACGTAATCGAGTGCATTGTTGAGGGCTTCTAATTCTTTCGGGGATAAGACATTGCGCACGATGAGGTGGCCTTGTATATCCCAGAAATATCTTTCTTTGGCATCCATGTATATCTCCCTACTTTTTTTCTGAAACTGTTACAGTTTGACCGTCTGACTCTAAGAAGGGCAAACGGTTTCCGTGATGGACGCCTGGGCCATATAAGACGGCTTGTTGTTCGGGTGTGAGTTCGTGAACCCAATCGCCATAGCGTTCTTGCGGGGTGAAGTGTTTGCCCACTGCACGTGCGGCGGCACGGGATGCGTATTTATAAAGGACAGAACGGCGTTCTCCATCGCTGGTCCAGGGCAGGGTGCCGTGGGTCATGGTTTCGGCAAAAAAGAGTACATCACCGGCTTTCATTGTGGGCTGATAAACCAAACCCATATCGTCTTCGGCAGAGCGCACACCTTCGGGTGTGGGTTCGGCTGTTTTGTGTGAGCCAGGTACACAGGCAAATCCACCATCGCCGGGATTGACGTCGGTGAGTTGCCACGCAACGGTGATGCCTCGGCAATAGATTTTGCCATTTTGCTGATGATACGCTACCGATTGGCCAAAGGGTTCACCGGCGCCATGTAGGCTGTGGCCTTCGGCCCCTTTGTGTGCGCTAATGAGAAGTGGCCCGTGATCGAGGCGAAATCCTTGACCACTAAATTCATTGAGGCGCGAGACCACAACGGGGTGGACGAGCAGTTTTCGAAAGGGTTCACGATGCGGTGTGGGCCAACCGAGCATGCCGGTGAGTTCACGACGACCTTCTTGGCCTTTGAGGGCTGTTGAGCCCCGTGACAAACCGCCGTTTCCGATGGAGCGGGTTTGGATTTGATCGGCATAGTGATCGATGGTGGCATTGCATTGTGCTAAGTCGGCATCTGATAATGCATTGCGAATGATGAGGTAACCGCGCAAATCGAAGAAGTATTTTTCTTCTTCGGAGACGGTGTAAAGCGGGTTGCTCATAGTATATCTCCTAAGAATTGTTGTAATGGATTAACCAAATAGTTTGAGTGGGCCTTCGGTGACTGTGACTTCTTTGCCATCGGATTCTAAGGTAGGCATAACGACTGTTTTTTCGCCTTGGTGCATGCCGGGACCATAGAGTACGGCTTGTTGTGCAGGTGTGAGTTCGTTGACCCAGTCACCATAGCGCTCTTGTGGGGTGAAATGTTTGCCCACTGCACGGTTGGCGGCACGAGATGCGTATTTGTAAAGGATGGAGCGGCGTTTGCCTTTGCCTTTCCAGGGCAACGTTCCATGGGTCATTGTTTCGCAAAAGAAGAGCACATCTCCGGCTTTCATTTCGGGTTGGTAGACCAATCCCATGTCGTCTACCATTTCGCGTAGGTCATCGGGTGTGGGTTCGGCGGTTTTGTGTGACCCTGGCACACAAGCAAATCCACCATCCCCTGCATTGACGTCGGTGAGTTGCCATGCAACGGTGATGCCACGCGCATAAATTTTGCCATTTTGTTGATGATACGATACGGCGGGGTTAAAGGGTTCGCCCGAGGCATGTAACCAGTGGCCTTCATCACCTTCGATAGATTCGATGAGGGCAGGGCCGTGATCGAGGCGAAAGCCTTTGCCGCTGAATTCGTTGAGGCGAGAGACCACTAGGGGATGTACAAGTAAGTCTCTAAAAGGTTCACGGTGAGGAGATGGCAAACCAATGAGTTCCCACATTTCGTGGCGCCCGCGTTTGCCTTCGAGTGCTGTGGCACCGCGTGTGAGGTTGCCTTGACCACGCGGGGCGATGATTTTATCGGCATTGGCGTCTATGGCGGCGTTGCACGCATCGATCTCTGCTTGTGATAAGATATCGCGAAAGATGAGGTAACCGCGTAGGTCGAAGAAGTATTTTTCTTCTTCACTGACGATATATGGGTTGTCGCTCATGAATCCCCCTTGATTTCCCTTTGAAAAAGGGAAATGGATCGGCTGATTGGATATGGGTTTTATTCTTCTATTTTGACTGTGCCATCTTTGGTGACTTCGAGCATGGGTATTTCACCTCGATGGTTAGAGTAAGGGCCAAACATAACGGCCAATTGTTCTGGTGTCATGCCTTCAACAATGTTTTTATCCCAGTAGATTTCTGGGGGGGCAACCGTTTGTGACGGGCCACCTCTGGAAGATGTTCTTCCAGCGTATTTAAATAGGATGGATCGGCGTGTGGTATCGAGTTTCCAGGGGGTTGCACCGTGCGATTGGGCGCTGTCCATAAAAAAGACCACGTCACCTGCTTCAACGACTGGTTGATAGATAAGATCCATGTCGCCATCGCCTGTTTTCACGCCAAGTGGCATGGGAAAGTTGGCTTTGTGACTGGCAGGCACGCAGGCGAATCCGCCCATGCCTTCTTTGCAGTCGTGCAATTGCCATGCGACCGTGACACCGCCCACATAGGTGATGCCGTTTTGGTGGTGATAGGCCACATGAGGTCGATGAGGTTCACCATTGCCGTGCATGGTGTGGCCTGCAGTGCCTTTGTTGCTCACGATGAACATGGGGCCGTGATCGAGGCGAAATCCTTTGCCGCACATGACGTTGAGGCGAGAAACCACGGCAGGATGGGCCAACATGTTGTGAAAGGGGTCACAGTCGGGTTTGGGAAATTCTAAAATGCCGGGTAACATGGGGCGCCCAGTACCCGCAAAAGCAACCGAGTCTCTGGCTGTGGAACCGCCAACTTTTACACGGTCTGAATAACGATCTACGATTTCATTGGTTTGTTCGACTTCTTCTTTTGAGAGCACGCCTTTGACGACGAGATGACCCGTCAAGTCCCAGAAGTACCGTTCGCGTGCGTCCATAAAACGCCTCCTATTAGTGGACGAGGTAAGTGTTTGCTTATCATGTGCATGAATGAAGCCAAAAATATAAAAAGTCAATTTTTTTTAATAGGGTGCTGGCATAGATACTTGGATATGTTTTTATTTTTACTGAAATTGGCATTTTTCTTGAAATTTACATATACTTTGAGTATGCTATTGTATGGAATTTGAATGGGACGAAAACAAAAACCGTATTAATGCCGAACGTCATAGGATTGATTTTAGTGATGCTACTGAAATATTCTATGACTGGCATATCATTATGCCTGGCTCGCAAGATTTTGATGAGGTGCGAGAGTTGGCTATTGGATTGTTAGCTGGTCGGGAGATTGTCGTTGTGCATACTTGGCGCGGCCACCATATTCGGCTTGTGTCCGCTCGGAGGGCAAGACATTATGAAAGAGAAATATATTGGGCAAGCATCCCAAAATGAGATATCCAGGACTGATTGGGATTACCTTGACTCAGTAACGGATGAAGAGATTGAAAAGGCCATTGATTCAGATCCCGATACGATGCGTCTTGAGGATTGTGATCTGTCTAAGCTACAGATAAAAAAACCTTTAAAACGTGCTTTACCAGTTGAAAAAGGATCGGACACCTGAGTAACGACACTGTGTAAAAAATTTGATAAATTGTCTTAATTTTTTTGAGAAACAAAGAGGCGTTGGGTTTTATACCCGACGCTTTTTTTATTTTAGAATCTTCTTCCCAACCCAATAGAATAAGATACTCCAACAGAATGCCAACTTTTGGAGAACTGTCTTACATCTAATCTGGTCACCCAAGCTTCCTGAAATAATCGCGTGAGTGTTATACCATGGATTAAAAGTTCAGACCCTCTCCACCCATCACCAGCCGCTGCATATCCGATTCGGTAACTTACATCTACTGACTTGATGTCGAATTTTACAAATGGTCCAGCACTCAAAACTGCAAGAAATGAATCGGTGTATCCCCAAATGTTGAAGGTACCATCTGGGCGTGTGAAAATTTGAAAGTCTTGGCGCTGCGTTGGGCCTATGAACCCTTCGACAAAATATCCTCCGTGCGAAAAAACTGAGATTTGAATGGTCATGCCTGATATGATTTGGGTTTGGTCTGGCGTTGTTAGGAAATTACGCGTTGTTAATGCACCAAAAAAAGGAACCACATCAAAGTTTCGATGAAGCTCAATGCAGTTGCTGTCTCTTGCTGCACTGAAAAGGAAAAGGAATATTAAGAGTGTTTTCAAAATGCAACCCCTCCCCCAATTGAAAAAATGAATGAACCATACTGTTCTTTTAGGTCTGTTCCAAATAGCCAATCATTGGGCACGATGTGTTCGATACCTACTTGGAATTGCCAAGGCGGTTTTACTTTTATAATGCTGTTCAAACTGTGCATAAAAATCGTTGATGCACGGGTTATTGTGAAAAGTGAACCGTATTGTAATCGGTATTCAATGCGTGTTTTTTCAAATTGTCGAAAGAAGCTTAAGCCAGTGGTCAAATAACGTGTGGTTTTACGACGGCCTCGAACATAGTCTGTAGGGGATATTCCAAATGTTAGGATATAACCCAACCAAGTACGCCGTATGGCATGTAGCTCTGTTTTTAGAAGGGGGTGCCAACCATCTTGAATATCTCTGAGATGGTCGGCGTGTAAAAAACCGGGTTGTATTGTAAAGACAATTGGCTGCTTTGGTTTTTCTCCGGTTGCTTGGCGAGGGAATAGGATGGCAGATAAAATGCCAAAGATAAATAGGATTTGTCTTGATTGTGTACGTGTCATTTGGTCATTGGTTCCTATGAAGGAAGGTGTGTTGGGTTTGCCTGGCGGTGCCTTTTGTAAAAAATGGGAGAATCTTTTGAGGGGTTAAGAGGCGACTGTGTAGATTTGTTGTTGGTTGCTGGTCATGCCTTCGGCGACTTACTTTTTGTCAACAGCAACAAAAAGTAAGCAAAAAATGCCGCTGCTCAAGTGCCGCAGGGCTGGCACAGCGCAAATACCTTTTTTAAATGCACAAAGTCCAGTGGCCTACACAGATCAAGCTGATAATGGGCACTGTGGTCAAGGGAATGGTGCGCTGTGCTTGATGGGGTGCTTGATTTGTTAAAATAGATTCATTTGGTTGGGCTCTTGGGTTTTTGGGGGTTTTTGGGTTTGGTCGACGGGCCAGGTGGGCATGTCGCCGGCATCAATGTGTTCGCTTAGGAGGTTGTGAAAGTGCCAAGCGAGTCGGGGTGCATAGAGGTCATTGGGGGCATGCATGAAGATGTAGGGGGTGCGGTTTTCTGTGATCCATTGGGCGACTATGGGGGCCCATTCGGATAGGAGGGGGAGGTTTTCTTCGACGGTGGGATGGCCGACAAAGCGCATGAAGGGGTTGGGGCCTGTGGCGATGAAACGGACGGGTACTTTGGGTTTTTTGCGTTGGGCTTCAAGGCCTGCGGGGTCGGTGATTTGGGCGTTGTGTAGGCCGCGTGTGTCAAAGACGACACGATCTGCATTGTGGGCTATGAGTATGTCATTGAGGGCTTTTTCGGATTCGGAGAAGAATGCGGGGTGGCGGATTTCGACGGCGTAGGGAAAGTTGTAGGGGAGTGAGCCGAGGTAGTCGTTGAGAAGCGATAGGTCGCTGGGGCCGAAATGGGGAGGGAGTTGTAAGAAGGAGGGGCCGATGCGGTCTTTTAGGGTGTTGAGAACAGATAGGAAGGCATCGGTTTCGGCGTCGGCATTTTTGAGGCGTTTGTCGTGGCTGATGGCACGGGGGAATTTGAGGGCAAATTTGAAACCTTCGGGGGTTTCATCTAACCATCGGGCCATGGTTTTTTCGGTGGGTAAACCGTAGAATGTGGTGTTGCCTTCAACGGTGTTGAATACCGAGGCATATTGGGGCAGAAAGTCTTTTTGTTTGGCGTCGGGTGAAAAGAGTTCACCCACCCAGTCTTTGTTGCTCCAGATGGGGCAGCCGAGGTGATAGTGTTGCATTGGGGTATCCCTTCGGAATTTGAATACCGTGTTTTACAAACTTTTTTAAAGATGATTGTAGAAGTGCAGAGGGCAAAGCGTGAGGCGCGGAGAAGACCAAGAGTTGCTCTGCGGGTTTTATGGTTTGAGGGTGACTTTGATGGATTCTTTGGCGCTGGCAACAAGGTCAATGCCTGTTTGAAAATCTTCGAGTGGCAACTGGTGTGTGATGATTTGATCCATGGGCAAGAGGCCTTGCTCTAACATGCGAATGGCGGTTGGGTAACAATATGGGCTGAGGTGTGCGCCGTGAATGTTGAGTTCTTTGGTGTCGCCGATGATGGTCCAGTCGGTGGTGACGGGTTCGCGCATGACGCTGAATTCGACAAAGGTGCCGAGTTTGCAGATCATGTGGAGACCTTGTTCAACAGCTGCGGGGTGTCCGGTGGCTTCGATGTAAACGTCACAGCCATACCCATCGGTGAGTTTTTTTACTTCATAAATGACATCGACTTTGCTGGGGTTGAGGACGAGATCTGCACCACAGGCTTTGGCGATGTCGAGTCTGTTGTCATCGAGGTCTAATGCGATGAGGAGTTCGGGGTTTTTCATGCGGGCAGCAGCAACCATGCCCAAACCCAAGGGGCCAGCACCAGCGATGACAACGGTGTGGTTGAGTTGGATGTTGCCGCGTTCGACGGCATGGATCGAACAGGCCAAGGGTTCGACAAAGGCGGCGTGTTCGGTTTTGACGGAGTGGGGTACACGATAGTTTAGGGCTTTGGCAGGTAAGCGACAGTATTGTGCCATGGCGCCAAAGGTGGCTTTGCGAAAACCATAGATGTCGTGTACGGCGCACATCCAATATTGACCCCGTTTGCAATAACGGCACTGACCACAGGGTACGATTTGTTCTGAGACCGCCATGTCCCCCAATGCAAGGCCGTATTTTTCACCCGCGCCTTCACCAAGGGCGACCACTTCGCCAACAAATTCGTGGCCCGGAATGATGGGGGCTTGGCAATACCCTTCACGGTGTTCGTCGCCCCAGAAGAGGGGGGCACCTAAATAACATTTGAGATCGCTGGCACAGATGCCAACCGATTGGATGCGGAGCAAAACTTCGCCGGGGTCGATGGTGGGAACTGGGTATTCTTCGAGTCGATAGTCTTCGGGGCCATGGCACATGATTGCGGGCATGGTTTTGGGCAGATCGGGGTGCATGGGATCCTCTTTTTGAAGGCAAAGTAAAAAGTAAAAAGGTAAAAGTAAAAAGCGCTTGCCAATTTCACTGGTGTTGGTACAAGATAGTGCAAATTCTGGCGATTTGCAATGGTTGATACATGTTGGTTTTTTTTGTGGCATCTGTGTTCATTACCTATTAAATTGGCAAGACGGTATTTAAAACCACTGCTTCAAAGGGGGGGCATATGGATCGTCAAGATTTGAGGTGGATTGTTCTGTTTTTGGTGTTGGGTGTGTTTGGTGTCAGCATTTTTATTCGGTACTACGATCAGGCGTTTCCGATTGCGTCGTTGAATTTTAAACTGACGCGAGCAGAGGCCTATCAAAAGGCCGAGGATTATATCCAGGCAATGGGGTATAGCACCCAAGACTATCGAAGTGCACAGGTGTTGGATAGTGCGGGTTTGCAACAGGTTTTTTTGGAACGTACGTTGGGGTTGGAAAAGGCAAATCAGTTGGCGCGCGATTGGGTGTCGATTTGGTATTGGCATATTCGGTGGTTTAAGTCGCTTGAAAAGGAAGAGTTGCGGTTGCGGTTGGATCCTGGTGGGCGTGTGGTGGGGTTTGAGCATCGTATCTTAGAATTGGACCCGGGTGCATCGCTTGAACAGGATGAAGCGTTGGTGATTGCAGAAACGTTTTTGACCGCGACACAGAGTTTCAATTTAGAAAATTATGAGCGTATTGAAGCGGCGAGTACGGAGCGTGCAAAACGACTGGATCATACGTTTACATATCGCAAGCATGATTTTACGGTGGGCGAGGAAGGGCATTATCGCTTGAAGGTGGTGGTAGCAGGTGATAAGGTCGGAAGTTTTTCAGAATTTTTGTATGTGCCCGAGGAATTTTCTCGCAGTTACCAAGAGATACGCTCGCGTGCGGGGTTGCTGACCCATGTGGCGATGATTTTTTGGGTGGCACTGGCGATTGCGATGTTGGTGGTGTTGATGCGCAAATATCGCCAAGGTACGTTGCGGTGGCGGGGCAGTGTAATTGTGGGTGTTGTGGTTGCGGTGGTGATGGTTGTGATGACGTTAAATGGGTATCCCTTGCTTATTTTTAATTACAATACACAAATGACCTTTGCAGCGTTTATCGCCATTTTTTTGGTTATGGGTCTTTTCGGATCTGTTTTACAGGGTGGTTTGGTGACCTTGACTGGGGCAGCGGGTGGTGTTGTAGCACAAGAAGTGTCGGCTGAGAATCGCAACCCACTGGCACGGTTTTCATTGGGCAATATACGCTCTGTCGGATTTGCGCGAGCGACATTGGTGGGATATGGATTGGCGTTTACCCACTTGGGTTATGTGACGTTATTTTATTTGTTGGGCAATGAATATTTGGGTGTTTGGTCGCCAGCTTATTTGACCGAATACAGCAATACATACAGTACGTTGTTGCCTTGGGTCTATCCTTTGTTTGTGGGGTTGATTGCCTCTACAATGGAGGAATTTTTCTTTCGGTTGTTGGCGATTTCGTTGTTGATTCAGTGGACGGGTAAACGCTGGCTTGCGGTTTTGATTCCGGCTGTGGTTTGGGCATTTTTACATTCTAATTATCCACAAGAGCCGATTTTCATCCGAGGGCTGGAGCTGACGGTTGTGGGTGTGATTTTTGGCGTGGTTTATTTGCGCTATGGCATTTGGACAACTGTGATTTCTCATTATGTATACAATGCTTTTCAGGGTGCCTTTCCGATGGTGCAGTCGGACAGTTTGTATTTTCAGATATCGGGCTCTTTGGTGGTTGCAGCGATATTCATTCCGGCATTGCCTGCCATTTGGGGAACGCTAACGGGGAAATACCACGAGGTCGAGGAGGAAGCGGATGAAGAAAAAGATGAACCTGAATTGCCACAGCCCGTTCCTGAAGTGATCACACCGCAGCCTGTTGTGGTTTCAAAAGTGGCAACAGATTATACGTTTTCAATGCGGGACATGATGGTCGCGGTTGTGATTGGTGTGGTTGGAGTGATATGTTGGTATGGGTTTCATACCGAAGGGTATGGAAAAAGCTATACGCTTAAAATTGATCGAGAGGAAGCGGCACAGAAAGCGAATGCCTTTCGAGAAACATTGGGGTTGGATGTGGATGGGTATATGCAAACGACCTACTTTGCAAGTTCCTTAGGTGGAAGTCGACATACACATTTGGTTCGTTTGTTGGGGCGTGAAGAAACGGAAACGCTTGTTAAGAAGCTGTTTTAAAACCGTGAGGCCTGCAAAAAAGAGTTGAAATCGCGTATTCATCTGTCCAAATTCAGGTATCGCAAAAACAACCTGAAAAGAAAGGACAAAGATGAATACGCCTG
>Ga0114999_10005160_pt1 | contig 15494 bp, 14 predicted proteins | sample ArcticOcean_MG_C_3_FD_89820 | JGI IMG/M metagenome (GOLD analysis project Ga0114999, IMG submission 89820) | Marine microbial communities from western Arctic Ocean - ArcticOcean_MG_CB8_126 | ecosystem: Environmental > Aquatic > Marine > Oceanic | place: Arctic Ocean: Canada Basin | collected...
GTCGCAGCTTCACTCCTGACCGCCGTTGAGTTAGATAAATTCGTTGCTCGCACCCATAAGAATTATATTGATATAGCCAAAGACTTAACTTCCAACCTCAAGATATTAGAAGATTTAAGGTGTACATTGCGAGAAAGGTTAAGTGCCTCTCTCCTTTGCCGGGGAAAACCTTATGCTCAAAGTATCGAAAATGCCTATCGCGATATGTGGCAAAGTTGGTGTTCTAAATAGAAAATACGTTTAATTATTAAATGAGGCTGGCCAGAAATTATAGTTAAGGTGAACCTCTTATACTTAACAGACAAAAGTTGATTCAACACCCACCAATCAAATGATGTCTTTACAAAAAATATTCTGGAAGTTCGGCAACCAAAACAGATTTAATTCGATCGCGAACTGTTACCGATAAAGTCGGTTTTTCAAACGACTGTCCTGTTACTAATTCATAAAGTTTGATGTACTTTTCACTAAACTGGAGTAGTGTTTCCGTTGGGATTTTAGGCATAGGATCCTTGTATGGATCACATTGAGCGGTAATCCAGAGACGGAGAAACTCTTTATCGAGGCTCTCTGGTTCCTTGCCACTATTTATACGTTCCTGGTAACTTTCAGAGACCCAGAAACGGCTGGAATCTGGTGTGTGAATTTCGTCTGCTAACACTATTGTACCATTTTCATCAAGACCAAACTCGTATTTTGTATCCACCAAAATCAAACCATTCTTAGCCGCTAAATCACGCCCACGACTAAACAATGCTAGACTTTTTTCTGATAATTCGGTCCATTGCTCAGTCGTTAGCAACTGGGTCCGTAGGATCTCATCTTCTGTTATAGGGGCATCATGATCACCCTGCTCAGCTTTAGTTGTCGGCGTGATAATTGTATATGGCAGTTTCTGACTTTTAACCAATCCATCAGGAAAGTTGTGCCCATAAAGTATTCTTTCTCCTCGTTGGTACATTGGCCAAATACTTGTTTCTGTCGAACCCGTCATATAATCTCGGACTACCATTTCAATCGGAAGCATTTCAAGGTCTTTGACCATAGCGACATTAGGGTCCGGATAATTAATAACATGATTTGGGCAAATATCAGATGTTACGTCAAACCAGTATCTTGCTGTCTGGTTAAGAACCTGGCCTTTGTAAGGTACGGCTGCCAACACTTGATCAAACGCTGACTGGCGGTCTGTAGAGATCAGCAACCTACGGCCCCCAGGTAAACCATAGGCATCTCTCACTTTACCTTGATAGAAATTTGGCAACTCTGAGAACTCGGCATCAGTAAGACAGCGGTCTATTATATCTTGATTGTCATCATTCACTTCTTATCACCCTTTTTATTTTAACTTCTATATTATAAATGATCTATGCATCCTGAGCTGATTTGAGAATTAAAGAAATCTTACAAATAAGACCGCAGCCACTCAAGCGTTTCTATAGTGGGCCGCGAGGGAATATATTCAGCTCCAAGCCACCCTTCCCAGCCCATGGTATCTAATGCGTCAAATACATAAGGATAATTGATTTCACCAGAGCCTGGTTCATGACGCCCTGGTGTATCGGCAAATTGGATATGCCCTATATGATCAAATATTTCTTTTATTCGATTAACAAGGTTACCTTCCATAATCTGCATATGATAGAGATCATATTGGAATGCTAAATTTTTATGATTGACTGTCTTTATAAGATTGATTGCTTGTGCTGAGTTATAAATCAAAAAACCGGGACGTTCATACGTATTACAGGCCTCAACTAACACCTTCGTACCAGTTTGAGACAATCCGTCGGCCGCATATCTTAAATTATTAGCCAATACATCCAGACACTGCCCACGGTCGAATTGATCCATCGGTGGCCAGCCAGGTAATACGTTCATATTGAGAGGTTGCAATATCTCCGCATAACGACATGCTTGTTCAACTGCCACTTTGAAAAGGTCTTCACGTCCCGGAATTGCAGCTATGCCTGGGCCACCACTGAGTAAATCACCCACGCCAACATTAATGACAGAAATCTCCATACCTGTATTTTCTTTTACAGCTAAAAGATCATGAGGTGAAAAATCATAAGGAAATTGTATTTCAACGGCCCCGAAACCACAATCTTTTGCCACTTTAAAGCGTGCTAAAAAATCATATTCTTTGAACATCATTGAAATATTTGCTGAAAACCGTGGCAATCTAAATCCTCTGACCAATCAACATTTTTTAGATATTGTTGCCTAATCTCTATACTAATTTAGGCTAGAATTTCAACTGACCGTTTAAGTTGTATAAGGAACATTAGCGTCAATGAAAAGCCAGAAATTCCATAACTCAAATAACCGTTTCCGTTTAATATTTTTTAACAAGGAACTCTAATTCACTTTATAAATGCAATTGGAATTTTATTTAAGTACGATTTTATAAACCAAATTTCTACTTTAGTTTATTTTTATAATATATTTATAGAATAAAATGATAGTCTCATGATCAATTATTTTCAAATAAACTAATACACCAACAATGGTCAACTTTACCAAGGGCCCCATTATGTTATGTTAGCCAAAACGAATAGAATTTTTTGGAGCTAAGAATTAACCTGAGATAAATTAAAAGCATAAAATGATAAAAAGGAATTTAAAATTGAGCAGATTGCCAACTCTAAAATATGAAAATATGAGCCCCGATCAAAAAGCTCTCCATGATGAAATTTTATCGGGACCCAGGACCCAAATAGCCGGCCCTATGCACACCTGGTTTTTGAATCCGAGTTATGGTTCTTTAATCCAAAAGGTTGGTGCTTTTTGCCGCTATGAGACGTCCTTAGAACCCAGACTATCCGAACTCGCAATAATCATAGTTGCACGTCATTGGAATGCCAGCGTCGAATGGTTTGCCCATAGCAGAATTGCTCTAAAGAATGGAATTTCGCAGGAAACTATAGACAACATAGAATTACATAAACGCCCAAATTTTACAGAAGAGGATGAGACACTTATTTTTGATATTACAAGATCTATACTCGATACCAAAGGCCTCACTGATGAGTTGTTTCAAATTGCTGAAGATAAAATGGGAAAGAAATCCCTACTCGAATTAACTGCAATTATTGGTTATTACTGTAATATAGCTATTCAACTTAATGTTTTTGAAATACCTACCGACGATGGAAGCACACTAGAAGTATAGGCTTAAGGTTACAGATGGGTTAATCAGTTTTTGTGATAACTTCGAAACAACCAGTTTCTATTTTAACGAAGGGAAAATTATGTCTAACGATGGTCCTACATGGAATGAAATGGTCGGCCAATGCTCGGACCTCGGCTTACTAGCAAAAAAATTATACGTCGTGTTTACATCTCCGGTTAATGGACTAGGTCCGATTATGGAGGTATTAGATGAACATCTGGCGTATCAAAATAAAATACAAGATGAAGGGATCATGTTTGGGGCCGGCCCCTTTTCCGATGACGCAGAACAAAACTGGGACGGCGATGGCATGGTAATCATCCGTGCAGGCTCTATGGCTGCTGCCAAAGTAATTGCTGATAATGACCCAATGCACAAAGCGGGCGCTCGTTCTTATAAAATTAGGCCGTGGCTTTTAAATGAAGGTAAGGTGACTGTCGACTTAACATTTTCAAACAAGAGTATGGTAATCAAATAGCATACGCTAGTCATACTCTTGTTTGTAGTTGGTAGCATAATCTAAAATTTTCTAACACCAGAACTCACCTTATCATAGTGGTAAATACACTACAGACCCACTTGTCTTCCGGGCCTCCAAATCAATATGTGCCTGCATTGCGTTTTGCAATTTATAAGTATTGCCAATCTCAATTTTAATTGTACCGGCTTGAACGAGTTTCATAAGCTCGCCGGATACATTCTCAAGCTCTTTACGTGTTCTTATAAAATGGTTCATATTTGTTCTTTGAAATGACAATGATCCTTTATCCATAAGCAAAAACGGATCAAATTTTGGGAAATTACCTGATGCATTTCCATAACCAACTAATTTTCCTTGAGCCCTAAGACTATCAATAGACCCTTCAAACGTCGCAGCCCCAACTCCATCATAGACGACCGGTACGCCTTCACCTTTAGTAATCTCTCTTACCCTTTTTGAAAAATTCTCAGTGGTATAATTAATCGTGTAATCACAGCCATAAGATGTTGCTAATTCTGCTTTCTCATCTGTACTTACAGTGCCAATAACTGTTGCGCCTAAATGCTTTGCCCATTGACACAGAATAAGACCAACACCACCTGCAACAGCATGAATAAGAATTGTATCATCTGACTTAACATCAAAGCAGGAACAAATTAAATATTGTGCCGCCATACCTTTAACCATCATCGCGGCAGCCGTTTGGTAATCTATATCATCAGGTAGCGCCAAAACAAATTCAGCTGGCATCAGACGAGATTGTGAATAAGAACCCATGGGTCCATTACCATAGGCAACACGCTGACCAACAATTAAATTGCTTACACGGCTGCCAATCCCCTCGATGGTACCAGCACCGTCGCCCCCAATAATCGCTGGAAATTTGTTTCCTGGAATTCCATAGGAGCCAGATCGATGGTAAGTATCGCGAAAATTAAGGCCAATTGCTTCATGTTTAATCCGAACTTCATCTGGTCCTGGATTGCCAACTTCAACATCCTCCCATTGAAGTACTTCCGGCCCACCATATTTATGAATCACGATAGCTTTTGTCATAAGGCTTTCCAATTATTTTATTTGTTTTGTTTTCAATAATAGAAATCAAGTATAGAATTACGTTATTTTATTTGTCTTTAAATGCTAATTAGTCGCCTATTTATGCCTAATTGATCTAAAACTCATAATATGGCAAGTTTTAATAACCAAATGAATTCTGATTTTAACAGCTAGTTAGGCTAGGAAATAATCCTTGATTAAAGTCACAGACCTCGCTTACGCAAGATTTCAAGCCCCTGACTTAGATGTGATGGAAACTTTTCTAAAACATTTTGGTCTTGCCCGCTCCGCTCGTACGGAAACTGCGCTTTACATGCGAGCAACTGACAAAGATCATCATGTCCATATTACCGAGCTTGGCGAACCAAAGTTTATTGGCCCCGCATTCTACGCAGCAGATGAGTCTGATTTAGATATACTATCTAAATCTCCAGGGGCATCAAACGTAGAAGAAATTAATGAGCCGGGTGGTGGAAAACGTGTGCGAATCAAAGATCCAGATGGTTTTGAGGTTGAAATTGTACATGGCATTGCGTCATTGGAACACATCCCGGTAAGAAACAGCTACAAAACAAATAATGGGGGCGATATCCGACGAAAAGGTGAGCTAGTTCGGCTTGAACCAGGGCCAGTTCAATGTAAACGCGTGGGCCACATCGTCTTAAATGTTACTAATTTTAATGCCAGCGATGCATTTTATAAAAATAATTTTGGCTTCATCAGCTCAGATGAATGCCAAGATAAAGAAGGGAAAACTATTTTTGCCTTTAACCGTTTAGATAAAGGCAAAAAATATGTTGACCATCACACGCTTCTGACTGTTCCAGCAGATGAGGCTAGTCTTGGTCACCTCGCTTTTGAGGTAGAGGATATCAATGCCATATACATGGGACACGAACACCTTAAGTCTATGGGATACCATCATTCATGGGGTATCGGGCGTCATATATTGGGCTCTCAAATATTTGACTATTGGTTTGATCCTTTGGGCTTTAGGGTAGAGCACTGGACTGATGGGGATCTCCTAAATAATGATATACCAATGGGCAACACCCCCGCAGATACCGCTCTAGACGTTCAATGGGGTGCTGGCGCAGAAACACGTATAGCAAAAATTCCCGAGAAACCACGAATGGCCAATAAATAATAAGCAATTAAAGCCTGATAGAAAGTGGGGGAAATATATAAAACGTCGTTTACTAAGAAAGCTAAAGAAAAGAAAAAATAACTATGAAATTCATTAATTAAAAAGTCCACTGATCACTCACAGCGGGCTTTTTCTATTTCTTTCCGGGGAAGTCTAATCCTACACCTTTGAGATGCCCAAAATACTCGTCTATCTTATTAAGAACTTCTTTCGGCAAACGGGGTGCCAGGATAGATGCAAGATTGATTTCTAAATGCTCCAAACTACCAGTTCCAAAAAGCACCGTATCGGCACCCTTTTCATGACGAGCATATCGATAACAGGCATCCATCACGCTATTCGCACCGCCTTCTTTTATTAGAAATCCGAGAGGGTTTTCTGTCTCGGAAAACCAACCAGGTAGTTGGTCTTTATCGACAAGCTCTTTAATATCGCGCTGCAAACGGCCAGGAACTGAAAATAAACTTCGAACAGCGAACATCACCATTGTACCTATACTTTTCTCCATCGTTCTTGGAAAAAGTACTTTTTTCGCATTATGGTTCATAAGTGAAAAGGCAAACATCATCACATCGAAACAATCGGCATCTAAAGCTTTTGAGAGTGAACGTTGTTTCGGATCTGCAGGAGCCGATTCAGTGATACCTAGAAAGCGAAATTTACCTTTCTCTTTTTCTTTAAGTAATTGTGGTACTAATGTCATGGCATGATCAAAATATTTCGGCGCGACGCCGTGTAAATGGAATATATCCACGTAGTCTGTATTCAAGGCGCGCAGTGAATTATCTAAACCAGCTACAACATTTTCAGACGAATAAATTCTTCCTTGCCACGCAGCGTGATGTTTTGTCGAAATGATGACTTGTTCACGCGGCACATCTTTAATTGCCTTACCAACAATGGTTTCGGTGCCATATGCGCTGGCAGTATCGAGAAAGTTTACGCCTAAATCCATCGCCTTTTTTACAACACCGATTGACTGTTCTTCGCTCTTACCACTGGATTTACCAAGCGCACTTCCCCCTCCGCAACCAAGACTTGCTACACTTACGTTAAGTTCCGTCCGACCAAGTGTCGTAAATTCCATACCCTTTTTCCATTATATTTAGCTCGTCCTTAACAATACTGCCTTGTTTTCTATCTCTCAAGGTATTGGCTTAAAGTTTCACTTTGCTATGATTATAATAAAGAATTGTCTCGTAACGAGGGGGGAGCCGATGAAATTAGTAACTTTCTTAAATGATAAAAAAGAAGAGTGCGCTGGAGTTCTAATAGCCGACGGAAAGAAAATTTTAGATCTGGCATCTTCCAGTCAAATGAATAGTCATAAATACAACCCTGATCTCATATCAGTTCTCAACATAATTAGAGGCAATGAAAAGGCATTGGCAGATATAAATAAAGAGCTCGACAAACCCCATTCGGAGGCAATTTTCGAAGCTAAATCTGTGACCTTGTGCACCCCTATTCCAGAACCTCCTCAAATCCGTGACTGCCTTTGTTTTGAGGAACATCTAGTTCAAGCCTATGAGGTGTTGCGAAAAGTTAAGGCTGCAGGTGAGGTGGATCCCGAAGCTGCTCTGCTTCAATATGAAAAACAGGGGTTATTCAAAATTCCAGAGGTTTGGTACCAACAGCCCATCTACTACAAAGCAAATCGTTTCTCCGTAATTGGAACGGACCAGGATGTGATTTGGCCATATTATGCAAAGACGATGGACTTTGAATTAGAATTTGGTTTCTTTATAAGTAAAAAAGGTCGAGATATTTCGCGTGAAAAGGCAATGGATCATATATTTGGCTATTCTATCTTTAACGATATGAGCGCGCGCGACATCCAGGCAACTGAAATGCAAGGCGGCCTTGGTCCAGCCAAGGGTAAAGATTTTGATACGGGTAATATCATAGGTCCCTGTATTGTCACCGCCGACGAAATTGACCCCTATAATTTAACGATGATTGCTCGAGTTAATGGTGAAGAATGGTCAAGGGGCTCAAGTAGTTCTATAAATTGGAAATTTGAGGATTTGATTTCCTATATTTCTAAATCGGAAACACTTTATCCAGGTGAGTTTTTTGGATCAGGAACCGTCGGTGGAGGCTCTGGCCTAGAGTTAGAGCGCTATCTTGCACCGGGCGATATTATAGAGTTAGAAGTTGAAGGTATAGGAACCTTACGTAATAAAATAATAGTGAAAACATAGAATTTTATATAAGGAGAAAACCATGGTAGAAAAAATTAGAAGAGTGGTTACGGGGCACGATGCCAATGGCAAATCGATTTTTATTAAAGATGGTATGGCTACTAGTGTTAAAGAAATGGAATCCATGCCAGGGTTGGCATTAACGGATCTCTGGGTCACAAACTCAGCGCCAGCTGATAATAGTGGTAATGCTGATGCCGCGGATCGGCCCATCGTCTTAGAGCCACCTGCATCTGGAACTGTTCTTAGAATTGTTGAATTTCCGCCAGATTCCGCTTGGCGGGACAACGCCGACGCAAAAGAAGCGTTTAGCTCTATCGGCGCAGACCACGCCACAGATGATACGAGTGAGGATGCAATGATGCATAAAACGTCAACGGTTGACTACCTTGTTGTTCTTAAGGGCGAAATATGGGCCATCCTAGACGACGGCGCTGAGACCTGCCTCAAACAGGGTGATGTTATGATACAGCGTGGAACGAACCACTCCTGGAGTGTTCGTACAGATGATCCCTGTATCCTGGCAGCAATTTTAGTCAATGCAGAACCAATCTAACAAACACAATATGAAAAGCTAAAGAATGAATATCGCCAGCCTTTTAGCAAAATCAAGTATAACCTGGGCCGACCGGCCTGCGATAGCTTATGGTCGGGAAACAGTCCAAACTTATTCAGAATTTGCTAAAAGCGTGAAGCAATTAGCTGGAGCAATGAGAAACAATTTTGGCCTCAAAGCCGGCGATCGCGTTGGCATTGCCATGAAAAATTGCACAAATTACAGTGTAATTTTATTTGCCACGTGGCACGCCGGTCTTACTGCAGTCCCTATGAATGCTAAACTGCATCCGCGCGAATTTGAATTTATATTAGAGAACTCGGGAGCAAGCCTGTGTTTTGTTACAAACGATCTAGAAAAGAGTATCAAAGAAGCAAGTGAGGAGAATGCCGGGCTTACAATCCTTAACGTCGATAGTGCAGAATATGCTAAATTACTAAAATCTAAAGAAATCACTATGACAGAAACGAAACCAGACGACGTTGCCTGGCTTTTTTATACCAGTGGCACCACAGGGCGCCCCAAAGGGGCAATGTTAACCCATCGAAATCTTCTAATGATGACAATCAGCTACTTTGGCGATGTTGATCCCGTTGATGAACAGGATAGTCTCCTGCACGCAGCTCCTATGTCCCACGGTTCGGGACTTTATATACTGCCATATGTAGCAAAGGGCGCCTTGCAAATTATTCCACTTAGCGGGGGCTTTGACCCCGTTGAGATCGCAGACTTATTGCTTAGCCATAAGAATGTGAATGCCTTCTTCGCCCCGACAATGGTTACCCGCTTGATTAATTCTAAAGAAATAGCGGACGGAGATACCCGTAATCTCAAAACAATTATATACGGCGGCGGGCCAATGTATGTCGAAGACTGTCAGCGCGCCTTGGGTATTCTGGGTCCCAAACTTGTCCAAATATACGGACAAGGTGAATCTCCGATGACAATAACCGCTCTTTCTCGCGACGCTCATGAAGCCGTCGACGATCCGCGTTACCTCAATAAGCTCGGATCCGTAGGGATCGCGAGAAGCGATCTTGAAATTTGCGTTGTCGATGAAAAAGATAAAGTCCTGCCAAATGGCGAGGTGGGCGAGGTTTGCGTTCGTGGCGATGTTGTTATGATTGGCTATTGGCAGAATGAAGAAGCAACCGGGCAGACATTACGCGATGGCTGGTTGCACACGGGTGATCTGGGTGAGATTGATGAGGAAGGTTTTCTTACTCTAAAGGATCGGTCAAAGGACGTCATAATATCGGGTGGATCCAATATTTACCCTCGAGAAGTCGAGGAAGTTATTTTAAAGCATGCTAATGTTGCCGAAGTATCGATTGTAGGTCGTCCCAACCCCGATTGGGGAGAAGAAGTTATTGCTTTTGTGGTATGCAAAGACGACGTAAATGTGACAAAAACGGAGTTGGATCAACTCTGTATTGCCAACATAGCTCGTTTCAAGCGACCAAAAGAGTATCGATTTCTCAGAGAACTGCCTAAAAATAATTATGGCAAGGTATTAAAAACACAGCTTCGAGAAATGGTATAAAAAACCCGCCCAAAACATGGACGGGTTTTTCCAAGATTTAATAATACTACATCGCGTTAGCAGGAATCTTTAATCCTATTTCTTTATAGTATTTAAGAGCACCGGGATGCAATTTTGTTCTATTCTGTGCAAATATATTTTTCTTATTAAGAGCATCCTTAGCCCAACTAGTCACAGAATACATTTCATCAATATGCTCCCAAAAGCTTTTTGTCATTTTATATATAATATCCTCTGGCATACCTTTGCGGGTATACAATCCAGTATAAGCGGCAATCGTGTGGATAGGCTTAGTATTGGTTTGATTTTTCCCGTAAATATCGGGTGCAATTACTGCCCGCTCTTTCCCCGGAACTCTAAAAAGTTTTTTACCCATCGGTGTATCCCAAGCTTTTTTATCGACTATACCTAAGAAGCGAATTTTACTGGTTAAAGCAATTTGCGAGAAAAAAGAAGATGGATGATTGGAGGCACCCGTCATCATAGATATTTGCCTATCCTGGAATGCCTGCATTGCCGGAGTAAAACCAAGTTTAACAGGTGTATAGTCTTTATTCATTTTATAACCCGTCACAGCTTCTATAAACTGAGAAGACACAACCTTTTGTACTCCGGTTGGCGGGCCAATAAATACGCGTTTACCCTTAATATCAAACAATGTTTTAATACCTGAGTCATCATAAACACCAAAATTATATGTTCCAATTCGATAATTAAATATTAATCGAAGATTTTTTGCGAGCTCAGGAGCATTCTTGACCTTTTTAAACATGGCCAAGCCCTTTGACATTAAAAACATCAATGAAGGGGCACCAAAAAACAAATCTGTCTTGCCATTGGCCGCATCCAAGGCATGACGAGGCGCCGCGCCCGTAGCATTGACTTGGATCTCAATGTCTTTGTTATATTTCTGTGTAATCTTAGCAAAAGTAGTGTTAATTGCAAAAGGTGTAGGTAGACTGATTGTCGACATTTTGTAAAAATCTTTTGCTTGCGCTGTGCCTATACACATAAACGCTGCAACAGCTCCAGCTACAAATTTTGTCTGCATTCCAGTTGAAAACATCTTATCCTCCTTGTTGGTTAGGTGGTTAGGTGGTTAGGTGGTTAGTTGAAACAATAGTAAGCATTAATATAAAACAAAGTAATTCACGCTGGCGCACCCGGTATTACGAGTTTTGCCCGCTTATAGTCTACATAAAGTAGTATAAGCGAGGCAATAACACCAGCTATCTGCGCTTCACCAAAATTAAGCAGTATCGTAATACCGAGAACCATACGCAAAATCCTAGAATAAACTGGCAGTGGCGCACGGTCCACGCCACCCAATCCCGTAGTCATTAACCAAATAGCCAGAGCAAGCCTGATCACAACCGATAAAAAAGCAATAACCTCAAATTCATAAACCAGTGATAAAGAGGGATTATAAATAAGAACAAAGGGAATTATAAATCCAACGAATGAGAGCTTGATAGCCTGTATCGCCGTCTGCATGGGATTCGATTTAGCGATCGGTGCCGCCGCATATGCGGCAATAGCAACGGGCGGCGTAATCGCCGACAGTACACCAAAATAGACAACGAAAAGATGAACCAGCATTTTAGGAACGCCTAATTTTTCAATCGCGCCCCCCATAATAATGACGATAATAACATAAGCCGGTATGGTCGGGAGCCCCATTCCAAGAACAAGACTTGCAAGTGCCATTAATACCAAGGCAAAGAATAAATTAGTGCCCGCAAAAGCAAGTACCATGTTTGAAAAGCGTATACCAAGCCCAGTCAGATTCATAACACCAACAATAATTCCTATGGCCGCGACAGCCACCATAATACGAGCACATTGTTCACCGCCCTTGGCTAACGCGTCAATAAATATCTGGGGTCTTTTGCGAACAATAGGATTGATAAATCCCACAACAACGCCTGCGACGGTCGCCCACAAACCAGCTGATGCCGGCGAACGACCTGTAACTAAAACAGCTATAATAACAATTACAGGAATAAAAAACATGAGAGACTTGATCCAATCATCCCTTGTCAAAACCTCTCGCTCTTCTTTTGGTATCGAAGTAATTCCCAGTCGCGCCGCTTCAACCCAAACGGCAATGAATAAACTCCCATAATAAAACAGAGCCGGCATTAAGGCTGCAGCAATAATAATTAAATAGGGTATGCCGGTAAAATCAGCCATGACAAAGGCGACAGCGCCCATAACAGGTGGCATAAACTGTCCCCCTGAGGAAGCAGCCGCTTCAACTCCACCAGCAAAAGAACTTTTAAACCCACGTGCTTTAATCATCGGTATGGTAAAAACACCGGTTCCGACAACATTAGCGGTGACCGCACCCGAAATGGTACCAAAAAATCCACTCGCCGCGATTGCAGCATGTGCCGGCCCCCCCCTCAACGGGCCGGTTAGACTGACGGCCATCTTTAAGAGGGTGCTCCCCGCCCCCGTCGCCTCCAGCACGGAACCAAAAATAATAAATATAAATATGAGTGATAACACGATAATAACGATAAAGCCGAATACACCATCGAAACTATACCAAACCGTGCGTAATACCGATTCAAGATCGTAACCTCCATGAGCAAAGATCCAAGGGAGATCAGCTCCCAATAAAGCATAAATGATCGCAAGTAAGGCAAAAAAAGCTAAAGGCCAACCATAACAACGCCGCGTCATCTCAAGAACGACAAGTAGCCCCCCACATCCAACAGCAAGGTCATCAGGTAAAAAACTATAGAGCCCGCTCTCAAGTTCATCATAAACAGACGAAAACCAAAAAATCGATAAAACAACTAAAAAAATGAGGATACAATCAATGGCCCATTGTCCAATTTTAATTTGTTGATTTTCGGTTTGATACAATTTTGCCAAGGAAGTTCCAAAAATGGCGACTATGAGCGATACCGCGACGGTAATACTGCGCTGATAAATCTCATCAATGATACCAAACGCGGACGTATATATTGCAACCAACGCAATACAAAAACTCAAGATCCAGACAATTGAATCAGATACTTTAATCATTCTACTTTTAATCCCAGCCCTGTTAGGGTCTAGTTTTTTTAATTACGCCGATTAATGTTTGTATTTATCAGTAAAGGCAATAAACACAAATGGATAGTATTATTGAATCATTTTAATGAACCATATTCACCCCAAAGAAACTAGATACTTCAACACTTAAATTAAAGCATATACTTTATGCTTTTTACCTAATGAAAACCAATGCTCCGATTATACTCAAGCCTCATTTACCCCAGCATAACGACGCAGACGAATATCCGCCTGCTCTTTATGACCGGCAAAACCTTCCAGCTCGCAAAGCCGTGAGCAGTACTGACCAACCTCGACCGAAGCTGCCTCTGTAATACGCTGATATGTATGCGTTTTGATAAACTTCCCCACCCAAAGACCACCAGTATAACGCCCAGCTCCTTTGGTTGGTAGGGTGTGGTTGGTTCCAATCACTTTATCTCCATAAGATACATTCGTCTCGGGTCCTAAAAATAACGCACCATAATTAGTCATATTATCAAGAAAATAATCTGGATCTTTCGTCATAACCTGAACGTGTTCAGATGCGATCCTCTCAGCCTCTCCAAGCATTTCTTCGTAACTATCACAAACAATTACCTGCCCATAAACATCCCAAGCTTGACCTGCAACTTCACCAGTTGGCAAAATTTTAAGCTGTCGATCAACCTCTTTCATTGTTTCTAAAGCAAGGGCCTCTGAATTCGTTAAAAGCACCGCAGGACTAGTCGGCCCATGTTCTGCCTGACCAAGCAAATCAGTCGCACATAATTCACCATCAACCGTATCGTCGGCAATTATCAATGTTTCCGTCGGACCTGCTAATAAATCAATACCCACACGCCCAAAAAGTTGCCGCTTAGCTTCGGCTACGTAAGCATTCCCAGGACCTACAAGCATATCGACAGGCGAGATTTTTTCTGTTCCTAAAGCCATCGCCCCCATAGCCTGAACGCCGCCTAGACAATAAATCTCATCTGCACCCGCCATATCCTGAGCAACAACAATGGCTGGACTGGGCTTACCATTATAAGGCGGAGCGCAGGCAATAATTCGTTTCACGCCGGCAACTTTCGCCGTTACTACACTCATATGGGCTGACGCAACCATCGGATATTTGCCGCCCGGCACATAACAACCAACTGAATTTACCGGAATATTTTTATGCCCCAGCGTCACACCAGGTAACGTTTCTTGTTCAACATCAACTAAAGTGGCCTTCTGAATTTCAGCAAAACCTCTCACTTGACTTTGTGCAAATTTGATATCTTCAATATTTTGTTTAGTTACCTGGCCATAACACGCATCAATTTCTTCCCGGCTCAGCCGAAATTCACCGGGACGCCAATTATCAAACTTTTCTGAATAATCTTTAAGTGCTGCATCACCACGAACTTTGATATCGTCCAAGATACTCTCAACGGTTTTACGAACCTTCACTTCAGCATCATCTTTTTCTTCTTGGCTAATGCCCTCTTTAAGGTATCGGACCATTTTACAATCTCCTTTAAGGATCGCCGATTTTATAAACAATTTCTTTATCGGTGCCGAAGATAGAAAATTAAAATCAACTTAACAAGCTAAGAAAGAAGCAGATAACATTTACAGTATCCTTTAGTGGTGCTAGTCATTATTTATAAATTTTATAGAAATGGACATAATAGATGGCTAATCCCGTTGACGTAAAATTATTAACTTCTGCACCTAATTTTAGCGGTAAGATTGCGCTTGTAACGGGCGGTGGAAAAGGATTGGGGCGAGCCTGTGCTATAGGTTTGGCCGCAGCAGGTGCAAACGTTGTAGCTGTTGCTCGCACCGAGAGTGATTTGAAAGAGGTGCAATCTCATAATCCAGATAATATCACCTACTGGACCGAGAATGTTTTAGAAGACGGATTTTACTCAAGAATCGAAGAAATGGGGCAGCTCGATATTCTCGTAGGCTGCGCAGGGGCTAATAAGCCGCAACCCATTTCGGAAATTACCCTAGAAACAATAGATTGGCTAATGGATCTAAATATTCGTGCGGTTTTTCGTGCATCACAAAGTGCAGCAAAGATAATGCTGAAACAAGGTTCAGGTTCTATAATCAATATGTCATCTCAGATGGGGCATATTGGAGCTCCAAACAGAACGCTTTATTGCACCACAAAACATGCCGTTGAAGGTTTAACTAAGGCTTTAGCAGTTGAATTAGCCCCTAAGGGTATTCGGGTTAATGCGGTCGCGCCAACATTCATCGAGACACCTTTCACACGTCCAATGTTTGAAAATATCGAATTTAAAGA
>Ga0114999_10005164_pt1 | contig 15486 bp, 13 predicted proteins | sample ArcticOcean_MG_C_3_FD_89820 | JGI IMG/M metagenome (GOLD analysis project Ga0114999, IMG submission 89820) | Marine microbial communities from western Arctic Ocean - ArcticOcean_MG_CB8_126 | ecosystem: Environmental > Aquatic > Marine > Oceanic | place: Arctic Ocean: Canada Basin | collected...
CACGGATGAGAGAAATCCTCGTCGAGCAACAAGTGAAGAGCGGGCCACACGCAGGCAGCTGGAGCATGGGCAGCCCACACTCGGGCGGCCGTGTGTACGAAACTTCACTCGCTATCTGCACACTCGAAGTCTACTACCGGCACTTGCCGATCTTCCGCCAAATCGATCTAGACTAAAACTAGCGGACGTTTGCGTTAGTTCCTTTTTCGCAAACGACAATCCATCCGTTGGCTCGCATGTCTCCGAAGAACCACTTTCGCTTTAGCTCTCCCTGGCGAACAGCGTCGAGGTAAAACATCTCGCGCACTCGAAACCCAGCTTGCTTGAGGTCCGACACCAATTCACGGCGACGAAAAACATGCAAGAACATGTTGTGAACGCCGCGGTAGTTAAAGAACTTGTCACCGGCATCGTAATCTTTTCGAGTCCACGATTTCAGCAAACTACCGAGTACCCACCGGACGCCGCCGGGATCGTAGAGATTGAACCACAGGTTGTGTACGTGCAGAATAAACAATCCATCTTGTGCAAGGATGCGATTGACATGCCGCAGTACCTTGCGGCGATTCTCGCGACCTTGAATCATGCCTAGCGTGCTGAACAGACAAATTGCATGATCGACGCTTTCGTCTGCGAGCCCATCCATCTCGACGAGGTTCGTCTGCACGCATTCGATCGGCAACGATTCTTCATCTGCCTTCTCTTGGACGATGTGCAACATTTTCATCGACAGGTCCACTGCCAAACCGTGAAAGCCACTGCGTACCAACGGAACCAGAGCTCGCCCCGTTCCGCAGCCCAAGTCGGCCACGACCTTGCCACGATTGCGGTCGGGGTCGAGGTGCCGGGCGATGACTTCTTCATCCAACTCGAACAGCTTCGTCAAAGCAAAGTAGTCGTCGTAGTCGCCTGCGATGGAATCGGAGTTCACGTATTCCCAGACGCCGCGAGTCAGACCGCGCGGCAATTGCCACCTCGCTTTGGGCTGGTTTGACTTGTTCGAATCATCCATCGGCAATGCGCAATATGTGAAAGTCAGCGGGAATCAATAGCGGATTCTAGGGTATTTTGCAGGGGTTCCAGTTCATTCCACAACCAGTCCATTGTTACTCCAAAGAGCTAAGTGCCTAACCCGTCGCTGGATGCAGCAACATCGTTTGTTTCGAGCCACTTTTTGAGTGGTCGCTCTAGGGGTGATTCAGCTCCTTCTACCGCTTCTGGGTGAGTTACTGCCCGTTGCCGGGATTCAGGTTCAGCAGTATAATCGCGGACTTCGCAATAGCACAGAACAATGAACGTAGGAGAAAAGCAGTGGCTCTTCGCATCGCAATTAATGGTTTTGGTCGTATCGGACGCCTCACATTCCGCAACCTTATGTCTCGCACTGACGAGTTCGAAGTTGTTGCAATCAACGATCTTACAGACAATAAGACCCTGGCAACACTGCTGAAGTACGACAGTATCCACGGTCGCTACGATGGCGAAGTTACCTACGACGACGAAAACTTGACCGTCAACGGTAAGCAGATCAAAGCACTCGCCGTTCGCAACCCAGCCGAACTACCCTGGGGCGACCTTGGCGTCGATGTCTGCATCGAATGTACTGGTATTTTCACCGGTCGTGCTACCGACTCCAAAGCTGGTTACGACAGCCACTTGGCAGCCGGAGCAAAGCGAGTCGTTTTGAGTGCACCCGCCAAAGACGGTGCCGATCTCACCTGTGTTCTCGGCGTCAACGACGACCAACTCACCGCTGACCACAAGTGCATCTCCAACGCCAGCTGCACAACCAACTGCCTGGCACCTGTCGCTAAAGTGTTGCACGAAAGCTTCGGCATCGAATCCGGTCTGATGACCACGGTTCACGCCTATACTAACGATCAACGCTTGCAAGACATGCCGCACTCCGATCTCTATCGAGCTCGTGGTGGTGCCCAGAACATCATCCCAACTTCGACTGGTGCCGCTAAAGCTGTTGGTCTGGTTATTCCAGAACTCAATGGCAAGCTAACTGGTATCGCCATGCGAGTTCCAGTTGCGACTGGTAGTGTCGTCGACTTGACCTGCAACCTGACGAAAGAAACCACTAAAGAAGAAATCAACGCGGCTATGAAAACGGCCGCCGAAGGCGACCTCAAAGGCGTTCTGTTCTTCGCAACTGATCCGCTCGTTTCGAGCGACATCATCGACGATCCGCACAGCTCGATCTTCGCTGCCGACTTCACACAAGTACTCGGCGACAAAGGCAAGTTGGTCAAAGTTGTCAGCTGGTACGACAACGAATGGGGTTACAGCTGCCGCACAGCAGACCTATGTGCCAAGTTGGCTGCATTCCTCTAAACCGACATTCCAAAACAAATCAAAGCCTCGAGTTGCTTTTGCACTCGGGGCTTTTTTCGTTGGTCGCTGATTAGCGTCTAAACGTCCCAGAGATTCTGCCGCGTTCGTTTTGCCAGCTCCCACAACACGGCATTCCAATCGCTATCGGATTCAAGCAGCTCGACACGCTGTTCAACTGCGTCCACCATGTGTAATCGCTGCATGGGCAATCGCTCGTTTGCAACAGGCTGCTCAACTCGCAAAGCAAACGCTACTGGATAAATAACGCCGATACCAAAATTATTTGAGAAGTGGGTGAAATCAAAGACGCTTATTCCACCGTCGTCGTTCATGTCGCTATACGCAGGAGCTGTCGGCACTGCCATGCCAAACCAATAGCTGAAAGTGGAAAAGTCAAAGACGGACACGCCATCATCGCCATTGAAATCCGATCGCAATTTTGACAACCTGTTATTGGCAGCGCCCGTAACTGTCCATCCATCTCCACCGGTAAGATCGCCGTCGCCATCGATTGGGACTCCAGTCAAATCGGCAACGGTGTCGGTGAGTTCAAGCGAGTAAACTCCGTCCGCTAATTCGTAGTTGCTGAAGGACAGCGTCAAGACATTTTGAGCAAGCGCGATGTGCTGTGGCAACAGCCCGACGATGTTATCTGTATCCGCTGGTGCGTTAACCCCAAGGTTTGTCAGAATCAAATCAGATTCATCTAGCGAGACGGCTTCCGTAAAGTGGATTGTAATTTCCCGCAAATCACTTCTCTGTTGCAGCCAACTCGTTGGCTGTGGTCCGCGCGGCAAATCGAGCGGATCGACAAACGACTCGTTGACACTCCACTGGGTAACGCGCGGCGCTCCATCAACGAATCGACCTGGCGTTGGCGTATCTGCGTACCACGATATCGCATCTCGACCGAAACTGTTTGGATCGCTTCGAGCGAGCGATGGCCCACCGCCATCCGCCAGACTTGGCCAGTCGACCGTTGTCCCATAGCGGACTTCATCGAGGAGTATGAGTGGAGTTATCGCCGGGTTCTCGATCGGTGGATCGTCCGTGCGATATAAGGCAATTCGTTCACCGTTGTTATCCAACCGCCCGTTAAACGGACCGTCGGGAACTACGGTCTGCTCGGCGGAGAATACATTGCGAAACTGATCGACCAGTGCGTTGTCATTGGGATCAAACCCAACGATTACCAAAGACGCTCCACCCGCCAAGAACGTGTCAGCAGCAAACTCAAAATCGACGCCGCCCACAATTCGCCAGCCGGATATCTCGACTTCGTCGACCGAAGAATTGTGAAGCTCAAAGTACTCCAAGAATTCTTCGCCGATTCCATTTGCACTTGGATGGTACATGATTTCGGAAACAATCACCGAACTAACAAACGGACCGCTATTGTGTTCATCGAGGGTCTGCGACTGCATGGGAAACAGCTCGCCAGTTCCGTTGGGCCAGCGACCCCAAGTAACGCCGTTGGCTGCAGCTTCAAACTCGACACGATCCGCAAACCTTAAAAGATCGTCGTCTGCATCTGCTTCTAACAACCACACATCATCGCCCAACGAACTCAATGCAAAGTCACCCTCGGCTTGCCCCATCGACGCGTTGAAGTCAGTTTCGTCAAAAGTAACATAGCTTTCGCCAAGCAACATTGTATCGTCTGGAATTCGGAACTTACGAAACTCGTCGCTCGTGTCACTCACATACCAACCGCCAATCTCGATCGGCTCTGTCGTCGTGTTATACAACTCGATTGCGTCGACATCCGGCAAATCGGTGTGACTGATAACTTCATTGACGACGACGTCTTGAAACGGAGCAATACCTGCCGCTCCCGGCGAGCCATCGTACTCGGCACTCGCTCGCCAATTGGACGACTCGTTCTCGGGCATCGCAAAGTCAATGCGTTCGAGCGAACTACCAATCCCGTCTGCTCGGCCAGGCCAACTGCCCGAGTCGCTATACGAAAGTGAAAAGATCTGTTCGCCAAAACGATCTAACATCGTCAACAACTCGCCAGAATTCCTTAGCTGCCCTTCGTACGATGCGAACTGTGCTGTCATCTCATAACGCAACTCGAATGCGGCGGCCGATTTGGCCAACACCATTCGTTCCAAAGAAATCTTCCACATCCAAAACAAGCGAAAGAGTTGGCAAACTCGCCAGCGATGTTTCGACGACATCCCGAGCCTCGTTCAATGAGAGGTTTAAGTCGCCAGCGAGGTCGGCGGGATCGTCTTCCAACCCGTAGTCGGCAACCACTTGGCCGCCGGGGAACGCGCCAGGGCTGCCCCAAGTTGACGGGAATCCTGCTGGGTCGGCGGGCTGTTGAACTACATCGTCGAGAAAAATGTAACTGTGCGTGTCCACGTTGCTGGGCTGGTGCCCATCCAAAAACGCTGCGGCGCGGAGAGTCGTCGTTTCTGAAATATGCAAAGCGTCAGAGTAGCGAATACCATTAACTACGGTATCTAACGCCGTCCACTGGGGCTCACTGCCGTCCAAGGTGTAAACGATCGTCGCGCCAGCCGTGTCGCTCGTGATCGTTACGTCGAACGCTTCATCCACAGAAGCGAACACGCCGCGATCGACGCCAAATTTTGTATCTTGGACGAAGCCCGCAATTCCTTCCGGGTTCGGATCGCCAGGCGTTCCGTCTGCAAAAAACTGCTGTTGAGTGTCGACGATTTCTACGGCGGTCAGTTTTGGAGCCAACAAGAAATCCGCATCGTCGATCGCACTATTCAACCCCTGGATTGCGAGAATATTTTGACCGTCGATCAATTGGTTTCGATGCGCCGAGATATCGATCGACTCATCGACGACTGACTCAAGAGGTGTGCGGCTCGTGCTGGCCGCAGAGTTCCAATCGACCGAGCCCGGCTCATTCCTCGCTGCCACCTCCACTCCGTTTAGATACGCGACGAATCCGTCGTTGTATGCCACATCCAAAAACAGTCGGTCGACTGCGTCGGCTATGTTCCAACTGAAATCGGTACGTAAATAAGCGGACGAGTTCACTCCATGCATCAACGCTTCAACGTCTGTTTCGACCGCAGTCATCACCGTCGGTGTAATTCGTTCGATTCTGAAACCTGGCAACGCGAAGTGATCGCTTCCACCGAACTTTTCGAATGACAACAAGATCGGCACGCCATCGGTCTGAGCATCGACGGAAACGGTCGAGAGTTCAGAGCTCGCATTGTCCGACATCATTAAATCGGAAGCGATGAGTAAATCCGTATTCAAGGCATCTGTCAACTCGACGTTGAACGGGTTCCCGACCCGTTCGCTCGGACCGAATTGAGTCGTATGGTGGTAGGTGGTAATTCGGTATTGGCCTGGAAGTAATCCGTCGATCGTCAACTGCATCGTACATGCGACATTGCACAATGGCCCATCCGATAACAAACTCGATTGCGCGGCGAACGAGCCAGTTGCGGGGGCGTAGTCTCGCCAGTGCGTATTGCCGCTCAACGTCACGGAAACTTCGTTACCTGCTCCGGCAAGATCGTCTGTCGGAAATTGAACAGTATGTGCAGCAGTGCCATCGTGAGTGAAACCGAGCCAATCGAGCTGCAAAGGGTCGCTGCCAGGAGCTCGACTAAAGTCTACTTGAAGTGCCGCTGGACTCGAATTGTCATTGTTTGTATCAAAGCCGATGCCGAGTGTTACAGGTTCCCAACCGCTATCGTCAAACGGTTCGGACGCGCCGAGCCAAGCGTTGCCCAGACTGCCGTCGGGCGGGACTAACAGCGCCGCGGTTGCGGACTCCGCCACCAACTCGATTTCGTTTTTTCCTCATACACTCCAAAGGTGTAACCAGCGGGGATGTTGGGAAAAGGAAAAAATTCAGATGCTTTACTGCCATCGGGACGCGAGAGAGCCAAGTACTCGCCCGTATCACTCAACTGAAAACTCGCGTGAAGAGGCTGGTCAACAACACTCCGATCTTTGCCGGAAGCGTAAACAATTAGTCGTTCGCTCGCCGGCATGACAACTGCCGGAAACGTCCACGAACTCAAGCCGTCCGCGCGATCGCTTAGCGACCAATCAGTGAGATCAACTTCGGAAGCTCCACTGTTATGCAGCTCAATCCAGTCCGAGAGATCGCCGTCGTCCTCGGCAATTTGAGTAGAAGAATGGGCCGAAATCTCACCGATAACAACAGTGAGCAAACATCTCGGTTCGAGCGTTTCACAGGTGAGACGTCGGACTAGCGACGAGCGTTGTTTTTGTCGCACCGAAAGATTCCGTAAGAACGATACTGTAGACCCGCTGACGATCTATCGAGTTTAGTCGAATCGACGGTCGGTTGCTACAAATCAGTTACGTGTTACAAGTCAAATAGGTGCTCCCAATCAGTTACGTTCTATGAGAACGTCAACTTCATCACATCGCCTTTTCGATCCCACGTCGATTCCTCGTGCGTGATTCGCACTTTCTCGTCTTCCGTCCGACCAATTGTCTCTCCGTCGGCGATGGTTGCGCCGCTGGTCAGAATGTAATGGATAATCGAATAGGCGAAGTCAAAGAGTTCCTGTGATTGGAGCGGGACCGAATCGATTTCTACCTCGAGGTGGCCGAAAGCTTCCATGCCGGTGGTGAAATAACTGAATGAGCCGTCGTCGTTTTGTCCGAGTCTCATATCGATCCACAACTGTGGTTCGATTTGGTCGCCCAAGTCTGCCGACAACTCTTCAAACGCTGCGGGCTCGTGAACAATCGTTCCGCCGCCCCAATAGATGCCAGCAGCGTTGGCAGTGCTCGCCACGGCAGATGCCAAATGCGTTAGTTGAATATGCCGTTGTAGTGCCGTTCCGGCGTCGCCAAAGAGTGCGATGATCGCGTGCGCAACGTGAGGTTTCAACTGTTCGGTTGCTTCGGGCCACCACCACGCCGTTTCGCATGGTCCAGCGAGTTCCGACCAGGGAATGGGAGCTGGAATCGTACTGACGATGCCGCGATTCTTGCCAAGTTCAATTGTGAATGTGCCGTCATCTTCAGTGATCTCGCTCTCGCTAGCTCCTGGGAGACGCGCGGCTAACGCTACCTGTATTTCCGAGGCCGAAGGCAATGCTTCCTCGTTAAGCGCCACCATGCACACGAGCGATTTCGATTCTTGAGGCGTGTTCATACCTTGGTCCAACTCTATGTTTCATCAATTATCAACGACTTCGTCGACTAGATTGTACAACTTTGGTTGCCACTATTTCTTGTGCCAGAGCGAAAGCGTGAAATAATTATCGTCCGTTGTCCAAGCCGCCACAACACTTCGCGGTTTGTATCCAGATTCAGCCAATTCGCGACAGCGATCGCGATGGGCAGGCAAGGAGAGTTGAGAGAGAATTTCAGTCTTCTCCAACTCGGCCATGTAAATAGATTTTTTGATGCCATTCAAAAAGTACTTTGGCCCCGGACCCGTTGGCAACTTTGGATAGCGAGTCACATGGACGTCGCTGGCGTACTTCCATCTTTCGAGATACACCTGAAGGTTTGATGGAATGACTGCGTTTACTCTAAAATACCTCGCGCCAGACTTCATAAAAATCGCGGTACACATTCGGTCTGGCTCTTCTTTGTTGTCGTAAAAAACGACTAGCCGAACTGCTTTGTAACCCTCGTCTACCCAATTGCTATAGATATTTACGAAATCATCATTTCGAGTCGTCAGGCAGATCCGACACTTGGCTGCCTCGTCGCCGCTTTTGGCCCACACGCCTGCGTAGGTATGCTCGCCCGATTCATCCAGCCAACAACTAATGTCGTAAGGAACGAGATTTCTTGCAATCAGTTTGGCATTTTCTTGAATAAACTCTTTACCAGAAAATCTCATCCGGATTTCGGTTTCCCAGCCATTCTTCTCCCAAGTAGCCGAGACTTTTAGCTCGTCTTTCGCTGACCACACGCGCAAGCTAGTGGTGCTCAATCCAAGTTTTCCCATTTCATCGTTCACTCGCAAAAAATCTTCATAGGCAAGCGTCTGACAAAAAGCAACTTCGTCGCCAATGTATCCGTAAGAGGCATCGACGACCTTCGCTAGATCAAATGTCTTTGCCGGTGACGGTGGGTTCGATGGAACGGGATTCGAAGGTGTAAGGTTGGTTGGCTCGGGGTTCGACGGCGAAGGGTCCCGCAGGTCGGGCTTGGAAACTTCCGGATCCGATACGGTGGGAGCGGTATCCGTTGCCGCCGGATCAATAGGCGTCGCCGGATCCACTTCCTCAACAGGGTCTTTCGGCTCGGGTTGGTTTGGTGTCGAAGGTTTGTCCACAAGAACAACAGGATCGCCGTTATCGCCTGGTTTGTTGTCCTCAATTGTCTCGGGAGGCGACAAGAAAACCAATCCGATAATTACCACCAAAACCAGAGCCCCGATTCCGACTGCGACCGGAAGCAACGTGACAAGGGACGGTGGCAGACGATTTAAAAACGAAGAGTCGCGCATGGAAACAATCCTACAGCTTCAGTTCCGACTACTTTTTATGCCAGAGCGAAATCGTGAAATAATTATTATCCGTTGTCCAAGTGGCCACGACACTTCGGGGCTTGTATCCAGATTCAGCTAATTCCCGACAGCGATCGCGATGAGCGGGCAAGGAGAGCTGAGAGATAAGTTCAGTCTTGTCCAACTCGGCCATGTAGGTAGATTTATAAACGCCGTTGAAAAAATACTTGGGACCCGGACCAGTTGGTAACTTTGGATAGCGAGTAATATGGGCGTCGCTGGCATACTTCCGCGAAGCGAGGGTCAATTTGAGACTCGCTGGCGTGAGGACAGCCGAACGTCCGTACCAGCGCGAACTAACTCGACCGTAGTAATGGCTCGCTGGCGTTCTCGACCACAATGAAACGCGACCACGCCCGCAGCGGACGAGCCGTGTGCCAACTTCACAAAAACGCGGTCCGTTTCAGTTTCTTTCATCCGCGCCAACAACTCTTCGTACGATCTTACTCGACCGAGAGATTGCGGAACCGAAATCCCCGCTCCTCGCATCAACTCGTGGCAACTACGTTTATCGAACATGACGGCGATATCATCGGGATGGTTCATCACCTTTAGGTTCTTTGCCGAATCAATGACGGTCGACCATTCCCGCAGTGTCTGCCGAAAACCCAAGTACCACTGACGCGGATTCAAAATCAATCCGCGCTCGACCTGCAATCTCACGACTTCTTCGGCGGTGAGATGAGGTGCATTTTCCGATTGAGCTAACAAAGCTCCCTTCGCCAACAGGAGCTTGTCTACTTCGAAATTCTTTCCGGGCGATTCAATTCGCAATAGCGAGTTTTCTAATCGCTCGACAGACAATTGTCGGCGGTCACTCAACAGTTCTTGGTAAGAAAGAATGTGGACAGCAGGAAATTCAGCAGCTGCAATTGCCTGCTGAAAATACTCAATGCGATTGCTCTCAGGATTCCCGCTAACCAGCCACTGCATCGCCACTCTCCGATGACGCTGTAGCGGTATTCTTCGTCGTCGTAAGATTCCGCGACGCGCGAATCGTCAGCTTTGATTTTGATCCCCGCTTTTTTGAACTGTTTAATCATACTCGCGGTTAAGTAGTTCTGGCTAAGGTCCAACGTCTTCAGCTTCTTCAAAGCGGCGATTTCTAACAGCGGTGCAGCTTCTTCGTCGTTCAGGCTCCCCATCGACAAATCCAGTACATCTAGTCGGCGAACGACGGGGGACTTGGCGACGTCGACGACAATCTCGGCAAGCCGATCGCGATTCCGCAGCCCCAGACTTCGCATTTTGGTAAAACACTTTCCGTCTAACAGTGGTCTCAAATCTTCTAAAGTAACGTTGCCGCCGTAGTCCAGTCGGCCCAACCAAAGCTCCAGATGAGTCAGCGCCGGAAGATCCGCTTCGAGCACTTGTCGAAATAGATTCGCAGGCAAGCCTCCGGCTTGGATGGTCAGTTTCTGTAATCGTTTGTGTTGCACCTTTCCCAAATGCAAACCAATGCCGCCTCGAAACGCGATCTCTTCCAGGTTCGGGTAAGCGCTAAATAGTGACGAAACATCGCCCTGTCGCAACCACGAGATTTCGTATTCCTGGTAAGTGATATCTCCGAAGAACAGCGTCTTTAACTTGGGCAGTCGATCGCGCACGCCTACAAGCTGTTCGACGGCGGCAGTTGGCAGCCCACCATCGGTAGCCCCATCCCAACCGCCAATCACCAATGCAGTCGCCTTGCCGACGTCCCGTTGTTTTAGGAAGGATTGAAAATTGATTAAGAACGTGTTTTCTACCTCACCCCAACGGTACTCACTTCGAATGCGGTAAACTTTCGATCCCGGTTTGATTTTCGATTGACCAGCGTGGTAATCTTCGACTGGCTTACCAGCAAACTTCAAGAGGTGTTTGGTGTTTGGCATCTGTATCCTTTCAATATCCTCGCAAAGTGCTTTTCAAGCGACAGGGTTTTCAAACGACTGGTGCTTCTCAAGATTTTTGTTTGTACGGATGTTCTCCTGGGAATTTAGCATCCTCGACTGCCACATACAACGACTTCCACATAGAACGATTCGAATCACTGAATCTTGATTCACTCGCTCCGACAATTGTGTAAAATGTGGACCTTGCATTTATTCTCGTCATGCGAATTCGAGGTGACTCATGTATCGACATGGAGACGTTTTCATTGCCACAGGTGAGATTTCCAAGGGAGCAAAACAGCTTCCGCACTGCGTTCTTGCTGAAGGTGAGGTCACTGGACATCGACACGAGATCGAGGAACCCAGTACAGCTGATCTCCTTCAATTTCGCGGCAAACTATTCTTGCGAGTTACGGCGAAACAGGCCACTCTCGTGCATCAGGAACACAAACCGATTGCGTTGCCGAAAGGCGACTATCGGATTTGGATTCAGCGAGAATACGAGCCCAAAGCGCCGCGCGGATTTCGCAATGTATCCGATTAACGCTGGCTTGCCTTGTTGCAACTAGAGTCAACGCCCGAACGAGACGGGCCAAATCAGAAGTCAGACGAGATAGAAAATGTCGCAACGAGTATTTGAATTTAACGATGGCACGTCTCACAAATTTTGGCACATCCAGCTCGTCGGCTATCGACACACCAGAACATTCGGTCGAGTCGGTAGCAAGGGACGACAAACGACGAAACAGTTCGCCAATAAGAAAGAGGCCCAAGAGTCGCTGGATGATTTAGTCTACGAAAAACGGGCGAAGGGATATGTCGAGTTCGATGAAACTGGCGAGCCCTTGCCCAGTAAACCGCTCCGACCGAAAAAGCCGAAAGCCATCGATGCTGAAGAGGCGCGGTGGATGGTTCTCGACAATAAATTTACCGACGGCGTCTCTTACGAAGGGAATTTCGATTTTCGTGGAGCATTTTACAAGCGCCGCCGAACCCGCGCTGGCCGTACTCGCAAAAAAAGCAAACCCGTCGATCTGCCGAATTTCTTGACCGCTCATCGAGTCGATATGAGTGACTGCGATTGGGTTAAAGAGATCCCGTTTGGCTGGAGCGTTGCCGAACTAATTTTGAGCGGCTGTAAAAACTTCAAAACGATCGGCGAAGAGTTTGTGTGCTACCACTTGGATGCTTCCAACACCGCCATCGTTTCTTTGCCCGACGACATTTCCGTGGACTACCGAATAAATTTAGCGGGTTGTACGAAGCTAACGTCGCTGCCGGAAAATCTAAAAGTCACTTCGCTCGACCTGACCGATTGCACTTCTTTAACGGAGCTGCCCGCAGGGTTGGAGGTTTCGTTTCTGAATATTAGCGGCTGTACTTCGTTAGAAACATTTCCCAAGCACGGCAGCATTCAAGTCGGGAATCTTATCGCCACCGGCTGCACAAACTTACAGAAACTTCCGCCGTGGCTCGGCGCGCTAAGCCAACTGAATATCGAGGACTGCCCAAATATTAAGAAACTCCCAAAGAGCCTCACGATCTCTTCGTGGCTCGACTTCGTCGGATCGAGCTTGACCAGCCTCCCCCGCACTATGAGGAATTTTCCGCTCCGATGGCGAGGAGTTCCGATCGATTATCGCACGGCGTTTCAACCGCACCGCCTCAAGGGAAGACAAATTATCGCGGAAGAAAACGTCGAACGTCGCCGAGTGATGCTTGCGCAAATGGGATTCGAGAAGTTCTTAACCGAAGTCGACGCCGAAGTGCTCGATTCCGACACCGACACTGGAGGCGAGCGAAAATTAGTGAAAGTGAGAATGGAAAACGACGAAGATCTCGTGTGTGTCTCCGTCATTTGTCCTTCGACCGATCGCCAATTTGTCATCCGCGTCCCACCAAGAACTCGCACCTGCCGACAAGGCATTGCCTGGACAGCTGGCTTCGACGACCCCGATGAATACGACGTTGTCAAAGAAACGTAGGTTGCTTTTCGTGCCCGTTCGTTTTACTCGTCCGTTGACTGCCCCGTTTCTAGATTCTGTAACGCAGCCTCATCTCCAACGAAAATTGAGAGCCCCTCATGAAGTCGTTTACTTACCAAATCGCCATTATGATTCTCGCCGCGCTGACTGTTCTTCCCGTTTTGGCGGACGACTCCAAAGAAGCGGCAACTGCTGAACTTGAGCAAGGAAAGATTCTCAACCGAAGATATGAATTCAAGTTCAAAGAGGACCCGAAGAAAACGGTCGGCTATTGTCTCTATATCCCAACGAACTACGACAAAAAGAAACCGACTCCGCTGATCGTTGCACTGCATGGACTCTTTAGCAACCCTGGCCAGATCATGAATTACCCCAAGTTCATCCCCCACGCAGAAAAACGCGGCTACATCATTGTCGCCCCAATGGGTTACAACTCTCGCGGTTGGTACGGAAGCCGCAAGACGGGACGTTCGGATCCAGACTTGCAAATGAGGAGCGAGCAAGATGTCATGAACGTGCTCAAATTAACGCGTGAAGAGTTGAACATCGACGAGAGCAAAATCTACCTGCTCGGCCACTCCATGGGCGGTGGAGGCACTCTACACTTGGCGATAAAGTATTCCGAAATCTGGGCGGCGATCGCGCCAATTGCCCCGGCAGTCCCCAAGAATATTGACGACCTTAAGGACGCCAAGCACATCCCTGCAATCGTCATCCAAGGCGACAAAGACGGACTCGTTCACGGCACGCGACGATGGGTCAACAAAATGAAAGAACTCGAGATGGACCACAAGTACATCGAAGTCGCGGGCGGCGGGCATTTGCTCGTCGCATTCCAACACTTCCCAGAGATCTTCGACTTCTTCGATTCCAAGACGAAGGATGATGACAAGAAGGATGGCCGCACGAAGGTTGGCGGCAAGAACGGCAACAACGCGAAGGGTGACGAATCCAAGGAATAAAAAGAGAAACGCCGAGTAAATTCTTATCCGCTGCTTTTGCGCGGTTCGATGTCAATTGAAGTCCTGCGCGGGTGCCCAATTGTACCAACGCAAGCAACAATATCTTTTGTTTTCTTAGTCGCATTCTCTGTGCGCCACGCGCGTTTCCGTCGCGATAGCGTGGGAAATGCTCACGCTACCGCGCCATACATACCCTGACCGTCCTGGACGTCTAACGCTTTCACCGTTGATTCAATCCTCTCTTCTGGCTCCAGCCTAAAGGGCCGAAGGTCCGGCACTATGTCAGCTCAGGGCACTGCCCAGTGGACGCTAGTATCTCGCGTTACGGTTGACCTTTCAAACACAAACCGTGAATCATCGATTTGACCATCTCGATTTCGCCAGAATCGGATTGGCGACAGGCGATTGATGATGATGAAGGGAAGAAGTGCATGGCCGATTGGAGATAAAGAGTCACGATAAAAAATAAGAAACAAGAATTTCTATAAAAACTGTGTCAGAATGTTCGTCGTGCTGTGTGTAACTCTTTAGGTGAAGTGCATGACTCAATTCCCAGAAACTAGAAACAGCCTGTTAATGCAGGTCAAGGACCAGCGAAATGCTGAGGCCTGGGAACAGTTCGTGCAAATCTACCGACCGGTTATCTATCGACTGGCAAGGCAAAAAGACTTGCAAGATGCGGACGCTCAAGACTTGACTCAACAAGTCCTGATCGCGGTCGCATCGTCCATTGGAAAGTGGGAAAGCGAGAACCAATCAACTCGATTTCGACATTGGCTTCGAAAAGTGGCGAAGAACGCGATTATCAATGCTTTGACTCGACGCCCCAACGATCGAGCGATCGGTGATTCAGAGATCATGACTTTGATGAACGAACAGTCGGCGTCCGATCCAGAAACTGAACGACTCGTTGAAATCGAGTATCGTCGCGAGCTTTACCTGCGAGCGGCCGAGTTGGTGCAAGCCGACGTGGATCCCGCTACTTGGCGAGTGTTCGAGGCGACCGTTATCGATGGTCAAAGTATTGATGTCGCCGCGGACGAGTCTGGAAAGTCGATTGGAGCGATCTACGCCGCTCGTAGCCGAATCGTGCGACGACTACGCAAAGCAGTACACAAATTAGAGGACGCGGAATAATGAACTCCTTAACAGACACTTGCCACAGAAGCCTTTTGGAATCATTTCTTCAAGACGACTTGAATGTTGTAGAAGAAAGAGATTTGACGTTGCACTTAAACGAATGCGAAAAGTGCCGAAGTGAACTGGAGTCACGCGCAGGCGAGCCAGCCGCTTGGGACGAGATTAGTCAGCTCCTGAAGCCGCAACCGTTTGACGATGACGAAGCAACTTGGCACGGTCCTCAGCCATCTGCGCAAATCCAGAACATCATCGAGTCGCTTGCCCCCACTGACGACCCAAATATGCTCGGCCGCATCGGCGGTTACGAAGTTTCTGGCGTGGTCGGAGCGGGCGCGATGGGAGTCGTCCTCAAGGCACACGATAAATCGCTCGACCGAACCGTCGCAATCAAAGTATTGAGTCCAATGTTAGCCTCCAGCGGTGCAGCTCGGAAACGATTTGCTCGCGAGGCGAAAGCTGCTGCCGCCGTTCTCCACCCCAACGTGATGGCGATCCACAGTGTCTCCAACGACGAACTCTTGCCGCACCTCGTGATGCCCTACGTTCGCGGTTCGTCACTGCAAAAACGAATGGACGATAACGGCTTTCTGGCTGTCGGTGAAGCATTGCGAATCGGCTCCCAAATTGCCGCTGGATTGGCCGCCGCCCACGCCCAAGGACTCGTTCACAGAGACATC
>Ga0114999_10005165_pt1 | contig 15480 bp, 12 predicted proteins | sample ArcticOcean_MG_C_3_FD_89820 | JGI IMG/M metagenome (GOLD analysis project Ga0114999, IMG submission 89820) | Marine microbial communities from western Arctic Ocean - ArcticOcean_MG_CB8_126 | ecosystem: Environmental > Aquatic > Marine > Oceanic | place: Arctic Ocean: Canada Basin | collected...
TCAATGCCGCTCAGGGCCGAGAGCAGGATGGGCATCTGGCGGCTGTAGCTAGAGCGAAAGAGGGTTTGCCAGTGGTCTTCGATCTGGCGTGGATCGCGTCCGGTCAGATATTCGGCCATGTCGTGGATGGCGCGCTCGACGGTGCGGCCGTGTTCGTAGTTCATGGGAGAGCCGTAGCCAACCAGTCCGTCGTCGGTGTGAATTTTGAGCAGCAGGCCACGCTGGATGAGGGGGATGACTTCAAAACGGGCGATTTTCACGATTTTTTCTCCACTGTTGAGTTAGTGGTGTATTCCATTTAGTTTAGCTCGTCTTTTGCGGGGATCGAATCCATGGCTCCTGGACGGGTGACGCAGAGGGCTGCGGCTTTGGAAGCTTGTTCGAGGCAGTCGATAGTGGGGAGGTCGGCAAGCACTGCAGCCAGAAAATAACCTATAAATGTATCGCCGGCCGCGGTCGTATCCAGGGCGTTGACCTCTTGAGCGGGCACTTCGAGTGCATCTGTAGGTGAGCGATAAATGACTCCCTTAGCGCCCAGGGTGAGCACAATATCAGCTTTTGGATAGGTTGCAGCTAGTTGGTCGGCTAGGCGGTCTAGAGAGGTGTTGGGGCACAGGCCCATGCCTTCTGTCTGGTTAACCACTAGGATATCTACCAGATCTAAAGGGTAAGTGAGAATCTCTGAATCGAAGGGAGCAGGGTTTAGGCAGATTCTCAATGCCTTCTTATTCGCTTGTTTGATGAGATAAGTTATATTGTTTATCTCATTCTGTAAGAGTAATATATCATCTTTTATAAAACTGTCTAATGTGGCGTCGATCTGCTCTGTAGTAATTTCTTTATTGCAGCCGGGGTAGAGCACGATGGAGTTTTCGCCGTTTTTGTCTACTTGGATGATGGCGTGGCCGGTGGGTGTTTGACTCGTTTGGGTAAACTGCATGTCGGCGCCCAGAGTGGTTAGTTTTTCGACGAGCCACTGTGCCTCAGGGCCGACCTGGCCGGCGTGGAAGACGGGCGCACCAGCACGGGCCAGAGCGGCCGACTGATTGGCGCCTTTGCCGCCGGCAAAGACCTGGTAGGAAGAGCTGGCTAAAGTTTCGCCGGGGCGGGAAATGTGGTCTACCTGGTAAACATGGTCGATGTTGAGCGAGCCAAAATTAAGGATTTTCATCGAACATCTGGGGCTGGTAGGGTAGGAATTGCCCGTGTTCCAGGTAAAATTGGTGATAATGTTCGACTTTGTCCTCGTCGACTTCGACGCTCAGTCCTGGACCATCGGGCACGCCCCATTTGGGGCCGCTGGCAATGGGTAAGGGTTGAGTGAGGATGTCGTCTTCCATCATGGCGGCGGTTTGTTGGTTGCCTTGCACCAGATTAGGTAAAGTGAGGCAGAGATGGTGTGAGGCAGCGGCCATCAGCCCGAGCTCGCCGTGGGTGTGGCGGCAGACTTGTAGGCCTTCGTAGGCGGCCGCATGGCTGAGGCGGTGGAAATGCCCCAGGGTGCCGACCCAATTGGAGCTGAAGCAGAGCACGTCGGCGGCGCGGGCGCGAATGACTTCCCAAACGTCGGCGGTGCGCCACAAACCTTCATTGGCGGCCAGAGGCACGGAGACGCGCTGGCGCAATTCGGCCATATTGCGCACCGGGTCCTGGCGCACCGGTTGTTCGGCAAAGTCGATATTGTAGCGGTCAAATTGGGTCAGGTAGCGGGTGGCTTGGGCAACAGACCAGGCGCCGTTGGCGTCGATGCGTATTTTAGCCTGGGGGCCGACGGCCTGACGCAGGGCAGCGACCATTTCAAGTTCGTTTTCGAAGTTGATTCCGACTTTTACATAGAAGGTGGTATACCCCTGTGCTACACCGATTTTTGCTTGTTCTGCTACGGCGTCAGCAGGGCCGGTAGATAGGTAGTAGAAATAATCGACTTGGCGGCGCTGCAGGCCGCCAAAGAATTTGTAGAGCGGCAGGCCGCTGGCTTTGCCGATCAGGTCGTAGAGGGCCATGTCGATGCCGGCGTAGGCAAAGTTGCCGGTCATCGGGCGCAGGTCCCAGTGGGCGGTCTGGAAGAAGTGGGTGGCCAGGGCGTCGGTATTCCAGGGATCGGCGCCTTCCAATAGGGGAATGGTCGAGCGCACGGTCTCGTAGATGCTTTCTATATTGGGGCCGGGGCAGCTCTCGCCCCAGCCCACTAGGCCGTCGTCGCTGGTCAGTTTGACCAGGACGGCGGTGACGCCATCGCGCTGCACCCGCGAGCTGACCTCGCGGTGGCTGTAGGGCACGCTGACGGGAATGGCTTCGAGGCGGGCTATTCTCACGGTTTATGATCTCGCGTCTGCAAGTACTTGGGTTGCAGTCGTTTCGAGGAAACGCAAGTCATTGCTCAGGTCGATAAAGTTAAAACCTTGGGCAATGCGTTCCTTGGTGCTGGCTGCATCGCGGGTGGGTATGCCACAGGGTTTGCCGGCGCGTTGGCAGCCTGCGCGAAAGCGCTGCAAGGCGGCTTCGTGGTCGGGGTGGCCGACTTCTACTCCCATGGATAAAGCCAGATCGCCCGGGCCCAAGAAGCCAATATTTATGCCCTCGACCGAAGCAATTTGCTCGGCCTTTTCGATGCCTTCCAGGTCTTCAATTTGGGGGATACACAGGACTTCGTCGTCGATCCACTCGCGGTAGCCGTTCAGGGTGACGCAGCGGCCGGTGCCTACAGAACGTGCGCCGCGGGGTGGGTAGCGGGTGGCCTGGGCCAATTTTTCGGCCTGCTCGGGGTTGCTGACATGGGGTACGACGACGCCCCAGGCGCCGGCGTCGAGAACGCGGGCGATGGTGACCGGATCGTGGTCCCAGATGCGCACCAGGGGGATGGCCCCGCGCGATTCAATGGCGCGAAAGGTATGGGTGATAAGCCCCAAGTCAAAGGCGGCGTGCTCGGCGTCGACCGCCAGCCATTGAAAACCAGCGGCGGCCATGACTTCGGCAGAGAGGGGAGAGGTCAGATTGAGCCAAGAGCCGATCGAAGCTTGGCCGGCTTCCAGGGTGGTGCGAATGGGGTTTATCACTAAAAGTCCTTTCTATCTTTAAGCGTTTTGGATAAGGTGGTCGACTTCGTCCTTGAGGCGTTCTAAGACTTCGTCGTAGTCAAATTGGCCGATGAGTTCGGTGCCGCGTTTGAGGTTGACGAAGGTAGGGGCGCACCACATGCCGATATCGGCGTCGTCGGTTTCGCCCGGGCCGTTGACGCGGCAGCCCATCACAGCGATGGTGATGTCGTGGTCTTGGGCATATTGGGTCACTTCGCGCACTTTGTGGGCTAGGTCGATGAAGGCCTCGTTTTCGACGCGGGAACAGGAGGGGCAGGAGATGATATTGAGCCCCTCATTGATGAATCGGGGCACTGAGCGGAAGCGGCCGCTGTCGATATCGGCGAGGATGTCGCGGCCGACGCGGATTTCTTCGCCTTTATCGTCAAAGGGCAGGGTGAGCGAGACGCGCACGGTGTCGCCGATGCCATTGGAAATGAGTTGTTCAAAGGCGATGCGCGTTTTGATGACGCCGTCGGGCGGCATGCCGGCTTCAGTGACCCCTAGGTGTAGGGGCACGTCGGGGCGCTGGGCGGCAAAGCGTTTATTGGCTTCGATGACTTTATTGGGGTCGGAGTCTTTGAGTGAGACGCAATAGCGCGTAAAGCCAATATTGTCAAGCATTTCACAGTGTTCAAAGGCCGAGGCCAGCATCGGGGAGATCGAGTCCTCGGGGTCGAATTGGGTCAAGAGTGCTGGATCGACCGAACCGCAATTGACGCCGATGCGGATGGCGCAGTCGTGTTGTTCGGCCTGGGCGGCGATAAAGGCGACTTTGTCTTTGACGGGGCGCTCTTTTTCGTGGTGGTAGAGGTGCCCGGGGTTGTAGCGGATTTTTTGCACGTGTGGCGCCACGCTGCTGGCTAAGCGGTAGTTTTCCTGCAAATCGACGCTCAGGGCGGTGCTGGCGTATTGGCTGATTTCGGCCAAGCAATCGACGTCTTTTTGGCTGTCGACGGCAATGCGGATAATGTCGGCACCGGCAGCTTCGAGCAGTTCGACCTGGCGCACGGTGGCTTTGATGTCCTGGGTGCGGGTGGCGGCCATACTCTGGACGGCGATGGGGTGGTCGGCGCCGATGCTGATAGCGCCGATTTGGACCGAGCGGGTGGGGTTTCGTTGGGTTTGGGTCATGGTGACCTATCGGGTTTTGGTAAGGCGCGATGTCGGGATGCCGAGGGGATTTTTCCCCCTGTTGTTTTGTCTAGAATCAAGTCCAGCGTTTTCGTAAATAAAGGTAAAATCGGGCAGGTGTCAAAAACGGCGAGGGGAGCGGTTTTTAGCGGTCGCTAAAGAGGCCGACGCCAGAATGTGTGAAGGTAGCAGAATCTTTGCGAGCGGCGAGGTTATAGGTGTCGAGAGCCGTGCCCAAATCGATGAGTAGGCCCAGATTGCGGGCGCCGCGACCGCCCCAGTATGTATAGCTGCTGCCCTCGGCTTGGCCGCTCTGGGTGTGGTAGCTGTCCTGGCCGGCGCCGTCGAGGAGCAGGGCCAGGCCGTTCATAGCGGCGGCGCCTTGGGCCAGGTGTTGGGCTGTGTAGTGGTCATCGCCACTGCGGTCGATGAGCCAGGCGATACTTGCATCCCAGGCACCGGCTTGGCCGGCGGCGATTTGGGCTTCGTAGCGGTCGTCGCCGCGGTCGTCGATGAGGATGCCAATGGCCTGGTGGGCGCTAGCGCCCTGGGTGTAGCGGGTGCCGCGGTAGTGGTCGTCGCCGCTGCGGTCGGCCAGGATGCCCAGACCGAAGAAGTAGCCGAGTCCCTGCGAAAAATTGCCGGCCTGGTAGCTATCCTCGCCGGCAGTGTCGAGCAGCAGGCCGATGCCGCCCGAGCTGAAGCCGCGAAAACCGCAGCCTACGCCCTGGGACCAGCCACTGTAAATGTCGTGGGTGCCGTAGCCGGAGGGGATTTTGCGGTCGGCTAGGTAATGATCGTCGCCGCGCTTATCGTGCAAGAGGGCAAAAGCGCGGGAGCCGCCAAAAGCTTGACTGAATTGGGCGGCGGAGTAAAAGTCGCGGCCGGCGTCGTCCACTACCATGCCAGCGCCGAAGAAAGCGGCACCCTGAGCCCATTCCTGGGCTAGGTAGGTGTCGTTGCCACGTCGATCCCAAAGCAGGCCGACACCGCAGAAAGCGGCGCCCTGGGTGAGGCGGTCGCCCTGGTAGAGGTCGTCGCCGGCCAGATCAACCAGTAGGCCAATGCCGCCGACGGCTGCTCCAGTAGCTCCCCAGCCATTGCCGATATAGCGGTCGTTACCGCCAAAGTCGATGAGTAGACCGGCTGGCGATTGGCGTTCGAAGGCGAGTGAGTCGGCGGTGGGAAGGAAGATGGGGGCGCCGCAATTGTTTAAATAGGTGTCATCGCCGCCCAGATCGATGATGAGGGCGGCGTCGGCGCCGTAGAAGTTGGGGCCTTTATCACCGATGAGAAACCAGCCCCAGGCGGTGGGTGCGGCAAAGAGGAAAGAGCCCTGGAAGGCAGTGGGCAGTTGGTCGGGGAGGACTGATTTTTTGCGGGCGTGGCGGCGGATTTCTTTTAAGGTCGCCGGGTCGGTTAAGGCGGCCAATTGCCCAGCTGCGGCAAAGAGGTGGGCCAAATCGACGCGTTTGGCCAGGCGCAAGGTCCGCATATGGGATTCGGTTTGTTCCCGTTCTCCTTCGCCCAGGAGGAAATCCTCGCTGAAAGTTTCTAGCAGAGGAGGGATGCCGGCCAGCAATTGCCGCTGTTCTACAGAATCGAGTGCGGTGAATGCCCTTTCAGATTTGAGGCCCGCTTCTATAAATGGAAGAAATAGAGATTGGTATAGAGAAGGATCGATATCAGTGGATGGGAGCAGGCTGTCGATTGCGTCGGGATCAATGGCGTGTGGGAGGGCGGGGTCCAGATCGAGATGAGCGGGAATGCGCTCTATAGAAGAGATGAGTGTTGCGTTAGAAAAAGTATCGGCCAGCGCAGCGGCGATCTGGCCGTTTTTGAGCGGATTGACCAGGCCGAAGTGGACGTCTTGGAGGCGGCAATCGGCGGCGTAGCGCTCGGTTTCCAGGGAAAAGGCATTCTCTAGGTTGTCTAGCTCTACCTGGACGTCGAGACTGTCAATTAGAGAGAGGACCTGGCTTTCGATGGCGCCGACCTGGCTGTGCCACTGGTGGTGGCGTTGCTGGGCGGGGATTGAGGTCTTGCCCATCTCTCCCATGAGAAGGTAGAGATGGCGCACATCGCTGACCTGGCAGATCAGTGTCTGGGTGCTGTCGTTTCTGGCAATCAGCAGCTCTACTTCGGTGCCGGGCAGCAGGCTCTTTATATAACGACTGAAGTCCTGCGCTGTGCGCATGCGGTAGGGGAGGGCGGCGAACAGCTGATCGCCTTCCAGCAGGCCGGCTAGGTTAGCGGGGCCAAAGGGGCGCACATTGCTGACGGTCAGGGTGTCGGCGATGGTTTCTAAACGGACGCCGATGACGCCGTAATTGTGGGGCAGGTCTTCGGGTAAGTCCTGGAGGGCGACTTCCTGGGACCACAGAGGGCCTAGGAAGCCGAGACAGAGCGCCAGGATGAGCGGGCATTGACGGAACATATGGCCGTACTTGGCAGCCAGTGCCAGTGAAGGGGGACGCCTGGAGGTTAAGATCAGGTTAGTGGGAAATCTACTCGCACATTGCCGCGGTGGTGCGAATCGAGTATGCCTAACATGATTTCTACGGTCTTGCGCGCTTCGCGTGCGGGGGAGATCAACTCGCCGCCGTTTTCCAGCACATCTATAGCTTCGCACAAATAGCCTAATTGTTGGGTGCTGCGGAATTCGGTGGTGTGTAATTCGCTAGAACTCCAGGTGAAGTGATCCTGGCTGCGTATTACTTGGGCCTGGCGATCCGAAATTTCAATGCGCCCCTCCTCGCAGGTAAGTATGGTCTGCGACCCGGCGAAGTTGACCTTGTACGAATTGTAGAACGCGCGGATGCCCTTGGAGTAGCGGATATAGGCCGAGGCGTAAGGGTCGCTGGACGGATCGCGGCCACCGCCGCCCTGGTATTCGGTAAAGTGTTCGAAACCTTCCTCCAATTCGGCGACGACCCATTGGGGCTCTGCATCGGCAAAGAAATTGATCAGGTCGATGAGGTGGGTGCCGTTGCGGAAGAGCATGGCCCGCTGGCTGTACTGCTCGACGGTAATAGTGCGCAGCGGTCCCAAATCGCCGCTGCGGATGAGTTGGCGCGCTTTTAGGTGCGTTATGTCCCAGCGGCGGGTGTGGTCGATGGAGAGCAAAACATTATTGGCCTCTGCCGCCGCGATCATGCGATCGGCGTCTGCCAGGGAGGTGGCGATGGGTTTTTCGCAGAGGATTATCCGAGCGCCGCTTGTCGCCGCTGCCACGGTCATATCGGCGTGTACGTGGTCGGAGGTGGCAACGCTGACGATATCGGGTTTTAGCTCTTGCAACATGGCGTGGTAGTCGGTGTACTGCGCCACATCGGGCCAGACGTCCTGCCAGGTCTGCTTAAATTCGTCCAAAACCTCCTGGCGCAAATCGCAGACGCCGACCAATTCGGTTTGGGCATGGGCGTGGTAGGCTGCTGCGTGTGAGCGTGGCATGCCATCGTAGACAGTCATGCCGGTGGCCTCTTGAGGTCGATTGGCACCAATACCAGTGAGGCCGATGAGCACGGCGCGATAAGGAGGGGTCGACATGAATGGGACTCCTGTGGCTAGATATTGTTAGGTGGAGGTCAATGTGGAGACGACGGAACGGGGCATGCGGACGCAAAAAGATTGTAAATGGGCGCAGTGGAAAGAGGCGAGACTTACTCTTCGTTGGGGTACCACTCCAGCAACTTTGCGCAGATGGCCTGGCCCTGGGCTGGACTGGAAACCTCAAATTTGCTGCGCTGCAGGTAGGTGCCTTCGCGTTTCTGATAGCGGCGAATCGACACTTTTTGTTTGCCGTATTCGCTAGTTTTGCGGTCGAGGTCCTGGTAGAGGAACATGATCGTGGTCCAGGAGCCCTTGCTGAGGACGGCCTTGTCCAACTCTTTGCGCAGCACCTGACCGTCTTCTTCGTAGTGAATGGTCAGTTCTTCAATGGTCTCTGCCATGTCGATCTATTCCCCATCTAAAACAAGCGGTGAAAAATTCTTGAATATTGCCCCAATTATAAAGACCAATCGGGTAGAATAGCAAATATTTTATCATAAGGAAAAGAATTAAGTAAGAACTTGCTCACCCATAATGAGTTGGGCCGCTGTGTCAGGAGTGAGGTCGGCGCGGGGGAAATCGCCTACGGCCGGGGTACAAAAGCCGACGGCAAAGAGGCTGGCCATAAGCACTAGGCGAGACCACGGGATGGCCATTTCTCATCTCCTCTACTGGGGTGGTAGGGGCCAAAAGTATCCAGCCCGTTGCGCACTGTCAAGCGCCTTGCAGACAGTGGGTTGCGGGTCCAGCGGCGGAAGCGTATTATTTGAAAGATCTTCAATTAACTGCACTGAAATCAATTATATATGGAAATAAGACTCGAAGATAGGTACCTGCGGGAAGAAGGTTCGGTTTTCCTCTCTGGTGTAGAAGCACTAGTGCGCTTAGTGGTGGAAAAACAGCGCCGTGATCGCGTCGAGGGGCAGGTCAACCAGACTTATATTTCTGGTTATGAGGGCTCGCCGCTGGGTGGGTTGGATCTCAAGGTGGTCGAACAGCTCGATCTGCTCAATCAATTGGGCCGTACGGTGCACCAATTCGGCATCAATGAAAAGACGGCGGCTGCGGCGATGCTGGGTACGCAATTCGCGGCCAGTGGCGATGTGGATGCGTTCTGGTACGGCAAAGCGCACGGTACTATGTGGATACCGGACGAGGTCTGGCTGGCCAATCTGTCGGGCACGGGGCAGCGCGGTTCTATGGTGCTTTTGACGGGAGAGGACCACCGCTCTAAGAGTTCGGTATCGCCCGGGGCTAGCGATTGGGTATTGCGCAGCAGTTTGGTGCCGACCTTTTATCCGGCCAATGTCGCAGAGATCTTGCGCTTGGGTTTGCACGCCGTTGCGCTGTCGCGTTATACCGGTGTGGTGACGGCGTTAAAGCTGGTGACGCCGGTGTGCGACGGCGCCAGCACGGTAAACTTGGATGAGGCGCGGCCGCAAATCGTTCTGCCGCAGGAGGAATACAGCAAACAATTCAACCAGATCGTTATGGCGACCCGGGCCTTGCCGATGCAGCAGGAGTTGGTCGAGCGCAAACTGCCGTTGGTGCAGGAGTATTTGCGGCTCAATGAGATTAACCGCATCGTCGATGCAGATGCTGGCGGCGAGGTGCGCATTATTGCCACTGGCAAGAGTTATACGGATGTGCGCCAGGCTCTCGAATATATGGGGGTGCGCGTCCCAATTTTACAGCTTTCGGTCATCTATCCCTTACAGGAGGATCTCATTCGGGCATTTGGCGGCAATTTGCGGCGAATTTATCTGGTAGAAGAGCCCGGGCCTTTTGTTGAAGAGGGGGTTAAAGCGGCGCTGTGGAATAGTGGGGTCGAAGGGGTGTATGGGAAATACGACGAAGAGGGCAAAATCTTTATCCCTGCTCACGGCGAAATAGATCCGGAAATGCTGGTAGAATTGTTATGGCCGCGTTTGCAGGAGCAGTCTACTAATGCATTTTCCAAAGAAAACTTAGACGCAATACTGCAGCGCACCTACCCGTCGGTGCCTGCGGTGACGCCGATGTCGTGCGGTGGGTGTCCCTACAATAGTTTTCGCGATCTCAAAGAAAAACCGGGCGGCGCCATCGGCTGTAGTTCAATTCGCGCCATTCCGGCGTATGACAATGGGGTGCTCTACATTCCCACTATGGGAGCGGGTGGGTCGATCTACAGTGGTTGGGCGCAGTTTAATGGCAACCAGCACATTTTCCAATATTTGGGCGACGGCAGTTATTTTCATAGCGGCCGCGGGGCGGTGCAGAGTTGTGTGCAAGCAGAGGTAAACATCACCTTTTTGCTGCTTTTCAACGGCGCTGTGGCGTTGACGGGGGGGCAGACTCCCGGCGGCCAGCGACCGGTGGAGGATGTGGTGCAGGAGTTGTTGGGGCTGGGAGTGCAGCGCATTGGCATCGTCTCCGAAGAGGCGCCGCGTTATAAAAACCTCAATCATGCGCAGGTGGATGTCTTCGATTTAGATCATCACGCCGAGGCGCTGGATAGTTTTAAACAGACGCCGGGTACTACAGCGATTATTCTCGACAAGGAGTGCGCCACCGAAAAGGGACGGCGGGCGCGGCGGCAGGGCATAAAACCGCAGAGCTATATTCTCATCAATGAGGAAATTTGCGAGGGCTGCGGCGATTGTTATCAGCAGTCGGAAGGATGTGCTGCGCTTTACAGTGTAGATACGGAATTTGGTGAGAAAACTCAGGTGCGCCAGGCCAATTGCATGCAGGACGAGCTTTGCGTTGACGGCGAGTGTCCCTCCTTTGTGACGGTGGAGCCGGCCAAGGGGGTGGGCTTGCGCCGTCGCAAACCCGAGCCGCTCGACGATTTGCCGGAGCCGGTGGTGCCGGATATCGAGGGCGATTATACGATCTTTGCTGTGGGGCGGGGTGGTACCGGGGTGGTGACGATTTCGCATTTGCTGGCCTACGCCGCTATGATGGACGGTAAATATGTCTACCTGGCCAATAATACGGGGCTGGCCCAGAAAGGCGGTCCAGTGGAGGCGCCTATCGTGATTAGCCAGGGGCGTCAGCCGAGTTTCAATCGGCTTTTTCCTGGAGCTGTTGATCTCTACCTGGGGTTTGATTTGTTGCGCGCCGCCGCTACGGAAAATCTCAAATATCTTGCGCCCGAGCGCAGTGTGGCGCTGACCAGTACTACTAGAGTGCCGTCGGCTGAGATGAACCGCAACCAGGATACGAAATTCCCGGATCCGGACCGTCTGGCCGATTTGATCGACAGTTGTAGTCGTAAAAGTGCCAATGTGTATCTCGATACTTATTGGTTAGCCGAGGCCCTTTTCGCCGATATTCTCTACGCCAATATGGTGTTGTTGGGGGCGGCGTACCAGGCCGGGACGATTCCGGTGCGGGCTGATTCCATTGAGAGGGCGATTGAGCTTAACGGCAAGGCGGTGGAGAATAATATCCAGGCTTTCCGCTGGGGGCGTCTGGCGGTGGCCGATCCGGCGCGGGTGGAGGCGGCCTTGGGGCGTCAGGAGCGTGTGGCGGCTGAAGTTTTAGAAGAGAATCGGCGCAATTTGTCTGGTGCGGAATTGCAATTACATGATGAGGTGTTGGCAGAGATCGAGTTGGATGACGAGGGCAAGCGCACCTTGAGTGTGCGTCTTCGGGAGTTGTGCGACTATCAAGATGAAGCGTACGCGGGCGAGTATGCAGAGATGGTGCGTCAGGTGTGGCAGAGTGAGCAGCGCTTTCCAGACCGCGGTTGGCGCCTGACTCGGGCTGTCATTGCTAATCTATATAAATTGATGGCCTACAAAGACGAGTACGAGGTGGCGCGTTTGGCCACCCGGCCAGCGGCAGAAGAGCAGATGCGGCAAATGTTTGACGGCGATGTGAAGGTGAGTTATATGCTGCATCCGCCGGCGTTGCGTTGGATGAAGTTGGGCAAGATGCGTATGGGGCCCCGGTTGCGGCCACTATTGAAGCTGATGGCCAAATTTAAAGGGCTGAGAGGTAAGGTGCTCGATCCTTTTGGATACACGCCGGCGCGGAAATTGGAGCGTGAGCTGATTGTTTGGTACCGGCAGCTTGTGCAGCAAGTGTTGCAGCGGGTGGATGAGGATGGTTATGGAGCGGCAACACAGATTCTGGAAGCGCCGGATCGCATCAGGGGATACGAGGACGTGAAAGAGAAGAACGCGATACAGGTGCGTCGGGAAGTAGAGGGGATGTTGGCGAGGTTAGAGGGCGGTGGATAGGGGGAATATTGTAGCCGTACGAAATATGGTATTTAAACGAAATATCGTAGTTAAAAGAAAAAAGGTTGAGGCTCATCCGGAAAGGGCCCGCCGGGGGATGCGCCAGGCCGCCGCGAGCCTCGTCGTCTAGCTGTGGGTCATCTTTTTCCCGAAGACGACGACGAAGAGAGCCATCATGAAAGCGCCGACGAACGCCTGCGCCGCGGCCAGCGGTCGGACCAGCCAGATCTGACGCGCCTCATCGCTGTACCCCAGCGTGGTGAAAGTGACGATACTGTAATACACGCACTCAAAGAAGTGCTCAAGATTGGTCTCCAGCCCGGCTGACGGATTGAACTTCACTGGCCCCTCGACGCTCAGAATACCGGCAAAGTAGTACCCCACTGCACAAGTCAGATTGAGAACAAAAGCGGAGATGATTATCCGCGGAGGGCTCTCCCCATAGGCGCAAGTCAGGTCGACCAGTTTGGACCAGGCTCGGCTTCCCGACCAGAGGGGCATCAGCCGGCGTCGTATGGTCATCTCGCGCCTGAAGAAAAGGCCTGCCTGGTGCGTCTCCGCCCACGCAGCATACGCCCGTCGCAAGGAGCGATACACCTCTGCGGCCTCTTTGTATCTCGCTTGTGACTCATCTCGGTTGCCCTCGCGCTTGGCCTGAATGGCCCGCTGTTCATTGATGCAGTGCTCGCCCCACTCGACACGCTCCACCTTGGTGCCGTCGAGATTGATTCCCAGCAGTTCGGCATCTTGCAGCAGCGCTTCATTCAGATTGGCACCGGCCAGGTTCGCCTTGAGCAATTCTGAGCCGCGCAGGTCAACGTTGAAGAGGCTAGCGCCTTGCAGGTTGGCGCGGAACAGGTTCGCCCCTCGCAGGTCGCGGTTTCTCTTGTTACTGAGCTTGAGGCCCTCTAATGCTGCATAGCGTAGGAAGAAGCCCTCCATCGACTGGCCACTCTCGGCCCACGCCTCAAGCCGCTCGCGTACGTCGGCCCCCTCTTTGGATATGTCGACGTCGTGCCAGAAGCACAGACCGCGCTCGCGATCCTCGACAGCGCCAGGGCAGCGGCTGTCATCACTGCGCACGTAGCTGCACGTTTCCGTCACCGTTGTACCTTTGTCAGCCATCTCCATGTGTTCTTCCATTTTTCAGCCTCCAAAAATTCCCATCACGTTGGCATTGTAGTGATAATCCCCTGATAGCTAGTCAAAATTGCCAGAAGATAGGTCAATATTAGTCCAGGGTCGATCTATCTCATCCCCAATATCTTGTGCCACCCAGAGTATATCCTCAAGCGCCAAGTTTCACTGGAATCGGTTGCTGTTGCTTGAGCGCGCGGCGGATGGCTGTGAGCAGTTTGTTCTGCCGAGCTAAAGCGGACCAGTTGGCCAGGGAAGGGGCGCCTTGATCGAGCTGGGCCAGAAAAGCACTGATCCAGCTCGCTTCAGGATGCTGATCCGGGGGAGAAAGTAATTGGACCCCATTTTCTTTGATCAGCGGCAAGGCATTGTAGCTACTTTCTCCATAGACCAGACCGCCGCTGCCCAATAATAAAACATCGGCGTGAGTGGCCAGATGGATGGGTGCGACGACCAATTGGGCGTTGGAGCGGTTTTGCAAAGCAGCGGTCAAGGTGATATGATGTTTGGACCCCTGGCGATTGGCCGCTATATGAAGGGTTTTTAAGTTGGCGTCGAGAATCTCAGTAGCCTGCTCGAGCAACTCGCAGGCCGACCACCAGGCGGGCAACAGCGCTGTGCCACCGCCGCTTATCTGGCGCAAGTATACCGGGTTGCCAAATTCTTGTTGGGCGCGCTGCTGTACTAAGGTCTTGTATACCTGGGAGTGGAAGTGACGACCTCCCAGAGCGATACCGACATTGCCCGCCTTTGCCTTTTCTCTAATTGCATCAAATTCTTTACGGGACAAGGAAATGGGTCCGCCACATAAAATGTGTACACCCGCATCTACAAGAGTGGATATGTCTTGTTTGAGGTGGGCGTAGGGGGTAAGAAAACAAGCGGCCTCTACGGCAACTTCGCGGCGCAAGGTCTCCAGATCGGAAAACGTCGGAAGCGGCCAAGCAGCCAAGCGCCGGCGCGATGCTACGAGGACGGCGGCGACATCGACCTGGGCGCAAATATTTTGCACGATTTGGCGCTGGTCGGAACGGGCGACAAGGACTAAGGAGCGTGCGGCCATTAGTGCACCTCTCTTTGCAGCGGCAGCGAGACGGGGGCGCCGCGCACGATAGATAAATAACCGGCGATGAGTATCTCCATGTGGTCGCGCGCCTGGCGCACTGTATAATAGGTGTTATCGTCTGCGTCGATGGCGCGCACCAGATCGTCTAAGGCAGGGCTAAAGCCGACGCTATCAGCGGCCATGCCCGCCGTCATGCCGGGCGGGCCGCTGGCCCATTGCATCGGGTCTTCGGCCGCAGGGCGGTAATCGGAGTGGACGATAGTGTCGCGCATATAGGCGTGCAAATGGGGTCGTTTGCCATCGACCATAGCACTGCCTTTGCTGCCGATCAAATGGGCTGTGGAAGGGCCGCCGGCCGGATGAGAGGCCACGCCAGTGCGACCGCCGCAAAGTGTAGCGATGCGCCCGGCTTTATCGGTTAGGGTCATGGTGCCAAAATCGTCGGCGTGGTGGGCGACGTGCTCAGGAAAGAAATAGGCGCCGCCCTGGCCGTGTACATGGGTGATGGAGTCGAAGCAGGTCTGGATCAAACCGACGGCATAGGCGCCCACAGTGAGTAGCTCGCGTTTGATATCGGGAAATTTCCAGCGACCCGGTGGCAATAAGGGATGGTCGAGTTGGCTCTCATCGAGAGGGCGGGGCCAGCTCTTGCCGAAGAGAATGTCGACGTGTAAACCCAATAAATCCCCCAATTCGCCGCTGGCCAGCAAAAAGTGGCTCTGGCGCACCAACTCGCTGTAGGTGTAGCTGGGGATAATGGATTTGACCCCGGCGGCTTCGACTTTCTCAACTACGGCATCGCATTGGTCTATGGTAGCGCCGACGAATTTGTCGATCCATAGGTGTTTGCCGGCTTGGGCCGCGCGTATGGACAGGTCGGCGCGACGCTCGATTTCGTGGCCAATGCTGACGATGTCGACATCGTCGCGTTGCAGGGCCTGGTCGACGCCCTCGATATAAGGTACTGATAACTCTGCGGCCCATTGTTGATTGATGGCTTTGAGCTCGTCGTCGACATCGCTCTCATCGCTTACGGCAACAATGCGGGTGCGAGGATTTGCTTGATAGAGCTCGACGAAATTGCGCTGGTGGCTGTGTTTGCTAAAGCTGACGAGGAGGACGCCGTATTCTTCTTTTTGCATGGCTTTCTAATCTCTGAGAAAAATGGGATGAGATGCAAGTATAGGCTTTGATTTGGTCCTTCACAAGATGGTGCGAAAGGCAAAAAAAAACCAGGGCAACAGGCCATGGGCCTGATACAACTGGTTTACGAGTTAATCAATGA
>Ga0114999_10005166_pt1 | contig 15480 bp, 15 predicted proteins | sample ArcticOcean_MG_C_3_FD_89820 | JGI IMG/M metagenome (GOLD analysis project Ga0114999, IMG submission 89820) | Marine microbial communities from western Arctic Ocean - ArcticOcean_MG_CB8_126 | ecosystem: Environmental > Aquatic > Marine > Oceanic | place: Arctic Ocean: Canada Basin | collected...
AACCTACGACAGCTCGGAAAAAATCCATCGCAGTTTCTGCTCCCACTGCGGCTGTCATTTGTGGGACATGGAAGAAGGCGAGGAGGACGTGGTGATGATCGCGACCGGCGCGCTCGACCACGGCCAGCATCCCGGCCATGTGGGGTTGCCCCGGCATATTTACGCGAACGCGAAAATTCCCTGGTATATCATCGCCGACGGCGCCGAGCAGGAGCCCGGGCCCGACCCGGTGCCCGAGGTGGTGGCGCCCGGCACCTTCCCGCTCTATGGCGGCTGCCAGTGCGGCACGGTGCGCTACCGGCTCGACGGGCCGGCGAAGGAAACCTATCACTGTCATTGCGAGATGTGCCGCAAGCTCCACGGCGCGGTGGTGACCACCTTTTCCTACATCAAGCGCGAATTGATCGCGATCGAGCAGGGGCGCGAAAACCTGGGCCTGATCGACAGCTCGCCGCCCAATCACCGGATGTTCTGCAAGACCTGCGGCTGTCCGCTGTTCAGCGACGACGAACGCGAGCCGGAGTATTTTTGGTTCTCGCCCGCGACGCTCGACGGCGGTGCCAACCCGGCCCCGGCCCCGGGCCAGGCGGTGCGCCATATCTTTGCAGCCCACAGAATGCCGTGGTTCGAGATCACCGACGGTGCCCCGCAATCCGACGATTTTTAGAGAAGGCGCAGGCATGAGCGATTTCGAGCGAACAGGGGGCTGCTTTTGCGGCTCGGTGCGTTACAGCTTCACCGCACCCGCGCTGGAGACCCACCACTGCCATTGCCAGATGTGCCGCAAGGTACACGGCGCGCTGTTCGGGACCTTCTCGGTGATCCTGAAGGACTATTTCACCGTGGAGCAGGGCGCGGACAACCTGGTGCCGTTCCAGAGCTCGGAACGGCTGCACCGCAATTTCTGCAAGACCTGTGGCTGCCACCTGTTCGACGAGCTCGAACAGACCACCAGCGCGGTCGAGCTCGCCACGGGCACGATCGACGACGGTGCCCATCCCGGCCACCCGGAAGTGACCCGGCGCCATATCTTCGTCGGCTCGAAGGTGCCGTGGTACGCCATCGAGGATGGCCTGCCCCGGCACGAGAAATTCTAGGCCCCGCGGCCCCGCGGTCCGGAAGGAAGGCAGAGATGAGTGATTTCAAACGAACCGGCGGCTGCCAGTGCGGTGCGGTGCGCTATACGATCCGCGAACCCGCGCAGGAGACGGCGCATTGCTGGTGCGGCATGTGCCGCAAGATCCACGGCGCGGTCATGGTGACGCTTTCCACCGTCGCGCGCGCCAGCTTTAGTGTGGACAAGGGCGCGGACAATCTCGGGCGGTTCGACAGCTCGCCTCCGGTCCACCGGCGCTTCTGCAAGAGCTGCGGCTGTCACCTGTTCATCGAGATGGACGACGCGCCGAACCTGCTCGAGGTTGCGACGGGCACGATCGACGATGGCGCCCATCCTGGCCACGCAGCGGACAAGCTGAGCCATGCCTGGACCGGCTCGAAGGTGGGCTGGCTGGAGATTCCCGACGACGGCCTCGTGCGCTTTGATAAGCAAGGGCCCGGGGGGTGAGCACACTCTCCCTGACTGGTATTGCTTTTGCGGTACGGTGCGCTACTGGGTTACCAAGCCGGCGGAGCGAACCTTCCACTGTCATTGCGAGATGTACCGCAAGCTTCACGGCGCCATCTTCGTGACCTTCTCGACCGTGCCCGAGGATGGTTTCGCCATCGAGCAGGGCGAAGAAAAGATCGGGCGGTTCGAGAGCTCTGCATTGATGAGTCGTCCGCTCTGCACGGGCTGCGGCTGCCAGCTCTATTCCCAGTGGAGCCCCGCGCCGGGGCTGTCTATCTCGCGACGGGCACGCTCGATGAAGGGGCGTTTCCGGGCCCCGGGAGCGGATTTTGCGAGCATGTTTGGACTGGCTCGAAAGTGCCGTGGTACGAGATCGCCGGCGGCAGGCCTAAATTCGACGAGGAGCCGCCGGACTGAACGGCGTATACGAGGGAGAGATCGATCATGAGCGAAGAGTTCGCCCTGGCCGGGGGCTGTCAGTGCGGCGCGGTGCGCTACCGCGTGAGCGCGCCAGCGATCGAGACCATGCATTGCCACTGTTCCGTGTGCCGCAAGGTGCATGGGGCCATGTTCGTGACCTTTTCCGACGTTCCCGACGATGCGTTCGGGATCGAGCAGGGCGCGGGTAATCTCTCGGTCTTCGAAAGCTCGCCGGGAAACAGGCGGTATTTCTGCAAGACCTGCAGCAGCGTGATTTATACCAAGATGCCCGATTTGCCGCTCACCTTCGTCTCGACGGGGACCCTCGACGAGGGCGCCCATCCGGGCCACGCGGTAGGCAAGGAAAGTCATATTTTCTGGGGCTCAAAGGCGCCCTGGCTCGCCATGGCCGACGATCTGCCCAAGGCCGACGAATATTGATAGAGTGCGCCCGCGCAGCTCCAGAAAACGACCGCGATACAGGGGAGATTAATCACCGTGAGATCGATTGACCGAGACGCCGCCAACGCCGAAGCTTTCCGCCGGCTCGACCAGTCCGACCCGGTCCTGACCGACATCCGCCCGGGCATCGATGTACTGCCCGGCATGGCCGAGAACATCATCCTGACCTCCGGCCCGGTGCTGCCATGGGCGGAATACACCGGCGGCCAGGCCGACGCGGTGATCGGCGGCACCCTGTTCGAGGGACTCGCGGGATCCCGCGAGGAAGCGGTGGCCAAGCTCGAAGCCGGGGAGATCGTGGTTGGCGGCTGTCACGATTATGGCTGCGTCGGCTCGCTGGCGGGCATTTACACCGCCTCGATGCCGGTCTTCGTGGTCGAGAACCGGGCCTTCGGCAATACGGGCTACTGCAATTTCTACGAGGGCACCAACCCCAAGCGACTGAATTACGGCGTCTATGATGGCGGCGTGCGCGACCGGCTGCTCTATATCCAGGATGTCATAGCACCGGTCCTGGCCGAGGTGGTGCGCCGCTCGGGCGGCATTCCGCTCAAGCCGATCATGAAGCGCGCGGTGCATATGGGCGACGAGTTGCACAGCCGGAGCACGGCCGCCGCGCTGATTTTTACCCGCGAGTTGGTGCCGCATCTGCTCGCCCACGCGGAGGCCGATCGCGCCGGGGTTGAGAAGACCGTCGAGGCGCTGACCGAGGATCATTACTTCTTCCTGCGCCTTTCGATGGGCGCGGGCAAGGCGGTGGCAGACGCGGCCCACGGCGTCGAGGGCTCGAGCGTGGTGACCGCGATGGGCTTTAGCTGCAAAGAGTTTGGGCTCCGGGTCTCGGGCCTGGGCGAGAAGTGGTTCTGCGGCCCCCACGCACAGGTCCAGGCCAAGCTATTTGACGGCCATACGGAAGATGAAATCACCTGGATGGGCGGCGAAAGCCCGATCACGGAGACCATGGGGCTGGGCGGCTTCGCGCAGGCTGCGTCGTTCCCGCTCCAAGCCTATCAGGGCGGCGAGCCCATGGCGATGGTTGAGCGCAACAAAGAGCTCTATAAAATCACGGTCGGCGAGAACTCGGAATACCGCATCCCGTTCCTCAAATACCGCGGCACGCCTACGGGCATCGACATTTTCAAGGTTCTCGAGACGGGCATCTTACCCTGCATGGATATCGGCGTGGCGGGGCGCGACGGCGGCCAGATCGGCGCCGGCGTGGTGCGCGCGCCGATGGCCTGCTTCGAGAAGGCCGCCGCAGCCTATAAGGCGAAGTACTGTAGCTGATTCCGGCGGGATACAGAGATGGTGTTGAGCACACGGGATTATGAGCTCTTCGAGCTGGGTAGCGTGACGCTTCAGTCGAACGCAAAATTGCCCGACATGAAGCTCGCTTATAAAACCTTCGGAACGCTCAGTGCGGCCAAGGACAACGTCATCCTGTATCCGACGCGCTTTGCGGGCAGCCATATAGAGAACATGTGCATGTTTGGCGAGGGCCGAGCTCTCGACCCCGAGCGCTATTTCATCATCGTGCCCTCGATGTTCGGCAATGGCTTCTCATCCTCGCCCTCGAACACCCCCGCGCCCTACGACGGGCCGCGTTTTCCGGGCTGCACGCTGCTCGACAACGTGCTCTGCCAAGAGCGCTTGTTGCGCGAGCGCTTTGGCATCCAGGAAATCGCGCTGGCCATCGGATGGTCGATGGCGGCGCAGAATGTTTACCAATGGGCCGCGCTGTTTCCCGACCGGGTCCGCCGCTTGATTCCCCTGTGCGGTTCGGCGCGTACTGCACCACACAACTTCGTGTTCCTGGAGGGCGCGAAACGTGCGCTAACGGCAGATGCGGCGTGGGCCGGCGGCGATTATACCGAGTCTCCCGCGATCGGGCTCAAGGCCATGTCGCAAGTCTACGCGGGCTGGGCATTCTCGCAGGCCTTCTACCGCGGAGCGCTATACGAGAGGCTGGGCTACGACTCGCTGCCAGATTTTCTTAAACGCTACTGGGAGGACAGCTTCCTCAGGCGCGATGCCAATGACATGTTGGCCCAAATTTGGACCTGGCAGCACGGCGACATCAGCGCGAATGAGACCTTCCAGGGCGATTTCGACAAGGCGCTTGGCGCGATCCCCGCGAAGAGTTTTGTGATGCCGTGCGACCACGATCTTTATTTCCGGGTCGCCGACAGTAAAATTGAGGTCGCGCGGATGGCGAACGCGGAGCTTAGGGTGATTCGCTCGCCCTACGGGCATATGTCGGCGGGCGATAAGGACGCAAAGGACTCGGCCTTCATCGACGATCAGATACGCGAGCTGATGGCGAGCTGACGCAATGGCGTGGCGGGCTGCACGGCGGCGGGCGAACCCGTTCGCTTTGCCATACTAACCCGGTATAGTTGTCGCAACGAAATGTGGAGGAACTTGTGTCGGAAATTTTGCCCCAGGTCAGCTATCAGCGCATGGAGGACGGGACCAAGGAAGATTATGCGGTGATGGACGAAAATGCCGTTGCCTATCAGCGCTTCACGCCCGACCGGCTGCTGACCTATCTGGACACTGTTCTCGAAGGTATCCCCGGCGAGCATGTCGACACGCGTGAGCATTCGCTGCAGACGGCCAGTCGAGCGCACCGCGATGGCGCGGACGAGGAAACTGTCGTGGCGGCCTTGCTGCACGATATAGGCACGCCGTTTGCGGTCGAAAATCACGACCGGTTTGCAGGTGAAATTATCCGCCCCTATGTCGGTTGGGAGACCTATTGGGTCGTCCGCCATCACGGTATTTTTCAGGGTTACTACTACTTTCACCATGTCGGCAAGGATCGCGAGGCGCGCGAGAAGTACCGCGGCCATCCTACCTACCAGCAGGCCGTCTATTTTTGCGAGAAGTGGGATCAGGAATCTTTCGACCCGGCCTACGACACCATGCCGCTGTCGGCCTTCGAGCCGATGGTGCACCGAATTTTCGCCCGCGAGCCGTGGGGCGAGCGCACGCAGCAGCCTTAGGACGATTTTCCGGGCTTGTCGCCGTCCCGAGGAGTTCGCACCGCGCTTTGCGGTTCGGCTTTCCGTCCGTGCGGCGCTAATGCTAGTTTGATGAATCTAGACAAGCGCGCGACAGACGCGCACCGGGAGAGATGCGAATGCGAATTGTCGTTCACGGCCAGCAGGCCTTCGGTAAGGCGGTACTCGAAGCACTGCTGGAGCGCGACGAGGACGTCATTGCCGTGTACGTGGCGCCGGATCGCGAGGGCTACCCGCCCGACCCGCTCAAGGAATTTGCGCTGGAGCGCGACCTGCCCGTGCACCAACCGGCAAGCTACAAGACCCCCGAGGTGTGGGAGGCGTTTCGCTCATTTTCGCCCGATCTCTGTATCATGGCGTTCGTGAAGCTAATCGTGCCGGAGGAATTTCTTAACATCCCGACCCACGGGAGTATCCAGTACCACCCGTCTCTGCTGCCGCTTCATCGGGGGCCCAGCTCGATCAACTGGCCGATAATCCAGGGTGTCGCGAAGACGGGGTTGTCGGTCTTTTGGCCAGATAACGGGCTCGACACGGGACCGGTGCTGCTCCAGAAGGAGGTCGACATCGGACCTGACGATACGCTGGGCACGGTCTATTTCGACAAGCTATTTCCTCTTGGCGTCGGGGCCATGGTCGAGGCGCTCGATCTTGTCAAGAAAGGCAAGGCTCCGCGGATTGAGCAAGACGAATCGGAAGCGACCTATGAGAGCTGGTGTGTAGCCAAGGAGGTGGAGATCGACTGGTCGTGCTCCGCGCAAGCCGTCCATAACCTGATCCGTGGCGCCGATCCGGCGCCTGCTGCCTGGGTGAGCGTAGGGGGGCAAATACTTCAGCTGTTCGGCGCGACACGGGTGGACGGCGCAGCGGTGGGTGCGCCCGGCGAGATTCTTGCGATCGACGAGGCTGGCTTGACCGTAGCTGCGGAGGGCGGCGCGGTGCGCGTTGCCCGGCTTCGTGCTGAGGGTGGAAAAAAACTGGCCGCCGCCGAGGTGGCGGCGGACCTTGGAATGGTGCTGGGCGACCGGCTCGGCTGAGCCCGGCGCCGCATTGCTCTTAATTTCAGGCAGGAGAGAGAGAAACGATGGTGGATGTGACGGCGGCGAACGAGGAATGCCTGCGCCGGATGGATGCGGGCGAGCCGGTGTTGGTGGATGTGCTGCCGGCGATCGAGACCTGTAAGGGCATGGAGAGAAGCATGATCCTAAGCTCGGGCCCGCGGATGCCGTTCGCCGATTATTTCGGAGGCCAGCGCGAAGGGCTTATTGGCGGTGCGTTGTTCGAGGATTTGGCATCCGACCGGGACGACGCCATTGCCAAGCTGGAATCAGGTGAAATCCAGGTCGAGGGCGCCCACGCGGTGGCCGCGCTTGGTTCTCTCGCGGGGATCTATTCAGCTTCGATGCCAGTTTTCGTGGTGCGCAACGAGACCTTTGGAAACCTGGGACATTGCAACTTCTACGAAGGGACCAACCCGCGCCGGCTCAATTACGGGGTCTATGACGAGGGCGTGAAAGAGCGGCTTTTGTTCATCAACGAGACGGTCGCCCCGGTGGTGCAGCAAGCGGTTAAGCGGGCGGGCGGTATTCCGCTTAAGCCCATCATGGAGCGCGCGCTCCATATGGGCGACGAGTTGCACAGCCGCAACACCGCAGCGTCGCTTCTGTTCCTGCGCGAGTTGGTGCCCCACTTCATGCAGATCGCGAAGGAAAAACCCGACGCGGTAGACAAGACGATCGAGGCGCTGACCGCGGACCACTATTTCTTCCTGCGCCTTTCTCTGGCCGCGGCGAAGGCAACCGCCGATGGCGCCCACGGGGTCGAGGGCTCGACGGTGCTGACGGGCATGTGCCTGAACTGCAAGGAGTTCGCCATCCGCGTGGCGGGGGTGGGCGGGCTCAACCACTGGATCCGGGGCGATCAGGCGACGGTGGATGCCAAGCTGTTCGACGGCCACACGGAAGACGAGATCACCTGGATGGGCGGAGACTCGGCAATCGCGGAGACCATCGGGTTGGGCGGCTTCGCGCAGGCGGCGGCCTTTCCGCTGCAGCGCTACCAGGGCGATCCCGAGGTGATGATCGAGCGCAATCTCTCGATGTACGAGATCGCCGTGGGCGAGAATTCCCACTACAAGATCCCGTATCTCAAATACCGCGGCACACCGACGGGCATCGATTTTCGCAAGGTGCTGGATACGGGCATCCAGCCGGCGATCGACATGGGGGTCGGCGGCAAGGATGGCGGCCAGATCGGTGCCGGCGTGGTCAAACCGCCGATGAACTGCTTTAGCAACGCGAAAGAGGAATACGACGCGGCCTACGGGGGATAGCCTGACGGGCTGGGAGTAGAAACGTCACGCGGCATTGATTCTTCTGCACGCAGGCGGGAAACGACGTAAATTCGCCCCCCGTTGAAATCCTTCCCATAATCGGAAATTATCGGTCTCACATCTTGGTGGCCGGGCGAGGAAAGAGCTTTGAGCGGATGTCTGTAGGACGAGATCAAATAAGGCGCCGCCTCCAACGTCAGGGCCACATGGCCGACGACACGGTGCACGCGCCCGAGATATCCTGGCCGGGGATGGAGTGGTTCAATATCGCAAGCCCGCTTTCGCTCGCCGATGTGCGCGGTAAGCTGGTGATCCTCGATTTCTGGACGACCTGCTGCATCAATTGCATGCATGTTCTGTCGTCGCTGCGCCGGGTCGAAGAGGCATTTCCCGAGGAAGTCGTCGTCATCGGCGTGCATTCGCCGAAATTCGCCGCCGAACGGAACGCGGCGAACCTGCGCGAGGCAGTCGCGCGCTACGGCATCGTCCATCCCGTGGTCAACGACCCCGATATGGTCCTGTGGCGCGAATACGGCGTGCGCGCCTGGCCGACCCTGGTGTTCGTCTCGCCCGATGGTGCGGTCATCGGGCTGGCGCCGGGCGAGCCCGACCCGGAGCTGCTATTGCGCGCGGTAGGCAACCTGATCGAGGAGGCAAAGACTGACGGCAAGCTTGATCCCGGAGCACTCAAACTCATCAGCGCGCCGCGCTCCGATGGGCGGCTCGCTTATCCGGGTCAGCTCAAACCGCTGGCAGGAGCGGGCGGTGCGCGCCATTGGGTTCTGGCCGACGGCGGCCACAACCAGATCGTGGAACTCGATAATTCCGGCGCGGAAATGGCGCGTTTCGGTAGCGGCGAGGCGGGCTTGCTTGACGGTTCAGCCGAGCGCGCCCAGTTCAACTCGCCGCAGGGCCTGATTGCGACGCCGGATTCTATTTACGTCGCCGATACCTTTAACCACGCGATCCGTAAAATTGACCGTGCGAGCGGTGCGGTGACGACACTGGCCGGAACTGGCGTGCGCGGTCCGGTTCTGAACGGCGCGGTAGCGGGGCGGCAGGCGGCTCTGGCTTCCGTCTGGGATTTGGAGATTTCGGTCTCGCAGCTTTATTTTTCCAACGCCGGAACTCACCAACTGGGTGTGCTCGACCTCGACAATTTCGAGGTGCGCGCCCTGGCGGGCACCGGAGGCGAAGACCTGCAGGACGGCCCTGCGAGCGAGGCGTTGCTTGCCCAGCCCAGCGGGCTTGCGCTCAGCCCGGATGGTACGGTGCTGGGTTTTGCGGATAGCGAAACCTCGGCGATCCGCCGGTTGCACCTGGATAATGGTGGCCGCGTGGATACCTTGGTTGGTACGGGGTTGTTCGATTTTGCCCACGCCAACGGGCCGCTGGGCGAGGCCCGGTTCCAGCATCCGCTGGGGTTGGGTTGGCTCGACGGCACACGGGTTCTGGTGGCGGACAGCTTTAATTCGTCGGTGCGGCTGATCGATCTGGACGCTGGCGAGGTCCGCGACTTCGATAGCTACGAGTTCGTCTGCCAGGACAGCGTCTGCCTACCGCTGGCCGAGCCTGCTGCGGTGATTGCAGACGGTTCCGACCGGGTGCTTGTGGTGGATACCAATAACCACCGGGTCGTCGAGTATTGCCTAAGCAAGAACACCTACCGCACCTGGGCACAATAAGAACTAGTGTCCGATTCGTTTCACAAAGTGAAACGGCGCTCAGTCGCCACGCAGATCAGTTCATTGCGCTCAGTTGCTGCGCAGGCTCACGCCGCATAAGCGGCGGCCCGCGCTTGCGGGCTCGCGAAATCCCTTTGGATTTCGCGTCAAGCGCCCCAGGCCTCCTTCAGGAACGTCACCCAGTTATCGCCCAGCACCTTGCGGATGCGGGCTTCTTTCCAGCCCGCGCGCTCCATCGCGGCGGTGAGGTTGGGGTAGTCGCGAATGAGCCGCATGCCCTCGGGATTTATGATTTCGCCGAATTCGACGAGCGTGCGGCCATAGCCCTTGTCGTGGTTGAGCCAGTCGAAGAAGTTTTGCTCGTAGCCTTGTGTGAAATCGGTGCCGAAGCCGACACAATTCTCGCCCACAAGGTTGATCACGTAGTCCATCGCTTCGACATAGTCATCGACCGTGGCCTCGGTGCCGCGCGCGAGGAAAGCGGGGAACATGGTAACGCCGATGAAGCCGTTGCGCTCGGCGATGAAGCGAAGCTGCTCGTCGGATTTGTTGCGGGGATGGTCCTTGAGCCCGCTGGGCAGGCAGTGGGTGTAGGCGACGGGCTTTTTCGAATAGAGGATGACGTCCTCGCTGGTTTTCGGCCCGACATGGGAGAGATCGCACAGGATGCCCAGGCGGTTCATCTCGTCGACCACGTCGCGGCCGAAATCGGACAGCCCCGAATCGCGACTTTCGTAGCAGCCGCATCCGACTAGGTTCTGGGTATTGTAGGTCATTTGCATGATACCTACGCCCAGCGCCTTGAAGATCGCGAGATACTCGATCTGGTCTTCGATGCCACTGGTGTTCTGCCAACCCAGGATGATCCCCGTTTTGCCCTCGCGCTTGGCGCGCGCGATGTCGTCTGTGGTGAAGACCTGGAGCAAAAGGTCATCATGTTCGTTAAGCCAATGTTTCCACTTGGCCACGTTGTCGAGGGTGCCGCGGATGCCTTCCCAGACGCAGCAGGTGCAATTCGCCGCGGTGAGCCCCCCGGCCTTCATGTCCTCGAAAACCGCGCGGCTCCATTCTGAAATGACGAGGCCGTCGAGGACGGTGGCGTCGGCGTGCAGGTCTGCGGCGGTCATGGGAATCTCCTGATGTCGGGATGGTCAGCTGTCGAGATAGAAACTCCGGCCTCGGTGCCAATCCTCGATCGACTGAGTGGGGTAGGTTCCGAAATTCGGGTCGTCGGCACCTTCCGCAATTGTGATCCAGGGTGGGGCGGCGTCGAGGAAGGCGTGCTCGCGAGCGGGCGGTTTGGGCAGGGCCGTGTCGATCGAGGGCGCGAAAGGATAGATCCAGTCGGGCCAGTGTCCATCGGCGGCCCAGAGATAGCTCGCGCAGGCCGACCAAAAATGACGTTTGCTCGCGGAAATCGAGCCGTCTTCGAGGCGCGCCTGGTAGACGCGCAAAGCCTCGGTGCCGGTGACCTCGAGGCTGGACGCGTCGGCCATAACGTTGATGGCGTAGCCGCGGCCACCCGCGGTCTTGCGATAGATCGAGCAGTGGCACTGCATGTAGGGCTAGCGCGTGTGGGATTCGACGGAAAAGCGCACCGCACCGCAATGGCACGAACCTTTAAGTTTCATGGTGCTCTCCCTTTGGCCTGGACCGAGATCTTCAACACTATAGCGCTGCACCTGCCCGCGGGCCATGGCGGCAGGTCAGCGGCGGCGGAAGACAAAACCCGCAAACCAGCCGGCGAGAAGCGCGATGGCGATGGCGAGCACACCGTAGGCCGCCGGATATTCGTGCGCGAAGGCAAAGACCTGGGCACCGATGCCGATCTTCTGGACCACGAGGGAATAGTTTAGCTTGCTGACGACGAGGCCTTCGCGCAGCAGATAGACCTGCACGGCGTAAGTTCCGGTTACGACGTTGGCGGGAAAGTGTAGCTTGGCGCTGAACAAACCCGGCCCCAGGAATTCCACGCCCCCGATGTCTTCGGCATAGAGCCCAGCAGCCTCAAAATTGCGGATCATGCCGGCCCGGAACGAAGCATGATGACCGTCCGGTATGTCGCCAATCGTGGTCAGATCAAGATTGGCCGTACCGATCCCGTATTGGCGGACCAGCGCCCTGTTGGGTGCGGTCTCGAAGATGCCGGGAGAGCTGGCCAGGCGGTAGAAGGACGGCACGTCGGCGAAACCCACCTGGTCGCGATTGATCCAGATCCCCAGCGTGCGTTCCTTGCGCCGGATCACGATGTCGGACGCGGGGCCGCGGACCTCTACAAGGACGTCGCCCTCGCCCTCGATGGCGCCGAACAAGAGCACGTCGGTGCCGGAAAACCCGGTGGTGATCTCGATGGAATTTTTCGAGAGGTCGGCGATCAAAGGGTTGGCGGCGCGCGCCGGGTCGGGCACGCTAAAGCCTGCCGCCAGCACGAGCAGGGCGACGAGGAGGCCGAGGTGGCGCGCGCTCACGAGTGGCCCCCGAGCAGGCCGATGGAGTAGATGCTCTCGGGTCGGGTGATGAGATCGAAGAGGAGCTTGGCGCAAACGAGGAGAACCATGAGTGCCAGTAGGCCGCGCAGTTGCTCGCCGCGCAGCCGGGTGCCGAAGCGGGCGCCGAATTGGGCGCCGATCACCGCGCCGACCAGGAGCAGAAGCGCCAAGGTAATGTCGACAGTTTGGTTGTTGAGCGCCTGGAGAAAGGTGACGTTCGCGGTAACGAACAGGATCTGGAACAGCGAGGTGCCGACGACCACCGCGGTCGGCATGCCGAGCAGGTAGATCATTGCGGGGATCATCAGGAAGCCGCCGCCCACGCCCATCAGCGCGGCCAGCATGCCCACGACAAAGCCGAGCACGAGGGGCAGCAGTGCACTGATGTAAAGGCGCGAGGTGCGGAAGCGCATCTTGAAGGGCAGGCCGTGGAGGAAGGTGTGCTGGTGTAGCTTAGTGCGCGGCCCCTTGCGGCCGCGGCGCAGCAGCGCGCGACTGCTCTCGGTCAGCATCATGGCGCCAATTATGCCGAGGAAGACCACAAAGGAGAGCCGGATCATGAGGTCGATCTGGCCGATGTCGCGCAAGACCCCGAACAGCCAGACCCCGAGATAGGAGCCACCGAGGCCGCCGACCAGGAGCACCGCGCCCATCTTGAAGTCGACGTTGCGCCGGCGCATGTGGGCGAGGATGCCCGAGGCGGAGGAGGCGACGATTTGGTTGGCTTCGGTGGCCACGGCCACGGGCGCCGGCACGCCGATGAAGATCAGTAGCGGGGTCATGAGAAAGCCGCCGCCGACCCCGAAGAGTCCTGAGAGAAAGCCGACACCGCCACCCATCGCCAGGAGCAAAAACACGTTCACCGACATCTCGGCTATGGGCAGGTAGATCTGCATCAGGGACGTGAGCGGGCGCTGTGTGGCACGGGCCACCGGAGGTGCGAAATTGCGTGGTGCTCGTTATCGTCCCGCGGACCGCGCTTGTTAAAGCGTGCGGGGAGAGGCGTCTGGGCCACCCACGCCATCAGGGATTTCTCATCACATCAAAGGGCTCTTCTTGCGGGCTCCGTTCAATCGACGATGTGATAGACGGGGGCCTTCTCCATTTCCCACGACCCGGTTTCGCGGTCGTATTGGGAGAGGGTGAAGCAATGCCAGTCGGTATCGTCCAATTTTGGATGGTCGGCGCGATAGTAATAGCCCGGCCAGCGCGTTTCGGTCCGGAACATGGTGTGCTGGGTTACGCATTCCGAGGCGATGGCCCGGTGCTTAAGCTCCCACGCCCGCTGAAGCTGGTGGAGGTCTTCGGCCCCGAGATGGTCGAGGTCTTCCTTCAGCATCTGCAGCAATTCCAGCCCGCGGGTGAGCATCGGCTCGTTGGTTGTGTAGTGGGCGCTGATCCCACCGACATATTCGTCCATGATCTTCTCGAGACGCTGAAGACCGTGGATCGGCAGCATATAACTCGGTGAAACGGTGCCCGCGACGATCTCGTTGCGGCCGACCTCGTAATTCTCCATGGGCTGGAAGACGACCGTCTTGAGGCCTTCGTATTCCGCCTCGCTGACCTCGGGTTGCTCGGCGCCCAGATCGTTCACGTAATTGACCGCCGCCTTGCCCGCGATGCGGCCTTCCGTAAAGGAGCCTGACGAGAATTTGTGGGCGGTGCCGCCGATGGTGTCGCCGGCCCCGAACAGGCCGTCGACGGTCATCATCCGGTTGTAGCCCCACTGGTATTCGTCCGGCGCGTAGTCCTCCGGGCCGCTCGCCCAGGCCCCCGAACAGGTGGCGTGGGAGCCCATGACGTAGGGCTCGGACGTGGTCAACTCGGGATTGGTGTGCTTGGGGTCGATATTCTGCGAGGCCCAGACGACCGCTTGGCTGATAGTCATGCCGAGGAAGTTCTCCCAGCCGACAGTCTCCTTGTGGGGATCCTGGAAAGCCTCTTTCGTGACCATGCGGATGGGGCCGCGGCCGGCCTTGACCTCTTCGAGGAAGGCGTGGTTTCGCAGGCAGGTCGGCACCGGGTGGCGATCGATGTAGTCGCCGACCAGTTCCTTGGTGTGTTCGTACCAGGTGGTCTCGTATTCCTTCCCATAGGCGTTTTCGGTGTGGGTCTTGAGATGCAGGAAGTAGGCGCCGACCGGACCGTAGCCGTCCTTGAACCGGGTCAGCACAATGCGGTTTTCCATCTGGGTCATCTTCGCACCGACCAAGATCGGCAAGGCGTAAGCCGAGGCGCTACTCCAGGGCGCATACCAGGTCCGTCCCATGCCTTCACCGACGGAGCGGGGCTTGAAGATGTGCGACGCGCCGCCGGCGGCGACGATGACTGCCTTGGCGCGAAAGACGTAGAATTCCCCGCTGCGGACATTGAAGCCGACGGCACCGGCGACCCGGTTGGGCTTGGTCTTGTCCATCAGCAGGTGGGTCACCATGATCCGGTTATAGACCTTGGTGGCGGCCTTGCGCGCGGCCTCGGCGACGATCGGCTTATAGCTTTCGCCGTGGATCATGATCTGCCACTTGCCTTCACGCAGGTAGCGCCCGGTTTCCGGGTCCTTCATGATCGGGAGGCCCCACTCCTCGAACTTGTGCACCGTGGAATCGACATGGCGCGCGATGTCGTAGCCCAGATCCTCGCGCACCAGACCCATGAGATCGTTGCGCGCGTAGCGGACATGGTCCTCAGGCTGATTTTCATCCCACTGCATGCCCATGTAGCAGTTGATGGCGTAGAGGCCTTGGGCGACGGCGCCGCTGCGCTCGATATTCGCCTTCTCGACGCAAACGACCTTCAGGTCACGGCCCCAATACCGGGATTCGTAAGTCGCGCCGCAACCACCAAACCCGCCACCGACGACGAGAACATCAGAATCGACGTAGACTGTTTTTCTTCCACCGAACAGACCCATCAGACAATTCCTATCTTGAGCTGATCCGGCGTCAAGGCAGGAAGCTCGGCAATGTTAAGCGCGTCCGGTTCGTGCGCCAGCTCTTGGCCCATGAGGGCATTCTCGGCCGGCACATCGTAATCGGAAGGCGATTTGATCGATCCCCATTCGGTCGTCCGGATCGGGGAAACGAAGTTTTTCTCGCGCCCGTCCCGGAACTTGAGCTTCCAGGAAATTGTTGCCTTCTCCTCTTCCCTGAGCACCCGGACACTGTGGCCCATGGGGGCGAAGTCGGCGTAGCCGCGGACGTCTATCGCATTCTGCGGACACACTTTCACACACGAATAGCACTCCCAGCAAAAATTGGGCTCGATGTTATATGCACGGCGGTAGGTGGTATCGATGTGCATGATGTCGGACGGGCAGATATCGACGCAATGGCCACAGCCGTCACAACGAGTCATGTAAACAAATGTCGGCATGATATTCCTTAATCTCCCGTATCCAGGATCAATGATGGGCTGATTAATAGTGTCGGGGCTGTTGGCGGGCGCTACCAAAAGTTTCGGGTTTGTCGGCGGGTTCCGGCAGGTTGCTCCTCGAACCGTT
>Ga0114999_10005171_pt1 | contig 15474 bp, 8 predicted proteins | sample ArcticOcean_MG_C_3_FD_89820 | JGI IMG/M metagenome (GOLD analysis project Ga0114999, IMG submission 89820) | Marine microbial communities from western Arctic Ocean - ArcticOcean_MG_CB8_126 | ecosystem: Environmental > Aquatic > Marine > Oceanic | place: Arctic Ocean: Canada Basin | collected...
AATATTTGAGAGGCTGTATTTTTATTTAGGTATTCAAGGATATCAATCACAGCTCCAGGTCTTAAACACGAGAAAAGCTTAATTGCCAGATTCGTTGGTAAGGCTTCGGTAAGAGTTGCTGCTTCTTCTGGTTCAAATTCTTCAACTACATCTGCAGAGTCGAAAGGGTCAGAGGTTACTAGTTTTTTCCAGAGGGAAGTATTGTTGCCAATGAATAATAAAGCTTTCTCAGGTTCTAAACGAGCAAATTTTCTAAGCTCCTCGGCTGTTGTTATAGATTTCTGATTGTTCATAAGAATTCCTATCACTGATTACTTTAATAAATAAATATTGTTTTATGTGGAAATAAAAATTCTACATATATCTCAACAATCCAATTAAAACATCAAGTTACCATAGTATTTGATATTATATTGTGTTCTATCAAAAGCTGTAGTAGTGATAATTCTTATGAATAATCAGAAGCCTTGTCAACTAATTGTGTTTCAATTTCTACACCCACAGTAGGTTCTACGGATAGGTTGAATCTTATCTCCTGCATCTCTATATAAACTTTATGTTGCTAAGAGGTTCTCCTATTTTCTTGTTCTAATAGTTCCTTTTTTCTCTTAATTCCACCAGGACCACTGTATCCTCCAATTGATCCATCAGTTCTTATAACTCTATGGCAAGGAATTATTACGGGATAAGGGTTCTTGCCGCAAGCATTAGCAACAGCTCTTGCAGCCTTAGGAGAACCTAAATTAATTGCAACTTCTTTATAAGTCCTAGTCTCTCCCTTCGGTATTTTCTGTAATTCTTTCCAAACCCTTACTTGAAAACTTGTGCCGGCTAATTTCATTTTTCTGAATCCTTACTTTAAAATAGTTATTATTTAATAACTAAAACTGGAAACTTAATCATGTCTTATCAACATTATAATATTATTAAAGACGAGGGAGGGGTGCTTCTTAATGGGATCATCACAATTGACTGATAGAAAAATCGATTCTTTAACGGAGCAGTCAATTATTGGTACGAAAGAGTTAATAGAAGAAGCAGCAAGTCTAAGAAGTAGACTCGATGTTTCTAATAGAAGAATGTTTGCGAGAATGCTTAAAGATAGTAAGGCAATAGGTATTGCAATAGCATTATCAGATGAAGTTTTAAGAATTAAATCAAAAAAACATGCATCAAAAATTCTTTTTAAAATTTCAAAAAATGCTTCTGTCTATGGGTTTGGATTATTCAATGCTCTAGCACTGAGACTGGCAGGTGTTGTAGGTTTAATTTTTCCTAAATTAGTGCTAGGTGCTGTCATGTTACATGTAAAACAAATCTCAAAAGAAATAATACTTTCTTCGAATAAAGAAAAATTAAAGAGACACATTAGGAAGAGGTCAGACATCTCAGCAAATCTTAATATCAATGTGTTAGGGGAAGCAGTATTAGGCGAAGAGGAAGCTAACTTAAGGTTCGAGAAAACAATTGAAATGATGAGAAGAGAAGAGGTGAATTATGTTTCAGTGAAGATTTCTTCTATCTGTAGTCAAATAATCACAGTTGATCATCAAGGAACTGTTGAGAGAGTAGTAGAAAAATTAAGAATAATATATATGACATCATTAGAAACTAAAACATTCGTCAATCTAGATATGGAAGAATTTCGAGATCTTTGGATAACTGTAGATGCATTCAAGATTTTATTGCTAGAAAGACCTTTTCAAAAACTCTATGCGGGAATAGTTCTTCAAGCATATTTACCCGAAGCTCACGGAGTGTTTAATGATTTGTTACTTTGGGCAAAAGAAAGACACTCAAAATATGGTGGGAAAATAAAAATAAGACTTGTTAAGGGAGCAAATTTAGAAATGGAGAAAATTGAATCTGAACTAGAAGGATGGAGTTCAGCAACTTATCCTAGGAAAGACTTTGTCGACGCAAGTTATCTGCGATTAATTGATCTAGGTTTGAGAGAAGATTATAAAGAGATTGTAGATCTTGGGATAGCAAGCCATAATCTTTTTCATCTATCCTTTGCACTTCAGATCGCAAAACATAGGGGAGTCTTAGGACAAATGGATATTGAAATGTTAGAAGGTATGGCTAACGCCGAGGCCCTTCTTCTATCATCAAAATATAAGAAAGTTTTATTCTACACACCTGTAACAGGAGATAATGATTTTGCTTCAGCGATTGCATATTTGGTTAGAAGGTTTGACGAAAATACTTCCGCAGAAAACTACTTAGCAGCAAGTTTTTCAATTTCTTCTTCAAATGAGACATACATTGAGCAAGAGGGTAAATTTTTAAAAGCTGTTTCAGACCGTCATAAAGTAATAACGAATTCTATTCGACATGGGACAGATAAGATGAATAGAAATTCAGATTTTTTTAATGTAAAGAATTCAGATATGACAGATCCTTTAGTAAGAGAAGGGATAAAGTCGGAAATAAAAGAGATTATTAATTCACCAAAATCTAGAGTTCCTATCGTAATTAATGGGCAAGAAATTTTTGACAGAGAAGTAATTTCTTCAGGAGATCCAAGTAATGAAGGAGAGATTTGGTATGAGTATGCAATTGCTAGAGAAAACGACATTAAGAATGCTTTCAATATAGCCAAAGATTCTGTATCTGAATGGAACAATTTAGGAACAGAGGGAATAGAAAGGGTACTTAACAAAGCTTCTTTATTAATGAATGAGGAAAGGCAAAAATTAATAGCACTAATGGCAAGAGATGCTGGTAAAACTATTAAGGAAGCTGATGTTGAGGTAAGCGAAGCTGTAGATTTTGCTAATTATTATGGATTTAGTTCAATAAAGAATAGTTTATTTGAAAAATCAACACCGCTAGGAGTAGTTGTAGTAGCCCCTCCATGGAATTTTCCTTACGCAATTCCTGCTGGAGGCGTATGCTCTGCATTAGCTAGTGGGAATGCAGTAATAATTAAGCCTGCACCAGAGACAGTTATGACTGCATGGTTTTTAGTTCAACAGCTCTGGCGTGCAGGTGTTCCGAAAAGTGTCTTACATTTTATCCCAACCAAAGATGATGAGATAGGTAGAACACTTATTACACACAAAGATGCAGGTGCTGTGATTCTTACAGGTAGCATTGAAACTGCAAAACTCTTTAAGAGCTGGAAACCAGAGATGAATATTATGGCAGAAACGAGCGGAAAAAATTCGATTATAGTTACTGCATGTTGTGATACAGATTTAGCTGTTAAAGATTTAGTTCATTCAGCATTTGGACATGCTGGACAGAAATGTAGCGCTGCAAGCATTGGAATTATTGATTCATCAGTCATTAGAAATTCAAGTTTTATTAAACAACTCAAGGATGCAGTTCGGTCTATTTCTGTGGGAATAGCATGGGAACCTTCTGTTAATATGGGTCCGATTATCAAACCTCCTAGTGGAAAATTAGACAAGGCATTTCATTACCTTGAGGAAGGGGAAAAGTGGTTAATTATCCCTGTTAAATTAGATAAACATGGATATCTTTGGTCTCCAGGAGTAAAAACGGGTGTAAAACCTCAATCTTGGAGTCATCAAACAGAGTGGTTTGGGCCTGTTCTTGGTCTTATGGAATCACCAGATTTGGAAACCTCTATAAAATGGCAAAATTCTACACAATATGGATTGACTTCAGGAATTCATAGTCTTGATGTTGCCGAGGTAGAGGAGTGGATTAATTCAACAGAGGCAGGAAATCTTTATGTAAATCGGGGAGTTACCGGTGCAGTTGTGAGTAGGCAACCATTCGGAGGTTGGAAGAATAGTTCTTATGGAGTATCTGCAAAAGCAGGAGGTAGCAATTATGTCACAAATTTGAGAGTTTTTGAAGAACTTACAGATCCAGATTTGGCAATTAAAGAGTCAGAGTTATGGCTTGATAATATTGGATATAAAGTTCTAAAAAACGATGATATGACTGCAGAAATCAATTATTCAAAGTTTAAAAATTTTCTTAAACCAATTCTGATTAGGGTTGACTCCAAAACCCCTGATGCATATCTCCAATATCTAGAATGGGTAAAAAGAACTTTCAAGAACAATGTGAGTATCACTTACAAAAATAATAGTAATATTGAAATGTCTATGTACGAAAAAGTGAGGTGGTTGAGTAGTGATGAAGTTCCTCATTCAGATTTATTTACTTATGATTCAAGAAAATTATGTCAGAGGGGAGATATTGAAATTAGGAGATGGCTAGCAGAGCAGACTATATCCATTACTTCTCATAGATATGGAAACATCAATGCTGGACCAAAGCCTATAGTTAAGAGCGACTTAAAATAGTCTTCTTATAGACTAATCAGTTTCTCAACCTCTTCTTTAGAAGGAACTCCTCTAGCTCCAGATTTCTGAATTTTTAGAGCTGCTACAGCATTTCCCCACTGGAGAGCTTCTTCAGTTGTATCTCCATTCATTTTAGATGCAATAAAACCTCCACTGAAAGAATCACCAGCTCCTAAAGTATCAAGAACCTTAGTTGGATAGGAATTAGTCTTTATTATGTGACCATTAATTATTGCTATAGAACCCTTAGATCCTCTGCGAGCTATTACTATTTTGTCATCTTTTGACAACGCAACAATAGCTTCTTTAAGAGATTTTTTCTCAGATATTGGTATAATTTCTTCATCTGCATTACCAAAAATATAGTCAGACAATCTTATAGCTTTTTTCACTGTGGATTTTATATTATTTTCCCAACCCCATAGTTCAAGTCTTAGGTTGAGATCAAAAGAAACAGGAACACCAGATTCTTTTGCTATCCTCATTGATTTTAATATTGTTTCCCTTATGGGTGAATCTCTTAGACACATACCAGAAACATGAAGCCACCCGGCTTTCGTAATGGCTTCTTTATCTATATGTTTCATTTCGAGCTTTAAGTCAGCATCTCTTTCAGGTGGCCATACAACAATTATTCTTTCTCCGCTCGGTTGAATGATCGCAATAACCATAGGTGTAAACGAGTTTTTGAGAGTATGCAGAAGTTTTGTCTCTACACCTTCTTTGATTAAATCTTCCCGAACAAATTTACCGTAGCCATCGTCACCAATAGTTCCACAAAATATAACTGGATAACCTAATTTAGAGATTGCCACTGCAACATTTGCAGCGCTTCCACCACCATAAAGTTTGGGTTCACTTATAGATTTTACTATATCTTCTATGTCATTAGGTTTTGGCATTTGAAGTACTAAATCTACATTTGCATCACCGATTATAATTACTTTTTGTTTCTCCATAGAACATAGTTTACGCTTGCTTAGAAGCCGAAACAAAACTTTTTACTTTATCTAAATTTTTTCTGAAACCTTTTCCTTCTATTATCTCATTAGTATGAGTCAAGGAGTCTACTCCCCAAGGCATTACTTGTTTGATCGCCTCAGAGACATTCTCTGTGGAAAGGCCTCCAGCAAGTATGACAGGAATATCTACAGCTTCTACAATTTTTCTACTTATACTCCAATCGTGAGTGTTTCCTGAAGCTCCAATTCCATAAACATCTTCTGATTGTGTATCAAGAATCAAATATTCAACTACTTCTGAATAACTTTTTGCGACATCTATAGATTCATGCCCTGCGACAGAAATAGCTTGCATAATTTCTATATTGAGATTTTTTTTATACAATTTAGCTTTAAGGTCACTAATGAATTCTGGAGTAATAGAGCCTTGCGGACCGCACAAATGAAGGATTTTTGGCCTAACCTCATTAACCATTGATAGTATTATTTCTTGATCACTTTCCACAGATAAAGCTACAGTAACTATATTTTTTTCAACTGCTCTACAGATAGACCTAGCTGTATTTATATCTATCTCTCCTGGAAGGCCTCTATCCGTAGGGGTGACACCTAAATGGTCCACTCCACAACCCACTACCTCAAGAGCTTCCTCAACTGTTTGTATTGTATAGATTTGTACTTTAATTTACTACTCCTATGTCCTTAAAAAATTTTACTGCATCTTGAATTGTTTGATCAATATTTCTTGAAGAGTCTACCAACTCTTTGTTTGTTAATGTTCCCGGTATATTTTTATTCTGCACTTATATTGTATTGATTGAATCAGTTGTTAGTATCTGGGGCTTTCCAGTAAGTCTTGACTGAAGAAAATAGAATGGCAATCCCAGATATAAAGAGAAAGAATGCATAGTAAACTTTAGTAACTCTCTTGAAAGGTTTGGACCAATACTTCTTGAACCGGCAGTTATCAATGCCATTCTCATAATATAATCATACAAAAATCATTTTTAGATGGGCTCTTCTTGATATTTAGTTTTTGAAAAGAAATAGGAAACAAATATGAAACAGTCTGTTAACAATCATTTAATCTTTTATACTTTGCTTAAATTTCATTCCAAGCTATTTTTCATATAAATAGATTGGAGATTTTATTATAGAAACTGTTATGTATTTAGATAATTTGTGGGTTTTAATTTCTGGAATACTGGTTATGTTTATGCATCCAGGATTTATGCTTGTTGAGACAGGGTTTACAAGGGCAAAAAACTCAGCCAATATCGTTATGAAAAACTTCATGGGTTTTTCTATCGGGACACTTGTATATTGGGCTTTTGGATTTGCTTTAGCATATGGAGGAACAAGTTTAGGAGGGTTTCTTGCTTACGGTGATTTCTTCGTTGAAGGAGATTCATTAAGATTTTTTTTTCAAGCAGTTTTTGCAGCAACAGCGGGAACTATTGTTTCTGGTGCTGTAGCTGAAAGAACTAAATTTACAGCTTATTTATTATTCATGCCATTTATCTGTGGAATTATTTATCCAATTGTGACTCATTGGGTGTGGAGTGGACAGGGGTGGCTAGGGGATCTAGGGTTTATTGATTTTGCTGGATCTGGTGTAGTGCACATGGTAGGTGGATTTGCAGCTCTAGCCGGAATTAAGGTTGTAGGACCTAGACTAGGAAAATATGATGAAAATGGAAATCCAATTACTATCAGAGGCAGTTCAATGGTTGCTGGAGCACTAGGAGTATTTATTCTTTGGTTTGGGTGGTTTGGATTCAATGTAGGCTCAGCGCTAGCGGTAGTGGGGATAGATTTAGCTGCTATAGCAGTAACTACAATGCTTTCAGCTTCAGCAGCTGCAATAAGTTCAATGGTAACTTCTATGAATTCGGGAAAACCAGATGTTGGAATGACTCTAAATGGGGCTCTTGGTGGTCTTGTAGGCATTACGGCAGGATGTGCAAATGTAAATAATCTAGGGGCAGTTTTAATTGGAATTGTTGCAGGTATTTTATTAGTTTATTCAACTAACTTATTTGAGAAGAACGGAATTGATGATGCAGTAGGAGCTGTTTCAGTGCATGCCATTTGTGGAACCTGGGGAGTTATTGCTGTAGCAATCTTTGATACAACAGATGGTTTAATTTATGGAGGAACCTCACTATTTGTTCCACAACTTATAGGTGTAATTGCTATTGGAGTTTGGGCTTATACGACTTCTCTCCTTTCTTTCAAGCTTATTGACTCTTTTATAGGTGTTAGAGTTTCTGCTGAAGAAGAAATAGCTGGATTAGATTTATCCGAACATGGTTCAATAGCATATGGAGACTTTCTTCTTAAAAGTCAAAATTAGCCTGATGAATTTTTATTTAACGTTGCTAACTCTCTATCTAACCAGAATAATGTTAAGTAATGGCTAATAAGAATATAGATTCTGATGAACTTATTCATTTTATGAATGAAGTATTAGATGAATCTGGAAAAATTGCTATAAAGTTTTTTCGTCAAATAAAAAAACTATCAATTAAAGGAGATTTAAGTCCTGTAACTGAAGCGGATAGAAAAATTGAAGAGTATATAAGAAAAAATATTAATGAAAAATATCCAGAACACACGATTGTTGGTGAAGAGTTTGATTCAACATTTAATTCATCAGAGTATATTTGGTACATAGATCCAATAGATGGAACTAGAAGTTTTGTAGCTGGTAAGCATGATTTTGGGACACTTATAGCATTACGAACTAATGGAAGCCTTGTAGGAGGAGTTATAGACTGCCCAGCATTAGAAGAAAGATGGTTGTCTTTTAAAGAAAACGAAACACTGATAAATGGAGTAAAGACTGTATGTAGGTCTACAAAAAAAATAGAAGAAGCAGTAATGGCAACTACTTCAAGCCATGAATTTGGTATGAAAAAATGGAGATCCTATCGATTACTTGAAAAGTCAGTAAGGGTAACAACTACTGGAAGTGATTGTTATAATTATGGACTTTTAGCAAGTGGTTATATTGATTTGATAGCAGAGAGACTTACTGCACCTTATGACTACTTGCCATTAATTAAAATTATTGAAGGAGCTGGTGGAGTAATTACTAATTGGGAAGGTAACAAATTAAATTTTGATGAATCAAATGTTTATGTTCTAGCTTCAGCAACTAAAGATTTACATAATTTGGCATTGGAAAAATTAAACTAATCTAGAGAAACAGAAGTTTTTTTACCAGATTCTTTTATTTTTTCAAACACCTGAGTTTCATCTACTCCGCCAAAAACATAAAACATGTTTTCCCACTCATTTTCTTTTTCTAACAACTCTATTCCAACTTGAGAATTAGTTTTTTCAATGTGTAGCTCAATCAAGGACTTCAAATCTAATAAATCTGTCTCGGTTGGTTTCTTATATCGAGGTGCAGTTGAAGAAATATACTTATTAAAATCTTTCTGATGATTTAAAACAATTGCTTTACCTCCGGTCATTCCGGCTCCAAAATTAAAGCCTATCTTTCCTAGTATTACAACAGTTCCTCCAGTCATATACTCTGAGCCATGTGCGCTACACCCTTCTATCACTGCTATAGCTCCGCTATTTCTAACAGCGAACCTTTGACCTACAGTACCAGAGACAAATAACTGACCTCCAGTAGCACCGTAAATAATTGCATTTCCAGCTGCATGGTAAGCATATTGCATTTTTTTACCTTGAGGAATGATAGTAATACTTCCTCCTCCCATTCCTTTCCCAACATAGTCATTAGCGCTTCCGGTTAGTTTTAATCTAATTCCTTCAGTCAAAAAAGCACCGAAGCTTTGACCAGCAGCCCCAGTTAAATTAATTGTTGAGGGATATTTTAATACCTCTTTACTTAATTTCCTTAATGTTATTTCTCCTGAAATACGAGCTCCAATACTCCTATCTTCATTTGAAATCGGGTATTGTAAAAAAGACTTTCTCTTCGATTCTATAGCTTTAATTACTTCTGTCGTTAAACGCCTTGAAAGTCTTCCTTCTTTATGTCTTTCAAACCCAGGATGTTTTTTATCTGAAACAGCATTAACTAATATTTTATGGAGACTTTTGGTAATATCACTAGGAGTAGAGTCCAGTCCTAATAAATCTGCATGTCCTACAAGTTGATCTAGATTGGTCACGCCTAACATTAACAAATACGACCTTACATCTTCAGAAATAAATTTAAATAGTTGCTCAACTTGCTCTGGTGCTCCAGAGAACTTAGCTCTCAAATCTTTATTTTGAGTAGCTATTCCGACTGGACATGTATTTTCATGACATTGTCTAACCATCTTGCATCCTAAAGCAAGGAGAGGGAGAGTCCCAAATCCAAATCTATCAGCACCTAAAATTGAAGATATAATAACATCTTTTGCTGTTCTAAGTCCTCCATCAACCTCCAAAAGGACTTTAGATCTCATATCATTTTTAACCAATGCTTGATGAGTTTCACTTAACCCTAGCTCCCATGGTGTTCCAGCATGCTTAATACTTATCCAAGGGCTTGCCCCTGTACCGCCATCATTCCCAGCAATAGTAATTATATCTGCACCTGCTTTGGCAACTCCCACTGCTATAGTTCCAACACCTGATTCAGAAACAAGCTTTACTCCAACAGGAGTTTCAGGATTAAAAGTTTTTAAGTCATAAATTAATTGAGCCAAGTCTTCAATTGAATATATATCATGATGAGGAGGAGGTGAGATTAATGTTACCCCTTCTGTGGTATGCCGTAATTTTGCAATATGTTCATCAACTTTAAATCCCGGTAACTGTCCGCCCTCACCAGGCTTGGAGCCTTGGGCCATTTTGATTTGAAATTCTTCTGCTGATGCAAGATATTCAGGGGTCACACCAAATCGACCAGATGCAATCTGTTTAATCTTTGAATTTTTGTTAGTGCCATATCTTGCTGGATCCTCCCCACCTTCACCAGATCCGGATTTAGATCCTAGATTATTCATTGCTATAGCTAATGACTGGTGAGCTTCTTCAGATAAAGCACCTAATGACATTGAACTGACAATAAATTTTTTAAGGATATTTTCATTACTCTCTACCGTATCTATATCTATTGTTGATATATCTGGCAATATGAATAAGTCTCTTATCTGTACTTTCTCCCTATCCTCTATAGTTTTGACATACTCTTCCCATTTCTCACGTTCTCCGGATCGTACTGCTTTTTGAAGTTTCAAAACAACATCCGGGGATGTTATATGCTTCTCAGCCCCTCTTTTATGTTTATAGTAGCCTCCGTTACTAGCTGGAGTCACTTCTCCAGCTTCTTCGAATATATTTAATAGTTTTTCAATTTCTTTATATCCATATCCAAGAGTTCTCACTTTTGAAAACTTGAAACATTTATCAGTTACTTCATTATTAAGTCCAATTATCTCAAACAGTTCAGAGCCTCTATAGGAAGAAACTGTGCAAATCCCCATTTTTGACATTATTTTCAAAAGTCCATTATTCAATGCCTTTCGATAGTTCTCCTGAGCTTCGGAAACAGATAGGTCTAAATCAGAGTTTTTTTCTGATAAAATTCTAACCCTATCAAGAGCCACATAAGGCCAAATAGCTGAAGCACCATAAGCTATATGGCAAGCTACATCATGTGAATCTCTAATTTCACCAGAGACTGTAATAATGGAAGCCTTTAGTCTCAAACCTTTTTCAATTAAATAATGATGGAGATATCCAACTGCCACCAGTGATGGAATAGCTGACTGTCCTTTTTTAATATCTCTATCATTCAGTAAGAGGATTGATTTATTTTCGCTCTCTATTTCTTTTTCTGCAATTTTACACAATCTTATTAATGCATTCTCAATACTTATTTTGTTTAAATCGAATGCTGTAGAAATTTCGACAGAACCCTGTCCTTCGTAGGTATTAGCAATTAAGGTTTCATAAACTTCAGAGCTTAATATCGGAGAATCTAGTTGTATTAAATTTGCCTGCTGTCTTGTCTCATTAAGTATTGATCCTCGTTTGCCGAGGTAAGTTCTAGTTGACATTACTGAGCGCTCTCTAATTGGGTCAATAGGCGGGTTTGTAACTTGTGCAAATAGCTGATTGAAGAATCTAGTTAATCTAGGTCTAGAATTATTGAATACCGATATAGGCGTATCATTACCCATTGAACCAGTAGGGATACTTAATTGCATCATTGGAGTCAAGATAAGCCTTTCTTCTTCAGGTGTGTAGTTATAAAATTTTGTAAAGCTTTCTATATTTATACCTACATCAGGATCTTCGCTGAATTCCGAATCTATAATTAATGTTTCTGTATTTACCCATTCCTTATATGGAGTTTTTTTACTCAACCTGTCAATAACTTGACTTTCATCTAGAAGTTCATCTTCATCAATTCGGTATCTAATAGTTTGCCCAGGTTCAAGTTGGGCAGTTTTATATGCTCCTGCTTCTACAGATGGACAAATCCCAACCTCCGAAGCTGCTAAGACATACCTATCAGAAACCATCCATCTCATTGGACGAAGACCACTTCTATCTAATCCAGCAGTAATATCTATACCATCAGAAGCTACTATTGCAGCAGGTCCATCCCATGGTTCAGTTAAGAAAGCATGGTATTGGTAAAATGCTTTTTCGTCATCAGTAAATCTTGGATTATCTTCCCAAGCAGCAGGAATTAACATCTCTTGGACATGGGCAAGTGTTCTCCCTGATCGTACAAGTAATTCATATGCATTATCTGCCTGACCAGAGTCCGAGATATCGTCGTTGATAAATGGCTTAATGGTTTCTAATTCCTCTCCCCAAAATTCTGATTCGGCATTATTTTCTCTTGCCTTCATCCATGAAAAATTTGATCGAATAGTATTTATTTCACCATTGTGTGCCAACATTCTGAATGGCTGAGCCTTGTCCCAGCTTGAAGACGTATTTGTTGAGAACCTTTGATGGAATATACCAAACCTAGTTTTAAATAAAGGATTTCTTAAGTCCCAATAGAAATCTGAAACTAAGGATGCTGTAAACAAACCTTTATAGACTATAGTTTTTGAAGAACAGGAGTTGATATGTATGGTGAAATATTTTGTTTCTTCAATCTTTTTTTCAATCTCTTTTCTAAGTAGGAACAGAACTTTTTCAAACTCATGCTGATTAATTTTATTAGATAAAACTATAGCTTGCTGTATTGAAGGTTTCGAAGTTTTAGCAAGCAACCCAAGAACCTCGCTGTCAGTTGGAACTTTTCGCCATGTTAATAGTTGAATATTATTTTTTTTTAGGAGGATCTCTATCAATTCTTTTGATGCTTCTGTATTTTGTTTATCAAAAAAGCAAGAGATAATCCCAAATGTTTGTTTTTCATCATATTTGATCTTTCTTTCACCCAACTCTGCTTCTATAAGTTCTATTGGAATCTCAGTCAATACTCCAGCACCATCCCCGGTACCATCACTAAACTTTGCTCCTCTATGATCAAGATTAGAAAGACATTCCAGTATCTTTAAAATCATTCCATGAGTAGGAGGGATACCTCTGGAGGAAATAAAACCAACCCCGCAAGAGTCTTTTTCTGTAAAATCAAATTCCATAAGTAAAAACAATAATACTTTGAATTGAGTTAAATAAAATTAAAAAATTAATGATTAATATATACACGAGAAATAGCCTTTATTTATTATCTATTTCTCTAATTTTTTGCATTAATGATTAATATATAACCCCATATACAGTTACAGTAAATCTGTGTTTAGATAAATCTAATCAAGCGATTTTCTTTGTTACAAATACTGATCCCAATAAATTCTTATCCTCCAATTAATACACCCCTATTAGAGAGAAAGGATTTAATTATACTTTTACTGTTGATTCTTGTGCCACTTTTACTTTTTCAGCAGGAAATTCATAATCAATCATTTCACCAGACAAGAAGTTACTATATGCTTGCATGTCAAAATGTCCATGCCCACACATAGCAGTCAATACTGCTATTTCTTCACTATTTTGATCGGCATCTTTGATCGCCCTTATAGCTGATGCAATTGCATGATTTGCTTCAGGAGCTGGGACAATTCCTTCCGTTTTAGCAAACAATTGGCCTGCTTCAAAACATTCTTTTTGACCAATTGATTCTGCTTCGATCAGTTTTTCTTCATACATTGCACTGACTAATGGTGCCATTCCGTGATACCTTAGTCCCCCTGCGTGTATAGGGTCAGGTATAAAAGTATGACCAAGTGTATGCATCTTAACAACAGGGGCCATTCCTACTGAGTCTCCAAAGTCATATGTATACTTTCCTTTAGTCAAAGAAGGGCAAGCCTTTGGTTCAGCAGCTCTAATTATTGTTTTTTTACCATTTTTTATATTTTCTCTAGCAAATGGTGTAAACAGTCCAGCAAAGTTAGAACCTCCCCCAGTACAACCTACAACTACGTCTGGATAATCTTCAGTCATTTCAAGTTGCTTTAAAGCTTCCAGGCCAATTATTGTCTGGTGCATTAAGACATGATTCAAAACACTTCCTAATGCGTATCTTGTTCCTTCATCTTTAGCTGCTACCTCAATAGCTTCAGATATTGCCATACCTAAGCTTCCTGGAGTTTCTGGATCTTCAGATAAAAACTTTTTACCTACATCTGTTTTTTCCGAAGGGCTTGAATGCACTGTTGCTCCATATATCTCCATCATGGTTTTTCGATGGGGTTTAGATAGATATGACGCAGCAACTTGAAATACTTCTAATTCAATACCGAATGCTTGACAAGCAAAAGCTAGTGCAGAACCCCATTGTCCAGCACCAGTTTCAGTGACGAGTTTTTTTATACCCTCTTCTGAATTGTAAAATGCTTGAGGAATTGCAGTATTTGGTTTATGAGATCCAGAAGGAGAACCTCCCTCATATTTATAATATATTCTTGATTTAGTTCCTAAAGCCTTTTCAAGTCTAATTGCCCTAAATAGAGGAGAAGGCCTATAGAGTTTGTATAAATCAAGTACTGGTTGAGGAATGTCAATGTAGCTATCTTGAGAGACCTCCTGCAGTATTAAACCCATTGGAAACAATGGAGCTAAATCTTCCGGTCCTATTGGCTCCATCGTTTGTGGGCTTAACGGGGGAGGTAAAGGAATAGGCAAATCAGGTATGATGTTATACCATTGTTTTGGCATCTCATTTTCTTTTAGTAAAAATTTATATTGTTCAGTCATTTTTTTCCTCCTTAAATAAAAAAAACCGGGAGGGCCCCGGTCTAAATGGTAATAAATAAAACTAGGTCCCTACATATGTAGTCTCCACCAGTTCCAATTATTTGTTTTAAACATTATATAAAACTATAATAGTTTTTTACTAAATGTCAAAATTTAATCCATTTATTGTTTCGTTAATTTAACTTAGTTATATAAACAACTAACTTCTTGAAATAATAATTTATTATTTCATAGTGCAGACAGCACTCCTTTAAAGTAATATGGCATTAAACATAAAGAGAAGGTTAGACACCTCAGCAACCTGGAAGACTATCCAAGGTGCTTGAAGATGTGGCAGAAATGCAAATAATTAGTCAGAACCTCTCCATAGATTAAGGTGAACGTTAAATGAATGAAAGAGAGACTTTGTTAATTGACGACATCTGGATTGACAACACAGTAGTTGTTTGTTCTTTCGATAATCAAAGGAGATCAAAAGAGTCTACAGAGTGTATTTGTGTTTAATAATAAAATAACAAAGGAAGGTTAAAAAATGAAATTTGATTCGAAACTAGTGCACGCAGGATACGATCCCTTGGAAGATCCCAATTTATCAATATCACCACCGATACATAGAACTACAGCATTTCAGTTTAAAAACACTGAACATGCTGCAAATTTATTTGGTCTTAAGGAGTTTGGTAATATTTATTCTAGATTGGGAAACCCTACTGTTGCTGTATTGGAAAATAGACTTGCCGCATTAGAAGATGGTTCTGCAGCATTAGGTTTATCTTCAGGAACATCTGCAGTTATGTATTCAATAATTAATATCTGCAAACAAGGAGATAATATTGTTACTTCTACACAGCTTTACGGAGGAACCTATACGATGTTTAGTAATATTCTTCCAGAATTTGGAATTACAGCAAAAAAGCTTGATTTAACAGATCTTGATTTGGTTGAGTCAAGTATTGATAGTAATACAAAAGCAATTTTCTGTGAAACAATAACAAATCCGGGATTAGTTGTAGCTGATT
>Ga0114999_10005173_pt1 | contig 15468 bp, 15 predicted proteins | sample ArcticOcean_MG_C_3_FD_89820 | JGI IMG/M metagenome (GOLD analysis project Ga0114999, IMG submission 89820) | Marine microbial communities from western Arctic Ocean - ArcticOcean_MG_CB8_126 | ecosystem: Environmental > Aquatic > Marine > Oceanic | place: Arctic Ocean: Canada Basin | collected...
ATTCCCACATTACTGCCCAATCATACATTAATTAAATATCCCATATGAAGATTTTGACCAAATTCAACTGCCTCTATATGTCGAATAACCAAAAGGCGAAAGTAGCAGAGGAATATGATAGTGTGTGTCTTCTTTAACTAAAAACCTAATAGGGATTATATCAAAAAAATTATTTTTTAATTTATTTTCACTAAGGTTATCAAAATACATTCGAACATCAAATTGCATCTCATAGACACCTAATTTAAAACTCTCCCTATCCAAAATGTGAAAATCAGATCTACCATCCTTGTTGGTGATAATGGAATTTACCAATTGTTTACTTTTATTCTCAATTATGAAGAGTTCGACTTTAACTCCCTCAGCTGGTGACCCAAGGGAAGTATCTAAAACGTGAGTTGTAACATATCCTATCATGGCTCTGTCATAGCACTAAAGCGAAACTCGAGCCAAGCAATAGTCTCAAAAAAATGGACAACCCTACTCTGTTGTTTTACACATCTTGTAATAAAACAAATCTAAAGACCCGGAGATCGTCATTCATGGAGATTAGTCCCTCAATACCTGCTCCCTCTAAGGCAAATAAAAACCAGTTTATAAGAGATTTTGGGGGAGTTTTTGAGTACTCTGAATGGATAGCAGAGAAAACCTGGGCTAAAAAACTTTCTAAGACCCATAATTCAATAGAAAACTTACATACCTTAATGGTATCTATTTTTCGGCAAGCAAGTATGGATCAGAAATTAGCTGTTTTAAATGCTCACCCTGATTTAGGTGCCAAATTAATAAAACAAAAAGAACTGACCAAAGAGAGCGCCCAAGAACAAGCAAGTGCGGGTCTAAATAATCTAAATTTAGAGGATATCAATACATTCCTAAACTTAAATAAGCGATATATTGAAAAACATAGGTTTCCATTTATTATTGCGGCTAAAGGGCGAACAAAACATTCTATACTGGAGGCTTTTAAGGAAAGAATAGATAACCCTACCGAACTCGAGTTCGTTGAAGCTTGCAGCCAGGTTGAACTAATAGCCTATCTTCGTATAAAAGATATTCTTGATAAGGATACATAATGACATATGCAACACCAATGGGTGGTTTGCCTACCCAAGATACCCTTTTAACTGGAAAAGCAATTTTTACAAATGCATATGCTGTTATTCCTGCTGGAGTAATGCGCGACATAGTAATAAGCTATCTCCCTTATTGGAACAAAACACGGGCTTGGATTTTAGCCAGGCCCTTAACCGGGTTCGCTGAAACTTTCTCTCAATATATTGTTGAAATTCAACCAAAGGGCGGCTCAACCAAACCTGAACCAGGAGCTGGCGTTGAAGCAGTTATTTTCGTAACCTCAGGTTCTATTTCTCTTAGCTACCATGGGGAAACTCACCTCTTAACACCAGGGGGATATGCATACTGTCCCCCAGATATGCACTACGAAATTTTAAATTCCGGGGATATAAAAGCAACCATCCATCTTATTCGAAAAAAATATCAAACCATCGATGGTGTCCCTGCCCCAAAAGCATTTACAACAAACGAGCAAAAAGTGGCAGAATCCATGATGCCCAACTCAAATGATGCTTGGTCTACAACTAGATTTGTTGACCCCGAAGATATTAGCCATGATATGCACGTAAATATAGTCAATTTCAAACCTGGAGGTGTAATACCTTTCGAAGAAACTCATGTTATGGAACATGGGATCTTTATATTGAAAGGAAAAGCAGACTATCTTCTGAACACCGATTGGGTTACAGTAGAAGAAGGTGATTATTTGTGGTTACGGGCATTTTGCCCCCAGGCATGCAAAAATACAGGGACAGGCGACTTTCGGTATCTTCTTTATAAAGATGTTAACCGTCATGCGCGCTTATGAATATTCAAATCAAAACTAAATCTCTGACTGCATTAAGATTTGAACCGTTTGGAGATATTTTAGATTGTTCAGGTCCGCCAGATAAAATTATTAATGGAGGTTATTGTAAGAGATATCATAACCGAGCTCGATTAGACTTCAATAATGGAGAAGTTGGAATAAGTTTTTTTCACGCAAAACCACGGAGTCTACCGTATGAATTCAATATGCTTGAACGGCACCCAGAGGGCTCACAAGCTTTTATACCATTAAGCCCAAATCCATTTTTAGTAATAGTTGCCCAAAATAGAAACAACCACCCCACAAATCCTGTAGCTTTTTTAACAAAACCCAATCAAGGAGTAAATATTCACCGTGGAATATGGCACGGAGTTCTTACACCTTTAACAGAACCAGGAATATTCGCAGTTATAGACCAAATTGGCCAGAATGAGAACTTAGAAGAACGATGGTTAAATTTCTCTTACGAGGTAATATTACCCTAGCATTTTTAATTGAGTTAAAAAATAAAAGAAATTATTTTGACTTTATATCAACCACGATTTCGAATTTTAGCTACGAATTCTCTCATTTGATCCAAGCCAATTGCTCCAGGAACTATCTCTTCACCAAAAATAAAACCGGGTGTGCCTGTTAAATTCAACATTTGAGCCAACTGCTTACTGTTTTCAATATGAGCATCTATTTCAGTTAACTCCATATCTTTTTTTAGGATTTCAACATCCAAGCCAACCTCTTTTGCTAAAGACATAACTGATTTAGCAGAATTTCGGCCTCTGTTTTCCATCAATGCAATATGAAACTCATTATACTTTTTTTGCTTATGCGCAGCTAAGCTAGCACGAGCTGCTACAACTGAATCATTTCCTAGAATTGGCCATTCTCTCATCACAACTCTTATATTCTTATCTTCGGCCAAGAGTTCCATAACGGTTTTAAAAGCTTTTCTACAGTAACCACAATTATAATCAAGAAACTCTACAATAGTTACGTCACCAAAGGGGTTACCAAGAACAGGCGCATCCAAACCCAATTCAATTGCTTTTTTATTATTTTTTAGAAATTTCTCGGCATCACTTAAGTTGTTTTTAGATTCTCGAGCTTGCAAGATCTGTATCGCTTCCATTATTATCTCTGGATTTTTGCGAATGATATCTAAAACTTCTTTTTCCAATGTAATCTCTGGTTTATCAGCAGCAATTGAGGTCTCAAGGCCGAATCCACTAATAAAAAGTGCTAAAATTAAAAAAAACTGTTTCATTTGCTAAAATCCTTAAAACTTTAAATCCCTAACGACTTTCTAAACCTTTTAATATAAAATAACCATTAACAATTTAATTGTAATACATTTGAATTTAAAGTTTATTTGGGAAACATAATTGACAAAATCTTTTACCATTTTGTTATTTAAAAATAAGGCAGCAACATCTGCCTTAAATCTACTTATCTACATACTAATAATTAGTTTTTCTTTTGAAGCTGAAGTAAGAGGTGCAAGTTCAGAGCTTTCCTCCTCCGAGAGAATAACAGCTCAGTTGATAACTGCCGAGAATGGAGTTAATTCAAAAACTCGAACAATCTCTGCCGCACTATTCGTATCACTTAATGATGGTTGGAAGACATATTGGCGCTCTCCTGGAGAGGTGGGATATCCGCCAACCATTGACTGGTCAGATTCAGAAAACATATCAAATACTAAATTTTACTGGCCAACTCCAAAAAGATTTAGCGCATTTGGGATAGAAAACTACGGCTATTTAAATGAAGTTACCTTTCCGATAAATATATTACTAAAAAAAGCCGATAACAGTTTTACTATAGTGGCTGAAATCTCGCTATTGGTATGCAAAGAACTCTGCGTACCAGAAAACTTCCACTTGTCTCTGAACCTACCTGAAGGAGAAGAAATAGATATAGGCTCTCAGAACAGAATTTTATCTGCCTTATCGACTCTCCCGTTGGATGGAGAAAATGAAAATTTCACTTTATCGGCAAGCCACATTGATAAACTCCAAAATGAATTGGTAGTGCAGATTACTTCACAGAATCCGATCAGAAGCATCAATGTTTTTCCAGATGCTGGTCTGGAAACAGCATTCGGCCCTCCAAGCGAGGAGTTTAACTTTGACAGGAAAGTAGCGATTATAACTTTACCCATCTTAACAACTGGGACGTTAGAAAATGAACTTAGGTTAACTATTTCTAACGGCATTATTGCATCTGATTTTATACCGACTCTAAGTTCTATACGGCCTACCCATGAAGAAGGCAGAGCACCACAAACACAAAACCTTTTAGTGTTAATAATTTTTGGTGTCTTGGGAGGTATTATACTCAACATAATGCCGTGTGTGTTACCTGTTCTTTTTCTTAAAGTTAACTACGTATTGAAATCCCAGAAAATAGATGCAAAATCTTTTCGATTAAGCTTTTTGACCACTTCACTTGGCACAGTCGCTTTTATGTGGTTGTTATTCATCATTATCACAGCGGTAAAAGCGGCCGGCGGCCAGGTTGGTTGGGGGCTTCAATTTCAAAGCCCTATATTTTTGAGTTTTATCATCTTAGTGTTGATCTTTTTTTCACTAAACCTGTTAGGTTTCCTGAAAATAATCCTCCCTCAAAACTTAAACACAAGGGTTTCCAATTTAACCTTAAAAACTGGCTTAACTGGGGATTTCCTTACCGGTGCCTTTTCTGCATTACTAGCAACCCCCTGCTCAGCCCCATTTCTAGGGACTGCGATAACTTTTGCTCTCACTACAAATACTTTTGAATCATTCTTGATATTTACATCTATTGGACTTGGATTATCTTCGCCCTATCTAATCCTTGCCGTAAGGCCTAAACTTTTGCGATTCCTTCCATCGCCAGGGCATTGGATGATAATCACTCAAAGAATAATGGGCTTATTATTGGCTATGACCGTATTATGGTTCACCTGGATACTTTCGAATGTTCAAAATATCTGGGCAATACTAGTTTTTATAGCTCTTATATCTACTTCTATTTTAGCTCTCAAGATTAGAGCTCCAAAACAAATTCCATATTTAGTTTTTTTCTCATGCATAGGCGTCGCTTTATTCAGCTCGGTTATATTTCAATTTAATCCTGACCCGATTGAAAAACAGTCTTATTCCTGGCATGAATTCAATCCCGATAAGATACAATCTCATGTGAATTCCGGAAAAGTTGTATTTATTGATATAACAGCAGAATGGTGTTTAACGTGTAAAGCAAATAAAATTCTTGTTCTTAATAGTTCAAAAGTCATAAAAGCGCTCAGTGCTGGAAATGTAATAAAAATGCGAGCGGATTGGACTCAACAAGACCCAGAAATACTTAAGTTCCTTCAATCTCATGACCGCTTCGGTATACCGTTCAACATCATTTATGGTCCAAATTCAAGAAAAGGAGTAATCTTAAAAGAAATTTTAACTCCTGATCAAATATTGAAAACTCTGAAAATTTTAGGTTAAAAATTAATTCAGATCCTTTAAAAGTCTCTCATAACTTAATCTCCGACTATCCTTGACTGGTAACCCTTTAACTAAACCAGAAGACTCTTCCAAGGCATTTCTTGCCTCACTAAACCGCTTCATAACATAATATGCGCGAGCAAGCTTAAGCCAATCTTCAATATTTTCAGGGTCCACTTTCAAACGTTGAGCTAAACCATCTACCATTGAATTTATAAATTCCAAACGCTCTGTATCGCTCATTTTAGATGCTGACTCGATCTCTTCTAGAGTCGGGCTAATATTGTTTATAAAACCATCATTTACCCTAAATGCTGCGTACCCTAAGATTTTTCCAAGCCGATCTATTTGTTCCAAATAGGGCTCCATCCAAGCAGCGAGCCTATCCTCAACTTTTAATCTAGAAATTAATAGTGCGTAGGCATTATTTATTTGCCCGTCCTGCTCAAGGAATTTAGCTTTATAATAAACACCCTCTATATTAGTCGGATCAATTGAAAGAGAGTTATCAAGAGCCGTAATAGCCTTTTCAGTTACCACACCGTTATTTAGAGAAATTATTGCAGCAGACAGCTTAGACCAGAAATTAGAGTTCTTATTATCTAACCGCACTAACTCAGAGAAAGCATTCACCGCTGAATCGAAATTGTTTACACTCATATAGACGTTACCAAGAATTTCCCAACCTTTTGGATCACCTCCACTGGGATCGCTTAATAACCGTTCGAGTAGTTCATTCGTAAGCTTTTCAAAGCTTTCAATCTGACCAATCTCAGACGACCTATCTTTATACGGCATACTGGGAACATGCGTTGGACCTAATTGAAGATGAATAAATAAGGATAAAAATGGGATTAAGAGTATCAAACACATTAGTACCCTTGAAACTTTTACTGAATCCTTTTGTAAGACCTCATCCGACTTATTACTCAAGAGTAAAATTCTTTTGTGGATCTCAATTTGAGAAGAAATTAATTCTGTCTTAGTAATATACTTACTTAAAAGATCTCGTTCAAGTTCTATTAATTGATCACGGTAAATACCCAAGCTTACTGTTCTTGAATCAGTTTGAGTTAAATTCGAAAATAAAAAAGTTCTGAATAAAATCCCAACAATTAGAATGCAAACAAGAGAACCAAATACAAAAAGCATACTCAATTACCTCTATCGCCGTTATTGATTTTTTTCTCTATTTCTAAAATTTCTTCACTAGTAAAATACACTCCTTCCGGAACAGAAGTTCCCGAACTTTTTTTTAAAACCCTAACCACTATTAAGAGACCAAATATAAAGAGCAGAAAAGGCATAAACCATAAAAGATACGTGGATGGCTTAAAGCGCGGCTTAAATAATACAAACTCCCCATATCTCTGAACCAAAAAATTGTAGACCTGATCATCAGTATCTCCATTCAATAGTCTTTCTCGAATAAGAATCCGTAAATCTCTGGCGACACCAGAATTCGAGCTATCTATCGGCTCATTTTGGCATACTACGCATCTAATATTCTTTGAGATCTCTCTTGCCCTATGTTCAAGATTTGGATTAACCAATATTTCGTCTGGTTCCACAGCCCAAATGGGTTGAAAGAAAATAAAGCATAAAGCCAATGTTATGGAAAATAATTTAGCATTCATTGTTTTTTATTTAGTTCCAACCTTAATATATTTTCAAAGTGTGCTAGGTTTTTCCCAAGCAGCGGTCCTGCAAAATTATATATGATCTCACCTTTTTTATTAATCAAAAAAGTCTCTGGTACTCCGGAAATCCCCCACTCAATACCCGTACGACCGGATATATCCAGACCCACAACATGATATGGGTTCCCTAACTCACTGAGCCAGTTGGATGTGTCACTTTTTTTGTCCTTATAGCTAATACCCACCAGCTGAATGTCATAACTGGAATTCAATTTTTTTAAAGAAGAGTGTTCCAACTTACACGGAAGGCACCAGGAAGCAAAAAAATTGACCACCGTTATTTTTTCCAACTTAGCTAAATCATTGTTTGATAGCTCTGATATACCTTCGGTCATTATTGTTTCCAGCTTAAAATTTGGAATTGCTTTTCCTATCAATGCTGATGGTATATCTGAAGGGTTGCGATCGCCCGACAGCCCCCAAACTGAGAACAATCCAATCCCCAAGGCGACAATCAACGGGAAAATAAATAAAACTCTTTTCATATTAATTAGCTTGGTTCTCTAATCGAATGTATCATTTTTTTTACGCTTGAAAACGAGCGCCGAAAACGACGGTCACTTAATGACATAAAACCACCACACATTAGTAAAATAGCACCTAACCAAATAAAATTCACCAACGGTTCATATATCAACCTAAGTGTCCATTTGTCTTTGATGCTCTTATCTGCCGCCTCAGAGAATGAAATATAAAGATCCCCTTGCAATGTCTGCCGAATAGCACTCTCAGTAGTCGCACTTCCAGCCACCGGGTACACTCGTCGTTCTGGGTATAAGTTTTCTATGAATCCTTTCGAATTCTCAACCCTAATACTTGCCATCTTTGAAATATAATTTGGTCCCTTTATGTTTTCGATCCTTTCAAGGCTTATAGTAAAACCTGCAAAATTATTTTTTTGTCCAAGTTCGGCAAATATTACACTCTCTTGTCTCCAGGCACTTGAAGCAACTGCTCCCATAACTATAAGGGAGATACCCATATGAGAAATTGTCATTCCATGTGAAGCCCTGGGCATAGATTTAATTAGCTTAAGCGTTGTGTTTGGAGATAAATCGAAGAGTTTTACCCGCTCGATCCATTCTTGTATAACTCCTAATAAGAGCCATATCGCAATTCCAAAAGATAAAATTGCTAATGCAGGTCCAGACGTTTTTAAATACCAAATAACTAACAAGCCAAAGAGCGATAAAACCATAGTAAATCTTAATCTGGATAAGACACCGAGTAAGTCAGCTTTTTTCCAATTCAAATAAGGACCAATAACCATTACAGAACAAAGTATAAGTGCAATAGGTACAAAAGTGATGTTAAAAAATGGTGGACCTACTGATATTTTCTCTCCCGAAATGGCTTCTAAAAATAATGGATACATTGTTCCAAATAATACTGTTCCAGCACAAGTTACTAAAAGTAAATTATTGAGAAGAAGACCACTTTCTCTACTAATTGGAGAGAATAACCCGTCATCTTCAATAGAGGCCCCTCGAAAAGCAAACAACACTAGAGACCCGCCAATTGATAATGCTAGTAAAATTAAAATATAAATTCCTCGCTCGGGATCAACGGCAAAAGAATGAACCGACGTAAGTAAACCAGATCTAACTATGAATGTCCCTAGTAATGAAAGTGAGAATGTTAGGATAGAAAGAAGTATAGTCCATGCCTTAAAAGCTCCTCTTTTTTCGGTAACGATTGCCGAATGAAGTAACGCAGTACCTATAAGCCAGGGCATCAAAGAAACGTTTTCTACGGGATCCCAAAACCACCAGCCACCCCAGCCGAGCTCATAATAAGCCCACCAAGAGCCTAGAGCAACTCCACCAGAGAGGCTTGTCCAGGCAACTAGTATCCAAGGTCTAACTATTCGAGCCCACCCCGGTTCGACGTTTCCCTCTATCAGAGCGGCTACGGCGAACGAAAAAACTATCGAAAACCCTACATACCCAAAATAAAGTAACGGCGGATGGATGGCCAATCCGATATCTTGAAGTAACGGATTCAGTTCATTGCCATTTAATGGAGGTGGAAATACTCTTTCAAAGGGATTTGAAGTGAAAAGTATAAAGCTAATAAAACCAACCGAAATCCAAGCCTGTACACTTAATGTTCGGGCCTTGAGAGTCGAGGGTATGTCACCACCAAAAACTGCCACAGCAGCTCCAAAAGTTACGAGTATCAACACCCACAACAGAATAGACCCCTCGTGGTTACCCCATGTCCCAACTACTTTATATAACATCGGTTTATCTGAGTGAGAGTTATTAACAACATTCAAAACAGTGAAATCGCTTACAATATACGAGTACACTAAAGCTATAAAAGAAAACGACACCAAAAATAACATCAGCAGTGAAGAAGTTTTTGCCGAGTTCATCCAAGTTGAATTACCCCGCGAGGCACCTAGAATTGGAACAATGCTTTGCAGGATAGCAATCAATAGAGCTAAAACTAGAGAAAATTGACCGAGTTCTGGTACCATTTTAACTCCAAGACAATAAGGTGATTATTGCGCACAATTGAACCGAAAGATCAACAAATCAATCAATAACCCGTAAACTCTTTTTCATCAAGAGTGCTACTAATTTATAACCAAAACCTTATAGATTTAAAAAAATGGCGCCCTCAAAATGGCGCCATTTTTAATTTTTAATGTTACCTAAAATAAGATATCCCTATTTTAAAGCCTCATTAGTAATGACGTGTGACCACGCTCCAGTAGGCACTTTTGTTATGACTGGATCAGATCCCCCTGTCATAAGGCTACTTACTGTTCTATTAAAATCAGCTTCACTTAGTGCGCCATTACTTCCCGCTGTGAGTTTAGCAATTTCTTCCATTTGGGTAGTATTATGACCAATTGTCTGAGCTCCTGAATCATCGTTATTAACAACGATTTCAGCTGCTTCAGCTTGATGGGTCTCAGCATACTTCCAACCTTTCATAGAAGCCCTAACAAAACGAACCATTTTGTTAACAAATGCTGCATCAGCTAAGTTATCTTCTTTTACATAAAGGCCATCCTCTAAAGTTGCCACACCTTCATCTTCATATTTAAAAACTGTCAACTCTTCCGGTTTCAGACCTTCGTTTAAGACCTGCCAGTATTCGTTGTAAGACATTGCAGACACACAAGCAGCATCACCCTGAGTCAATGGTAAAATATCCCAACCTTGCTTGAATACCGAAATATCTTGATCAGGTTTTAAACCAAGTTTGTTCATCCAGCTAAGAAAAGGCCATTCATTTCCATAGTACCAAACATAAAGGTTTTTGCCTTTAAGATCAGATATCGAATTTACTCCGCGATCTTTTCTGCAAACCAACATCATTCCTGAGCTCTTAAAAGGTTGAGCAATGTTAACAGCTGGAAAACCCTTTTCTCTTGCGGCTAAGGCCGAAGGCATCCAGTCGACAGCAACATCTGCTCCACCACCAGCAAGAATGCCCATGGGACCAATATCCGGACCGCCAGCTTTAATAGTAACATTTAGACCTTCTTCCTCATAAAAGCCTTTATCCTGTGCAACATAGTAACCAGCGAACTGGGTTTGTGTGACCCACTTCAATTGGATAGTTACATCGTCAGCGGCATTCGCAACTGTAGTCATTAATGCCAAAAAGGCACTTAAACTATAAGTAATCCAGATTTTCATTTTCTTCTCCTTTGTTAAGTTATTTATTTTAGTTTGTTTTTAAATTAAATTCCAGCTCTTTGAGACGGATGCCAAAAAGTTATTCGCTTCTCTAACAGAACAACCGAACCATAAAATATAGATCCGGTAACCGCCGCCACTGTTATCTCTGACCAAACCATATCAAGTGAAAACCTGGCCGCTTCCGTTGAAATCCTAAAGCCCATTCCTCGTATCGGAGATCCAAAAAACTCTGCAACAATTGCCCCAATTAAAGCTAATGTAGTGCTAACTTTTAGACCATTGAATATAAATGGCATAGCCGTTGAAAGCCTTAGCTTAATAAGAGTTTGTGTGTAGCTAGCATTATACGTTAGCATGAGATCTCTATGAATTTTATCTGACATCTTCATGCCCTGAACAACGTTAATTAACATCGGGAAAAAAACCATAACCGTGACTACCGCCGATTTTGATTGCCATCCATAACCGTACCACATGACAAGAATAGGCGCGATACCTACGATAGGCATTGCTGCCATAAAGTTCCCTACAGGCAATAGACCTTTCTCTAAAAATTTGAATCTATCGATTGCAATGCCCACCAACAGGGCTGAAATACATCCGATAAAATAACCTGACAATGCCCCTTTAACAACCGTCTGTACAAAATCAGCCCAGAGGATCGGGCCACTAGATATAAATTTGAAAAAAATCGCTGAGGGTGGGGGTAATATTACAGGACTAACCCGAAAATAAATAATAGATGTTTCCCAAATAAGCATTAGACTCAAACCAAATAACAAAGGTGGAAGAATTTTTAACACATCACCAGAGGTCTGCCGAGCAATCCAAACATTCATGCACCAGGCAAAAATCCAAAAACTTATAGCTGCAATAAAATATATCATTGTAGCTCCAGAGCCATTCGTTTTAAAATAGCTCTTTGAAAAACCCCAATAAACCCAATTAAGGACGCTGCAAGTATAGCTGCTGAGAACAACCCGCTCCAGATTTGGAGTGTATTACCAAATGTGCTACCTGACAGCATTCTGAAACCCAGACCTGTACCCCCACCTGAAGGAAGTTCACCCACTATAGCTCCAACTAAAGCTGCAGCGATACCTAACTTTAGCGAAGTAAAAAGATAAGGTACTGACTTCGGAAGGCGAAGCTTAAATAAGACCTGTGAACTCGACGCAGACCAGGTTTTCATTTGGTCTATTTCCAGCTGTTCAGGGCTTCTAAGTCCCTTGACCATACCCACAACAACCGGAAAAAAAGACAGATACATTGAGATAATAGCTATTGGAAGTAATCCATTAAATCCAGCTGAACCAAGAGCCACTATAATCATAGGCGCAAGTGCTAGTATGGGTATCGTTTGGCTTGTAATTACCCAGGGCATGACGCTCATAGCTGTTGCTCTATTATGAACGATAGCTATGGCTAGTAAGATTCCGAACCCTGTTCCGAGAGCAAACCCGTAAACGGTTTCAGAAAAGGTAATCACAGTATGATAGACAAGAGATCTTTTTGAGGTAATCTTTTTATTTACTGTCGTATCCCACATCTCAGTAGCTACCTGATATGGTGTTGGGAGTTTTGGTCTTTTCTGCGACCAAGTTTCAACGACAAGTTCGGAAAAAGATAAAGTTACGGAGTTCCTTTTGGCCTGATCATACGCCCATGGAGAATTTAAAATAATCGAAAAGCCCCACCAAAAAACAAAAATAAACCCTACAACAGATATAATAGGTAATATTCTATTGCCGACTTTACTCATAACTATGCCCAGTTCTAAGCCCTTCCCTAACCCTCTTAGATACCGCGATGAACTCCTTGCTGTCCCTTATTTCAAGAGGTCTATCCGCAGGCAGGTCGCTTGTAATGATATCAATAATGCGTCCAGGTCTGGGGGACATAACAACTATTTTAGTCGAAAGGTAGACGGCTTCTGGAATAGAGTGCGTAACAAAACATATCGTTTTACTATTAGATTTCCATATTTCTAATAATTGCTCATTTAACCGATCTCTAACAATCTCATCCAGAGACCCAAATGGTTCATCCATTAACAAGATATCCGCATCAAATGCCAGAGCTCTTGCAATGCTCGCTCTTTGTTGCATTCCGCCAGATAACTGCCACGGGAATTTATTTTCAAATTCTGATAGCTCCACAAGATCTAAAACCTTTGCAACTCTCGTTTTCTGCTCACCTTTTGAATATCCCATTATTTCCAACGGTAATTTAATATTTGCGCCGATAGTTCTCCAAGGATACAGACCAGCCGCCTGAAACACATATCCATAAGCTTTGGACATCCGTGCCTGTTCGGGAGTAACTCCATTTACGAGGACATTCCCACTGGTAGGTTGATCTAAATCGGCCAACACTCGTAAGAGGGTTGTTTTTCCACATCCAGACGGTCCGATAAAAGAAACAAAATCTCCCTTTTCAATAGACAAATTGACCTTGCTAAGAGCATTTACTGGTCCATCATTAGTTTTAAAGGTCAAGTTAAGATCAGTGACCTCGATCACGGGTGACTGGAACACAATGGTCCTTTCATTAATACTAAATACCCGCTGGGATGTTTAGAGGGTTTCGATCAATACGGCGGGGAGAATTTAAAGTTTTCCATTTACTTAAAGCTTCATGTGCAGATGGAAAAGCTGGACGAGGAACAAATCTTCCACGTCCTGGTTGCGGTTGACTATTTTGTCCCCAAGCCCAAATTACATCCCCTCGGTTTAATGTATAACGAGCTTGAGCACTGACTTTAAAGTTCTCAAATACATTATAATCTAGTATCGAATGGTGATTAGTGGGAGAAATTGTTTTAGTAATCTTTGGATCCCAAACAACAATATCGGCATCTGCTCCTTCTACTATAGCACCCTTTTTGGGGTAAATGTTTAAAATCTTTGCAATATTAGTGGAAGTTACTGCAACGAATTCATTCGGCGTAAGGCGACCGGTCTCCACTCCTTCCGTCCAAAGAACTGCGAGCCTCTCTTCTAATCCATTTGAACCATTAGGAATTATACGAAAGTCATTTAATCCAGCTCGTTTTTGTTCTGTATTAAATGCAGCGTGATCAGTCGCAACTACCTGCAAAGATCCAGACTGTAGTCCAGCCCATAGGCTCTCTTGATGTTCTTTGGATCTGAACGGAGGGCTCATAACCCGTCTTGCGGCATGGTTCCAATCTTTATTAAAATATTCTCTTTCATCCAAAGTTAAAAATTGAATCAATGGTTCCCCATACACTCGCATTCCCTTTTGTCTTGCTCGTCTAATAGCCTCATGTGTTTGCTCACAAGATACGTGAACGATATAAAGAGGAACACCCGCTGTATCAGCTATAGTAATAGCCCTATTCGCCGCCTCACCTTCAAGTTCTGGTGGCCGCGAGAAAGCATGTCCTTCCGGTCCGGTGATACCTTCATCAAAATATTTCTGTTGTAATTCGGCTATCAAATCTCCATTTTCAGCATGGACCATAGGAAGGGCGCCAAGCTCAGCACAGCGTTTAAAGCTTGCAAACATTTCACCATCTTCAATCATTAAAGCACCTTTATAGGCCATAAAATGTTTGAAAGAATTAACTCCCATTTTCACAACATCTTCCATTTCAGTGAAAACATTTTCATTCCATCCAGTTATGGCCATATGATAGCCAACATCTGAGCAAATCTGCGGAGCAGACTTTCTATGCCACTCATTAATAGCATTTTTTATTGATCCGTCTTCTCCAGGTAAACAAAAGTCGACAATCATAGTTGTCCCTCCAGCCGCTGCCGCCCAAGTTCCAGTCTCGAAAGTCTCTGCTGCTGTAGTTCCCATAAATGGCATTTCTAAATGGGTGTGAGGATCTATTCCTCCGGGAATAACATAGGCTCCTTCTGCATCAATATATTCGTCACCTGACAGATTTTCTCCAATCTGTTTAATAATTTCTCCATCAATTAAAACATCTGCTTTCCAACTTCTATCTGCCGTACAGACAGTGCCATTTTTTATCACCTTAGTCATCGTATCTCTCCCAAAAATCTTTGCCACTAGGGCTAGCGTTAAAATGAGTCTAAAATGCTGTTGATACTCTAATCTACGATTTCAGCAGTTTCCAAAACGGCATGAAACAATACATTAGCGCCGGAAGATGCCCAGTCCATTGTGATTTTTTCAGCTTCGTTATGGCTCAATCCGTCCACACATGGACACATTATCATGGCTGTGGGTGCTACCCGATTAATCCAACACGCGTCATGGCCTGCTCCCGAAATTAAATTCATATGGGAATATCCAAGACGCTCAGATGCGGCTCTTACCGAGTTCACACATCCTTCGTCAAATGTAACCGGATCAAACCCTCCGACCTTTTCTAAATGAAAATCCAAACCCATATTCTTACATATCTTTTCCGCACCCTCTCTTAGACTTTTCTCCATATCAGCAATAACCGCAATATCAGGGGAGCGAAAATCTATAGTGAAAACAGCTTTACCGGGTATAACATTCCGAGAGTTTGGGTATACATCTATATGACCTACTGCGCCAACAGCATGCGGTTTGTGAGAAAGTGCTATGGTTTCAACTAACTCCAAAACCCTAGCCATTCCGAGACCCGCATTCTTTCTCATAGGCATAGGCGTAGAACCAGTATGGCTGTCTCTTCCCAAAATTGTCACTTGTATCCAGCTGAGTCCCTGCCCGTGAGTTACGACACCAATGTCCTTATTCTCAGACTCTAATATCGGGCC
>Ga0114999_10005177_pt1 | contig 15466 bp, 10 predicted proteins | sample ArcticOcean_MG_C_3_FD_89820 | JGI IMG/M metagenome (GOLD analysis project Ga0114999, IMG submission 89820) | Marine microbial communities from western Arctic Ocean - ArcticOcean_MG_CB8_126 | ecosystem: Environmental > Aquatic > Marine > Oceanic | place: Arctic Ocean: Canada Basin | collected...
ACTGTCACGCTCTGCATGAGGATTTAGTAAAGAACTCCTTACTTACAGGTGACTTGCCGGCTTCACTCGATATCAACAAAGGGATTCATGATGCTCAAATCGACTCTACGCTTGCGACGATGGTAGTCCTTCTCATCGCGATGACATTTTTGTTCAGGAGTTTGCGTCTCTCGATTTTCACGATGACCGCGGTCGGTGTGGTGGTACTCTGGCAGCCGCTGTTGATGCGCGGTGGCGATGTCAATGTGAATGTCTTCACCGCCATGATATCGACTATTGTGTTTGGAATTGGAGTAGATGACTCGATCCATGTTATGGATAGGATTCGCGAAGAAGGCGAAACGCCTGGTGGCATCGTGAAAGCGGTTGCTCGGACAGGTCAAACAATTTTCGAGACGACTGTGACGACTTGCGCTGGATTGGCGGCCGGGCTTACTGTCGCTATACCCGGTTTGCGTAATTTCTTCACTCTGATGATGATGCTGATTTTCTTTGCACTGCTCACAAGTTCCATCCTGTTGCCTGCTCTCCTCGTTGCTTCAAAGAGCATCGTCGCGTCGATTAGAGGCGACGAAAGTTGGCAGGATTATGACGAGCCAGTGCACCTTGCTGAACAGACGATGGATGCTGAATTGACTTAACCGGTGTAAAAAAGGAACCTTGAAGGTGGGTCTCTCGCCATAGGCGAGTATGGCAGATGGTGCGGCTGAATCTCGGCCGTGGGCTGCCCTCTTGCTCACCCTAGTTTTATTGATGCCACTCGCTGCAGTAAGTTCAGCCGGAACTGGGAAATCTGTAACCGGAAATGAAACGATTTCAATCGAAATGGCTGGTCTAGCAACTCTGCCAAATGTTCGGTTTTTTGAGACCGCTGAACTCATCACTTGGAATTTAACTTGGTCGGGAATTGATAATTCGACAAATAACCTGTACGAATATGACTACACCATCCATGCAGGATATGTCAACAATGGGACATTGATGTTCTCTGGCAACGGAACTGGCTTTTCAACCGAAAATGGAACACTTCCATTTTCCATGCCAGCATTTGAGATTTGGAACGGCACATACGAATACACATTGAGATTCGTGCTTTGGGACCAAGGTCGTAATCAATTGCTTGATTTCGCAGAAGTGAAGTTTGTAATTCTTCAAACGGTAATCACCCCATCTCACTCCAAGTTCCTTGTCTTTGGCGATTCGTTGAGCGACATGGGTAATTCCTACGCAGCTTTCGGAACCCCTGAATCACCACCGTATTACAGCGGTAGATTCACTGACGGCCCAATGTGGAACGAATATGTTGCGAATGAACTGGGGCTCACCATTACTCCAGGGTCAGGTGGCGGAGGAGGAACAAATAGAGCGTATGGTGGCGCAGAAGCCGGACCGGGAAACAACTTTTTCGTCATCCCAAATATAGGCAAACAAATCGATGATTACACTAGCGGTAATTGGATTGGGCCGGCTGAGAAGGTCGCTGTTTGGGGTGGAGGAAACAACTTTCTGAATAGCGGGGAAACTGACACACAGAAGGTCGTCGACTACATGGTCGACCACGTCAATACCTTAGTCTCAAACGGTGCAAACGACCTAATCGTACTCAACCTCCCACCACTCGAACAAACGCCGACATATGCTGATGAAAGCGATGCTAACAAACAGGCTATGCGTGCCCGAGTAATCGATTACAATACGAAACTAGAAAGTGCAATGGTAGCGAGGGAAAGCGCCCTCAATGTGAGTATTAGTTTCATTGATGTTCACAAAATGTCGGAGACAATCTACTGGAACAGTTCGTTCTACGGAATTTCAAATGTCACACATGCTGCCTGCCATCACTCAGGCTATACCTGTGATTCAAATGACTACATCGAGCCGACTGTTGACGAATTCGTCTATTTCGATAAAATCCATCCAACAGGAACGAGCCACAGATTGCTAGGCCTGTATATCATTGAGCAAATCGGGACACCCGATACCGATGGAGATGGAATCGAAGATGACAACGACAACTGCCAACGAACCCCAATTGGCGACGAAGTAAACCATTTTGGTTGCCGATTAGTCGATCTCGACAGCGACGCTGATGGCATAAACGACCTTCTCGACCAGTGTCCTAGCACCAATTCCGGTTCGACAGTCGACGAAGATGGCTGTGCAGACTACCAAAAGGACACCGACGGAGATGGTATTTCAGACAATCTCGACTTGTGTCCGGAAAGTTCGCCATTCGGAATTGAAGTTGATGAAAACGGCTGTGCCGATTACCAAAAGGATACTGACAATGACGGTGTGACCGACGATGTTGACATCTGCCCTAATTCTGATGTTGGCATCGTGGTGAATGAAATCGGATGCGCCCAGAATCAAATCGACGACGATTGGGATTTGGTGATGAATGACCGCGACCAGTGCCCCAGCACACCGCTTGATGAGGAAGTAAATGCAGACGGCTGTTCACTTTCGCAACTCGATACTGACGACGACGGGGTGACAGACGACATCGACCTCTGCCCTAACACGCCCGAAACGACACTCGTGGATTCCGATGGTTGTGCCCTCAGTCAACTCGACACCGATATAGACGGGGTATCAGACGCCGACGATGAATGCCCATTCACCCCACTTACCGAACAATCCGATGAGCGAGGTTGTTCTGCGACCCAAAGAGACACGGATGATGATGGCCGGAGTGATGCCATTGACGAATGTCCATTCACCCGAGGAAGTATCCGTGGTTGCCCTGTGCTTGAATTACAGGTAGAAATAGAGCGCTACCCGGCTGCGCACGACGATTTCGCAGATATCAGAATCCAATTTACATGCGAATACAACTGCACGATGACAATCTTCGCCATCGACCAATGGCACGAAAACCTGACTGGCGGCGAGATGGCGGTAGCCGTCCCTCCACATGTAGGAACTCAAAGTTTCGAAGTTAGACTCGAAGCATCGAATGTGTGGGCTCAGAAAAATTTCGACATTATTTGGCCGGCGGCTCCCATCAATGAAACGCCTGCCGAGGACAACCCAGATGTCTCCGATGAAGCAGATGAAGTCCCTTCAACTAGCGACAAGTCGACATCGGGGTGGGAGGCATCAAATGGGGTAGAGATGCTACTTGCTGGCTTGATATCTCTACTGATCATCTTCGTAATCGCTTCCATAGCCAAACAGCGTGGTGATGGCGGGAAGCCGAAGCAGGATTGGAGGGACCCAAGTGCGCTATCGACCTTTGAGGTGGAGCGTGAATTGAGAACAATGCCGGAGAATACGCCTGCAGAAACGGTGACTGTCAACGAAGAACAAAATTCAGAAACCGAATTGTCTGGCTACGACGAAATCCCGGCGATTGGCGAACTATTCGACTGATATTCACTCGCATCGGCAATCTCACATCCAATCTACCACCCCAGTAAACGGATTCACACTTTTGGACGCGGCCCCATCCCAGTGGGTTCAGTCGAGCGTGAACGATTGCAGTCGATTTCACACAGTGAAATCTTCCTCAGCAGCGACAGAACTCACATCGAGTTGAATCGATTTCCCGCCTGCTATGGCAGGCGGGTGCGAGGGAGTAGGGAGTAAGCCCCTTTCTGTTCGCCTTTCGGTTAGCTGCATTCAACTCTGCGTCCTACCCGTTCCTACCCTTGCCGGGTCAACGGAACTGTTTGGACTTGCACCGGTGTGGTTGCTCGTCTCAGCCAGCATCGGCCAATCTCGCCCTTTCGGGTTCACTGTACACGGCCGCGCCGGTTCGTTTCTGAAGCAGGGCCAGCCCTTCCGGACTCCCGCCTTGTGACGGGCCACCTGCAATGCGGAGAGGGGACTTTCCTCAGTGTCGTACACTGTCAGCAGCCCTCCTACTCCCTCGCAGACTAAGCGGTGTGCTTCCCCGCTATCAAAGCGACGGCTGAAAAAATAAGGCTTCAAGCGGGTTCAGTAACCTTGCTGAGGAGGTTGTCCTTGCTGTTGGTAATACTGTTGGTATTGCTGCTGTTGCTCAGCATATTGTTGGTACTGTTCTGCTGTCCACTGTTGCTGCGGTTGCTGCTGGTATGATTGCTCGGTACCATGTTGTGGTGGAGATATTTGGTCAAAGTGCTGAGTGTCGACCACAGAGGGTGGCTCTGGTGTCTCATCATCGTCCTCCGCTTGGGTCCAACCGTCATCATCTTCCCAATCATCAGTGCCGTCGAGGGAGGATTCAGTCGTTCCACCAGTCCTCAGTGCAACCGCTACAACCGTAGTCAATATCAAAATTAAAACTGCCAAAATGATTAGCCAAGACATTGGGACATCTTCGAGAACTGAGCCGAGAGGGTCGTCACCGGCTGAATCGACCACTTTGACTCGGTCGCCTTCAACCGCTCCACTTGAGGTAGAAACCACAACCCATCGGTCACCAATATCCTCGGGAATCCAATCTATATCGTAGGTCGTTCTCTCTCCTAGAGTGACAACTACTGAAATGGGAACTGGGGTTAGTGAACGGTTTTCCCCATCCTCTCCGACTTCGTAGATGAGTAATGTTGTGGTACCGGGTGCTTGACCAGTGTTTCTCAATTCGATGGTTACCATCGTAGTTTGACCTACACTGACCTCTCCAGTTCTAGAATAACTCACTTTGGTGATTGTGATATCAGAGGTCAGTTGTTCAATGTTCCAACTAGCGAAAGGAGTCTGAGGGCTGTTGAATTGATGATTTGAGAGCATGCCGTTGCCAGCCATATCTGAGCCAGAAACCCAAATTGAGAGTTGGAGCCGCTCTTTGTAGGCGTCATCCGGCAGTCTCGAAGTAATGTCGAGCAGCGCAGATACCTGAATCGATTGGCCCACTGCGCTGCCGTGCATGGTTAGCGGTGCTTCACCTTCAATCAGCGCCGCTGCGTTTGGCTGAGAAGCGCGAACAATTTTGTATCTCAACACCAGAGAACTGTTGTCCAGCTTCTCTTGCTCTGACAGAACTAATTCAATCGGCAACTCGGAGAGTTGGTAGATTTGAATCTCGGAGCCTTCACGAGGTTCGTCAATTCCCACAGGGAGTGGAGCATTTCCATCGACTACAATCCAAAACAGAGTTGCTGTCGGGTCGGTTGCGTCGTTCGCCTCGGAGGGCAGACCGGTTAACTCGAAGGAGAGGGCGTGGCTTCGGGACTCTTCTGGAGCGTTGAGGTGGGCGAGGAAGTAACCGTCGTAAGTCTCAGCGATCCGCCTCTCGCCGTTGAGCAGAATCGAGACATCAAATTGCAGAGTCGGTGATTCTCCAGTTTCGAGGAATGCTACACGGCCGCTGATATTCATCCCGGTGTTCGGTGGAACCCAAGCACTCTGGCCGTCAAATGTGCCTGAATCAACCTCAAGTTCGACTTCATCTGCAACGATTGCAAGATTTGGGGAGAAGCGCCATCTGAGTTGTGGTAATTCTAGCCAAACTTCGCGGGCGTTCCGGTCTATCACCGTCAATGCTGGTGCCCTCCTCAAACCACCTTCCAAAGGTACAGCCCAGTCGAGAGTGAATTCCAATCGAAGTTCCAATTCGCTTGAAAATGGTGTCAACTCGCCTGAACTAGAGCGGATGTTGCAACTCTCAACGACTAGGTTGTCGGCTGTTGCATTGCACCGATTGGTAGTGGCATTCCAAATGACTTCTAGTGGGTCTAAAACAGAATTACTCGCTAATTGGAACCTCACTTCGGAAAGGTCTGAAATACCGTTCGGCTCGTTGAAGGGAATGGAAATTTCGTAATTGGTGGCCGGATGAAGCCAACTATGTTCGCCATCGGAAAAGCCCCCCTCTCCGGTGATGGTAGAGGGCAAGTCGACCGCTAACTGGTAAGTGAATAATTGCATATCTATTCCTGGACCGCCACCTCGAGTGATGGCATTTCCTGCAGCATCTGAACCGATAACATATCCAGCGACAATCCCGCCACTCAATCTGCCATCTGTATCGTCAAGGCTGAATGAGTAGTTGCCCTGTGCTTGAGTAATGTTGGATGGCGTTGATAGCGGGAATATATCGAATTCTGAAGCGTTGGGCTTGTTATTCATGTCAAGGTCATCGAGCCAACTTCTCCACAGCATCAAACTCAATGATTCTGGCAGAATTGGCCTGTCATAAACCTCGATTGTTATCTCTTGGGCTAGTGAGGGTTCGAGATGGTCATATCGCCTGATATTTTGGTTGATTACCATCGGCGCAAGCGAATCAATCTTGAAGGTTCGATTTAGGCTAATCGAAGAGATATTCTCTTGACCATAAAAGGTGTAAACATCAATTCTGTAGTCAGCATCTTGAGTCCCCATCGGTGTTTGTAAGTTCAACGAAATTGAGCCGTTTACCAATGCAGTGGAATTAGCTACTGTCTTGTTGTTGAGGAAGACGCGGACTGCGACATCCCCTGCTCGAGGTGCAAGGTCAGGGTCCACTCCAACAAAACCAAGGTCAACATCAACCCGAATTGGTGAATCCGACTTTAGATAGGAGCGTTCGGTTGGAATCGGATTGCCGAGGTCGTTGAACATCCCCCAGTTTCTGATTTCAACATCATTCTCAACGGCGAGAGCACTGCCTGTTCCGAAACTTTGCAAGCGTGGGATGCTACGACGGCCATCGATGAGAACAACTCTCACCTTGAGCGTCGCAGAATCGTCATCATCCCAAGATGCGTTCAAGCGGAAGCGGAGTGAACTGGTAACTGTGGTACCATTCACATCGAGTTTGCACCCTTCAACACCATCCCATTGCAACATCTCATCGTCGCCTGTACCGGGAACCGTCAACAGAGTACCATCTGCTCTGCAGAGAGTGTGGACTTGATGGTTGAGGCCAACCATGTCGAGTTGTACGGCAGCCACAGTTCCAAGAGGCGCGCTGTGAGTTGTGTCTACCTGGAGCCACTGGCGAGAGGCTGTGAGGGTGTTTGTGCCGTTTTGGATAGCGATGGAGTCTGTGGAAACTTCGTTGGTGGAATTCAGGTTAGTTATCGTCGCTTTCAACGAACCCGGCTCTGACATTTGAATTGTCAGCGGGACTAATTTCAAGCCGCCAGTATTGGAACTACCCGGAATCAAATCGTTCACAGCCCAGACCATTTTGTCATGAGCGTTGTAATCTAAATTTGCTATAGGGTGGGAAACTGCTGAAATACCGCCGAGATTTACTCCGCCGTAATCGGCGGTCAACATCCACACTGCTTGTGCGTAATCTACTCCGACCTTTTCCCCAGGTGGGGGCCAAATTGCTGGCATACTCGCCAGTTCAGTGTTCAAACTTGCCAAAGAGGTTGCATCTAATTCGATTGTTCTTGAAGTGCCAAATGTGCCGAGAGATTGTGAGTAAACTTCGACACCACCAGCTGAGAGTGAGAGATTGAGGTTCTGGATTCCTGCCGATGTAGGTGTTACTGCGAATCTCATAGCATCAAGACCAGTAGTAGGCAACCACATTCCAACCTGAAGAGAATTGGGCGAATTCCAATTGAAATCGCGGGATAATTCACCGGTAGAGAGTCTGTTCTGCCAGCCCCAAGTTCCGATATTGGCGTTACTGAGTTCCCACTCTCGCTGACCGTCGAGACCTGCATCTATTCTAGCGTCCAACGGTAGCCCGCCACTGTCCAAATCAAACCGAACCGCGCGAAGATCTGCGCTGCTTGAAGTCGACTGCCATCTGAACTGAATCGAGTGGGCGTAAGTCGAAAGCGTGTGAGTTCCGCTTGTAGGAACTGCAACGAATGGACCGCCATCTGCTGAGGCAAATAGTTGACCGGAGCCGGCGAAATTCAAGGATATCTTCAGACGGGATATCGGCCTGTGACTCAAATAGACCGGCGACAATATTTCACCAGAGCCAGGGAACGAATCCCCATCCCAGTTCAATGTCCCAGTCCAACCGGGGTCACGAGTGAAAGTCTGCTCATATCTGCCCTGCAAGTGAACTCCATGGACGATTGGAGAAGAAGAGCCAGAGGGTTGGAGGAATGTCAACTTCAGCCTTAGCGTTGGGTGCTTTTCATAATCGATTGCCCCCAAATCGACTGCTAGTTCGGTCCGGTCAGTAAAGCCACCAATCGGATTGTTGCTGGTCCCATCGAGAACTGTCCACCTCAAACTCGAACCAGAGGGCACTGTAGCATCAATGCTCATCATTCCATAAGGGCCCGAAAGAGACTGGTAAGGGCCAACCGCGCTCGGCCCGAATTTAGCCGAAGTCCAATTCGCCCCGGTGCCAATCGAGCCTCCAGCAGGCATCAATTTGACATCGTCAACATTCCAGCCGGTATATGTGACCGAACCGTCGGTCCGACCCAATTTGAATCGGACCTGGAAATTGGGATTGTTGTTGACATGAGTTGAGACATCGTGACTCATTTGGGTCCAACTACTCGGATTGGTTGAGTAACTGTTCCAATCCCAAACTGTGACCCAATTTCCTTGCGCATTTTTGACATGCACTTGGGCATCGTCGTAATAGTGGGATTCGATTGCAAGACGCTTCCAATATTTGAGTTGCCAAGTTCCAGAGCAGCCGCCGCAATTGACGGAAGGGGAGGTGGCGAAGTATCCCGAAGAGGGGATCCCGTTGGGGTAGTTGCAGTTGTAGGTGTAAATTGCCTTGCTTCCGCTGTGGACGCCACCTGACGAGCCAAGACACGAATCGTACCCCCAATACCAACCGGTCCCGAAAGTCCAGCCTTGGTTTGTGCCCTCAAAATCCCAAAGAATCTCTCTCGGTAGAACTCTCATGCCGCCACTGGTGTTGTAATCGACCATGTCGCTGGTAGTCCCGGTGCTGTTCCATTGATTGAGAAGTGACCACGAAATTGATTCGGAGCGAGGAAGAATATGTGGCTCCAAAGCGAGCCCTAGGTCGGTAACTGCTTCGTTGACTGGTACTTCGAGTTGGAGCGCATTCGATGTACCATCAGGGTGATTGGTGACTGAAACTGTGATTTCTTGGTTGAGTTGCGTTTGACTGACTACTGGTTGAGAATCGAGAGACTCGGGGGTTACGAAAAACGCAAGAGTTGTCGATGAAAGGAACAAGGCGACGAGTAACGCGGCGACGAAAGTGCAACCTAGACTACGCTCCATCGTAGTCGTAGACTACGCTCGGTTTGTCAAGTGTTCGGCGATTGGAGTTAAAGAAAATCGGACCAAGACAAATCTGGAGATTGAGTCAATTCGGATTCGAAAACTGATGGGCGCAGTGAAAAAGGATATGCGATTGACTCGCCGAGCAGCGTACATGGATGAGGTCGCCCGTGCCAAACAGGCTGCTGGAATTGCAGCATGCGATTTTGTAGTCGATGGAATGGATGTCGGCCTCGGAACAGGCTCGACGGTTCGCTACACGGTCATCGAACTTGGACGACGAATGGACGAAGAAGGACTCACCTTCCGAGGTGTCCCGACAAGTGTTGAAACGGCAGAACTTGCGACTGAACTCGGAATTCCTCTCATCGATTGGGATGAGGTTACCTCGCTTGCAGTCACAATCGATGGAGCCGACGAATTCGACCCACAATTTCACCTCATCAAAGGCGGTGGCGGCGCACTCACGAGAGAGAAAATTGTTGCTCAGGTTTCAGATGCTATGGTGGTGGTCACAGACCCTAGTAAGGAAGTCCCCACATTAGGTGCTTTTCCGCTTCCGGTAGAAGTTTTGGCGTTTGGATGGGAGGTCACGACTCGGCATCTCGGGGCGCTTTGCCCGGGCGAGGTCATCCGACGCGGAGGCGAGGAGCCATTCGTCACTGACAATGGGAATTTCATCATCGATTGCCACTTCGGGCCAACCATTTCTCAACCGGTCGACCTAGAAGCCCAAGTTCGGGGTGTCGCAGGCGTGGTCGAGGTAGGCCTATTCACTCACATGGCGGATGCAATCGTGATTGGCAGCGAGGCTGGAGTCGAGACTAGAATCAAGTCCGACGGCAGGCTCGATTAGATTGCCGTCAGCGTCGCGGTCAAATAGGGGAGGCGTTCCCGCCGGGGTGGGCCATTAGCTTAGTCAGGTAGAGCGACGGACTCTTAATCCGTAGGCCGCGGGTTCGAACCCCGTATGGCCCGCCTCAATCGATTTCCGTCAAAGGACCTACGGGGTTCGAACTTAGCGCAAACTGAACGAATAAAATCGATTCAACCGTTTGCGCGCCAGTTCAGCGCTGGACTGAGAACCAGCAAGCGATTAATCTCAATTGAAATCGGTTCGCATCGAAGGAAGCGCTGACCAGTTTCAATCCCGTATGGCCAGCTACAATCGAGGGAGCGCTAGAACATCTTGCGTCCAAAATTGACGCAACAATCGACTTTCTTCTCAGATTAGTTGATGATTGAAGTCCCCGCCTGGCCACGAATTGCTGGCAACGCTTCCCCGGGTTTACAAAGCACTACCGACATTTTCGGGTCGTGCCGTTTTGCATCCAACATCGATTCCACTTTCGGCCCCATGCTACCTGCAGGAAATTGCCCATCGTCAAGATGAGTTGCTGCTTCTGCCAAACTTAGGCTGCTGAGAATCTGTTCTGACGGTTTTCCGAAGTCAATTCTAATGGTGTCAATTGCGGTGCTGATGATTAGTAGATTTGCGCCTATAGACTGTGCGATAAGAGAGGAAACCCGGTCTTTGTCAATGACCGCCTCAATGCCCTCAAATCCAGAGTCGCCGGATACTACAGGAATACCGCCGCCGCCGGCACAGAGAACTACCGCTCCTGCAGCAAGTAAGGCATCGATTGCGTCCGCATCCAAGATTGATTGTGGTCTTGGTGAGGCTACAACCCGGCGAGGCCCTGCGGCAGTAATTCCGACATTCCATGATTCGGGGATCGCATCTAAATCGTCGATTAGGGGGCCAATTGGTTTGCTCGGTTGGCTGAACGCTTCGTCGCTGCCATCGACTTCTACTCGGGTGAGTATTGTTGCAACCTGTTCGTGACGGCCTCTCCGTGTGAGTACACTGTCGAGCCGTGTTGCGATTTCATGACCCAAGGTCCCTTGTGTTGCGGCGACCCAATGGTCGAGACCGGCAGGCTCAGGCCCGCCTTCTCTATTGTCGAAGAGCGCCTCTTCCATCAACAACATCTCGCCGACTTGAGGGCCATTTCCATGCGTCAATACAACTCTGTAACCTGCCTCCAATAGGTCGACGACATCCTCGAGTACTGCTTCCATCACCATCTCGGCTGCGGCGCTGGCATCACTCCCAACCGCAGCCGGGTCAGAAAGAGCATTTCCGCCGATAGCATAGACTGCTAGGCGGCGATTGGAGGTGCGTGGAACATCAGACAAGTGAAACTCCCCACTCTTACCGGTAACTGGTTTAGCCATCAATGTATTCAACCGTATTCAGCGTCCGGTTCAAATGGGCGGGGCCAATCCGACGGGCCGCAGGTGACAAAAATGGCCAAAGAACTGTTCATCGCTGATGTTCAATCGGGCAGCCATGACGGTCAATCCGTTGAACTCAAGGGGTGGGTTCACCGCGCTCGCGGCTCAAACAAAATCTGGTTTGTCGTGCTGCGCGACTCCACCGACCATATCCAATGCGTCATCAAACGAGATACCGTTGGAGATGACTCATTTGAGGCTCTGAAAAGCGCCCTAATCGAATCGAGTGTGATTCTGCAAGGGCAAGTAAACCCCGATGAGAGGGCACCAGGAGGCCACGAAATGGTGGTTAGCGGCGGAGAGGTAGTTGGCCCGGTAAACCCGGAGAATCCGTTCCCAATCACAGAATCTGCGATGGAAAACGCAGATGGCGGCGAAACGGAATTTCTGCTCGACAACCGCCACCTCTACCTGCGAACCGGCCGAATGACGAACATGCTCAAGATTCGCTCCTCGGTCTTTGGGGCGATCCACTCTTACTTCCGAGAACTCGACTTCGTCGAATACCAAGCACCCAATTTTGTTGCAGGCGCAGTCGAGGGAGGTTCAACCCTCTTCGAAGTGCCTTACTTCGGTAAGAAGGCCTATCTGACTCAATCTTGGCAATTGTATGCAGAGGCGGCGATGCCCGCCCTTGAGCGGCTCTACACGATTGCACCCTCTTTCCGCGCCGAAAAAAGTCGTACTCGCCGCCATTTGACTGAATTCTGGCACGCTGAAATGGAAATCGCTTGGGGTGGAAACGCAGATGTCATGGCGCACGGAGAAGCACTGGTCCGGAAGATTGCGAGAACCATTTTGGATGAACGGTCGGAAGAACTTGAGGGCCTTGGAAGAGACCTCGATTTGGTCGCCCGTTACGCCGATAATCCGTACCCCCGAATTCGCTACGACGAGGCCGTCGAAACGCTACAGGGAATGGGTGTCGACATCGAATGGGGTCAAGATTTAGACTACTCGAAAGAGAAGGTTCTGACAGCAGATTTTGATGTACCACACTTCCTCACACACTACCCCAGAATCGCAAAGCCGTTCTACCATCGACCCGACCCGGACGACCCGAAGTATGTGCTCTGCCACGACCTCCTAGCACCCGAGGGCTATGGTGAGATAATCGGAGGGGGCGAGAGGACTTGGTCGGAGAAGGAAATTCTCGAGCGTATCGACGAGGAGGGAACTCCACGCGAGCCGTACGAATTCTACATCGATATTCGAAAGTATGGCGGAGTGCCTCACGGCGGCTTCGGCTTAGGTGTCGACCGAGTTTGTTCTTGGCTTGCAGGAGCCGACCACATTCGCGAAGTCATTCCGTTCCCTCGTGATTCTCGTCGAGTTACACCTTGACATTTGCCAATTAAATTGGCTTTCTTTCTTCAAGAGAAGGGTGTGTCGAATCCCTCGTCAAGCGGGTCGGGAAGTTCTGACTTAGCATTAATCCGATCCGTTCTTTCATCATTAGAGTTTGAGTTTTCATCAGGAACTGGTGAACTTGAACCGCTGATAGCGCTACTTCTGCCATCTAATTTCGAGTCTTTTTGAGTGACTATAAGCGCTGTGAATGCACCGATGCAAAACAGCAAAATGATTGCAAACGCTTCCTGCGAAATACCTCCAGAGTCACCAATCAGTCGAATAATCAGAAGGATTACAACGACTGCAATCAAGGCGACTGGAATCAGTCGGCGGCTCTCCATCACTCTCCGATGCCGCCGACCCCTTGATGAACCCCGCCCATCTTGAGGGCAATATGGACTTCTCAGTCGAAAGTGGTAGCAGAAAATCTGGCGGGGGTTCCCGCCCCTCTTCAGGCGGCCAATGCAGTGGTTGGCTGATGACGGCTGTCGCTCCTTGGGGCGATACCACAGAAGATGCCTTTGACCAATGTCTCGTCGAGCTTGGTCTTGGTGATTCTCGCCTCATCCGTATGGAGGGTGCGATGTTGCCGATGGGATTCTCTCCGACACAACCCGAAGACCTCGCCATGGGCTCTCTTGTCGAATGTCATGTGGCACAAGCATACGCGGATGATGGGGCAACAGCCTCGGCGGGTGTGGCGTGGGCGGAATGTGTGACCCCTGAGGGTGACGAATGCGCGATAGTCGCGACGCTCTCTACAAACCAGCCATACGAGGAAACTGAACTGATGTTGAAGCGTGAGTTGAAGCAGAAAATGTCGAGCCGGGACTTGGAAGTTGTGCGCCACGAAATGGCGGTTGATGAGGTGACTGCGGCGAAGGACCACCATGGGTGTGCGGTCGCTGCGCTGATTATTCCTAACAGTCTGAACATGCAATCCGGTGATGTTGGCCGGGTAAGAGGGGGCTACACAAGAAGTGCTGATGCTGGCTTCTCAAGTGGTGCTAGGACTGCCCCTCGGGCTCAATCACGGCGCAACCGGGATGATGTTAGTTTCGACCTTTGAGTGAAGAAAATGTCCAGAGTAGGGCGACAATTCCAACAATTGGAGTCGGCTGATGTCTGATGAAAGCCAATTTCTCGTTTTCCGCTGTTCGGAGTGTGAACGCTGTTTTGGCAAATTGTCTGCCGCAGCATCAGGGTCATGCCCAGCCTGCGGCTTTGCTGCTAGTCACAAGGTAATCGATAGGGCGACTGACGACGATGACCTTCAGCGACGGGTTGCACTTGCAAATGTGCCATCCGAACTGAGAAAGGAACTCGGAGCGAAAATCGACAAGATGCCTGCCTACGATTCAGGCAAACAAGATTCGGTTAGCGCAGTCAAACTGCGCTCTCTTTTGTTGGCTTCCAGAGATGAAGAGAATCGAGTTTCAGTTACCACTCTACAGGAGGCTTTGGCGAAGGAGGGGATTGCGGAGCCGACCGCCGAGGACCTCATTTCGTTGGCCGAATACGAGGGCAAGTTGATTCGTCTTTCCGAAGGCGAATGGCTCTATCTCGAATGAGTACCTTCATGGAGGGGTTGCGGGTCGAGCCGAATTAGGGCCCGTGGGTTAGTTTGGCTATGCTTGGAGCTTTGGGAGCTTCTGACCCCGGTTCAAATCCGGGCGGGCCCACCTACAATTTCATTCGCGTGTAATCGGTGGGCCCGCGGGATTCTCACTGAGAACGAATTCGATTGGATTCGCTTGTTCTCAGTCGCGGCAGGTTGCACGCAACCTTAGCGTGTTCAAACACCTTCGACTTCATCCGCTTGTTTGAACATCAAATCCGGGCGGGCCCATCTCCCGTCGATTGTAGAGTGTTCGATGGACCAACTTTAGTCCAACGATATCAATTGCTTTGGCAACAGCGTGAACATAAAGGGAGGCCACCCTCTCCGCTTGAACATGAATTGGAGCAAGAATGTGTACACCTTCATGCTGGGAGCGATAATCGTGCTCTCGGGGTGCATGGGTGCTGGAACGACTGATGGACAGGACGCGGACGACGCAGAGGCGACGACGGTCATCAACAACTACTACAACAACACGACGACCATCATTCCTGACTACGAGGTGTTCGCAGCTATTGGTCTGGGAGAATCGCACGAGGCACTCATCACCGTCAACCAATCTCTTGGTGAGGGGATACATCTCCTCGACGCCTCTAGTTCTGGGTGGAATAGTGGCGAAGCCACTCCTCTGCGCTACCTTAGTGTATACACGAACTGCACTAACGGGATGTGGTGGGAGATAATGGACACCCTAGACCGCGAGTCGCCAGTCAACCAATGGCTCGCAGGGGCCGGTGCCGTGTGCACCCACGAATTGCAGCCATACGATACCGAGAACGACTACGATGAGACGCTCAGCGTAGTGTTTGAACGAAGGGCAGTCACGGTCGTTTGAGGTCACGGCTCCACCTCCGCATATCGCTCGCCCTGCACGAGTATTCCGTCGAGGTGCTCGAACTCGAACGCGTCATATCGAGCGTGGATGAGGCAGGGGCGATTCCCGCTCATGCTCACCATTTGCGAGGCGCCGGTTGACCTCTCTAAGGTCGATTCGGCGTGAGGCGATGAGGCCTACTAGGCCGAGAGCCAATGCTGATGCGGATATCGCCGCTGATTGTGAAAGTAGGAGCGGCGAGGCGAGGATTGCGCCGA